>Ga0210405_10003828_pt1 | contig 14477 bp, 9 predicted proteins | sample IncBWH11MmetaG_FD_155492 | JGI IMG/M metagenome (GOLD analysis project Ga0210405, IMG submission 155492) | Forest soil microbial communities from Barre Woods Harvard Forest LTER site, Petersham, Massachusetts, United States - Inc-BW-H-11-M | ecosystem: Environmental > Terrestrial > Soil >... | reverse complement strand
TGAAGCGGCGAATCCCACTCTGCGCGCGGGGCAGATTGGCATCGATGAATCGCGGGCGCAAGAGATCACGGCGTTTCTTCGTCCGAATCCGAATTTCACCCTGTCGACGGACGGGACCCAACTCGCTCGTTACCACGGAGTTTGGCAACCGTTGACTGGTACGCAGTTCTCCACCAATTTTAGCTATTTGCACGAACGGCAACATAAGCGCGAATTGCGGCTAGAGAGCGCCCAAAAGGCCACCGGTATCGCAACATCGGGGCAAACCGATTTGGAGCGAAATCTTGTCTTCAGCTTACGGATGGTGTTTGTGCAAGCGCTTCAGGAAAAAAAGATATTGGAATTGGCGAAGGAAAATCTCTTGTATTACGACCACGTGCTGGACGTAAATCGCGAGCGTTTCAAAGCCGGCGCGATTTCCCAGGTGGATTTGGACCGGCTGGAGCTTCAACGAGTGCAGTATGAATCCGACCTGCAAATCGCGGAAGAGAGTTTAGAAACGGCGAAAATCGTCATTCTCATGCTCCTGAACGACCGGACGCCGGTGGACCAGTTCGACGTCACCGGGCCGTTCGATTTTTCAGTGCAAATTGCGCCACTGGATGAAATCCGGCAGACGGCGCTGGACACTCGGCCCGACCTAAGGGCCGCATTGCAATCGGTCGACAAGGCCAAGACGGATCACCGGCTGGCGGTCGCGAATGGGTCGACTGATCCGACCTTCAGCGCCTGGTATACATACAACCCTTCGTTCAACAACCCCAATGACCACCAAACGCTAGGGGCCAGTGTCAGCATCCCGCTACGAATCTTCGACCGCAACCAGGGTGAAAAGCTGCGGACGCAGTTGGACATCGACCGCAACGAGAAGCTGATGGAGGCTACGCGGGCGCAAGTCTTCAGCGACGTGGATTCCGCGTACGCCACGGTGACGAGCACGGTGACTCTTCTTCAACCCTATAAAAACAAGTACTTGCAGCAGGCCTCGAGAGTCCGGGACACGATTGCGTTTTCCTACGAACATGGATCGGCATCGCTTCTGGATTTTCTGAATGCGCAGGCCGATTACCGGAGCGTGCAGGTCAATTATTTGAACTTGGTTGCTTCCTATCTGAATGCAGCCAGTCAATTGAATCTTGCCGTGGGACGCGAGGTCCTTCCATGAGTCGCACGAGATTTGGAACATTGGCATACCTTCTTGCTTCAAGCGTGCTACTCGCCAGCTGCGGCGAGAGCAAGGGCGATCCCAAAGCCGAAGCGCCGCCGGCGGCGAAGGTCGAACCCGAGCAAGGCGTGAACGTGGTCAAGGTTGACCACCCGGAACAATTTCCGTTGTTCACTGCGATCGAGCACGCCGCCGCTTCGAGGTTGGTAGCGACGGGAGTGGTGAGTCCCGACGTGTCGCGGACGGTGCCGGTAATATCGATTGCTACAGGGCGGGTGGTAGAGATCAAAGCCCGGCTCGGCGACACGGTGAAAAAGGGTCAAGTCCTCCTGCGTGTGCAAAGCGCGGACATGTCCGGAGCTTTTTCGGACTATCGCAAAGCAGTCGCCGACGAAAAACTCGCCCGAATACAATTCGAGCGCGCCAAACTCCTCTACGACAAGGGAGCCATCTCGCTGAACGATTTCCAAACAGCAGAGGATGTCGAGAACAAAGCTCAGGTGGATGTGGAGAACACCACAGAACGGCTTCGGGTCCTGGGCGGGAGCACCGATCAGCGGGCCGCGATTGTGGATATCCGCGCTCCGGTTTCGGGAGTGATTACCGATCAGCAGGTCACCAATGCTGCCGGTGTGGCGGGCTTGGGCTCGCCCAATCCATTCACGATCTCCGACCTAAGCTACGTATGGATACTCTGCGACGTTTACGAGAATGATCTTGGGAATGTGAATGTCGGAGAGACAGCGGAAGTTCGCCTGAACGCTTATCCCGACAAGGTGTTGCGCGGGCGAATCGGCAACATTGGCCCAATTCTCGATCCCAACCTGCGAACAGCAAAAGTGCGTATCGAAATCGCAAATCCGGAGTTGATGAAGATAGGGATGTTCGTGACTGCGACGTTCCATGGCGAGAAGAAGGAAATCCATGCGGCCGTTCCGGCGGATGCAATCTTGCATCTGCATGACCGGGAGTGGGTGTACGTCTCCGCGGGAGATAAGACTTTCCGGCGCGTAGAAGTTAGGTCAGGCGAAACGCTTCCGGACAAGATGCAGGAGATTGTCGCGGGATTGCAGCCAGGGCAGCAGGTGGTGAGCAAAGCGTTGGTGATGCAGAACACGGTGGAGCAATAGATGATTCGGAGGGTCGTCGATTTCGCGCTGGAGAACCGGATTCTTGTGGTCGCGGCGGCTCTTCTGCTGCTTGTGTGGGGCGCAATCTCCTTCCACCAGCTACCGGTCGAAGCCTATCCGGACGTGGCAAACAACTACGTTGAGATCATCACGCAGTGGCCAGGGATTTCGGCGGAGCAAATCGAACAACAGGTCACCATACCACTGGAAGTGGTGATGAACGGTATTCCTCACGTGATGCACTTGCGCTCGTTCTCGTTGTTTGGCCTCTCCGACGTGAAGCTGATTTTCGACGATGAAGAAGAGAACGCATGGAACCGGGAGAGAGTTCTCGAGCGGCTTTCGCAAGTGACAATGCCGACGGGTGTCGTGCCCCAGATGGGGACAGACTGGAGTCCTGTCGGCCAAATCTATTTCTTCACGCTGAAAAGCACGAATCCAAGCTACGACGTGATGGAGTTGAAGTCGATCGAGGATTGGGTCGTTGAGAAGAACTTTAAATCCGTTCCCGATGTTGTCGATGTTGCCAGCTTCGGAGGCCCGACCCGCGAATATCAAGTGCGCGTTGACCCAAACAAGCTGATCGCTTACGGACTAAGTCTCGCCCAGGTGGAGCAGCAGCTTACCAACAATAACGCGAATGCGGGTGGCAGTTTTATTGAAGCCGGTCTGCAGCAAATCAATGTGCAGGAAAAGGGTCTGGTCAGGACCGTTCGCGATATTGAAGACACGGTCATTATGACGAAGACAGGCACGCCGCTACGCGTGAAGGATATCGCCGTCGTCGCGCAAGGACCGAAGATTCGTCTCGGCCAGTTTGCCCGAGCAATCCATCGGGAAGACGGCACAATCGTCGACAACGATGACGTGGTCTCGGGCATCGCGTTGCTTCGCAAGGGGGCGAATGCGGACGCGGTACTCACGGCCATACACGCCAAGGTGGAGGAGATGAACGATCATATTCTGCCCGCGGGTGTGAAGATTGTTCCGTTCATTGACCGCAGCGACCTACTCCACTTCACGACGCACACGGTGCTGCACAATCTCACGGCAGGGATCGTCCTGGTCGTCGTGGTCCTGTTTCTGTTTCTCGGGAATGTCCGCGGGGCGTTAATCGTAGCGTTGACGATTCCGTTTTCTCTCCTATTCGCCGCGACATGTCTCCGGTTGAAGGGCATTCCAGCGAACCTGCTCTCTCTGGGCGCGCTGGATTTCGGGATGGTTGTCGACGGCGCGGTCGTAATGGTGGAAAACATCGTTCGCCACATGACACATGGAGAGGCAAGCTATAAGACACCGATGGAGCGTATCCGCGAGGCGGCGCACGAGGTTCAACGTCCGGTATTCTTTGCGATCGCCATCATCATTACCGCTTATCTGCCGATTTTCACGCTGCAACGCGTCGAGGGACGCCTGTTCCATCCAATGGCCTGGACGGTAGCGTTCGCGCTGCTCGGTGCTCTCCTATTCTCGATGCTCATCGCGCCGGTTCTCGCAAGCTTATTTTTCAGCAAGGGCGTGAGCGAAGGGCGCAACCGGGTCATGGAATTCTTGAAGAGGCGCTATAGCAGCGCGGTGAGATGGGCGATCGAGCATCGGCTGGTGACTGTGGGATTCGCAGGACTCAGCCTGGCGGCAACGATCTTTCTGGCGTTGGGCGGCTTCATCGGTTCCGAGTTTCTGCCGCACCTGGATGAAGGGGCGATGTGGGTGCGAGGCACTCTCGCGCCCAGTACCGGACCCAGCGAAGGTACCCGGCTAGCGAACCAGGCGCGTATCGTGCTTTGTTCCTTTCCTGAAGTTCCCCAATGCACGAGCCAGGTAGGACGCCCCGATGACGGAACGGATACGACGGGCTTCTTCAATACCGAGTATTTTGTGGACTTGAAGCCGAAAGAACAGTGGCGGCCCGTGTTCCACCAAGACAAGGAACGATTGATCGCGGCAATGCAGCGTGAACTCGACAAGATACCCGGGGTTTTGTGGAATTTTTCGCAGCCGATTTCGGACAACATGGAAGAAGCGGTTAGCGGAGTGAAGGGCGAGCTAGCAGTGAAAATCTATGGAGAGGACCTAAAGCTTTTGGAAGACAAGGCGGATCAGATCGTCGAAATCATGCGCAAGATCAAGGGCGTCGAGGATCTCGGAGTGCTTCGAGTTCTGGGCCAACCGAACCTGGATATCCAAGTGGACCGTCTGCAGGCAGCCCGCCACCAAATAAACGTTGCGGACGTGCAAGATGCCATACAAACCGCTATCGGGGGAACTGCCTTGACTCAGGTGCTGCAGGGTGAGCAGCGCTACGATCTGGCGATGCGGTATCTTTCGCAATACAGAGATACGAAAGAGGCCATCGAGAATATCCGATTGCTATCTCCATCCGGTGAACGCGTTTCGCTCGCGCAGCTTTGCAAGATCGAAGTAAAGGATGGCGGCTCCGAAATCTACCGCGAAGAGAACCAACGGTACATTGCCATCAAATACAGCGTGCGCGGACGAGACCTTGGCGGAGCGGTCGAAGAGGCGATCGGCGCGGTGAGAGCGCAAGTCCAACTGCCGCGCGGATATCACATCGATTGGGCTGGCGAGTATGAAAGCCAGAAACGGGCGGAAGCGCGGCTGCTCGTGATCGTGCCGCTAACCGTGCTGATTATTTTCGGGATTCTGTACGCAATGTTTCGTTCGTTCAAATGGGCACTGCTTCTCCTTGCGAACGTGGCGATGGCGCCTATTGGCGGATTGCTGGCGCTCCTGATCACTGGAACGCACTTCAGCGTCTCTTCGGGCGTGGGTTTCCTGGCGCTTTTCGGAGTATCGGTACAAACGGGTGTCATCATGCTGGAATACATCAACCAGCTTCGCGCCCGCGGGCACAAGATTGAAGACGCAGCGATCGATGGGGCGGTACTGCGGCTTCGGCCTATCATGATGACGATGCTGGTGGCGACTCTCGGGTTGCTGCCGGCGGCGCTCTCGCGTGGGATTGGATCGGATTCGCAGCGGCCCTTTGCCATCGTCATTGTCGGAGGGTTAGTTGGGGCGATGCTGCTCAGTATCTTTCTCCTGCCAACTTTATACGTTTGGTTCGCGAGTGATGGCGATAAGCTGCCCGAACCGGAGCCTGGATTCGAGGAGGGCTTGTGACCGGACGCGGTTTGCGCGACGCACGAAGCGTTTATTCTGGTTGCGGATTTTATTTGAGCGATGAACAAGCTTGAATGGAGTTACAGAGGATTCTGTTCATGCGAGGCGGGAAAGTCAGGGGCTCGGTAGCGAAAGGACACGGATTCGATGAACAAGGAAGAGGTTCGCGCTCGGATTGAAGAGATTGGAGTTATCCCTGCCGTGCGCTTTCGTTCGGCTGAGGACGCCCGCTTTGCTACGGAGGCTGTGGCTCATGGCGGAATACCGATCGTGGAAATCACCATGACCGTGCCAGGAGCCATTGAGCTGATTGCCGATTTGGCGCGGAACAGTCCGGACGTGATTGTGGGTGCGGGCACGCTATTCGATAAGGAAACGGCGAGCCGATGTCTGGACGCCGGTGCGAGATTCCTGACAAGTCCAGGCCTCGACGTGCAGATCGTGGAATTTGCCATAAAAAAGGAAGTTGTGGTTCTTGCTGGAGCGCTAACGCCGACCGAGGTGACGATAGCGTGGAAGGCCGGGGCAGACTTCGTCAAAGTCTTTCCCTGCTCTCTGGTTGGCGGCGAGAAATACATCAAGGCGTTGAAAGGACCGTTTCGGCATGTGCCCTTGATTGCGGCAGGAGGCGTAAATCAATTGACCGCGGCAAACTTTATTCTCGCGGGAGCGTCGGCCATCGGCGTTGGAGGGGAGCTGGTGCCGGAGGAGGCGATCCAGCGGCGCCAGGAGGAACGGATTCATGAATTGGCGCGGAGGTTCGTGGGTTTTGTGAATAAGGCGCGGGCGCAAATGGCGAAAGTGAAAGAAGTTCGCAGAAGCCGCTAGACCGGCAAGATTTTGGGTTCTCTCCGTTTTGGAGATGTCTGCGCTATTCTGGCTGCATGACGAATTCGACCGAGGCCACGATGGAACGGGATCGCGCGGGGCTTTGCGCGGACTGCGTCCATGCCCGTGGCGTCGAATCCAGCCGCGGTTCGGTCTTTCTGCTGTGCGAGCTGTCCCGCCGGGATCCCCGATTTGCCAAATACCCACGCCTGCCTGTGCTTTCCTGCCCCGGTTATGAGAAGAATGCGAAGAAATCGGACGGCGCATAGAATTGTTCTTTTCTATTTTTACCATTATGGTAAATTAACTGCCGGGTTTATCTATCTGGCAAGGTCATCCCATGGCGTCGAGCTCGGGGGCTCGTGTCGCAGCGATTCTCGTTCTGCTCGTCTGCCCAGTGCGCGCAGCGGCAGACACACTCAAGATCACCAGCACGCCTTCGGGGGCGACAGTCGAGATCGACGGAGTGCGCGAGGGCACAACGCCTTTTGAAAAAGATTTTCCTGGCGGTTACTTTCACAAAACAAAGACGTCCATGGGCTCGCGGTTGGAGCACCCCATGGTCGCGCGCATCAGCCTCGCGGGTTACGCCACCAAAGAGATTCAAATGACGGACGGTCCGATGAACTGGATTTCGCTGAACGGCCGGAATCGCGGGGAATACTGGCTGCTCAAAAGCGACCATTTCAATGTGGACCTGCGAACCATCTCGGAAGTGTTTACCGGCGGGATCACGGCGAAACTGCCCGGTGCCGGACGCGTTGATCTCCAACCCGAGCTGTCCCTGGAGGAGTTGGTGCGCCGCACAAAACCTGCTGTTGTTTATTTGAAAGCAATGGGTGGGGCCGGAACGGGATTTTTTGTGACGGAGACCGGCGTTATCGCGACGAACGCGCACGTCGCGCGCGGCGAGGAATCACTTCTGACGCTTCTGCCGGAGGGACAGCAGCTCGAGGCAAAAGTTGTGTACATTGACGCGGACCTTGATATCGCCCTGGCTAAAGTGGAGGGGAAGGACTTCCCGCATCTCGCGCTGGCCGATGCCGGCACCGTAAGGCAAGGCGAAAATGTGCTGGCAATTGGCAACCCCGGCGATGCCATGCTGTTCAGCGTGACAAAAGGAATTGTCAGCGCGGTCGGAAAATTTGCCAACGCTGGTCCGGGCACGTGGATACAGACGGACACGCCCATCAATCCGGGAAATAGTGGGGGGCCGCTCCTGAATAGCCGCGGCGAAGTGATCGGCATCAACACGCAAAAAATCGTGAAGAAAAACGTGACCGGAATCGGGTTCGCTCTGAGCGCGACGGACCTTTTGGAAGTTCTGCGCCGTTTTTATCCCAATATTTCCACGGCTAACGCTTCCGAGAGCAGCGGATTGTCGGCTGCTCCAGCTGCAGCTCTCGCCGGCGCTGTTTCGCCAACGCGCGGCGAAATCTCCAATCCGATGGCATCTGCTTCTAGCGACGGCAAGACGCAACTGGATTCGAGCACCTCATTGTCCGGCACTCAAACGGCGAGTGCGCCCTCCGAACCATTTGCCAGCCAGACGCCACACGGTTTTGGCACCGTGGCGATTACTTCCGATCCTGAGGATGCAGAAATCTACGTTGACGACAAATTCGTGGGAAATGCACCGGCAAAACTGAAACTTGCGGCTGGAAGCCACATGGTGGTTCTAAAAGCTGCTGGATTTGCTGAGTGGAAGCGCACACTCGAGATTTTGAAGGATAGTCAGGTCACACTGAAACCGGTTCTTGATCGCCTGCCGTGACGCTTCTGAACTCGAGAAGCCACAAAAAAGGGAGGGCACCGTGCAGGATGCCCTCCGGTAAAGCGACTAGACTTTATTGCTGAGGCTGCTGTGGTTCTTGCGGATTCGGCGTGTTGGCTGGCGACTTGGTGGAGACCGGTGTCACGCTAGCTGAACCGACAGCCGCTAACTCGGATGGTTTGTATTTTGGAGCGCTGATGTAACCGTGGACGATGTCTTTGTCGATGCGGTTCACCACGATTTGCACGGGCTGCGATTCGCTTTCGGTGTGAATCCAGATGGGCTCATACAGGTTTACCTTTTTCTTCTGAAGCTCATTGTCGTCCACGATCATCGCAAGATCGTAGCTCTTGTGCTTGGTATCGGCTTTGCGGAGGGAAATCGTGAGAGGCCCAACGCGCTGGAATTGCTTTGCCTTGGAGAGGTCAAACTCAAAGTAGCTGCGCTCGCCGCGTTTGGCTAGCGCAACGAGCTCCTCATGCGTTTTTGCGATGGAACCATTGAGGTCGTCGCGAGTGGAATTGATGGTTCCTTCAAGCTCGGAGCGGTCCTTCGCGACCTCTTCTTGTGTCTCTTTTAACTGCTTCTGCTGCTCGGCCAACTGAGCCTGGAGCTGGGCGTATTTCTTGTCGACAGCGGGGGCGCGACGCTTGGCAGTGGTTCGCTTCGCCGGCGCGGCCTTGGCGGAACCGGCTGACGGGGATGCTGCGGCCTCAGGAGTTTTCGCGGAGGTTTCCGCGGACTGCTCCGAGGCAGACGCAGCGGAAGGCTGCGTGGATGGGGCCGGGGTCTGTGCCGCTGTCATTTCATTTAGCTTTGCGGTCAAAGCGCTGAGCTGCCCTTGCATCTGGCTCACTGACGCATTGGCGGTTGCGGTTTGCGCCGTAAGCTGGCTGACCACCGACTGTTGGTGATAACCATAGGCGAAGGCCACAACTGCGATTCCAAGCAGCGCCACTACTGCGACGACCAGCCAGCGGTTTGAGCCAGCCAGCATGGTTGTCCAACCGTTCTCACTGTGGTTCGATTCTTGATACTCCTCCATAATTGCCCTCCTCGCTCTCTTGCGACTTCTAGTTTGCATCCTAGTGATTCTTGAAGCAAGTCAGCGCCCGGCAGCTGCTCTCGCTAGCGCGAACAATCTTGGTTTCCGCGCCTGGAAACAAACGTACCCGTCGCTTGACGAGCACGCGGATGGCCGGGCGTGCGGAATTTCGGAATGCGCTAAAGGGCCTATTTTCATGGAGCAAGACAGCAGTCGGCGGGCGCGCCTAATTTTGGAGAGGTACTAGACCTAGAAAATTCTCCCTTGCCGAACGGAGGAATTATCCAGCCAGCATTTTCGTAAGCGGACTGACTGACTTCGCGACCGGAGCTTATCGAGGGCATAGCCTTGAGGGCACGCCTTGAGCCACGTCGTTGCTGGCACTTATTGCGAGTACGGACCGTTCCGAGACAGATAAGCGCTCGGCGGAGGGGCTTGCACCCGCAAACTAGGAAGCGACATTGCCGCGAAGCAAGGGCGTGTGCTAGCATCCGCCGGGTTGGGGAACGGACCAGGGGTAGATGGTAGCCCGGCGGTTCACTCTGCAGAACGCCGGCATCGGGGCCACGCTCTCCACGAACTTCTGAATCGCACACCCAGGCGCAGGCCCGCGCCTGAATTCTTCGGGACGGACCTCGTCTGGTGGCGCCGGCATCGCCGGGGCCACGCAAAGGGAGGTCTGTATGAAGAGCTATCTCACCAAGGACATACGCAACGTTGGCATTGTCGGCCACGGCGGCACCGGCAAGACGCAACTGGTGTCGTCGTTGCTCTACACCGCGGGGATGACGCCGCGCTGGGGGAAAATTGCGGAAGGCAGCACGACCACCGACTGGGATGAAGAAGAAATCGCGCGCAAAATCTCGATTCAGACCGGACTCGCTTACGCCGAATGGCCCTCTTCCGGAGGGCACGCGGGCGGCTCTGAAAAAGTCAAAATCAACTTTATCGACCTCCCTGGCTATTCGACGTTCATCACGGAGACAAAAGCATCGCTGATCGCTGCGGACGCAGCGTTGATCGCGGTGGATGCGCACGTCGGCGCACAAGTGACCACGGAGAAAGTTTGGGATTATTGCACCGAGTATGACATTCCCCGTGCGTTTGTGCTGACCTGGATGGACCGCGAGCTGGCGAGCTTTGAGCGTTCGATGGAATCGCTGGAACAGGTCTTTGGGCGCAATGTGGTAGCCCTGCAACTTCCCATCGGCTCAGAAAAAGGCTTCCGCGGCGTGATCGACCTCGTGGCGATGAAGGCACACATCTACAAGCCGGACGGAGACGGAAAGCCCTCGATCGAAGAAATTCCCGCCGCGCTCGCCGACGAAGCAAAAGAGGCCCACGAGAAGCTCGTAGAGATGGTGGCGGAAGGCGACGACGAATTAATGGAAGAGTTCTTCCGGGAAGGGACCATTCCGATTGCGGATTTGATTCCGGGCGTCCGGAAGGCCATCGTTGCCGAAAAAATCTTCCCGGTGCTGATGGCTTCGGGGCTGCGCAATGTGGGGACCGCAAGTTTGCTGACATTTCTTGCCGACGCGTTTCCCCATCCCGATGAGCACGCGCAGGTCGGTTTTACAGAGCCCAACGGCAAGGGCGAGCGCGTGGAGCGCAAGTACGATGACAGCCAGCCGCTCTCGCTGTTCGTTTTCAAAACGCTCGCTGATCCTTTCGCCGGGCGCATCAATTATTTCAAAGTGAAAAGCGGCATTCTGAAAAACGACGCCACGCTGACGAATTACAACCGCGGCACGTCGGAGCGCTTCCAACATACACAGGTGGTGCAGGGCAAACAGCTTACGGAAATCGCGGATCTGCACGCAGGAGACATCGGGGCGATCGCCAAATTGAAAGAAACGACGACTGGCGAAACGCTGGGGGACAAGGCCGCTCCCATCTACTACAAGCCCGCACAGCTGCCCGAACCTTCGATCACCTTTGCGATCGAGCCCAAAACACGCGCAGACGAGGACAAGATCGGCGTTTCCATCCACAAGATAATCGAGGAAGATCCCGCATTGCACTTCATGCGCGACCCACAGACCAAGGAATTTCTGCTGGCCGGGTCCGGGCAGCAGCACATCGAAGTGGTTGTCGCAAAGCTGCACAAGCGCTACCACGTCGATCTCACGCTGAAGCCGCCGAAGGTGGCGTACCGTGAGACCATTCGGGGCAAAGCGGACGCCGAGGGCAAGCACAAAAAGCAGTCTGGCGGGCACGGACAGTTCGGCGTGTGCCGCATCAAGATGGAGCCGATCGAACGCGGCAAGGGCGTTGAGTTCGTCGATGACGTCTTCGGTGGCGCGATTCCGCGAAACTGGATTCCTTCGGTGGAAAAAGGGATTCGCGACGCGGCTGCGCGCGGTTATCTCGCCGGGTTTCCCGTGGTGGATTTCCGCGCTGTGCTCTACGACGGAAAATACCACGATGTGGATTCATCGGACATGGCCTTCAAAATCGCCGGCTCGCTAGCGTTCAAGGAAGCCATGAAGATGGCCAAACCCGCTTTGCTTGAACCCGTGATGCACGTTGAGGTGTATGCGCCGGACCAATATTCGGGCGACTTGATGGGCGATCTCAGCTCGCGGCGCGGCCGCATCGCGGGAAGCGAGGCGCGTGGGCACAACGTGATCATCAAGGCGCAGGTGCCGTTTGCGGAAATGCTGAGCTATGCAAACGATCTTATTTCAAAAACGCAAGGACGCGCGACGTATTCGATGGAGTTTTCACATTACGACTACGTGCCGAACGAGCTGGCGCAAAAAGTGATCGACGCCCACAAACCGGCTCACGGAGAAGCTGCAGAAGAAGAAGGGTAGTTCCCCAGCGATTCCGCTAGTGCTACTGGATCGCGAAGCCCAACAATGTTCATGAACAGCAGCTTGGCGCCAAATTGGTGCTTGTTGGCTTGAAATGCGCGCCCAAAATGGTGTTCTTATGAAAAATAACCAAGCCCACAGACTCAACCCACAAAATCACGGCCCACAAACGACAGCCATCCACGGAGGAGAGCCGGCGCGGCACGGTGTCGGAGCGCCCGTCGGCACGCCGATTTGCCGCACATCGACGTTTACCTTCTCTTCGACGGCGGAGATGAAGCTTTGGGCTGAGGGCAAGAGCAAAGCATACATCTACACGAGGTACGGCAACCCAACTCTCAGCGTTGCTGAAGAAAAGATCGCAGCGCTCGAAGGCGGGGAAGCCGCAGTGGTAACGGCATCGGGTATGGCGGCGATATCGTCCGCTCTGCTGGGCGTATTGAAGTGCGGCGACGAGTTGATCTCAACGGCGCAGGTTTATGGTGGCAGTTACCGGTTAATGCGCGATGTTTTTCCCGATATGGGGATCAAGGTTCATCAGGTCGGCACGGACCTAGCCGGGCTGGAGGAGCTCGCTACGCCGCGTACAAGGTGTCTTTACGTCGAGACGCCGACGAATCCCACTTTGCGGCTCGTCGATTTGCACCAAGCGATTGCCTTTGCAAAAAAGCACAAACTAATTTCGATCATTGACAACACGTTCGCCACACCCGTGTTGCAGAATCCGCTGGCGATGGGCTACGACATCGTCGTGCACAGCGCCACAAAAGCGCTTGCGGGACACTCTGATGTGATCGCCGGCGTGGCTGTGGGCAACAAGCATTGGATGGAACGCATCCGCCACATGATCATTTATTTGGGCGGTTCGATGGATCCAGAGGCGGCTTACCTGCTGATTCGCGGTATCCGAACGCTGGGAGTGCGGGTCGAAAGGCAGTGCCAAAACGCGATGTCCGTTGCGAAATTCCTGGAGAAACATCCGAAGGTCGCTCGCGTACACTATCCTGGCCTGGCGTCTCATCCAGATCACAAGCTCGCGAAAAAGCAGATGCGTGGGTTCGGTTCAATGCTGGCGTTTGATTTGAAGGGCGGGTTGCCTGCCGCACGGCGGTTCTGCGATCGCGTGCGGCTGTTTCTGCTGGCGGCGAGCCTCGGTGGAGTTGAATCGCTTGTAATACTGCCCATCTATAGTTCGCACTACAACATGAGCGCCGAAGAATTGCAGCGTGCGAACGTAAGCCCAGGAACAGTTCGTGTTTCCATTGGACTCGAGGACTCGCAAGACCTGATCGCCGATTTGAAGCAATCGCTCGCTTGACCGGAGAAAATCAGGGAAACCCTCGGGCCGCTACGCCGGTTGCGCCTGGACAGGGAGCTCCCATTTCTGCTTTTCGGGAAGCAGGGATTTCACAATGTCTTCCAACTCGTGCGAGCTTTGTACGTGCTCTGGATAATTGTGGACGGTGATGTCGATGGAAAGCCCGTGCTTGGCGCGGACCGCTTGAAGCTCATCCTGGAGCCGAACGGCGACGCGCTTGCCATTCAACGAGTCCGTCTCCGGCAGGACAATGGCAAAGAGTTCGGAAGACAGGTTGTAAATGGAATCCGTTGGCCGGAGCTTGCCGGATATGGCTCTAGCGGCGTCGCCCCAAGCGGCTTCTCGTTGCTTGGAATTCTTATCGTTCGAGGTGCCCTTGGACTGAACCAGCAAGAGAGTAAGCGTTGTGTGCATGGTCATTGCTCTTCGGTGCTCCATCGTTAAACGATCCCAGAAATGGTCCTGGCCAGGCATGGATTGCAGCAGGTCAACGCTGGCTTGCTGGCGGAGCTGGACGTTGCGTTCCAATTGCTCAATCAGGTCTTGCTTCAATTTGCGGACCAATCGTTGGCGGTCCAAAAGATAGCCGACAAAAAGCAGCGTCAAAATGCAAAAACCGAAGTACGCGACTCGCAGCGTCCATTTGTTTCCGGCTTCAGGGCGCAGGAAGACCAACGGATACATCAGTACGGCTAGCCCGGCGGCTTGCACCACAACAAAGACCGCCGAGAGAACTGTGAGATTCAGTTCTCGCCGTTCGAGTTGATCCAAGTTCTGGCGGCTTAGGGTGGCCATTGTGGATCGCACTCCCTTTAAGCACTGCAGGTCTAGCCAGGTATCAGAGTCACTTCCGGGCTTGTTTCTAGGGTCTACCGGCACTCGGTGCGGGACAATGGATTAAAGGTACTGTGCGTCGAATTTGATACTGTCTGATGAGGGGCGAACGCACGGCGCCAACCCAGGCGAGCTTGGGAATGACCTGGGTGCAAACTTTTGCTGGCGAGCGAACGGTTGATTGGATCGCTGGGCCACTGAGCAGGTGATCATTGCGGCCCACGAGTTGGAGTTAGCGCCAAAAACAAAAACGGGCGGGACGCCGAAGCGCACCGCCCGTTCTGTATTTTTGCGAAGTGGAATTAGAGGGGTTGGACGTTCGAGGCCTGCAGACCCTTGGGGCCCTTGGTCACTTCGAATTCAACCGCTTGGCCATCGTTCAACGACTTGTAGCCATCAGCCACGATCGCGGAGAAATGG
>Ga0210405_10003827_pt1 | contig 14481 bp, 8 predicted proteins | sample IncBWH11MmetaG_FD_155492 | JGI IMG/M metagenome (GOLD analysis project Ga0210405, IMG submission 155492) | Forest soil microbial communities from Barre Woods Harvard Forest LTER site, Petersham, Massachusetts, United States - Inc-BW-H-11-M | ecosystem: Environmental > Terrestrial > Soil >... | reverse complement strand
ACAAAGCCTTTTAGGGTGGAGGGACACGAAAAAGAAGTCAAGTGGAAAGCGCGGATGAGAAGGACCAAAAAAAGAGCCGCCCGGGAAGAGCGGACGGCTCTACAAACGAATCTGGCAATGAGGTGGCTGTTACTGGCCGACCATTTTCTCCACGATGTTTCCTATAATTGGAAGCTTATACTTTTCGTGGCCGTAAGCTTTGACCATCACAAAAATCCAAACGGCCAGGAATCCAAGGCCAATCAGCGGGAGCAAGAAAAAGCTGAGAAAACCGATGGGCACATGCATCGCCACGGTAATCGCCGTAAGAATAAAGCTAAAGATAACGTAAGCAATCCACACGATCACAAAGCCGATGTTCAACGCGATCGACTGCGCCCCGTGAAACTTCACGAAAGGCCGCTTGTCGATCAGAAGAAAAATCAGCCCGCTGATCCATCCGAAAACATAGCAGAGCAAACCGGCGATGTTCTCATCCATGCCCGCTGTGGGGTATTCCGCAGCCGGAGAGGCAGGAGCAGCGACTGCCGCGCTCTGCGCTCCACCGGCTGACGAGGCGCCTTGAGGAGCGCCGCACTTGGGACAAAATGATGCCTCTCCGGCATCCTGACCACACGCTTTACAAAATGCCATGAACACCTCCAGAGGGCCGAACTGTGCGCGGAGAGTAACAAAAGCTGGATACGAGAGCAATGGATTTTATGAATGCAGTGTAACTCAAACAATTGAGGCCGAGAGGAGGGTGCCGGAACTCCCTCCTCGTCGAGCGTTAAAGCTGCTTTTGCGCCGAGCTACTTCTCGCTTTTTTCCTGCTTTTCCGCCGCGGGGGCTATCGCGGGGATATTGGCTTTCTGGATCGCAGCGTTGAGGGCGGCGAGATCCTTGGATTGGAGCTCGTGCCAGGCGGCCAATTGCGCTTCGAGGCGCGTGTTGAGTTCATCGTAGACGGTAGAGGATGCGTCGGTCGGGGCGGTGTCAGCGCTTTCCACAGTTTCTTGCAAGGCCACGAATTGGTCGGCCACCTGAATTGGAAAGTTCAGCGGGTCTTCTCCGCTCTTGGACTTGGGCTGGATGATTTTCTCTTCGACGGCGTTCATTTTCTTGGTGAGGGCATCGGCCGCGTCGAGAACGGGCTTTGCGCTTGGGTCGGCCGTGAGACGTTTTTTTAGGGCATCGAGCTGGCTACGCACGCTGCGAATTTGATTCACAGCTTCGTGTCCGGCAGTGACGCGATCGCGGATACGCAACGCGAACTCTTGCTGTTTCTCCAGGTCGGCTTGCGACGCGGAAACGCGGGGATCTTTGATGAGTTCGAAGTTGACAGTTGACGATTTCCCAGCGACGGTCAGCTTGACCTGGTAAGTGGCCGGGACTACCAGCGGGCCTTCTGGGCGGCCTCCCCAGCCTACGGCGCCGGGAACCTTGGTTGGAGGCTCGAAGTGCAGATCCCAGACGAAGCGATTCAAGCCCACCTCGGCGGGAAGTTCTTCGCCGGGCCTGGAGACGCCAAACTCCTCTTCGTCGGGCGAAGCGCCTTCGGCGGTTTTCTTGCTCGAATATTTGCGAACGAGCTTGCCTTTGGCGTCGAGAATGTCGAGAGTGATTTGCTCCTTGGGCGCAGATTTCAGCGAGTAATTGATGACCGCGCCAGCAGGCGGGTTCCCGCCAACCGGAATGCTGGCTGGGAGCGTGAAGCCCGGGCCGCGGAAGCGGATGGTTGTCGATGGTTGATAGAGATGCGCTTCGTCCGTCGCGGTCGTGGCGGTCATTTGGCGGAGAGGGGCGATGCCGTCAAGAACCCAGAACGCGCGGCCGTGGGTAGCTACAATCAGGTCATCGTCTTTTATCGTGAGGTCGTGAATGGGCGTGGTGGGCAGATTGAGTTTCAGAGATTGCCAGTGCGCGCCATCGTCGAAGGAAATGTAGATGCCGTTCTCCGTGCCGGCGTAGAGCAGGCCCTTGCGTTTCGGATCTTCGCGGACGGCGTGCGCGTAGCTATTGTCGGGCAAGCCGGTGATGATTTTCGTCCACGTCTTGCCGAAGTCGGCGGTTTTGAAAAGGTACGGGTGGTAGTCATCGAGCAGATGCCGATCGATGGCGACGTAGGCCGTGCCTGCGGAGTGCGGCGAAGCTTCAATGATGCTGACCTTGCTCCACTCACCGAATTCTTTGGAGGTGACCTTTTCCCAGTTTTTGCCGCCGTCGCGGGTGACGTGCAGGAGTCCGTCGTCGGTGCCCGCCCAGATGAGGCCTTTCTCCACGGACGATTCGGCAAGAGCGAAAACGGTGTCGTAATACTCGACGCTGGTATTGTCTTGCGTGAGCGGACCCCCGGAGGATTGCTGTTTGGTTTTGTCGTTGCGGGTCAGGTCGCCGCTGATGGGGGTCCACGTCATGCCGCCATCGGTGGTCCTAAAAACTGCTTCGCCGCCGTGATAGACGACCTTGGGATCGTTAGGAGAGATCATGATTGGCGCGGTCCATTGGAAACGATGTTTTAATTCCGCAGCACCAGAACCCATCGGATTTAGCGGCCAGGAAGTAATGTCTTGCACCTGATGTGTCTCTTTGTCGAAACGCGTGATGAGGCCGTCGTAAGAGCCTGCGTAAACTACGTCTGCATTCGTGGGGTCGGGAACGACGAAGCCTGCTTCGCCGCCGCCGACGTCGTACCAATCCGAGCGGTCGATGACGCCCTCATCGCTGCGGCTGGCGATGGCGACTGTGGAATTGTCCTGCTGAGCGCCGTAGATGTGGTACGGAAAAGCGTTGTCTGTAGCGACGTGGTAGAACTGCGCGGTCGGCTGATTCGCCTGCGTGGTCCAGCTCTTCCCGCCGTCATGAGAAACCGTGGCGCCGCCGTCGTTGGAATTGATCATCCATTCGGGATGAGTGGGATCGATCCAGAGGCCGTGGTTATCTCCATGAGGAGCGCGAATGAAATTGAAAGTGTGGCCTCCGTCGGTCGAACGGTATACGGCGGTGTTCAGTACGTAGACGGTGTCGACGTTTTTGGGATCGGCGAAAATGTGATGGAAATACCAGGCGCGCTGGGTGTAGCGGTGATCGGGATTCAGGAGTTGCCAGGAATCGCCAGCGTCGTCGCTGCGGTAGATGCCGCCTTTTTCGGCTTCGATGATGGCGTAGACGCGATTGCTGTCGGCACCGGAGACGGACACGCCGATGCGGCCGAGTACACCGGAGGGAAGACCGTGCCCTTCGAGGCGTTTCCACGTGGCGCCATCGTCGATGGATTTATAGAGACCGCTGCCTGGGCCCCCGCTGACGGCGGTCCAGGGATATCGCTGGGCTTCGTAGAGGGCAGCGAACAAGATGTGGGGATTTGAGGGATCGAAAGTGAGGTCGATGGCGCCGGTCTTGTTGTCCTTGAAGAGGACTTTTTGCCAAGATTTGCCACCGTCGGCGGAACGGAAGACGCCGCGCGTTTCGTTGGGGCCGTAGGCGTGGCCCATGGCGGCGACGAAGAGGATGTCGGGATTTGTTGGGTGGACGATGACCCTGGAGATGTGGCGCGTGTCCTCGAGACCAATGTGCGTCCAGGTCTTGCCGCCATCAACTGACTTGTACATCCCGTCGCCGTAAGAGATATTGCCCCGCCAGCAGGATTCTCCTGTGCCGACGTAAATAACATTTGGGTCGGAAGGAGCCGCGGCAATCGCGCCGACCGACATGATTCCTGTTTTGTCGGTCATCGGCGTCCAAGTGTTGCCGCCGTTTGTTGTTTTCCAAACGCCGCCGGCGACCGAGCCGAAGTAGTAAGTCAACGGATCGCCAGCGACTCCGGTTACCGCGAGGGCGCGCCCACCCCGGAAGGGGCCGACTTGGCGCCACTTCATTCCCTTCAAGGCATTTTCATCAAGAGTTTGCGCGCGAAGAGGGGTGCAACTGAACTCGAACACAAGGATCGTAAGAAGAACGGAAAAGAGACTCGTCAAGCGTTTCAGACCACTCATCGTTTCGCTCCCAGAGAAACATTTGTTGCACCTGTACTACGCCAGATGTAATGCGCGGAGCGGAATAATACACCCTATGCCGCAATTCGCGCCAGAAACTGGATAGATATTTGTTTCCTAGTTCCTGACGCATTGCAAAGCGCTTTTGGGTACAATCCCGGCGTGACGAACCCGCCTGCCCCGCGCCTACCCACTGCGAATCCAGCTGAGATGTTTGCGCCGGAGAAATCTCGAAGCGTGTTTAGTTTCGATTGGTTGCGTTACGCTGCCCCGGCTGAACGGAAGTCGTTGATCGCCGGCGGGCTCGGCTGGATGCTCGATGCGATGGACGTAATGCTCTACTCGCTCGTGCTCACGTTCCTGATTCGCGAATTCGCGATGGATACGCGGACTGCGGGGCTGCTGAACTCTTTGACGCTGGTTGCTTCCGGTATTGGCGGTCTTCTCTTTGGGATTCTTGCGGACCGCATTGGCCGCATCCGGTCGCTCATGGCGGCAATCCTTGTATACGCCCTGGCAAGCGCCGCTTGTGGCTTTTCGCACACGGTTCCGCAGCTGGCCACGTTCCGCTTCGTGCTGGGGCTAGGCATGGGGGGCGAATGGACGACGGGTGCGGCGTTGATCGCGGAGACGTGGCGCGCGGAGCATCGCGGAAAAGCGCTGGGGTTCATGCAGTCAGCCTACGCGATAGGTGAAGCGATTGCCGCGCTTGTCGTGGCGCTCGTACTGCCGCACTTCGGATGGCGGCCGGTGTTTTTTGTGGGTGTTTTGCCGGCCTTTCTCGTCTTCTGGATTCAGCGCAGAGTGCCCGAACCGGAATTGTGGAAACAACGAGCGGCGCGCAAAGAAAAGGTCTCTCTACATAGGCTTCTGGAGAAAGGAGTGCTGCGCAACGGCGTCTTGGCTACAACAGTGAACGCGTGCAGCATGTTCGGCTACTGGGGATTGTTCACCTGGATTCCGTCGTATTTGTCGCTGCCGCCCGAGAAAGGTGGACGAGGACTCAGCCTCGTAACGACCACCGCGTTTTTTCTGGTGATTTGCTTCGGAAAATGGCTTGGCTACGCGCTGTTTGGATTTTTTTCGGATGCGTTTGGGCGACGCAAACCATACTTTCTCTATTTGATCATCGCTGCTGCTCTGGTGCCGATTTATGGAATGTCTCGAAGCGCCTTCTGGTTGCTCGCCCTTGGGCCGCTTGTGGCGTTTTTCGGGACGGGCTATTTCTCCGGGTACGCAGCCATCGCCAGCGAACTTTTTCCTGGCGAGATTCGCGCCGCGGCCATGGGATTGAGCTACAACATCGGCCGGGGACTCTCCGCAGTGGCACCGTTTGCGGTCGGAGCGCTGGCGCTGCGGTATGGGATCGGACCGGCGTTTTTCTTGCAGGCGGGAGCTTTCTTGATGGCAGCGCTGCTTGCTCTGGCTTTGCCTGAGACGCGGGGACAGGCATTGGATTAACTCGGGAGACGGGTTAGAGGGCTTGACGAGACTGATCGACTAGGCAACCGCAGAGCTGGACTGAATGCGTGCGCCATCCGCGCTTAGAGTGAAGTTCATCGCGAAATAAGGAGCCTGCGCCAGGATCTTATGGAATTCATTTTCGTCTGCATAGGCCCGCTTGGGAACGCGCCGCGCAAGAATGCTGATCTCCAAAGGATCCTTCATAAACGGATAGGGATCTAATGTGACGTAATTGTTCCCTGCAGGCTGGAGGTCCCAATCGGCTTCGCTGCCGTTGCCATTCACGGGAACGGCATCAATAGTCGAGCCATCCAGGGGCGCGAGACAGAAATAGAGAGAAAGACGATCGAGCGCTTCGAGGCGTTGCAGATTCGCCTGCAGGGCGTGGTCGTCAGCGTAAGCTTTCATGATGGGGTCGGCGCGAAGATCAACTTTGAGACGCAATTGCTGGAGCCTGAGCCGCTGCAGGAAGTCCGTTACGAGGGGTGTTTCGTTTGACTTGACGTACTTCGCGGAAAAGCCGGGCATCGTCGCGCGGGTCCGGTCGTACAGACCCGCGCAGTGCATGCTCACGAGAAGCCCCGCGTAACGATCAGCTCTGACCACACGCTCGATGCCACGTTGATAGAGAGCGATGTGCTCCTCCGTGGGAATGGACATGAAGTTATAGGGCGTGAAGTTCTTGGGGTCGATCTGAGGCAGAAGCTCCCATTCGTTCCAGCCGTTGTCATGCTCCGCAGCGGCCAAACAAAAGGATTCAAAAGGCTCGGGGCGGCTGAAGACTTTGTTCCCCAGCGCGCGCGCAAAAAAACCTGACAACATGGCATGGTCCGTCTGCCGGATCAGGATGAGCTGATCGCTCTGCTCTTGGATGATCATGGCGCTGCCCTCTTTCGCAGCGGGGCCTCGCGATGACGCCTGATGGGGCGGAGGCGTCTGCTTCGGCCGCGGGGGTGGCCAAACGAAACACTTAATACTAGCCTATTATGCTCCTGAGACAGAGGCACAATCCAGTCCTATCGTGGATATAGCGGCCGGGGGCCGATTCCCGGTATATTGGTGGAACCACTGCGGGAGTGGCGGAACTGGCAGACGCGCAAGACTTAGGATCTTGTGGCCGAAAGGCCGTGGGGGTTCAAATCCCTCCTTCCGCACCAGCGTTTTTATTGCATTTCTCACCAATTTGGCAATCTTGCTCTGCGCGCCACTCGACTGTATTCAATTCTCAAAAATTCAAGATATTGCATGTGGCGGACCGGGGTCGAGTTGCGCACGAACAGGGCATGTAGTTTAATCGTGCCACAGCGAGTGGACGGATCTATGGCAGGGCGGCAGTGTTGGCGGGATTCGCCGACAAGCTATTCCACAACGATGGCCATCGCGGCAGGGCGAAGTGCGCTGTGCTTCGCCGACTATCGGCAATAAGCGGCGGTCACACATGCCTTCCCGGCAATTTGATCCGCCTCAAAGGTGCGAAGCGTGAACTTACATAGATTTCTCGCCTACACCGTACTGGCCTGTTGGATTGGCCTGACTGCCGTGACTGTCGGCACAGCCCTGCAATGGTCTGCGGCGGCCGCCATGACGGAAGTGAAGGTTCAGCGGGCTTTCAATGCTCAGAAAGAGGCCAGCACCAGCTTGGCTAGTCTCCCGAAGCGGGACTTGAATGCAGCACCCGAGGACCGGAACGCGTTGGAAGAGGTTCGGCGCAACAACGACAAGTATGTTGAGAAAGCGGAGGCTGCCAGCGAAGCGATGGGAGACGCCATCAATTCCGAGCTTGCAGAACGTAAGCAATTTTGGTGGGAACTCGGGGTGTGGGGTTGCCTGACCCTGCTTACAAGCGCGCTGCTGGCTGAGCGCAGGGACGGGGACGATAGAGCGTCTCCCCATCGATAGGACAGTAGACCGTTCAAAGTCACATGTTGTTGAAGGCTAGCGCGGCACAACATCCTTAAGCCCTCAGCAGGAATGCCCTGCCTTCGAGGACAATTTCCTTTTAACTGCTCTCGATCCCGCGATAGGGGAGGTCCTAGCAAGAACCGCGTGTTTTCTCACCAAGAAGCACCTTCCGAGGAGCAGGCATGAAACGCAGTGCCCGTGGCATGATGAACCCCTATAATCTACGCGATCGGTTGGGAGAGGCGTGGACGATTCCAGCGCCGTGGTACTTCGATCGGACTTATGTTGAACTCCAACGGAACGGAAAAAAATGCCCTGGAACGAGATTGTCGAAACAGCGGTGGTCAGCGCGTGACCTACTTTTCATTTGGCATGTGCTTCTTTAGAAATTCGGTGATTTGCTTTGCTGTTTTTCTCATGATGGTTCCCGCCGGCAACCCTTCTCCGGCGTTTTCCTGCGCTGGAGTATTGAGAGACAAAAGCGGAAACCCCGTCGCGAATGCGATTGTGAGATTGCAGTCAAAATCCGATGATCGCGGATACACTGCAAAGAGTTCGGCGAGCGGTGAGTTTTCGTTCGAGGCAATCGCACTGGGTAGCTACCAACTCACGGTGACATTGGCAGGCAAAACCTATACCGCAGCTAATCCTGTAACTATTGAACCTGGCAAAGCGCTCACCGCCACGCTGGAACTATCTCGGCAAGATGGGACCGTCCTTGTTTCGGTGGCGCAAGCGCCAACTTCCGTTCAGGCAAGCGGCGGAGAGCACCTTTCCAGCGGAGAAGTTTCGAGCTTGCCGCTGAACGAACGCGACTTCAGCAAATTGTTGCTGTTGGCGGCGGGGACCATGACCGATACAAACGGCGCCGCCAATTTCACGCAACAGTTTTCTGTGAATGGCCAGCGCGGATCGGCTTCTGTGTTTGCCATGGACGGCGCGGATACGACCGACCCGGAACTGGGCGGAGCGACGTTCTCCAACTTTAATGTTGATGCGATTCAAGAGGTGCAATCCAGCTCCGGCGTAATGCCTGCGGAAATCGGACACGGAGCCGCGGGTTTCAACAATGTAATCACCAAGTCGGGCAAGAATGAAGTACACGGCAGCGCTTTTGAATTTGTGCGCAACGCGGCATTCGACGCGCGAAATTTCTTCGATCACCAGAGCGCAGTGGAACCGCGGCGAATCCCGCCATTTGCCCGCAACGAATTTGGAGTCACCAACGGCGGTCCCTTGTTGCTTCCGAAAATCTATGATGGCCGGGGCAAGACCTTTTATTTCGCCGAGTATCAAGGCTTCCGGCAAGTGCTTGGGACGACGCAGGTATTCCCAGTCCCAACGGCGGCGGAAAGACAAGGAATTGATACCACGACTTTTCCAGGTGATACGTTAACCGTCCCGGTTAGCCCGGCTGTCGCGGGCGTCCTGGCGCGCTATCCTTTGCCTAACGAGCCTCAGGGCCCATACGGTGTCCGCACCTACGCAACTTCTTCAAAGGTAGCAACGGATACGGATCAGTTCTCCGTGCGCATCGACCATCGCCTTTCAGATAAAGCCGCCTTGTTTGGCCGGTTCAGCTTGAACCAGGTAAGGGGCCCGACGACGAATCCCGATCAGACCGCGATCGATCCCAGCTTCGGCGTCAACTTTTTTGATCATCAGCGAAGTGTTGCGTTCAGGTATACGCGCACGATATCTCCGCGCCTGGCCTTCGTAACATCGGTCGGTTATATACGGAGCACTCCTTTTTTTCCGTCCATCAATCACACGCAGCCTGCTATCACATTCGGAGATGGTCTGTTCCAAAACTTCAATTCGGCTGACGGCTCCATCTTTGGGTCTTATGGAAACGTCTATCAACTGAAGCACGACATGACGTACACGCGTGGACCCCACAGCTTCAAATGGGGCGTAGAACTCCGCTTCAATCGCGACGCCACAATCTTCGGCACCAATCCGAACGGCATATACACGTTTGGAGGAGGACCCGCCTATTCCCCCGTGCTCATCCCCTCCGCAAGCGGTCAACACGACATTCAGCCCGGTCAACTGCTGCCCGATTCTCTGACGGGACTGCTGACGGCCACGCCTTTCTCGTACGGGATCACCGCTGCAGCGAGCGTAACGCCCATGGGTGATAAGTTTGACGAAGCCGGCGTCCGCCGCGAGGCCTACAACTTTTACTTTCAGGACACCTGGAAAGTGAACTCCCGGCTAAGCGTGAATTACGGTTTGCGGTATGAGCTGAATAGCCGCATCAAAGAGGCCAAGCACCGGACATCCATCGCCGATCCCGTTGACGCGGCCGGCAATCCGACTTCGTTTTATGCCCCCGGCGCCAAACAGGTTTTCCTTTACAACCCACAGCCGGTCTATCCACTCGATTTAAATGGCTGGGGACCACGCGTTTCGCTGGATTACGCGGTGAACAAGCACACGACTCTTCACGCCGGTGGAGCGATCACTACGATTCTCCCGAATCTGTGGCTGCAAAATTATGTCACCGGGAACTTCCCGCTCGTTTTCCAACCGCTTGTCACCGCGTCGCCTGATGTTCCGGTGCCGTTTCAGAATGCCGTCGTGCCAGAGATTCTTCCCCCTGTCTACACCACAGCGGGCCAACCTCTCTTTGCGTCGGGAAGCGCTAACCTCCCCGCGAACATACCGATCGATCTACAGAGATTTCAAGACGACCTTGCGGCAACTACACCCGGCCATGAAACGCAGTTATTTTCTGTCGGCGTGATCGGCAGACATTTTCGAAACGGCTACATCGGAACGTTTACGGCAGGAATCGATCACGATTTCGGAAGCGTGAAGGTTACCGCCGCGTACGTTGGAACGGTGGGAGTCCATCTCGCCAGTGTGGAGTCTCCCAACGGCTACGGCGGCGCTGACCCCGCGTTTGCGCCGTTCACGCAGTTCAACGCCCAAGGGCACGCGATTGGCGGATTTGGGCCGGAGACGGTGATGAACCCCACCGCTCATTCCACGTACAATTCGCTGCAGACCAGCGCGACGGAAAACTATTCTCGGATTGGCTTGAGCTTCCAGGCCAGCTATACATATTCGAAGTCTCTCGACGATACGAGCGCTGTGCCTGGCGGAATTTCGGGAATGCCGGGCGTGACGCTGCAAACGTTGCCGCAAAACCCTCTGGATCCGAGCGCCGAAAAAGGGGCATCCACCTTTGACGTGACGCATGTCTTCACGATCAGCTTGTTTCAGTCGCTGCCGTTTGACCGCGTGAGTTTTCTCCAACCACTGGGAAGTCGTCTTACCAAAGGCTGGCAGTTTCTGAACATCACCACGTTGACGACCGGACCGCCTTTTACCGTTTATTCCGGAATCCAGCAAACAGGAGTAGGGGCCGGGGGAACGGATCGTCCGAATTTGGTTGCGATGCCAGACCTCTCCACGAACCGCCCTATCCGGGAAGATTATTTTGGACATGGTGCAAATAACAGCTCGTTCTTTCTTATTCCTATCAACGTCCTCGGCGGAACAGGCCCCAATCAGGGCCGTTTCGGCACACTGGGACGCGACACTTTCCGCGGACCGGGCTTTCACAATTTCGACATGGCCATAATTAAAGACACTCCGTTTGGGAAAAGAGGCAACCGCGAACTGGGCATGCTTGAGTTTCGCGCGGAATTCTTCAATATATTCAACATTGTGAATTTCGGTTTGCCATCAAACACCGTGCTCGGCAGCGGATTCGGTATCATCAGTCATACCGCCGGATCATCCCGGCAAATTCAATTCTCGCTGAAACTGATCTACTGAAGGGAGTAGGCATGGAGCGTAGTGTCCGCGACATAGTGAATCTCTACAATCCTTACGATCCGCTGGAAGAGGCCTGGACAATTCCAGCGCCGTGGTATTTCGACAGCCGCGTCGCGGAACTCGAATGTGCGAGCGTTTTCAGCGCAACGTGGCAGGCCGTGGGCCGCGTGGATCAAGTGCGCGACAATGGACAGTTTTTCACCGCGGAGCTGGCAGGTGAACCGCTTGTGGTGGTGCGCGGCGAAGATGGACAGTTGCGGGCCTTCTACAATGTGTGCCGCCATCATGCAGCCGCGGTGGTCACCGAGGCGCAAGGCTGCGCAAAACAGTTTCGCTGTCCATACCACGGCTGGACTTACGGAATCGATGGCGCGCTAAAAGGAATGGTCGAGTTTGACGGCGTCTGCAACTTCGATCGCTCAAAAAATGGTTTGGTCCCAGTGCGCGTGGACACCTGGGAGAATTTTGTTTTTGTAAATCTGGACGGTCGCGCCGCGCCGCTGCGCGGTTTTCTGGGCATAGTGCTCGAGATGGTGGCGCCGCTTGAGCTGGCAAAGAAGCTGCACTTCTTTGACCGGCGCGTCTACACGCTCAATTGCAATTGGAAGGTCTACGTCGACAACTATCTCGACGGCGGCTACCACGTCCCCCATGCGCACAAGGGACTGAGCAGCGTCATCGAGTACACCAAATACACCATCGAGAACTTTGAGCGGGCTTGTTTGCAATCGAGCCCGCTGTCATCGGATTCCACTTCCGAGGCCGGCGTCGCCGCAACCAGGCAGGGCCGGGCCTTTTATTTGTGGATCTATCCCAACTTCATGATCAACGCCTATGAAGGCGTGATGGATACGAACCTGGTCCTGCCGCTGGGCGTGAACCGTTGCGCCGTGGTCTTCGACTACTACTTCGCCGACACAGGCACGGCCTCCGAAGCCCGCCACAGAGAAAGCATCGCGGTCAGCGAAAAGGTACAGGACGAAGACATGGCCATTTGCGATGCTGTGCAGCGCGGGCTCGGCTCGCGCGCCTATTTTGCTGGACGGCTGTCTGTCCGCCGCGAAGCCGGCGAGCATCTCTTCCATCGTTTGCTGCATGCCGACTTCACCGCTGCTCTGAGCCGCCCCGCTGCGGCTGACTGACAAGCGTGGATGGCACCCGCTCCCCTGCCAAATGGTCCGTCAAGAATCACCCCATGATCGCTCCACCGTAGAATCCGATTCTCAGTGCGGCACTCTTGCGGCCGTTTCGTGCAGCCAGCTCAATTGACGCTCTCTGCAGCGTCGCCTATACTCTTACTTTGCGTTGCAGGCGAAGTTCTTACCCGTCTGGCCTCATCTGAGTTCATGTGCGGCCGTAAAGCGGCCGACAAGCTTGGGCTTTCCGCAAGACACTGGGGCGCATGCCGTCGAGACCAGCGAGTATTTTCACGAAGACCCGATTGTTGCTGGATCATTTATCTGGGAGAGGATTGTTCCATGGCTGAAGCAACCTGCCGCCGCGAGCTGGATCTGGAGATTCCCGCGGAAGAAGTAACGAAAAAGATGGAAAGCGTTGCCAAGGAATTTGCGCGCGTCGCGCGGGTGCCGGGATTCCGTCCGGGCAAAGCGCCCGTCTCGCTCATCCGCCGGCGATTCGCCGAAGATATTAAGGGTGAAGTGCTGCAATCGCTCGTCCCGGAGCGCGTCGAAAAGGCCGTCTCGGAACAAAAGTTGACACCGGTTTCGCAGCCGCAAGTTGAGAAACTCGATTTTGCCGAAGGCCAGCCGCTGAAGTTCCGCGCCGTCTTCGAAGTCCTGCCGGAATTTGAGCTTGGGAATTACAAAGGCCTCGCGATTGAAATGCCCGCGATGGATATCACCGAAGCCGACGTTGCAAAAGCTCTCGAGGAGATGCGCGAACGGGCAGCCGCGTTTGCCCCGGTCGAAGGCCGCGCCGTCGAAAACGGCGACTATGTGCAGTTGAAGTTGATGGGGACTCCGGCGGGCGGCGGCGAACCGCTGCAAGCGGATAGCGTCTTGTGCCACATCGGCGCGGAAGAGACGATGGAGCCGTTCAACGAAAACTTGCGAGGCGCGAATATCGGCGATCACAAGAATTTTGAGGTCGCATACCCCGCCGACTATCCTGATGCCAAGCTTGCCGGCAAAACGTACAACTATGGCGTCGAAGTTCTGGGTATCAAAAACAAAAAACTGCCGGAACTGAACGACGAGTTTGCGAAAGATGTAAGCGATGCGGCCACGCTGGACGAACTGAAAACGAAAGTCTCGGAAAGTCTGGAACATCAGCGCGACCACCGGCAGAAGGAATTGCAAAGGGAGAGGGTCATCACAGAGTTGGTAAAGCTGCACGACTTCCCTGTACCAGAAGCGCTCGTCGAGCATCAAATGGATGTGCGCCTGGAACGGGTGGTTCGCTCGCTGGCCGCGCAAGGTGTTGATCCCCGTGCCGTAAACGTCGACTGGGTCACTTTGAGGAAGCGCCAGCAGGAGCGCGCGACCGACGACGTGAAGGCCGAACTCATCATCGACCGTATCGCGACCGCGGAAAACATAGACGTGACCGAAGAAGAGGTTCAGCACGAGTTGGAACACATGGCCACTCATAGTGGCGAATCCGCAGAAGTTGTACGCGCTCGTTTGACAAAGCAAGGTGCGCTCGATAGGATGAAAGCTAAGTTGAGGAGTGACAAAACTCTCGACTGGCTCGCGCAGAACGCTCAAGTCAAAACCGTCGCGGCTGCAAGCGCTGCGGCAGATTCAAAGTGAAACATTCCGGCGGTTCCACCATCTCCATGAAAAATTTCGAAGAACCAGAGTATCGCGGCACAACGCTCGTTCCGATGGTGGTCGAACAAACCAGCCGCGGGGAACGCGCCTACGATATTTATTCCCGGCTCCTGAAGGAGCACATCATTTTTATCGGCACGCCGATTGACGATCATGTCGCGAATCTGGCCACCGCGCAAATGCTCTTTCTGCAGGCCGAAGATCCGGAAAAAGACATTCAGCTGTATATCAATTCGCCGGGCGGTTCGATTACCGCCGGTTTTGCAATTTATGACACCATGCAATTTGTCAAACCCGATGTCGTGACGACATGTGTGGGCCAAGCGGCATCGATTGCTGCGGTTCTGCTCGCTGGCGGCTCGCCAAAAAAACGCTTCGCGCTTCCGCACGCGCGCATCCTGATTCACCAACCGTGGATGTCTGGCCTCGGCGGTCAAGCCACCGACATCGACCTCCATGCGAAAGAGATCCTGCGCATGCGCACAGTCATTAATCAACTGCTTTCGCAGCACAGCGGCCAATCGATCGATCGCATCGAGAAAGACGTGGAGCGGGATTTC
>Ga0210405_10003824_pt1 | contig 14489 bp, 15 predicted proteins | sample IncBWH11MmetaG_FD_155492 | JGI IMG/M metagenome (GOLD analysis project Ga0210405, IMG submission 155492) | Forest soil microbial communities from Barre Woods Harvard Forest LTER site, Petersham, Massachusetts, United States - Inc-BW-H-11-M | ecosystem: Environmental > Terrestrial > Soil >... | reverse complement strand
CGCGCGCGCTGCGGCCGGAGCTGGAAGACGTCACGCTGAAGAACCGCACCACGGTGGCCAAGATCGCCTGGCAGCCGCGCGGCCACGATCCGAATCTGCCCAAATGGCTGCACCGCATCGACGTGCCGACCTTGCTGATCTGGGGCGACCACGATCGCATGTTCCCGAAGGAGCACGCGCTCGCCTATCAGAAGGCCATTCCCGGCGCCAAAGTGGTGATCGTGCCGGAATGCGGCCACGTCCCGCAGATCGAGAAGCCGGACGCTTTTGTCGCCGCGCTGGAAACTTTTCTGGGCGTGCGCAAGAAGGCCGCATAGGATCGCACCATGAAATTCTTCAACTTCCATCTGATGCCGTATGCGCATGTCGATCTCGACGCCATCGCCAAGAACGGCTCGGCCTGGGTGACCTTCTCCAACAGCCACTACGATCCCGAGCTCGGCGCCGAGCTCTATCACGACTATCTCGACCAGATGGAATTCGCCGACCAGCTCGGCTTCGACGGCGTCTGCCTCAACGAGCATCATCAGACCGCCTACGGCATGATGCCGATCCCCGGCGTGCTGGCCGGCGCGCTGGCGCGCAGCGTCAAGCACGCCAAGATCGCGATCCTCGGCCGCGCGCTGCCGCTGCAGAACAATCCGCTCAACATCGCCGAAGAATACGCGATGCTCGACAACTTGACGCGCGGCCGCATCATCGCCGGCTTCGTGCGCGGCATCGGCGCCGAATATCACGCCACCGGCATCAATCCGGCCACTTCCCAGGAGCGCTTCGCCGAGGCGCACGATCTGATCGTGCGGGCCTGGACCGAGCCCGGGCCGTTTTCCTATTCCGGAAAACATTATCAGTTCCGCTACGTCAATCCGTGGCCGCGGCCGTATCAGAAGCCGCATCCGCCGATCTGGATTCCGTCGCAAGGCTCCGGCTCGACCATCCGCTGGGCGGCGAAGATGCGCTACACCTATTGCCAGACGCTCAGTCCGATCGCGGCGGTGGCGAAATTTTTCCAGCTCTATCGCGACGAGGCCGACAAGGCCGGCTACCAGGCTTCGCCCGACCAGCTCGCCTGGTCGAACACCATCTATGTCGGCGAGACCGACAAGAAGGCGGTGAAAGAGGCCAAGCCGCATCTCGAAGCGTTGGTCAATTATCTTTTGAAAATGCCGACCGAGATGCTGCTGCCGCCGGGCTACACCGACACCGCCTCGATGAAGCGCGTGCGCGCCGTCAAGGTCACCGGCAAGACGGCTTCGATCGAAGAGCTTATTGCATCGGGCGTTGTGATCATCGGCTCGCCGGAGACGGTGCGCGAAAAGCTCGCCGAATATCAGGATCTCGCCGGCTTCAACACTTCGCTGACCAAGACCCAGTTCGGCACCATGCCGAACGAAATGGCGCGCGCCAATATGACGGCGATCGCCGAGGAAATTTTGCCGCACTTCCGCGACCGCCTGCCGCAACGCGCGGCCAAGGCCGCGGCGGAGTGATGGCGACCAGCGTCGCCTCTCCGCTTCCGTCATGGCCGGACTTGTTCCGGCCATCCACGTCTTTTTTTGCGGAGCCAGCCAAGACGTGGATGGCGTCCGCACTCCGACAGCGTCATCACGTTTGCGCTCAACAGCTTGAAATACGTGCCGTCGTTCTTCGCCATGGGCGCGCTCACCGTCGCCACCTGCGTCATGCCCGCGGCGCTGGTCGCGGGCAACGCCGGCCGCGCTGATCATTTACGCGCGGCGGCGCAAAACGCTCTGAGCTGCGTAGCTTCCGCAAAATAATTCGCAAGCGCCGTCCTCCTCCTTCTCCCCGGACGGGAGAGGGTCGGGGTGAGGGGGTTCGGAAGTTCGAGAAAAAGCCCCGGCATCCGAACCCCCTCATCCTGCCCTTCTCCCCTGCGGGGAGAAGGGACGCAGCGCGCCCGCTACGAATTGAGCCGCGACGTCGCAGCGACTGACGAGGCCGCGCCGCGAGGTGTTCGTCACTACTTGCGCCGCGCGACCGCCGCGATGCGACGCAATTCGACGGCCACCTCCGCTTTGTTGCCTGCGGGGGCGCCGTCGAGGCCGGGAGTCCAATGATTGTCCGGCAAGCGCGCGCAACAATCGAGCGCGCTTGCCTCATCGCCCACGTGAGCGTAACTGTCCGCCTGGTAGAGTAGCGGGATCGCATGAGCCTGCCATTCTTTCGGATCGATGGCTTCACCGCGACGAAAATCCGCTAAGGCATTCGCGTGTTCGCCGAGCTCTCGATAGACCCTCCCGCGACAGCAAAATGCCGCTTGTGTTGGAGCAAGCTCGATGACCTTATCCATATCAGCAAGCGCCCGCCGCGGCTGACCCAGGTCGCTCCACACGAAATGCCGTGAGACATAGGGGCGGAAATTATTCGGGTTCTCCTGCAGCCATTCATCGATAACCTCAAGGAAGCGCTGCGGATCGGCGCGGCGGAGCTCGTGGAGCTCCAATATTTCCTCGGGCGAGCGTTCTTCCTTCATCATGGCGTGTTCCCGTTCGATCAATGATCAGGCGTCTACCCTGTTCCCGCCACAGTCCTGCGACACGCGGCCCATAATACATTCGCTGACTGTTCGGCCCTGTCCCCGATTGTAATCCTTTCCCATCTGGCCGCTTGTCCATAGGTCTATGCAATATTCGGTTGCTTCGGCCCACTCCGCTACACATTTCGGCCGGCCCGGATAAGGATTTCGCGGGATGGTAATAGGATTGGCGTTCGGCGGCGTAAACGGTGCAGGCGTTATCTCGGACGGCCAAGGGACCGGCGCTCCGCGCGGAACTACCCAGTCGAATGGGACTGGAAGGGTGAGTTGTGCGGGGATGACCGGCGCATTCTGATCCTCGATCACCGAATCGTCGGCGACACCACCCCGCGGCGCGAATTCGCCGCCGATGCTGCCCGGCGCTCCAGCAGGCCAGCGCGGGTGCTTCAGAGGATCCCAATCGGCCTTCGGGAGACTGCTCGCTCTTAGTTGCCGCGCCAAGTCGACGATCTCACCCGCGTTCAGCGCTGCTTTTGTCAGCGCGGGCGGATCGGGAAACTGCAGATGCAGCGCCACGATCTGCGCATGGAGAATGTCGCCACGGTTTAGAGCTCGGGCAACCGAAGCAATGCCGCCTATCTTCGCATTGCAATCAACGGGCAGGCCGTAGCGGTCACTTAGGTCGCGATTGAGATCAGAGACCGGCCGCGGCTGCCATCGTCCGGGTTGATCCTGGTTCACTTCAAGCAAATGCACGTCGTCCACAAATAATCCCGTTTCGCCACAGCACACTCCGGCCCCGGTTACCGGGGACAGGGAAAAGCGTCGTCCTAATTGGGTCATGCCGTTCCGCCAATCAAACTATGCGACAAGAACTTTCTCTACGCAGTGTCGGGCAAGCGCTTCTGTTCTCGCGACGCCGGCGCGTCCGAGTTTTGCCAAAAGCCACGCTCACGAAATCACTCCTAAAAAAGAGGAGTGGAGCGCCGGGAGGCGCCGGGTCGTGGGCCACGCCACGCGGACAGATGTTGCCACCCGCCCACGCTTCGGGCGTGGCGCGCGCCACAGAACGATCCGCTTGCGCGAACCGCCTGCTTCGGGCGCGCTGCGCCTCCCGGCGCTCCACCACCGTTCTCCGCTGCGGCTGTCGACCGCCGCCGCGCGAGCTCCGGTCCCGCTCCGCGGGCGGCCGGCATCGTCAACCGGCGTCCTCACGGTAAGCGGGAAGATTCGCATTCATAATGGGAATATAGGCCTGATGTCAAGTATAAATTCCTAGAACGCAGAGACGCCGACGCCTTTGAACCTCCGCCCGCCTCGGCTGTCAGACCAATAGGTCCAAGCTTCGGACACCAGCGAATGCCGCAGGAGAGTGTCATGAAATGCGCCAACCCCACCTGCAATCACAGCATCGGCCTCGTCTCCCACCGTCGCGGCTTTTTCGGCAAGCGGCCCTATTGCTCGAAGCAATGCCGCGACCATTTCTCGGTCGCGCCGCGGCCAAAGTGCGAACGCGCCACCACGTATTTCGAATGGCTGTTCATGCAGCCGGCGACTCTGCAGCCGAGACTGGCGGTCGCGGCGGGTCGCGTCAGGGCTCGCTGAGGCGGGCGCGCGCGTAGCCCGGATTGAGCAACGCGAAATCCGGGTATTGGCGGCGGCGCTTGCCCCGGATTTCGTTTCACTCAATCCGGGCTACGTTTGCTCGTCCGGGCTAAACTTGCCTTTTAGGAGAAAATCGGTAAATTGCAGATGCTCAGTAGGATTCCCCTCTGAGGAAATCTTGGCAAGCACACGCTGCCAAACAGGAGAAAGCACATGGCTAATCGCGCCATAGAACTGCGCGTGACTGAAGACTTTGGTCGACGCCTCAAAGACCCCGCAAACACTTCAATCTTTCATTTCGAGACGTACCTGCCGTTCTCAGAAGCGGTTAAGCTGGAACGCGGCAACGCAAACGTTCGTCCACCAAAAGACAACCATCCATTCAAGGAGATGATGCTGTCGGTTGAGGACACGCCGCAACTATTTCACCTTAAGAACCGCGGGATCACCTATATCTGCGAGAAATTTCAATACAACAACCAGTCTCGCACGTTAACGATCACTATCCCGAACGTTCCAAAATCGAAACTCGATGCGGAAACCTCTCCACGCTTTGGCATCGCCGACGGCGGCCACACATTCAAGGTAGTTGAGGATGTGGCGGCCGATATCCACAGGTATACGGAAGACGAAGATTGGACGGAACCTTTTGTTCGCGTGCACTTCATGGCGAGCGAGACAGATCTTGGGATCGACGATGTAGTCGAGGCCCTTAACACGTCCATTCAGGTCAAGCGTTTCACGCTTGAGGAATATCGGGGCAAATTCGACGAGTTGAAGAGCGCTCTCACTGCGTCGAAATTTGACATCTCGCATGTTGCCTTCAGGGAAAACGAAGACAAACCTTGGCAAGTTACCGAAATCATTCAGCGATTGGCCTGCTCTCTGAAGGATCGCTGGAAAATCATTCCGCCAAGTTCGATGTATCGGTCAAAAGAAAAAGCTCTTCAATTGTTCATCAACGACGAGGCTGGCGAGTTTAAAAAGCTCTATCCGATTATTAAAGACGTGATCACATTCCCCGAGTTTATACAGTCGTCCCTTTCGGAAAATATCGAGGGGCGGAAGTTGGGGAAGGTCAAGGGCGTTAAAAAGCAATCCAAACAATTTCGCCGCGAATGCACTGAATACCTCTCGCTGTATCGCATGGACGGCGCCATTGTGCTGCCTATGGCGTCGGCCTTTAGAAGTTTGCTCGTTACCAAGGGTGACGTCTATCAGTGGAAGGTCAACCCATACGAAGTCTTCAAACAGTGCGCGGACGACTTGTATGAGGTCTTATTGGGCCGCATCCGCCGCATGAAAAGCGCAAGCCAGCTCGCCGCCGATCAAGAATATTGGATTAGCTGTGAGAAGGTCGTGATGTCTGCTAAGGACGATTTGGAGTAAGATTGCGTAGCGGCGGGTTAGGCGAAGCCGTAACCCGCCGCCTCGTTGCACGAAGCAAAAAGATGGCGGATTACGCCTTGGGCTAATCCGCCCTACGGGCTGATAGCCCCGGCGGGACGCATGACAACACCACTGCAACCATCAGAGCTTCACAAAGGGCCAATTCGGCACCCGGTTCTGCCCGATAGCTTTGTGGATCGTATCAAGGCATTCAAAGCGATCTTGAGCGACGTAGATCCGACGCCGCTCGAGACCGCTATCGATAACTTCAAACGCGATACCCATCCCGAGGAAGAGATCGCCATCTGGGAGCGCATTGCAAACACGTATCAACTATTTCTTTCGCACAATCCAATCGGCGACCCGGCAATCAGGAAAGAGGTTTTTGCAGTCCTTATCGGCGCCTCGATGGGCTCGGAAGATTGGCGCCACATCAAGAAATTGAATAGCGATCAAATCAACTCTCTCGTCGCCAACTACCGCGGATTGTGAGCGAGCGTAGCCGGATTGAGCAGCGCGAAATCCGGGTATTGACGGTGAGGCTTGCCTCGGATTTCGTTTCGCTCAATCCGGTCTACGCTTGCTTTGCTTTTGGTGGTATCGTGAAATAAAGGGCCGTCGCGATCTTCGCAAATCACAGCGGGAGTCTTAATTAATGAACCTATTAATTCGCTTAAGCAGCAGGGCTCTCCTAATCCCCTTACGCAACGTACTGCTCGCCGCCAATGGATGCCTTTTGCTCATGGGTATTCCGGTCTTGGGCGGCAGTCTTACAATTGGAAAAATAGGGATTGCAATCGTGCTGATCTATCTTGTCATAGATTTTGCCTACCTTTCGCTCAGCTACCCGCAGCGAAAATTTTCCGAATACCTCGATCTGTTCAAGCACGGCTACCTCATTAGACGGGTACGGGAAAGATAATGTCCCACCCGCTCGAAGAACACGATCTTGAGGAGCGCGTAGGATCGGTAGAGCGAAGCGAAACCCATCAAGTTCGCGCAGGCCGATGATGGGTTTCGCAAGGGCTCTACCTATCCTACGGACTCTGAAATTTGATCATCGTACTGCGCGTCAGCGTGACGTTGCTGGTGATCCCCACCGGGCCGCCCTTGGCGAGCTGAAACGCCGCGTATTGCTCGTGATAGACGTCCTCGCCCGCCGAGCAGTCGACCGGAACGACGACCTTGTAGCCGCGCTGCACTGCTTCCTGCGACGTGCCGACGGTGGCGCCCTGGAACGAGTTGCCGCAGACGATCACGGTCTTGATGCCGGCCTGCTTGAGCACCGGCTCGAGCGTCGAGCCCAAGAACTTGTCCGGCCCGCCCTGGCGGTACCATTCGCCGGGGCGCGGTTTGATCGCCGGATCCATGACGTCGTCGGGCGTCGCCTTGCCGTTCGAGCCGACCAGGCTGTACCAGACCACCATGTCGTGGGCGCGCGCTTCGTCGTGCATGCGCTTGATGGTCGGCATCGCGGCGACGCAGCGCGGCCGCGCGGTGCAGCCGGCTTTCATGATGTCGAGCAACAACAGCGCCGTGGTCGCCGGCTCGACCGTGACCTCTTTCAGCTCCGGCGGCGGCGGCGCAACCGCCGTGCTCCAGTCTGAAATGACGTCGGCGACGGACGGCGATACAAGCAAGGCGGCAATGACCGCGCCGCCGATGGCGGAGAAGCGTGACGGCGTCATGATGGGCTCCCGGTGGCTGTGGCAGGAGCGACGAAGATAGAACGGGCGGTCCGTTCGGGCTATAGCGCGTAGCCCGGATTGAGCAACGCGAAATCCGGGATTGACGGTGAGGCTCGTCCCGGATTTCGTTTCACTCAATCCGGGCTACGGCATTACCAGCCATCCGGGTGGGTGCGACAAGGCGGGCCGACCGGCTGACACGCGTCGCTGATGATCGGGGGCGCGGCGTAGTAGGTCGCCGCATGGCCGCGCGCGCGATGCTCGGTTGCGGCCGACGCGGCCGACGCCGTGAGCGTGGCGCTGAGAACGATTGCGGCAGCACGCGCGATTTTTGTCATGCTCGGCATCCTGGTTCTCCTGGTTGGGGCATATGGCCCGCCTGCGGTCCCTTACCGAACAGATGGGGACGGAAATCGACGGCGCCAAGCTCGCCTCCCTCTCCCCAAATGGAGGATTGGGGCGAGGGGGTTCGGAAGCTCAGGAAAAAGCTCCGGCGTCCGGACCCCCTCATGCAGCCGCGCTTGCTATGAACATTTGGGGCCATATTTAGGGTTTTGCGGCGTGGCACAGCCGATCGGCTGTCTCAGGAGGGGCCGGACATGGCTTATGGCTTTCTCGATATCGCGGCGACCGCGAGCGTGAAGGAAGCGCAGCGGGAAAACGGCAGCGCCGATTATTGGGCTTGCTTCCACGGCGAGCGGACCTTCGACCGCTTCACCGAAAACGAGGCGGCGTTCATCGCCGCGCGCGACAGCTTCTTCATGGCGACGGTTTCGGAAAGCGGCTGGCCCTATGTGCAGCATCGCGGCGGGTCGCCCGGCTTCATCCGCATGCGCGACGACAAGACCTTGGCGATCGCGGATTATCGCGGCAACCGGCAATACATCACCGTCGGCAATGTCGCGGCCGGCGGCCGCGCCTCGCTGATCCTGATGGATTATGCCAACCGCCGGCGGCTGAAAATTTTCGCTCACGTCGAGATCAAGAACCTGGCCGACGATCCGGAGCTCGCCGCCGCGGTGGCGACGCCCGGCTACAAGGCGAAGCCGGAACGCGTCATGCTATTCCACCTCGACGCCTTCGACTGGAATTGCCCGCAACACATCACGCAACGCTTCACCGAAGCGGAGATCGACGCGGCGCTGACGCCGGTGCGCGAGCGTATCGCTCGGCTCGAAGCGGAGAACGAGGCGCTGCGCGACAAGCTCGCGCAACACGAAGGCGCTCGCTGTCAAAACGCGCCGCAATGACCATCTATAGGCGATGACGATCTCTAACTGGCTCATCGCCGCGCTGTGGCTGATCTTCGTCGCCTACTGGGCGGTCATGGGCGTGGGCGCGAAGAGGACGATTGACGCGCGCTTCCGGCGGAAACAGGTCGGATTGCTCGTGGCCGTCATCGTGCTGGTTGTCTTCGCCCTGCATTTCCCAGTGTTCCGTCATGACGCGCTGAATGCACGGGCCTATGCTGGCAGCAGCGGCACACTCACGGCCGCCATCGGCGTCGCGCTCTGCGCCTTCGGCATCGGGCTCGCCATCTGGGCGCGCGCCCATCTCGGGCGCAACTGGGGCATGCCGATGGCGCGCAAGGAAAGCCCGGAACTCGTCACCAGCGGTCCTTACGCCTCCGTGCGCCATCCGATCTATACCGGCATGCTCACCGCCATGCTCGGCTCGGCGTTCGGCGAAAGCCCGCTCTGGCTGGTACCGCTCGTACTGTTCGGGATTTATTTCGTGTACAGCGCCCGGAACGAAGAGAAACTTATGCTGCAGCAATTCCCGGAACAGTATCGGGAATACATGAGCCAAACGAAGATGCTGGTGCCGTTCGTGCTGTGAGAAAGCGGCCGTAGCTTACTCCTCATCCGCCCCCGCGATAGCGGGGGAGGGGGGACCACGCGAAGCGTGGTGGAGGGGGCGCCTGACGCGTCGCGTCGTTACCGTCGAAGAACGGGCTCAAGAGCCTAGGTAAAATTAGGACGTTTGTGTTGTGTTGAGGCCTGCGCCCCCTCCACCACGGTTCGCTCGCTTCGCGAGCTCCAGTGGTCCCCCTCCCCCGCTATCGCGGTGGCGGATTATTTTTGCGGCGGCTTGGCGGCGAACTCGGAGCCGCGCACGCACAGTTTTCCGCGCGGGTCCTGCCAGAGCTTTTCGGTGGCGTGCAGATAACCAATGGCGCGGGCGATGGTGACGAAATCGTAGCGCGCGAATTTTTCGGCGATGTCGGTGAAGTAGAGCGGCTCCTTGGCGATGACCTGCAAGATCTCGGCGCCAAGCGCCGCCACCGCGGCCTCGCCGCCAGTCTCGCCCGCCGCGTCCTTCTTGCCGCCCACATAGTCGTCGATCTTGGCGCGGTCGGCATAGGCATAGGTGATGCGCTCGTAATATTCGCGCGGAATATTTTCCGGAATGGTGGCATCGATGCCGACTTTTGCGCCGGTCGGCACCACGCCGTAGCCTTGCGGCAGGCTCGGATCGAGCGGTTTTGCCCGCGCGTTCGACACGATCATGACATCGCGGTCGCCCTGCACGCGGGTGGCGATGGCCCATTCCACCTCGGTCGGATCGTTGACGTCGATATCGTCGTCGACCACGACGACGTGCTTGAGATCCATCACCGACAATGCGGCGAGCAGCGCGTTCTTGCCTTCGCCGGGCTGCTTCTTGATCGAGATCACCGCGTGCCAGAAGGCGCAGCCGCCGAGCGTGACATTGATGTCCTTGACCTGGACGCCGGCGGTGCGCAGCGCCGCGCGGATGGTGGCGTAGCGCGTCGGCGCGGCGAGCCAGGTGTTCTCCCACGGCATGTGCAGATTGTAATAGATCGCGTCCTTGCGCATCGAAATCGCCTTGATGCGCACCAACGGATTCCAGTGCAGCCCGCCCATCAGGCGGGTGAATTCGCCGAAGCGGCCTTCGGGATATGTCCAGCCGGTCGGCAACACTTCGGCCTCGAGCACGATCTCGGCGTCGGCGATGTACGGGACGTCGACGGTCTGGCAGGGCGCCAGCGCCACCGGCTCGCCGCGGATGCCGCCGGCGATCGCCATCTCGTCGACGCCGAGCGGGGCGCGATAGCCGGAGCCGGTGATCTCGACCGGGTGGGTGCCGATCGAGATCGAGATCGGCAGCGGCTCGCCGCGCTCGAGCGCGCGCTGGACGAACAGCCGCATATTGTTCGGCGTCACCAGGTCGATGCCGGTGAGCGCCTTTTCCTTGACGATGAAGCGGTAGATGCCGGAATTGAAGCCGAGCTCCGGATCGCGCGCGATTACCACGCCGGCGGTGATCATCGGCCCGCCGTCGTAGATCGACGACATCGGGATCGGCAGCTTGTAGAGATCGACGTCGTCGCCGACCAGCGTCACCTCGCGCGCCGGCGAGGTTTTGACGTATTTCGGCGGGATCGGCTTGGCGATCGCGGCAGAGAGCTTGTCCTCGATATCGCGATAGGTCTCGGCGCCGAGCGCCATCATGGCGCGCTCGCGCGAGCGGATGATGCCGGAGACCACCGGCATGTCGTAGCCGATGACGTTGTGGAAATAGAGCGCGGTCTTGGCCTGGTCGACGAGCGTAGCGATATGGCGGATGTCGACCGGCTGGTGCAGGTCGACCAGCTCGCCGGTCTGCCGCAGGCGGTCGAGGAATTGGCGGAAGTTTTCCTGCATAAAGCACTCCGCGCGGGTGGGTTGTTGCCGGGCGCGGGCTAAGCTACTGAGGCCTTTGCCCATTGTCATCATCCGCGGAGGCGGATGATCCAGTATTCACCGAACCCGCGGCGATTACTGGGTGCCGCCTTCGCGGGCATGACAGCAAGAGGTGACAATGCGAGCCCTCGTTCTGCGAAAGCACGGCAGCCTCGACGATCTCGACGTCGTCGCTGACTACCCGACCCCCGAGGCCGCCGACGGCCACGTGGTCATCCGCGTGCGCGCGGCCTCGTTCAACTACCACGACGTGTTCACGGTGCGGGGCATGCCGGGCATAAAAGTGCCGCTGCCGGTGATCATCGGCCTCGACATGGCGGGCGAGATCGCCGAGGTCGGCGCCGGCGTCAGCGGCTGGAAGGCCGGCGACCGGGTGCTCGTCAATCCGGTCAACAAGAAGAAAGGCCTGATGGGCGAGATGCTCGATGGCGGCATGGCGGAATATTGCGCCGTCGCCGCCGACCAGCTCGTCGCCATGCCGGCCGGCGTGAGTTTTGCGGAGGCGGCGTCGTTGCCGGTGGCCTATGGCACGGCGCACCGCATGCTGATCACCCACGGCACGGTCAAAGCCGGCGACAAGGTGCTGGTGCTCGGCGCCTCGGGCGGCGTCGGCACCGGCTGCGTGCTGTTGGCCAAGATGCTCGGCGCCGAAGTCATCGCCTGCGCGTCGAGCGCGGAGAAGCTTGAGCGGCTCAAGGCGATGGGCGCCGACGAGGTGATCGACTACACCAAGACCGATTGGTCGAAATGGGCAGTCGAAAAATACGGCAAGCCGCAGCGCCGCACTTACGACGGCGGCGTCGACGTGGTGATCAATTTCACCGGCGGCGACACCTGGGTGCCGTCGCTGCGCTGCCTCAAGCGCGGCGGCAAGCTGTTGGTCTGCGGCGCCACCGCGGGCTACGACCCGAAGGAAGATTTACGCTATGTCTGGAGTTTTGAACTGCAAATCATCGGCTCCAACAGTTTCTATGACGACAATCTCGCCGCGCTGATGGAATTGATCGGCGCCGGCAAGATCAAGCCGGTGATCGACAAAGTGCTGCCGCTCGAGCAAGCCCGCGAAGGCTTGCGCCTGATCCAGGACCGCGAAGTCATCGGCAAAGTGGTGGTGACGCCGTGACGATTACCTCTCCCCGCTGCGCGGGGAGAGGTCGAGTGAGCGAAGCGAACGAGGGTGAGGGGGCCTCTCCGCGATTCTGAGCTTTGCGGTTTCTGGCGACGACGCTGGAGATGATAGCTAAAGTCTCGGCCCAGCCGAGAGGCCCCCTCACCCCAACCCTCTCCCCGCAAGCGGGGAGAGGGAGGAGCAAGCGGAATGCCCGACGACATCACCCTCGAACACGTCCAAGCGTTGATTACCCGCGCACCGTTTCATCAGTGGCTCGGACTCACCGTGCTCGCGGTCGGCGACGACAGCATCGAGATCAAGGCGACATGGCGCGAGGAATGGGTCGTCAACAAAGAGCGCGGCTACACCCATGGCGGAATTCTTGCGGCGCTGATCGATCTCGCCGCCGATTGGGCGATGGTGAAGCAGACCGGGCGCGGCGTGCCGACCATCGATCTGCGCGTCGATTATCACCGCGCCGCCATGCCGGGCGATCTTATCGCCCGCGGCAAGGTCATCCGCGGCGGCTCGCAGTTTGCCACCGCCGAGGCGCAAATCTTCGACAAGGACAGCAAGCTGATCGCCAGCGGCCGCGGCACTTATTTCACGGCGCCGCCGAAGCCGGCGTGAGCGCATGAGCGGGTTCGTCAATCTCGGCGATCTGATCCGGCGCGATCGCGACTTAAGCAAAATCGCGATCGTCGATCTCGGCGGTGAACAGAGCCCGCGGGAGTTCACTTTCGCGCAACTCGACACGATGGCGAACGGCGTCGCCCGCGCGCTCGCCAAGCGAGGGTTAAAGCGCGGCGACAGGGTCGCGCTGCTCTCCGCCAATCGCGCCGAATATATCGCGGCCTATTACGGCATCATGCGTGCCGGCTTCGTCGCGGTGCCGATAAATTTCAAATTCCCGCGCGAGACCATTCATTTCATCATCCGCGACTCAGGCGCAAAACTCGTGTTCTGCGACGCGCCGCGCGCGGCGGACTGCCTCGCCGATATTCCGAGCGTGACATTCGGTGCGGCATTCGACGCATTCCTCGATAGTGGCCCATTCGACGCCGTGACTCCGGCAAAAGACGAGCCGGCGATGTTCCTCTACACATCGGGATCGACCGGGACGCCGAAGGGCGTCGTGCTCTCGCACCAGAGCCACATCTGGGTCGTCGAGACGCGGCTCGTGCCGGGGCTCGATCGCCATCGCTATCTGGTCGCCGCGCCGCTCTACCACATGAATGCGCTGGCGCTGGCGAAACTCGCCTGCGCGGCGCACGCCACCATCGTGCTGCTGCCGCAATTTTCCGCGCCTGCCTATATCGCGGCGATCGGACAGTATCGCTGCACCTGGCTCACCGCGGTGCCGCCGATGATCGCCATGATGCTGCGCGAAACCGCGGCATTGGCGGCGACCGACCTGTCCAGCGTGGAATTCGTGCGCATGGGCTCGGCGCCAGTCAGTGCGAGCCTGATGACGGCGTTGCGCGAGGCGCTGCCGCGCGCTTCGGTGACCAATGCCTACGGCACCACCGAGGCCGGACCGGTGGTGTTCGGGCCGCATCCGAAAGGTCTGCCGCAGCCCGAATTGTCAGTCGGTTACCCGCATCCTTTGGTTTCGCTGCGCCTCGTCGATGGCGATAACCGCGATGCCAACCAAGGCGTCCTGGAAATGAAATGCCCGGCCCTGATGCTCGGCTATCACAACCGCCCCGACGTCGCGCCGCCGCTGACGCCGGACGGTTTTTACATTACCGGCGACGTGTTCCGCCGCGACGCCGACGGCTTCCATTATTTCGTCGGCCGCGTAGACGATATGTTTGTTTCCGGCGGCGAGAATATTTATCCGGCCGACGTCGAGCGAATGCTGGAGCGCCATCCCGATATTGCGCAAGCGGCCGTGGTGCCCATCGACGACGACATCAAGGGCCAAAAACCGGTCGCCTTCGTCATCAAAAAACCCGGCCGTGCGCTCGACGGCGAGGCGGTCAAGCGTTTCGCCTTGGCCAACGCGCCGGCCTACCAGCACCCGCGCTTCGTCTGGTTCGTCGACGAATTGCCGCTCGCCTCGACCAACAAGCTCGACCGCGCGGCGTTGCATGTGATGGCGCAGCAAAAAATATCCAAGGAATGAAAGAGTGCGCGATTGGCTTTCTTCTCCCTCTCCCCTCTGGGGGGAGGGAGTTCGCGTGCGCAAGCCCGGTGCAACACACTTGCTCAAGCAGGTGCCGCATTCACCGTCTTGCCTGGCCATTTGCATAGATCGGCGATGATGCATTTCTCGCACAGCGGCCGGCGCGCGATGCAGGTGTAGCGGCCGTGCAGGATCAGCCAGTGATGGGCGTGGAGCCGGTATTTCTCCGGCACGACTTCCATCAGCTTCATCTCGACGTCGAGCGGCGTTTTGCCGACCGCGAGCCCGGTGCGGTTGCCGACGCGGAAAATATGCGTGTCCACCGCGATGGTCGGCTCGCCGAAGGCGATATTGAGCACCACGT
>Ga0210405_10003822_pt1 | contig 14494 bp, 21 predicted proteins | sample IncBWH11MmetaG_FD_155492 | JGI IMG/M metagenome (GOLD analysis project Ga0210405, IMG submission 155492) | Forest soil microbial communities from Barre Woods Harvard Forest LTER site, Petersham, Massachusetts, United States - Inc-BW-H-11-M | ecosystem: Environmental > Terrestrial > Soil >... | reverse complement strand
AAGCTCCCGGAAGTGACGACCAACGGGCGATCAGAACCGGCGAGCGCGTCGCCGAGGGTCTCGATGGCACGCCTATCCGCATGGGCGGCAGGGCCATAGTTTGAGAAATCGTGGATAAAAGCGGTGTGGATCACTCCGTCAGCAGCCGCGGCGCCGCTACGAAGGCTTTCGAGATCTTCGAGCGAACCGCGATGCACGTCGGCTCCCGCCGCGACAAGGGATTTGGCTGCCGCGTCCGAGCGAGCGAGGCCGAGCACCCGATGACCTGCGTCGATCAGTTCCCGGACAACCGCGGAACCGATAAAGCCTGTAGCTCCGGTAACAAAAACACGCATATTCTTTTCCTCCTAAGCATTTGTGAATTCGGTCGATAGACACGAAGGGTTCACTCCACGTGCGAGCCGAATCGAAACTTTCCTAGTGATCAATCGCCATTCGCGGGTTGAAGTTGGCAGACCATCCATCTCGATCAACTCGTGCAGCCAGTCTTCTGCTGAGATCGCCGCCTGTTCTGACCCGAACAACTGCGTGACGGCGTTGAAGAATGCCGACAACTCTCGTTCCGCCATCGTGGCGAGGTCGGCGCAACGAGGGTCGGAAACTTTGGATGGTTTATGACGACCGAGCGGATTCATATTTCGCACCTCTCGAAGCCGGAGAACCCACGGAACCGCTATTGACAGGCTGCCGGGTTCTGACTAAAACGGAGAGTGTCTCCGAATCAGTAGATAAGATAACCGGAGAGTGTCTCCGGTTGCAACTTTTTTTGGCTATGCCCACCAAGAATCGACAAACTGCTTTTCGCAAACCGCGCACCGATGCGCAGCGGAACCGCGAGCGCATTCTGGAGGTGGCGAAGGAGGCGTTTACCCGGTCCGGCGCGAACGCCAGCCTCGACGACGTTGCTAAAGAGTCGGGTGTTGGGGCGGGAACTTTGTATCGCCACTTTCCCACGCGAGATGCACTGATCGAAGCTGTCTATCGGACAGAAGTGGAAAAACTGGCGGCAGCCGAGAAGAAGTTCTCCGAAAGCCTTCCCCCCATCGAGGCCTTGCGAGCATGGATGTTGCTATTCGTCGACTACATCGCGACCAAGCAGATCATCGGCCCTGCTCTAAATTCGCTCGTCGGAGGGCCTTCGAAGCTGTATGAAGGTTCACGCGGTCAGATCCAGGGAGCGATTGATTCGTTGGTGAAGCGCGCAATCAAGAGCTGCGACATTCGGATAGATCTGGAGCCATTCGATCTGCTCCGCGCACTGATCGGCGTATCTCATGTGGCGTCAGGGCCTGACTGGCAACAAAGTGCCAGAAGACTGGTGGATATCCTCATCACCGGTTCGCGACCAATTAGATAGTCCCTATTTGCGTGCAGACGCTGTGCCGTACGCTGCCTTTGCCGAATCCACGCTGCTGCCTTCGGATCAACTTCGCGAAAAATACTGCCTGAGGCCAAAAACTAAGCCGCTGAACGGCATGCCGAGCGCGCCGTAGACCGCCTCGGCCTCGGGCGCCGCATTATCGGCTAAGATCTCAATCGCGACGTTGGAATAGCACACTGGAATGACACCCGCGTGCTGCATGCGCAGAATTCCCATGTCGACCTGAGTCTGAGTGAAGCCACCCGATGCATCGATGACCGCATAACTCTGAAAGCCGTCGGCGAGGGCTGCTATCGCCGGGAACGCGAGACATACATCGGTAGAAATGCCCGTGACGATGAGGTTCTTGCGGCCAGTCGCCTTGACCGCATCCACGAAACGCTTCTCATCCCAGGCGTTGACGGTAGTGCGTTCAATGCCCGGCACGCCGGGTAAAACCTCGGCGAGTTCGGGGATAAGCGGTCCCCACATTTTCTCCGTGGTCGTGGTTACGATCACGGGCACTCTGAGCGCGAGCATCGCTCGTGTCAGACCAACGATGTTGTGCTTGAGTTGAAGGACGTCGATATCACGAATGCCAGTGTACAAACCGACTTGGTGATCCACCAGGAGTAGCAGGGCGTTATTGCGTGTCAGACGTTCAGGGCGCTGCGCCGTCACCATGTTCCTTCCTCTCACCGTATGCTCAAGGCTGGCTGGTCTCTTGCAGAATTTTACTGCGAGAAGGCCCTCTCGGCCACAAATCTCTCCCTCCCGATTGTGTCCGGATAGTCGGCAACTCCTGCCTTTGGGACTACTTACGAATAGCCCGCGATCTGGAAGTTGTCGAAGCGATGTCCAACTTGTAACGATCGCTTCCGACATGCCGACTTTCGCTACTCATAGTGCGACGCAAGCAGCGAAGTATTTTGCGCAGACCAGATCACGAGTTCTTAATTGTTCTCATTTGCAGTTCACCTCATGCGGCGGAGATCTGCTCTCCTCTCGTCTCGACAGCGTTGTGCGCTGACGCCGTGGATGAGAACAGAGATATGAGACCTTCGACCAGTGTTGGGTGAGTCAGGACCGCATCTCGCAGCGCGGTGTAGGGCAGCCCGGCGATCATCGCAATCTGGACGGCGGCCAGGGTCTCCCCCGCACCGACACCGAAGGCCGTGAACCCGAGGATGCGATCGCTATCAGCCTCCACGAGGGCCTTCACAAACCCGCGGGTCTCCGAAAGCGTGTGTGCACGCAGGTTGGTTTCCATTAGGACTTTAAACAGGCGATACGGTATCCCTTGAGCCTCCGCTTCCGTTTCGCTAAGACCGATACGAGCAAGTTCGGGGTCAGTAAACAGACAATATGGGACTTGCCTGCCCGTGGTCACACGGTCGCCGCCGGTTAAATTGGCATGGACGACGCGGAAATCATCGATGCTGATGTGCGTGAACTGTGGGCTACCTGCGACCTCGCCGATCGCCCAGACGCCGGGCGCGGTGGTCTGAAGCCGCTCGTTGACTTTGATGTATCCCCGGTCGGTGAGCTCTATGCCGGCCAGTTCCAGGCCGAGTCCTTCCGTATTCGGATTGCGGCCTGTGGCGACCAATACATGACTGCCCTTTAGGACTTTCTCAATTCCATTCTGCTCGACTACGACACTTACCGAGTCGCCACTTTTGCCCGACACTTTTTTGATCCGTGCATTCAGGAGAATGTCGACGCCTTCATCGGTCAGCAGGCTGCGAAGAGCGTCGCATACATCCGGGTCTTCTTTCGACATCAATCGCGCATTGCGATCGATCATCGTCACCTCGCTGCCGAAGCGGCGCATCGCCTGGGACATCTCCACTCCGACGTAGCCCCCACCGACAACCAGCAAGTGTTCGGGAATTTCATCGAGTTCGAGCGCCTCGATATGCGTGAGCGGTTGCGCTTCCGCAAGGCCAGGAATTGGTTCCAATGAGGCCCGTGTGCCGGTACTAACGATCACATTCGCGCCCCGCAGTCGACGCGTGGTCCCATCGGCCAGGGTGACTTCCACCGTTCTCGGAGCTACGAACCGGCCCGTTCCCAATATGAACTCGGCTCCCGTGTTCCTGTAATTTTCCATGTACATGTCATTCAGGCCATGCACCATCTTGCGCTTACGCTCGCGCACTACGGCCATGTCGATCGCGAAGTCGTCGCATGTAATGCCGAATTCCTTGCTCCGGCGAACGTAGTCCACAACTTTCGCAGAATGGATAATGTTCTTGCTCGGAAGGCACGCAATATTAGGGCAAGAGCCGCCAATATACTTGCGATCGACGACTGCAACACTCTTGCCTTCGTCAGCGAAAGTCCACGCAGCGATGGTCGAGCCCGTGCCGCCGCCGAGAATCACCAGATCAAATTCTTCCGGTTGCGTCTTCTTAAGTACCTGAGCGGATGAGGCGCTTTCGGTACTCTTCATGCGACTTTTCCTTTCTGAGCGACAGGTTCACTCTTGGCTTGCATTGATTTGACGAGATCGGCTGCCGATGCCCCCTCAAGCGACAATCCATAGCCGACTTCTCGAACAATGCGCTCTTTCAAGGGTTGAATGAAATGTACGCGCGTATTGCGGCGGGTCACTTCAGGAGCCTTCAAGTACAATGTGGCCAATTCCCGTGCCCGGCTGAGCGCCTGCCCGTTCGGTACAACCTCGGCAACAACTCCCCATTCGTGCGCTATACGCGCCGATAGTGGCTGTGGATTTAGCAGGAAAGCCTCCGCTCGTCCTGCCCCAGCGCGATAACTCCAGGTGGTGAAGATTCCGTCGCCGGGCGCAACGCCCTGGGAGAAGTGGGCCACATCCTGGAAGGTCGCACCCTCTCCTGCCACAATTACGCTCGCAAGTAGCGCGTAGTCGGAGTGCACATGGGCTCGTCCTTCGATTGCCGCGATCACTGGCACGCGTATGTTGGCGATATTTTCCAACACCTGAACACCTTCGTCGTGAACCTGGCTCCAAACGCCGGGATCGGCAGCATTGCCAAAAGATGACCAATCGACATCAGTAATGAACTCCCCGCCTGCGCCAGTCAGGATCACGATCTTGTTGGCTCGGTCTTGCCCAATGTGGTAGAAGGCGTCGACAAACTCCGTGTGAGCCGGCGCACTCATAGTGAAGGGCCCGCCATTGCTGTGGAATTCAGCAACCAGCACACCGTTGGCATCTCGTGTCAGTTTTAGGTTGTGATAAGCGGCAAAGTAGTTATCTTGAAGTTGCATCGCATTCTCCTCTCTGGGTTGACCTGACTGCATTCACTCGAATCTGTTATGGCGGCGAGATCAGCAAATCGCGGCTCAGGTGGCCACAACAAGGCCGCCTGCGGCACGAATGACCTCCCCGGTGATCCAGGCTGATTCATCTGACGCCAGGAACACCGCCAGCGGGGCGATATCCGTGACGCGCCCCAGTCGGCCGAGTGGCGTCTTCGCGGCCAAAGCCGCGCCGGCACCACGCTCAAAGGTGCCCGCGGCGACATTGCCTTCGGTCTCTGTATGACCGGGAGCGATGGCGTTGACGCGGATCTTGCGTGGCGCAAGTTCGAGCGCCAATCCCCTGGTCAGCGTCTCGATGGCGCCCTTCGTGGACGCGTACAGCAGGGCTCCCGGCACGGGATGCGAACCGACAATAGAGCTGAGATTGATGATGCTCCCGCCGTCGGCTCCGAACCGCTTGATCGCCTCTTGCACGGTGAGAATCGTCCCGAGAACGTTGATGTCGTAGTGGAGGTGAAAGCTCTGTTCCGTAATCTCCGCGACGGTGCCGAAGCGGAATACTCCGGCGTTGTTGACCAAAACGTCCAGTCTTCCGAACGCGGAATCCACTTCTTTGAATAATCGCGCTACATCTGCGGCCTTGGACACGTCGGCTCCGACCGCGATCGCTTCGCCCCCGCTGCCGGTGATCGCCTGAACGACGCGTTCGGCGCCTCCCCGGTCGGAGGAATAGTTCAGGGCTACGCGCGCGCCCGCAGCTGCGAAGGCCGCTGCAATCCCGGCGCCTATGCCTTTGGAGGCGCCCGTCACTATCGCCGCTTTATTAGACAATCTGCTCATAGTCACCCTTGCTCTTGATCCGACTCCCTGGTGCCCCCAAACGTCAATATATGGCAAAAAGCGAAATCGATTCCAGCGTTCCTAATCACGAGCTCACGGGAAAATCGTGGCGATCCGGTCGAAAGTCGGGTTCTTCGCTCCACTAGGTGAAGCTGTGGGTTTCACGAAGGACAACCAAATCAGTGGGTTAGTCGCTCACTTGGCGATCGAGGCTTATCGCAGACTTGGCGTCAAAATCGTGAGTTCGCCGACTTGTTCCCTCTTCGCGCTGCCACGCAGGTGCACCGCATGATCCATCATCCAAATCTCAGGAATGATTTCACCGACCAGTTGGCCATGACAAAAAAGTCGCACCACCGAACTCTCAGAAACCACGATACCAACCGCTTTCGTAACAGCGCTCATATTGGCAGCGGCGATGTGCCGGCTGCCAAGTCCCAGCGGCACCTCTACTTGGGCGGCCACGGCATCAAGGTAGCGGCAGGCGGAAAGGATAATTCCCTCGCGACTCACCACGAATCCACCGTCCAATTGCGCCAATTCCTTGATGGTTCCGCGAAGATTGAGATTAGTGACGTGCAGTGAAGACTCGGGATGCCCCGATAACGGATCCAAAATCAAGGGTCTGGATCTCGCAAGGACGGCATTCTCATCCCCGAGGGTAAATACCGTGCCAACGCGTCGTCCTTCCCGACCTTCGCGAGCAATTTCGACTGCGAGCCCAATCAGGGACTCAAGGACATCAGGATCATATTCCGTTACCTGGCAGAGAATACTCTCAAACATCCATCAACTCCTCGCTTCGGCTAAACACCACTGACTCTGGAACAATTACATTATGGTTGGATGAAAGCCAAACCAAAGAAGATGCAGGCATCTCCTGCTGATTGCTGGAAGAACAACCCCTTGGCCAGCTTGGTCGGGCGGTCAAACAGAGTGTTGTTGAAGATGAGTTTTCGCCGCATCGTATTCGCCCCTGGATCCTCTTCACTGCGAAAACTCATAGCGCGATCGAGGTACTCCTACTGATACCCATATAAATCGACGCCTGACGCGCTGTCGTCTCCTGGGAAAATCCGTCGTGTCGTCTCCTCTTTTTGTTAGCTCGCACCCGAATTCAACAAGCTCACGTCATTTAGCTGATTTGCTCCCGCTTGTGGACATCGGCCTGCACGATTCACGGAGTGAATCGCCACTCGTCTCGGCACGGAGACTTTACACGGACGAAAAGGAGAAGATATGAGCGCAGTAAGACGGTTGCGGAATTTCTGGACACTGTGGGTTACGACGGTTGTTCTGGCTTGCTTCAGCAATGCAGTCGCTCAAGCCAGCTACAGAATTACAGATTTGGGCGCTGAGGGGAGTGACAATCTGGGTTGTGCCATGTCCCTCAATGATGAAGGCTGGACGGAGATCATGGCTGGGAATTTGCCGCCGGGTGAGCAGGATAGCATACTCGGGACACTTCTAAACGGACGCGCACTGATAGACCTCAACGGATTCAAGTTCGATCTAGGCACGCTCGGAGGACAGAACAGTTGGATGAACTGGGGCCAGATCAACAACTTCGGGCAGGTGGTAGGTTATTCCGAAACCAATGTCACAGATCCGAACGGCGAAGACGTTTGCGGCTTCGGCACACACCTTGAGTGTCGCCCGTTTCTTTGGCAATTGTTCCACATGAGCGCCCTCCCGACGCTCGGCGGAAATAACGGGCAGGCAAGCGCGATCAATAACTGGGGACAAATCGCAGGATTCGCGGAAACCACTACCGTGGACTCAGGATGCCCGCCCCATCTGATTAGATCGCCGGTGTTGTGGGAAAACGGCAACGCCAAAGCAAAAGCTCTTCCCACGCTGACTGGCGATCCCGATGGGGTCGCATTCGGGATCAACGATCGCGGCCAGGCGGTAGGCGACTCGGGAAACTGTAGCGGAACGATTGTTCACGCCGTATCGTGGGAAAACTTCACTGCCTCCCAGCTTCCTGACTATGGAACGGGCTCTATCGCCCAATACGTCAACGACCAGGGCCAAATTGCTGGGTTAGTAGGCAGCGCTGACGGCACAACCCAATATGGCGCGCTTTGGCAGAACGGCGTGCTCACAAGCCTCGGCCTTCTGCCGGGAGATTTTGGCGGCCTGGCCAGTGGCATCAACAGCAAGGGGCAAATCGTGGGAAGCAACTTCGACTCCGACTTCAGTTGGTCCCATGGCTTCATCTGGCAGAACGGCGTGATGACCGACCTCAACACCCTGATTCCTGCCAGCTCCAACCTTTTCATAACCATGGCTAACGAGATCAACGAGCGCGGACAAATCTCGGGCATGGCAATCGTACTCAGCGGGCCGAATGCGGGGAACATCCACGCCTTTCTGTTAACCCCTGCACACCAAAGCATGGGCAAGTCGGTTGCAGAGGTCGCACCTACACGCCCGAAATCCAATTTGCCCACGAATGCTGGCGAACGGCACTCGCAGAGATTCGGACTCGTCCACTTCGGCCGATAGCCGCGTCCAACAACGCTTCCATTTGAACCCTCGGCTCGGGACTGCGGTCCAGATTATTCGACCGAGTTCTAGGATTGCTGGAATTCTTTGCCAGGGAGGGCACCTTTGCCCTCCCTGTTTTCTTATCGTTTTCTTATCTGCTCTGAAACGGCACCCCGAGGCGCCGATCATTTCTGATCGCAACCTATGAGGGCTCCTTGTCACCTGGGATCCCTGCGTACGCGCCGTGACCGGGCGGCGGCGGGGGGTTTTAGCCAGTGCCCGGTTCGTACGCCGCCTGAAGCTTCTGCATCGCAGAAATACGGGTAGATTTCGTCGGGCGCCGTGCCGTTTTTTTCGGGTTTGACGCCCGAAGATGTGTTTCGCGAAGTTCAGACATAAATTCTGCCCACAGCTTAGGACCTCCTTCTTCCAGGACCCGAGCCAGACCCCTCAGCCTGGAGTCCGGCAAATACTTGTGCCCCCATACAACCATCTCCATCAGAAGAGGAAGCAATCCGATGCCTTTTTCCGTAAGACTGTAAATGACTTTCTGTTTATGGCTGGGGTCATCAGACTTGACGATGATTCCTTGCTCGATAAGCCTTTGAAGACGATCGGCCAACATATTCGACGCAATCCCTTCCATAGACTTGGTCAGGAGCTCGCGAAAATGCCTTCGGTTCACGAAAATGATGTCGCGGATGACGAGCAGACTCCATTTATCGCCAAACATTTCGACCATTCGGTTGATAACGCACCCTGACCGGTGATCCTTGCGCACTCTGCCTCCACCCCGACTTGGCATTCCTTGTACCTGAATGATTATACAACTAGTTGCATATACTAACTAGTTGTGTTATAGATTTCCCAGCAACTAGCGGGAAACCACCGATTGTGCCCCGATTGCTGCATTCCGACCATAGCCATGGCGTACCCGACCGTAAATATTTCTTGGCTGGGGTGTCGATTTGGCGCCCGGCCGTTCGATCTACCGATAGAAGCGTCGGTGGCGACCTCACCCCGGAGCTCCGGACGTTAAATCTGCATCATAAGGATTCAAGGAGAGAACCAAATGAACCGAAAGACGGTCAAGACGATCGGACTGGGTTTCTTTGCGCTGGCCCTTGCGCTGGGCGCCCGGCAAGCGCAGGCGGCGGATGCCAAGACTCCATATCCGAGCATGGCTCCGCTGGATCAATACCTGATGGCGGACCGCAACGCTGAGATTGCTCTGGCACGGAGCGCGGCTCCCCCATCCATTTCCCGTGATGCGAAAGTTGTCGTCCTTGGCCTGCACGGCTATGAAACCGCGGTTGAAGGCAAGAACGGCTTTGTTTGCATCGTAGAACGCGCGTGGATGAATCCATTCGACAGTCCCGAGTTTTGGAACCCTAAGAATCGCGGTCCGATTTGCTACAATCCGCCCGCTGTTCGGACGGTGCTGCCGATCACTTTGATGAGGACAAAGTTAGTCTTGGCAGGAAAATCCAAAGATGAAGTCAAGGAGAGAGTCAAGGCCGCGATTGAGAAAAAGGAATTGCCGGTCCTCGAGGCTGGCGCGATGAGCTACATGATGTCCAAGGATGCGTATCTGACTGACAAGGGTGGGCACAACATGGCCCATCTTATGTTCTACACGCCGCTCGATACGGCATGGGGTGCAAATGTGGTGGACTCCTCAAACAGTGTGTCGGAACCGTTCCCCGGCTCTCCCCTCTTACTGGCTCCAACGTACCAAGGCAATCCGGAACCGATCGATATGTTCCTGATGGGCACCGGCGTGTGGTCGGATGGAACGGCGGCCCCAATGTAGGACGCCGCATGGAGGGAAATGGGAGAGCCGTGCCCGAATCTTTGCTTTTGTTCCCGTCCACTGCGCGTGGGCAAGCGCAAGTCGAAGGACGGAGATGACGAAGGGCGGACACTTCGCGGCTCTGGAACAGCCCGATCTCCTGCTTGACGATATACGAAAGTTCTTTGATGAGGTGATCGCACGGTGAAACGCAGCGTGATCGACAGTCAGAGAAAGGAGAACTAGCGGTGACCCAAGAAGACATTAGCAAGAGGTACCATCCCGGTTGGCAAGATTGTGACCCCAGGCAGCATGAGTACCAAGGGTATGCCGCGCCGGCAGTGTCCGGAAGACTGGGGCAAACCGCATTGGCAAGTATCTTGGCCACACCCAGCGACGCGGAAGGACACGAGTCCGCCACCGACGCGATTGAAGCACCTGACGAATTGGGGAAGTGCTCCGATGACATTTCAAGTCTTGACACACGCACGCCCGAGAGTTCCCGCCTCGAGCTTCGAGACCGGTTGGAAGAAAGCGGCCACCGGGTGTCCGTTGTCGCATCTGCGTTTCCGCCCGACGAACACGCCACCACTGCTATCGAAAAACGTGCTGCCGACCACGTCCTTAAACCGTCCAGCGAAGATCGAGTCAAGAAGGCTTTAGATGTAGCGTTCCGAGGAACTGCGGAGGAGCGCGCCGTGGGATTGGCCGAAGCTCTGCCGCAGCAGCGGCAGTCCACCAAAATCGCGATCAAAGCCAACGGGAGAATTGTTTTCATCGATCCCGATGATGTAATCGCCGTTGAGTCCGAAGGCAACTATGTGTCATTGCAGCGCCGGTCTGACTCGTATCTGCTGCGGGAGTCGATCTCCGTCATGGCAGAGATACTCAAGCCCTACGGTTTTGTTCGGATTCATCGATCCGTACTTGTGAACAGTTCGTTTGTGGAGCAGATCCAATCGCGGCAGGCAGGGGCATACGGACTTCGTACCAATGGTGGAAAAGAGTACACAGTTACACGGACCTACAAGAACAATCTCAAATCGCTGGCAGCAACCTGGATCGGAACCGACATTTTTCTTGAGGAATGAATCGCTTGCTGCACCCTCTCTACTCTCAATTGGGTGAACCACCGTGCAGCTGAGACGAAACCCAAATTACCCACGGCGATCAAGGTGCTGGCATGTTTTGGAGAAGTCCGCCGCTGTAGGAAGAAAGACTCCCCTGTTAGTCGAAAGACCCCGTTGACCCACTTCGCTGTCGCGACTACACTTTGTTCCCAGTCCGAGTCTGCTCGAAGTCCCGGGTTCACCTCCGCTCCACGCGCGTTGTTTGGGAAAGACGTGAGAGGATTCTCGGGTCGGTCGATCGAAATCGAACAATCCTACACCTTTGAGGAATAACCTGTATGAAGAAAAGTTTGATTACTGGCAGCTTGATCACCGTACTCGTCGCGTTGGCGTGCATCAGCCTGACCGGCACCGCATTCTCCCAAGCACCTATTTATGACCCTTCGGCGCGCGCGATGTTCGAGACTCTGGCGCCGCACAACTACGCGGCGGTGGATCCGAACGCTCCGCCGGTCACGCCTCTTGTTCAGTGGACCTACACCTTCACCTATAACGGCACGAAATACAGCGACGTATTCGTGGGCACGAACCCGGCTTCAACCGACACCACCACGACCATTCACTGGGGAATCATCCCTATCAAGTTTGTTTTCGGTTCTAGCAATGGAAATATGACGTTCGACCCCACTAAGGCGAACGAGTTCGGAAGCTTGAGCGCGGACGAGATGGTCACCGGATCACCGCAATTCTCGTCCACCGTCGATTTCGTCCAGGGCGGCACCGATGTAGGCAAGACGCAGTACGGGGATGCCTACCAGCGCGCGAACTTCTGGACCGATGTCACGACTAACACCAACTACCACGTGCTGTTTGCCAAGGCGATCATCGCCCCAGTCCAGACCATCAACGTCTCTGCTTCGGAAGGCAACGTCATTCCCAATCCCTGGGGCGGCTACCCGACAGGCACCATGGACATCAACGTCTTCGACACTGAGCTGCAAGGCATCATGGCGAAGTTCAAGCAGATTCAGCCCAACACCTTCCCCATCGCCGTCGGCTACAACATGTATCTGACCTCGGGTGGCTGCTGTATTGGTGGCTATCACAGCGCCTTTCAGGGTCCGCCGAACGGACAGACTTATGCCTACACTTCTGTCATGGAGCAGGCTGCTGTTCCCGTGTTCTCGCAGGACATCGGCGCGCTTTCCCACGAAGTCGGCGAGTGGATTCTGGATCCTTTCACCACCAACAATTCCCCATGCGGCATTATGGAAAACGGCGATCCGCTGGAGACCGAGCCCAGCTTCGGGGACTTCCCTTACACCGTGGGCGGCTTGACCTATCACCCGCAGGACCTGGTGTTCGTCGATTATTTCGGCGCACCCGTTACTCAGGTGAACGGCTGGCACACCTTCCAAAACGAAACCAATGCCAACGGCGTATGCAGCCGCGGTCCAGTCGGTTAAGGCCCTGCTCTTATCAAACCCGCCCCTCTCGGGGCGGGTTCTTTTTTTTCACCTATGCCCTGCCTTCGCCGCCGGCTCACTTGACGTCGGTCCAAGTAGTACCGGTGCAAACGTAGAAGGTGCTTCCCAGTGTCCCGGTAGTGTTCGAATACAGGCTTCCGGGGCTGGTGCTGCTACACGAGCCTGAGACCGAGCTGGAGCCCACGATCCACGTCGGCACACTCTTGCTGGTTGTAAACCGTGAGTACCCTATGGTCCCGACCTCTTCGCCAAGGACGTACATCCCGACGTGAGCGTTCGAGATGCCATTCAGGGACGTTCCAGTGACGTCGTCATAGAGCGTGGCGCAGGATGAGGAGCAGCTCGCGGTCGCTGCTATGACGCTCAAGTCCGAAACCGTGCCGGACGAGCTACCGCAGCTTCCGGAAGTCGGACTGCACCTGCAACGCAGATGTTGTACTGATACCACATTGGAGCTCCATCCACGAACCGCGAGCGCAACCTCACCAACCGATTCCAGACGAGCGGACGGACGTTGCTCGCGCTATATTCGACAGGGGATCCGGAGAGAATTGGAAGAGAACGGACCCTTGGAACAAACAGGCGAAAACATTCGACGCCGCTACAATTGTGGGAGTGGGGCCAGTTTCTCAGGTGCTGGCCTCATCACTTCCGAGCTGTTTTGGAGAGCGGGCCGGTAAATCCCGAGCTTCCGCATCTTGTGGATCAGCGTGGTGCGCTTCAGGCCCAGTTTGGCGGCTGCGCCTTTCGGGCCGCCGATCACCCAACCTACCCTTTCAAGCGTGTGCTGAATCAGGGCGCGTTCGGAGTCCCTCAGCGTAGTGACAGGTGGAGTACAGGCAGTCGAAGCGATGGTGACACTCTGAGTCCCTACCGGCGGCAAAGGATTGGGAAGCACGCCCTCATTAGAAAGGATCACGGCACGTTCGATCACGTTCTGGAGTTCACGGATGTTTCCCGGCCACTGGTACGAGCTGAGCGCAGACATGGTTTCGTAGGGAATAGTCTCAATTTCTCGACTCATCCGTCGGCCAAAAATCTCGGCAAAATGCGTTACCAAGGCCGGAATGTCCTCGCGACGCTCCCGCAACGGCGGCAGCAGGACCGGAAATACATTCAAACGATAGTAGAGGTCGCTGCGGAATTCGCCCCGATTCACCATCTCCGTCAGGTCCCGATTGGTTGCGGCAACCAGCCGGACGTCCACTTGGTGAGTCCGGGTGCTGCCCAGACGCTCAAACTCCTGTTCTTGCAAGACGCGCAGCAGTTTAGGCTGCAGCGCCGGCGGAATATCACCTACCTCATCCAGAAAGAGTGTGCCCTTGTCAGCCAGCTCGAAACGGCCAATCTTTTGCGCGATGGCTCCGGTAAACGCGCCTTTCTCGTGGCCAAAAAGCTCGCTCTCCAGCAGATCCAGCGGAATGGCGGCGCAGTTCAGCCTCACGAACGAGCGTCCGCAGCGCGGGCTGAGGTTGTGAATCGCGTGCGCGATGAGTTCCTTGCCGGTACCTGTTTCTCCCTGGATAAGAACGGTGGAATCTGTAGGTGCGACGCGTTCGACTTGTTCGAGCACTGCTTCCAGCGCAGGACTGTTGCCTATGACCTGCTCGAAGCGGCGCTCATGAAACACTTGATCACTACTCGCGAATCTTTCGAAAGCTCCCACGGAAGGCCTCCTGGCGCGCGTCTGCACACTTGCTGATCGGGGTTCAACTCTCCAGGGCTGCTCGAACGCTTCCAAGCAGGGCTTCATCGTCGAATGGTTTTGCCAGGAACTCCACTGCACCGGCTCTCAATGCCTGCATCCGCATTCTGGTGTCACCATGCGCCGTGATGAAGATGGTTGGAATCCTGCAATGCTCAGCGTTCAGCTTGGCCTGTAATTCCAGGCCGGACATTCCCGGCATGCGAATATCCGCGATCAGGCATGCAGTTTGGTGCTGCTGACCGGAGTTCAGGAATTCCTCCGCCGATGCGAACGTTTGCGACGACAATCCGACCGATTTCAGCATGCCTTGCAACGCGCTGCGCATCAAGTCGTCGTCGTCGACGATCGCCACTAAGTTCGTTTGTTTTTGGATGGCCATGATGGAAAACTAGCAGCATCGTTAACCGGGCACAATCATACTTAGGTATACAAGTTCTCATACCGCCCAACCGCCCGTGCCTGATCGCCGCACGCATCCACGGTATTCGGCGCGAA
>Ga0210405_10003820_pt1 | contig 14506 bp, 15 predicted proteins | sample IncBWH11MmetaG_FD_155492 | JGI IMG/M metagenome (GOLD analysis project Ga0210405, IMG submission 155492) | Forest soil microbial communities from Barre Woods Harvard Forest LTER site, Petersham, Massachusetts, United States - Inc-BW-H-11-M | ecosystem: Environmental > Terrestrial > Soil >... | reverse complement strand
ATCTGGCAAGGCTTCAAGTCCTGGCGTGGTGAGGACTGCGGCTGCTGAACGAAGGCGGCCAGCCTCAGGCGTCGAGTCCGTGGGCAATCAAGTCCGCAGCATGGTCCTGCTCCGCCGGCCGGACGTTGTCAGGGGCGGCAGACCTGAGTTGCCATGTCGTGACGCCGCCATCGGGGCCGGCCAACTGTCCGGTAGCGAGCGCTTCGTCGATCAGGGAGCGAACGCGTCGCTCGTTGGTCGGTTCGGTGGCGAAAAGTATTCGCAACGTAACGATTTCACCGTCGAAAACGTTGGCGACATAGTGCGGTGCGAGCGGGCACGGCGGTGGATGGTCCCAGTGCCCGCACAGCGCCATCGTGATCGCGCCGCCGAGGGCGTTAGGACTGCCGCCAGCTTGCATCGCCACAACGGCGTCGTGAGCATAGGCTTCGCGGGCCACAGAGCTGATGCTAGGTGTCGTCGTGTGGCGCCGAGTCGGTGTCCCAGGTTCTCGGCATCATCGGCATGCGTGGGCCGCCGCCGAACTCATCATCGGCCAGGGTGGCCAATCCGCCCGCCGCGACGGCGGTTTCCTTGGCGGCCGGGGCCGCTGCTCAGCAGCGCAGAATGCACCTCCGGCGGTGCGGCCATCCAAATCGGTGCGGTCACTGATCGTCTCCCTCAGCCATGACGAAAACCTTTGCCGGAGCGGTCAAGTGGGTCGGGATCCAGCCCGAGGTACTTAGCCCGCAGCCGATCCCACAGTTCCAACTGCGTCCAGGCCGGCTGGCCGCGAAGTTGCTGATCGTTGGTCAAAAACGGGTTGGGCAGCATCAGCGTCATCATTTGTTCGTCGCGTCCGTTGTAGAGCCGCACCCCCCATGAGGTGGGGGACCCGTCGTCGGCGATACGGCGATACAGCTCGGCGCGCGAACACCGGCGGATCCGGCCGAGTTCGGGTCCGCTTTCCCGGTGCTCGCCGATGCACAGGTGAAAATGCCAGCGGCCGAAGTCCACAGTGGCGTAACCGTCGTACATCGAGATCCGCTTGGGTGGGTTCGGCGCCGCCACTTCCCAGGCCGCGCCCTGCACCAGGGTGCCGAACCAGATGTCGTCCCAGTACTGCTCGAAGCACAGGTGGATCAGATCGAGCAGGCTTTGTTCGTCGGTGGGTAGCGGCCAGACTTGTTCGCGGCCACCGCCGTCCGCGTCCACAATGGCGGGATTGGGGTTGGTCATCATGTCACCTTTCCGCGCTCATCGGGCTGAGTCGTGAGCACGCAGTCGCCGCACAACCCACCGCCGGGGACGCGGTAGTAGAGGCAGCAGCTGGTCCGGCGGTAGCCGGCATCGCTGAAAACGATTGCATCCGAGAGTCTTTCGTCGGCGCACAACCTGCGCGCCAGTCGCCATCCCGGCCCGGGTGTGGCGTCGCGGTCGAAGACACGCGCTGCGCCGAGCAGCGCCGAGGCCGCATTGCCCCGCAATAATTTTGCGGAGATGGGGCCGAGTCGGCGCAGCGCCGCGGTGAGCCGCGCCAGGTGCCATTCGAGCACCATGTCGGCCAGCATCGGCTCCACGTCGTCACCCCGCCAGGCGACGGGACGTTCGATATGCAGTCGGATTTGCCCGCCGGCCTCGCGAAACAGCAAGTGTTCGGACGCCAAGTCGGGCAGCAGCCGGTGGCCGGCCAACGCGCCGAGGCCGATCGACCACAGCCGCGCGGCGAAGCCGAGGAAGAATGTCGACACGGCGACCCGCTGCTCTGCGGCGTCCATGCGTGCCTGTACGCGGCCGACGATCCCTTCGAGCAGTGCGGCGTCGGTGTACAGCTGCGCTACCGGCCGCCAGCTGTCATCAGCGGGTCCGGTGCCCACTGCGAAATATGCACCGACGTCTGAGAGTGCGGCCAACACCGCCGCGGCCTGCGACTCGGAGGCGTGGGGGCCGTCGTCGAAACGCTGACGAGCCATAGACGTTAAACAGCTCTCTCGGGGTCGACCGCCCCGGTCCGCAGGATGCGACGACGCGAGTGTCCTGGCTCTCGGATCGCTGCTCGCCTCGCCTTCCAGCTCGCGGCCGTGGCGGTTGAGGGTCGCTCCCCGATGACAGTGGCGGGACCGCGCCGGATTCGCACCGGCTTCCTACATCGTCATCGCCTTACGTGCGACATTGTCACATCTGCTCAGTCCAAGCGGTAGCGAATCGGCCCGCGACCTGCTGGCGACGACGGCCACGAACCCCCCGATGCGCCCGGTCCCGGGCCGCTAATCCCACTCCTCGTCGGCTACATCGGCGATGCAGTGGTAGGCGATCACCGGCGTCCCCGGGTTCGCCACGCCGCCGTTAACGTTGAGACAGGGACCGAGGGCACTCGTGACCTGGCCGTTGGCCTGACGATTCCAGCGCTGGTTGTTCGCATTGCTCTGACAGGGCGAGAGCGTCACCGGGGTGGTATCCGCTGCGTTGCTGATGCTCACGCAATGCCCGGGGAAGGCCACGCTCTCGATCTGACCGGCAGAGTGGAAATCCCAGAGCTGGGACTTCGACCCATCGCAGGGGTTGACCATCGTCGCAGTGTTGTTCCCATTCGGGCCGTCGAAACACCAATTGCCCAATCGGCTCTTCAACTGGACCGGGTCAGCGGCACTCGCCACACCAGCGCTTAGCAGCGTGACACCGAACACTGCGCCGACCACGACAAGGGTCCGACGCACGCCGCCCATCGACCGCAATTCAGGCATTTCAGCTCCATCCGCTCGTCCCAGTCCATTCTCACGCGCCACGAGCGGCGCAGGCTACACCGCGACCCTTACACGGCCACCTCGATGACCCGGGTGCCTGATGTGGCGCGGCCGGTCTCGGCCGGGTGGCCGCCGGCACCGCAGTTGCCGCCGGTGGCGTTCCCCGGGAAGGGCGACCTTCGGTGCCGCTCAGTCCAGGCGGTAGTGAATCAACCGAGAGCTGTTGGTGACGACAGCCACCGACGACGCGTTGTGCAGGATCGCGGCAAGCACTGGCGACAATGCGCCGCCGGCACCGATGAGCAGCCCAGCGGCGTTGACCGCGATTGACATGCCGTAGTTCTGGCGGATGACCTCGACCGCGCGGGCGCCCAAGTCGCCGACGTCGAGCAGGCGGTTCAAATCGTCGTTGGCCAACGCGACGTCGGCGGTTTCCACCGCGACGTCGGTGCCGGCCAGGCCCATCGCGATGCCGATATTCGCGGCTGCCAACGCCGGGGCGTCGTTGATGCCGTCGCCGACCATGCCGACGATGTAGCCATCGTCCTGAAGTTGGCGCACCACTTCGAGTTTGTCCTCGGGAAGCACCTCAGCGCGCCACTCGTCGATGCCCAGCTCGCCGGCAACCACCGTTGCGATGTCGGGGTGATCGCCGGTGAGCATCACGATCCGACGGATTCCGTTGGCGTGCAGCTTCTTCAGCACATCGGGTGCTTCGGGCCGGACTTCGTCGCGCAGGCTAATCAGCCCGACCAGGGTGCCGTCCACCGCGAGCAGCAGCGGGGTCTCGGCCTGACGGCGCAGCTTGCCGACCCAGTCCGCTGCCTTCTTCGACACCTTGACGTTTTCCGAACCCAGCAGCGACGGGCTGCCCAGCAGAAGCGTCCGTCCGTCGGCCCAGGTCCGCATGCCGAGTCCGACCAGCACCTCGCATTCCTCATGCGGAGGAATGATGATGCGCCGTTCCTCGGTCGAGCGGATCACGGCCTCGGCCAGCGGGTGACGGGAGTGCAGCTCCGAGCTGGCCGCATAGGCGAGCACCTGCTCGGGCTGCCAATCTTTGTGTAAAGCAATAATATTCGTCACCACTGGGCGCCCGACGGTGAGCGTGCCGGTCTTGTCGAACACAATGGCATCCACCCGACCGGCCTGCTCGAGGTGCGACCCGCCCTTGATCAGGATGCCGCGGCGCGCGCCGTTGCCGATCGCCGCGCTGATCGCCGTCGGCGTCGCCAGGCCCACCGCGCACGGGCACGCGATCAGCAACATCGTCATCGCGCGCCGGACGTCTCCGGTGATCGCCAGGGTGATCGCGGACACGATGAACGAGATGGGAACGAAGCGGCGGGAGAAGTTTTCGCCGACGGTTTGGATCGGTGCCCGATCGTGCTGTGCCTCTTCGACGCGGCTGATGATGCGGCCGATCGTGGTTTCGTTGCCGACGGCGCTGGCGCGAATCACCAGTCGCCCGCGCAGCACCACCGAACCGGCGTGCACCGTCGACCCGGCAACGATGCTGACCGGCAGCGTTTCGCCGGTGATCGCGGACTGGTCGACGATGGCCTCGCCGTCGACCACGTCACCGTCGACCGGGATCGCCACGTGGTCGTGGACCACGACGTCGTCGCCGATCTGGATGGTGTCGATAGGGACCTGTACTTCAGTGCCTGCTTGGGGGCCGTCGGCCAGCCGGATCCACGCCGTGTCGGCGGTGCCGCGCAGTAGGTCCGAGATTGCCCGACGGGTCCGTCGCAATGTCAAATCCTGAAGGTACTCACCGATATTGAGCAGCCACAGCACGGTGAGCGCGACGACGTTTTCGCGCAGCACCAGGCTGGCCACGGTCGCGGCGGTCACCAGCGCATCAGTGCCGGCGCGTCCGGACCGCAGCGAGCGCAACGCGCCGCGCAAGAACGGATAGCCCATGAACACCGTCGCGCCGGTTGCGACCAGCCGGCCGGTCGGGCCCAGCAGCGGCGGTCGTTTGAAGACGTAGCGGCGCACTCCGAGTAAGGCCAGCGCCGTGCCGCCGATCACCATGCGCAGCACCTCGGTGTTGCGCACGTCGGATGATCGCGGTGTACGAGCCGGGATCAGCTCGGCGGCAACGTGTTCGGCTGAGGTGATCGCCGCAAGCACCGCCTCACGATCGCAGCGCCTCGGCGAATACCAGACGACGACAGAACCGGTGTGGGGATAGGCGTGCACGGCCCGCACCCCGTTCTGCCGATCCACCGCCTCTTCCACGGCGACGGCGCGCCGTGAATTCGAACGCACCCAGGGGACATGCACCCGCATCCGCCCCGCGGCGTCCGAAACGACCACCAAGTCAGGGCTCATCGTGGGCAATCAGTGCTCGTGGTCGTGGTTGCCGATGGCCGGAGGCTGCGCCTCCTCACCGAGGCGTTCGCGGGCTTCGGCCACCACGTCGGCCAGCCTCAGCCGGGCTGACTCCGCTGCTTCCTCGGCGCGTCGAGTTCCGCGCAGTCCCCACTCCGTCGCGGTCACGGCGGCGTCGTGAAGTGGCGCCTTGGCCAGAGCCTTGCGTACAACCTCGTAGGCGCTGACCCCGACCAGACCCGTTACCACCGTTCCGGCCGCCTTGCCCAATAGCCCGTGCACCAACATCGCGAAACGTCCTCCTGTCATGCCTTGCCGGTCCGCAATCATAGCTTCCCACGACGGTAACATCGAGATATTGCGATATCAATATGGATTGTCCTGGCGCTCGGTCCGCGCGCCTAGTCGAGGGTGCGGGTGACCTTCTCGGTCGCGATCCTGCGCGGCAGGGAGGCCGGATCGGGGTTGGCCACCTGCACCAGCGACCCGCCGACTGCCAGGACCGCCAGCAGACCCTCGATCAACTCGTCGGGCCGATCCCAGGACGCCGTCGAGAGCACCCGTTCGCCAGCCGTCAAACCCCGTGCCATCGCGGACTCTTGGCAGGCGGCCAGCACCTCGTCGACGGACCGGCCGGCCAGGGCCGGGCCCGGATGGCGCTCGGCGATGATCTGATCGCCGTGTACCCGCACCGCGGTCGCGTAATCGGTGACGCCGACCGGCAGATCGGGCGCCGGGCGGCCGAACGGGTCCAGCGACAGCACCGCCACCTCTGCGGCGCCGGTGGTGTCGGCCTCGTCGAGGCGGCTGGGCGTGCACAACGCGATATCGGCCTCGTCGCCCGCTGAGTCGCCGAGCAGCACGTCTGCGCCGATCCACCACACCCCGAATAACACCGCCGCCGTCTGCCAGTGCGCCGGTAGCAATACCGCCACCCGGCTGGCGGGCCCGGCGCCCAACTCGTCGCGTAACAGGTTGCCGGTCTTGGCCGCCCAGTTGGCCAGTGTCGCCGCGGACAGCTCGATGCGCTCGCCGGTGGCGTCGTCGTAGTAGGTGATGCGAGGGCCGACCGGGTCGGCGCGCAGCATCGGATCCAGGAGCGCTGCGCTGAGGGTGGCCACGTCAGTTGACGCACTCGGGGTGCTCGGAGCCGGCGGTCAGGATCGGCGAGGGCGGGGGAGCGTTGTTGTCAGCCGCGCCAGAGTTCGACGAACCGGCCGTCGTCGCGGTGGGCCCGTCGCTCAAGCCCGCGCCCGGGCCGGTGTAGTCGTTGGCCAGCACCACCCGCACCGATCCCGGGGGGACCGATGCATTGGCGATGACGGGCAGTCCGCCGAGATCTTTGGCGACCGCTTGGGCGCCCAGGTCATCGGCCTTGGCGACCTGAACCTGGCTGGCCGCCACGTGGGCAGCGTCGTTGTTGCCGACAGTGCCTGCGGCAAATCCCTTGGAGGTCAGCACTTCTGACACCGACGCAGCGAGCCCGTTGATATCGGTGTCGTTGAGCACGTTAGCGGTGGTCTTGTCTGGCGTGTAAGCCAGCTCCTCGGTCTTGCCCTGCGCCTGATTGTGCAGCAGACCCCCGACCCAGTCCTGCACTTGATGGGGATCGACCCGCACGACACTGTGCATGCCGTCGTCGCTCCAGCCGGACTCGTCGAGCACCGGGATGGTGGCGAATGCGATCTTGCCGGCGGCGAGCTTCTGCAGCTGATTCACGAAATCTATGATGTCCCAGCCCGATGACAGCACCACCGAGCGCTGGATGGCCTGCTGCAGCCGGTTCATCGTTGCCGGGCTCGACAACGTCTTGCCCGAGATCACCTGGTGGGCCAGCGACGCCATCACCACCTGCTGACGGACCACCCGGTCCAGGTCCCCGCGGGGCAGGTCATGGCGCTGGCGGACGAAGCTCAGCGCTTGTGGGCCGTTGAGCTTCTGCCAGCCGGCTGGAAAATCCGCACCCGAAAGTGGTTCGTACACAGGCTCTTTGAGGCATACATTGACGCCGCCGAGGGCGTCGGTGATCAAGGCGAAGCCCAGCAGCCCGATCTCGGCGTAGTGGTCGACGGTGACACCGGTGAGGTCGGCCGCCGTCTTGATCAGCGCCTCACGGCCGGCCTCGGTTCCCTCCGCCTCGGCCTCGGCGGGCGCGACGCCGGATTCGACCAGGCTGACGCGCTTCTCCTCCTTGGTCTGGCCGTAGACGCCGTTGATTTTCGTCTTGCCCACCCCGGGCGCGGAAACGTAGGTGTCGCGCGGAATTGAGATCGCGGTCGCGGATTTCCCGTTGTTGGGGATGCGCACCAGGATGATGGTGTCGGTGTTGGAGGCGACCTCGTCGCCGGCCTTTAGCGTCGCCAATTCCTGGGCGCTCAACGGGTTGCCGTGGGCATCGGTGCGGCTGTCCATGCCGACCAGCAGGATGTCGATCGCGCCGTCGTCGCCGCCCTGACCCAGCGACGGCGCGAAGACGTGGAAGATCCCGTCCTCAAAGGAGCGGACCTTGCTCCATGCCACCCCGGTACCGAGCACGACCATCACGGCCGCCACAGTGGCAATAACGCGAACCACGCGATGCGCAGGCATCACTTCAGACTACTTTTGTCACAGCAGTATCGCCGGTAGCGGAGCCTCGGCGTGCCAGACTCGTGACCACACCCACGACGATCGCCCACGACGATGCAGAGCAAGAGAGCGATGTGGGGGCACTTCCCGCTTGCGGGGGAGAGCTTGCGGGGGAGAGGAGGGGAGTTGGTGACCCAGCGAGGCAGGATCGTGATTGCCGGTGCCGGTGGGCAGGCCGGCAGCTGTTTGGCGGCCGAAGCGATTCGGCGGGGACGCGACGTGCTGGCGCTGACCTCGTCGCAATGGGACATCACCGATCCGCAGGCCGCCGGGCAGGTCGTGCAGACCGGCGACGTGGTGATCAACTGCGCGGCCTACACCAACGTGGACGGCGCCGAGGGCGACGAGGAGCGGGCGTACGCCGTCAATGCGGCCGGCCCCGAACGCATCGCCCGGGCCTGCGCGCGCGCCGGCGCGCGGCTGATCCATATCTCCACCGACTACGTGTTCAGCGGCGACTTCGGCGGATCAGCGCCGCACCCGTACGAGTCCGACGACGACCCGGCGCCGCTGAGCGTGTACGGGCGGACGAAACTGTCCGGCGAACACGCGGTGCTGGCGGCCTCGCCGGAGGCCGTGGTGGTGCGCACCGCCTGGGTTTACACCGGCGCAAGCGGCAAGGACTTCGTGGCCGTTATGCGCAAGCTGGCCGCCGGCGATGGCCTCGTCGAGGTGGTTGACGACCAAACTGGGTCGCCGACCTACGTCGCCGATCTGGTCGCCGCGCTGCTCGAAGTGGCCGACGGGCAGGTCACGCGGCCGCCAAACGGAATTGTGCATGCCGCCAACGCAGGGGCGGTCTCCCGCTTCGGGCAGGCCCGCGCGGTGTTTGAGGGCGTCGGCGCGGATCCCGAGCGGGTGGTGCCGGTGAGCAGCGCTCACAATCCGCGGCCGGCGCCGCGACCGCCGTATTCGGCACTGTCCGGTCGCCACTCGGAGCGGGCCGGCTTGTCGCCGCTGCGGCCGTGGCGCGACGCGCTCGCCCAGGCGCTGGCTGCGCCGCCGAGACCTTGATCGTTACTCTCTACGCGTGAGTGACGTCCTGCCGGTGGTGACGGTGACCTATTCCCCGGGTCCGCACCTGGACCGGTTTTTGGCGTCGCTGTCGCATGCGACTGAGCGCCCGGTGAGCGTGCTGATGGCCGACAACGGCTCCACCGACGGGACGCCGCAGGCCGCCATCGAGCGCTACCCGGGTGTGCGGCTGTTCTCGACCGGGTCCAACCTCGGCTACGGGAGCGCGGTGAATCGCGCGATAGCGCAGCTGGGAGATGCCGACGAGTGGGTCGTGGTGGCCAATCCGGACGTGCATTGGGGCCCCGGCAGCATCGACGCGCTGCTGGACGCCGCCGCGCGCTGGCCGCGGGCTGCGACCCTAGGTCCGCTGATCCACGACCCGGACGGATCGGTGTACCCCTCGGCGCGCCATCTGCCCAGCCTGATCCGTGGCGGCATGCACGCCGTCGCCGGACCGTTGTGGAAGAACAATCCGTGGTCGACGGCCTACCGCCAGGAGCGGCTGGCACCCACCGAGCGCCCGGTGGGCTGGCTGTCGGGCTCGTGCCTGCTGGTGCGGCGCGTGGCCTTCGAACAGATCGGCGGCTTCGACGAGCGCTACTTCATGTACATGGAAGATGTCGACCTGGGCGACCGGTTCGGTAAGGCCGGCTGGCTGAACGTCTATGTGCCGTCGGCCGAGGTGCTGCATCACAAGGGCCACGCCACCGGACGCGAGTCGGCGCGCAACCTGGCGGCCCACCACAAAAGCACTTACCTCTATCTTGCCGACCGGCATGCTGGATGGCGGCGCGCCCCGCTGCGCTGGGCCATCCGGGCGGGGTTGGCGGTGCGGGTACGGCTGATGGTGCGCGGCTCGCGGCGGACAGAAGGGGGCGGTGACGGTGGTGAGCGTTGAGGTTGACGCCGTTGTCCTGGTTGGCGGTAAAGGCACCCGGCTGCGGCCACTGACCTTGTCGGCGCCCAAGCCGCTGCTGCTCACCGCCGGGTTGCCGTTCCTCACCCATCTGCTTTCCCGGATTGCCGCGGCCGGGATCGAGCACGTCATCCTCGGCACCTCATACCACCCCGCGGCGTTCGAGAAAGCGTTCGGCGACGGCTCCAAGCTGGGGCTGCAGATCGAATACGTGCCGGAGGAGCACCCGCTGGGTACCGGCGGCGCCATCGCCAATGTCGGCTCACGGCTGCGCTATGACACCGCGATGGTCTTCAACGGCGATGTGCTCTCCGGAGCCGATCTGGGGCAGCTGCTGAACTATCACCACGAGCAGCACGCCGATCTCACCCTGCACTTGGTGCGAGTGGCTGATCCCCGCGCGTTTGGCTGCGTACCGACCGAAAATGGCCGTGTCACAGCATTTTTGGAGAAGACCGAGGATCCGCCGACCGACCAGATCAACGCCGGTTGTTACGTGTTCTCCCGCAAGATCATCGACCGCATTCCCCACGGCCGTGAGGTCTCGGTCGAACGTGAAGTGTTCCCCGCGCTGCTTTCCGACGGCGACGTTGGCGTCTACGGCTATGTCGATGCCAGCTACTGGCGGGACATGGGCACGCCGGAAGACTTCGTGCGTGGATCGGCGGATCTGGTGCGCGGCATTGCCCCGTCGCCGGCGCTGCACGGCCACCGGGGCGAGCAGTTGGTGCACGACGGCGCGGCGGTGTCTCCCGGCGCGCTGCTGATTGGCGGCACGGTCGTCGGGCGGGGTGCGGAGATCGGCCCCGGCGCGCGGTTGGACGGCGCGGTCATCTTCGATGGCGTGCGGATCGAGGCCGGCAGCGTGATCGAGCGCTCGATCATCGGCTTCGGCGCGCGAATTGGTCCGCGGGCGTTGATCCGCGACGGCGTCATTGGCGACGGCGCCGACATCGGCGCGCGCTGCGAGCTGCTGCGCGGGGCGCGGGTGTGGCCCGGGGTTTCCATTCCCGACGGCGGGATCCGCTACTCCAGCGACGTGTGAGTTGCCCGGGAGACGAGGTAGGCCAGCGCCTCGTCGGACCCTTCGGGCAACTCCTCGGTCGGCCACCAACGGAGGTCCACCGACTCGTCGCTGATCGCGATCTGGGCGCCGGCCGGGGCATGGGCCACGAACTGCAGATCAAGATGACGGGTCGGCACACCGAGCGAGCAGGTGACCGGGTGGACGTGCACGGCGACCAGGTCGGGTTCGATGCGCAGGTCGGTCACGCCGGATTCCTCGGTGGCCTCCCGCAGTGCGGCCGCGACGATGTCGTGGTCGGTGTCGTCGCAGTGCCCGCCCAGTTGCACCCAACGGCCCAGCCGCGGATGCAAAGTGAGTAGGACTTGGCCGCCGGAGTCGTCGAGCACCAACGCCGACGCGGTGACGTGTCCCGGTACGCACTCGCGACGGCAGGCGTCGGCGCGCGCGTCCATAAACGCCAACACGGCGTGGCGCAGCGAGTCCTGCCCCCGGTTCGGTGCCTCCCACTCGCGGAGCAAGGCGATGGCCGACTGCCGAATGCTCACTTGCGCACCAGCAGGTCACTGACCGGCACCGGGTCGCGCGTGTCCGCTAACGGCTCAGGCGGATAGCCGATCGCGATGGCGCCCAGCGGCTCCCAGTCGCCGGGCAGCCCCAGCTCTTCGCGGACCAGATCGGCGGCGAAGATCGTCGAGCCGATCCAGCAGCTGCCCACCCCGCGCACGGCCAGCGCCACCAGCAGCGCCTGCACGGCCGCCCCCACTGCGACGGTGAACATGGTGTGCTCGGCGTCGTTGCGCGCGGCGTCTGGGTAATCGTGCGCGCCTTCGGGTACCAGCATCGGGATCACAACTTCTGCTGCGTCATAGAGGATCTGGCCGCGCGCCACGCGTCGTTCGACGGCGTCGGCCGGCTTGCCGTCACCGGACAGGTCGGACCGCCACTTGTCCCGCATGCGGTCCAGCAGCCGGGTGCGAATCGCGGATGTCTGCAGCCAGACGAAGCGCACCGGCCGGGTGTGGTGGGGGGCCGGCGCGGTGAGCGCCTCCGCGACGGCGGCCTCGATGAGCTGCGGCGGCACCGGATCGTCGGCGAACTGGCGCACCGAGCGGCGCAGCAGCTGCGCCTGCCGGCGGCCCAACTCCAGGGCTTCGGCGGTGCCCAGCCAAAACAGGTCGTCGGTGCCGGACCGCACCAGGTGGCGGGCAGTGTGGCCGGTGTCGGACACGATGCCGCCGGGCAGCCCGCGCACGACGGCCGCCGGTATCGCGGTCAGCTTGCCCTTGACCAGGTCGGCCGCGGCGGCGATCTCGTCGGCAATCGCGATCTCGGTGACCAATAGTTCGTTACCGTGCCGGTCGACGGCACCGGCGTAGCTGTGCAGGACGGCCAGACCGGCTGCGCCGACGGCAGCGTCGGTTTGGCCGTTGCGCCATGCCCGGCCCATGGTGTCGGTGACCACGACGGCGACGGTGACGCCCAGCCGTTCGCGCAGCCCGGCCCGCAGGGCCGCAGCGCTGGCGTCGGGATCGACGGGCAGCAGGGCCAATTCGTCGGCGCCGACGTTGGAGCCGTCCACGCCGGACGCGGCCTGAACGACGCCCAGTTTGTTCTCGGTGATCAGCGTGCGACCTTTGCGGGCCAGCACACGAACGGCCTCCGCGTCGACAAGCTTGCGCCGCAGGACGTCTCGCGCCTCAGGGTCCTCGGGCGCGTCAACCAGCCGGCCTTCGCATTTGGACACCACCTTGCTGGTGACCACCAGCACGTCGCCGTTGCGCAGCCAGGGCGCGGCCGCGGCCACCCCCGCGCTCAGGTCATCGCCCGGACGAAATTCGGGAAGCCCGGTGACCGGCAGGATCTCAACCGCCGAGGCGGTGCCGTGCTCGCCGCCGGCCGGCGGCGTCGCCGGCTGGGTCATGATGCGCCGCTCCTCTTCATCGCTGCGCTCTGCATCGTCGCCGGCGCGGTCATGCTGCCACGCCCGCGAGGTCCAGGCCGGCGCTCACCATCTCGGCCGTCGCCTTCGGATCGGTCATTATCAGCGGTACCGACTGCACTGCAACCCCGTCGATTTCGGCGTGATCGCCCTCGTGTATCAGCCAGCAGTCCAAGATGCCCGTGCCGGCTCGCGCGCCATAGTGCCGTCCCACCGCCTCTGCGGTAGACGCAACGCCGACTACGGTCAGGCACGCATCTGCCATGCCGCGCAACGGTTTTCCACCGATGATTGGCGAGTAGCCGACGATGGGTGCGTTGGTTGAACGCAGTGCTCCCCGGATGCCGGGGATGGCCAGAATCGCGCCGACGCTCACCACCGGATTTGACGGTGCCACCAGGATGATGTCGGCGTCGGCGATAGCTTCGGTGACTTCAGGCGCAGCGTGGGCCTTTTCAGCACCGATGAATGCGAAGCTGTGGGTCGGAACCTGGGCCCGGTAGCGCACCCACCATTCCTGGAAGTGGATCGCGCGCTGACTGTCGCCGGTGGGATCGGTGATGACGACGTGGGTTTCGCAGCGGTCGTCACTGGCGGGTAGCAGCCTGGCTCCGGGTTGCCAGCGGTCGCACAGCGCCGCGGTGACTTGCGAGAGCGGGTAGCCGGCCCTCAGCATCTGGCTACGCACCAAATGGGTAGCCAAATCACGGTCGCCGAGCTCGAACCAGTCGGGCTGCACGCCGTAGCGGGCGAGTTCCTCTTTGGCGTGCCAGGTTTCATCGCGGTGGCCCCAGCCGCGCTGCGGGTCGACGCCGCCGCCCAGGGTGTACATGCAGGTGTCCAGGTCCGGACAGATGCGCACCCCGTGCATCCAGGCGTCGTCGCCGATGTTGACGATCGCGGTCAGCTCGTGATCGCCGGTAGCTGCAGGCGCGGAGGTGAACTGGCCCAGACCGAGCAGCTGCTGCACACCGAGGAGAAAGCGGGCGCCGCCAACCCCGCCGACCAGAACCGTGACCTTCACACCGCACGACAGTACGCCCGGCGACGATGCGGCTCGAACCCTCGCGGCGGGGGTCCGTCCGGGTGCCGAAAAAGGGGGTGTGATCGACACGCCGGAACGGCAACGGCCTCAGTGTCACAAAAAAATGATCACGAGATGGTATGGAATTCTTCCGAATCGCTTGCAAAGCGCACCTCACCCGTGTCTAATCACATCAGTGTCATTTCCCGGTTGGCCGGCCGGATTCGGTGTCGCAGACCGAGATTCGATCATTTGTTCGAATTGGGATGGCCGACATCAAAACAGTGGTGACATTCACGATCAAACGACACAAGTGAGGGGAGGCGGAGCATGTCCTATGAGCACCTTCGGGGCGTAATGGGAGGCACACCGCACACCACTACCGGCTCGACAATGCTTGGGGCAACGGCAAGGCCCCATTTGAGTTTGGTTCCTGTTCCCGATGCGGTCGAAGTATTTGACCCCGAACCGGTCACCACCGACCAGTGGCAAGACCGCGCGTTGTGCGCGCAGACGGACCCCGAGGCGTTCTTTCCCGAAAAGGGCGGCTCCACCCGTGAGGCCAAGAAAATCTGCCTGGGCTGCGAGGTCCGGGCGGAATGCCTCGACTACGCGTTAGCTCACGACGAGCGGTTCGGCATTTGGGGCGGGCTCTCCGAGCGGGAACGCCGCCGCCTCAAGCGCGGAATCATCTGACGCGGTCAGTCGGCGGGCGACCCGCTGCGCCCGGCTACGCCGAGCTTGCGATCGCCCGCACGGCTCACTCGTCATCGATCGTCGGGTCGATGACCGAGGGTTCGACGTCCAAATAGGTAGCCACTTGGGCCACCAGGATTTCGTGCAGCAATTCGGCGAGTTCGACCGTGTCCTTCGCGCGCCGCTCGATCGGCTT
>Ga0210405_10003818_pt1 | contig 14512 bp, 16 predicted proteins | sample IncBWH11MmetaG_FD_155492 | JGI IMG/M metagenome (GOLD analysis project Ga0210405, IMG submission 155492) | Forest soil microbial communities from Barre Woods Harvard Forest LTER site, Petersham, Massachusetts, United States - Inc-BW-H-11-M | ecosystem: Environmental > Terrestrial > Soil >... | reverse complement strand
GCCCCTCTGGCGGGCCGCAACGGCGTGCAAATAGCCATCGATGCGAGCGGATGGGAAACGAAATATTTTTTCCCGCGGGACTGGACCACCCAAATCAGATTGAATCGTTTCAGCAAATTAGAGTTTACGCGCAGCGGTTTTCAAGCCTCCAGAGCGGGCGAGCGAAGCGCCCACCGGGACAAATCATTCAACTGATTTGCCCGGCGGGCTGATCACGACTCCCGTTGGATGATCGTGTTCCGCCAATTACACATTGATCGCAGCGAAGCCGCGCAACTGATTTGAGCGGAGGTGGAAGTCGTCAGCGCCGCCGCTTGTCGTGCGTGAGCGCTCGCAGCAAAATCAACAGAGCAATTCGCATGGGAAAGCATGCGTCCGTCCCCCTACCGGGCAGATCACAACATTCAATCAATGGTTGACTAAGGACAGGAATAACCTTATCACCACCTTGAGTTTCAGACAGATCATATTCAGCGCCGTACCTCCTGCGGTTGAATTTTTTTGGATCGGCCCATTCCCAGGAGTTCGCTTGGCTGGCCGGTGGAGTCCGCATCATGCACAGACTCTGGCCCACGTTTGCCCTTGGCCTTGGACTATTAGTAAATCCAGTAACCGCACACGCTCAATTCAGCATAGAGCCAGTCCTGGATCGTGGACCAATACGCTTTGGGGTCGGTATCGAGGTCGAGCTGACCAGATTTGGATCAGCGGTAGCTACTTCCGCGACCGCGAGCGCTGTCCTGAGAAATGCGCAAAACATTGTGCTGGCGTCGCTGCCCCAACTTAACAAGAGGCTGCTCTGTCCCAACGGTCAGCCGAACGCTGCAATTACAAATCTCGAGCTTGCATCACCCTTCGGGACCAGCGAGTTGGCGTTGAACGTGCTCGTGCACGTTAGAGAGTGCTCTGTTGGCCTTTACGAGGGAGATGTAAGGATTTCCGCTCCCATCTCTGTAAGCAAGCAGGGACGGTCGGTCGTTCTGGCGGTGGGACCGCTGACAATCGATCCACAGGTATACGCCGCAGGGTTCCTTAGAGTGTCGGATTCAAAGGTGAGTTCGCTGGTGACCAGCAAGGTTACCCCCATGATTGCGGGCACTGTGAAAAGACTAAACGATTGGGTCACAAGCAAGCTGCGCGAACCTTCTCTGCAGAAATTCATGAGGCAATACAGCCTTGAAATCCAAACGCCGCACCTTGCGATGAAAAGCGGAGATCTGGCCCTGGCCGTCACATTGACTGGCCAAATGTCAATTGCGGAGGCAGACCGACGGTTGGCCAGTCTTCTGAGCGGCTCAAAGTAGACGCGCTGCTTGCAGTCGGCCCATCACAGGCCGAGGCGATCGCGAATTCGCCCCAGGAGCACGGCACTCTTCACGGCCACGGGCCACAAGGCGTGGAAGCGAATGGGCTTCACGCCCGTGATCGGCATGTCGATCGCGGCCGTCTCGCCGCCGATCAACCGTTTCGCCAGTTGCTGTCCCATCGCGGTCGCAAGCGCAACGCCGCGGCCGTTGCAGCCGAGATAGACCAGCGCGCCCGGCCCCGGCTCGTGCACATGCGGATAATGATCGGCCGTCATGGCGAGGCGGCTGTTCCAGCCATGGGTCCAGCGGATACCTCCAAGCGCCGGCCACAGCCGGACGGCGTAGCGCATGAGATAGGCGACCGCGGACGGATCCCTGATCCAATGCATCGGACCGCGACCTCCCATCAACAGCCGGTTCGACGCATCGACGCGATAATACACGGTGATGTGGCCGCTTTCATACAGCACCGATCGCGTCGGCATGATCTGTCGCGCAATCTCATCGGGCAGCGGCTCGGTCGCGGCGATGGAGCTGAACACCGGCACGATGGTGCGGCGCAGGCCGGGCCACAGATCATCGGTGAAACCGTTGGTCGCGATCAGGATCTTCTCGGCCCGAACCACCGCACGCGGGGTCTCGATGCGCCATCGTCCGCCTTCTCGTCGCAGCGAGGTCGCCGGCGTGTGGCCGTGAACTGCGGCGCCGGCCGCGAGCGCCGCGCGCGCAAGACCGCGCGCATAGCTGAGCGGCTGCACGTCGCCGCCGCGCGCGTCGCGCATCGCCAGCAGATATCGATCCGTTCCAGTCGCCTCACGCAACGCGTCCTGTTTAAGGACGCTCACGGGCATGCCGCGCCGAATGCACTGTTCCGCGGTGGCCTCGACCGCGGCCACGCTTGTCGCATGATAGGCGGCACGCAGCGTGCCGTTCTGCCGCGCTTCACAGGCAATCCCGAGACGGCGGATCAGATCGAGGGTGAAGACCGGGGTGTTGTAGGAAAACGCGATCATGCGCCGGCCGAGATCGCTTCCGAACGTCGCCTCGATCGTGTCCGGATCGAGCTTCAATCCCGGATTGAGCTGGCCGCCATTGTTGCCTGACGCGCCCCAACCCGGCTCCTGTGCCTCAAGCACGATCGCGTCGGTGCCCTGCTCGGCAAGATGCAGCGCCGTCGAAAGCCCGGCAAAGCCGCCGCCGATGATCGCGACCGACACCGTCCTGTCGGTATCGAGCGGAGGGGTCGGGCTTGGCGAAACAGCGGTGTCCGCATAAAGACTGGGCGGCAAGGCTGGCGAGGTCTGGTTCACTGCGATCGATCCGGCAAATTCGTGTCACAAGGGATGCAGCACGCGGCGCAGGAAATCCTTGGTCCGCGCATGCCGCGGCTGGTTCAGTACGGACTTCGCGGCCCCCTGCTCCGCTATGACGCCGCCATCGATGAACAGCACGCGATCGGCGACCTCGGCGGCAAATCCCATTTCGTGCGTGACCACCACCATCGTCATGCCGTCGTCGGCAAGCTTGCGCATCACGCCGAGCACTTCGCCGACGAGTTCGGGATCGAGCGCGGATGTCGGCTCGTCGAACAGGATCGCCTTGGGTTGCATCGCAAGTGCCCGCGCAATGGCGACACGCTGCTGCTGACCGCCCGAAAGCTGCGCCGGATAGGCATCGGCTTTTTCGGCAAGACCGACCCGCGCCAGTAGCGCTCGGCCGCGCTCGAGCGCCTCGGCACGCGGCTCGCCCTTCACGAAGATCGGGCCCTCGACGACGTTCTCGATTGCGGTGCGGTGCGGAAACAGGTTGAAGCGCTGGAACACCATCGAAACCTGGGTCCTGATCGCGACGATCGACGGCGCATCGCGCTCGACCCGCGCGCCCTCCACCAGGATATCGCCGGTGTCGTAGCGTTCCAGCCCGTTGATACAGCGCAGGATGGTCGATTTTCCCGAGCCCGACGGGCCGATGATGCAAACCACCTCGCTTTTTTCGACCGAGGCGGTAATGCCCTTGAGCACTTCGAGTGGACCGAAGCTCTTGTGGACGTCGCGAAGCTCGATCATCGCTTGCCGGCCTTTTTCTCGAGATGCCGAACCAGCAGGATGAGCGGAATGCTCATGGTGAGATACATCAGGGCGACGAGCGTGAACACGCTCGTGTTCTTGAAGGTCGAGGATGCGATCAGCTTGCCCTGGAGCGCGAGCTCAGCGACCGTAATGGTCGAGGCCTGCGAAGAATCCTTCAACAGCATGATCATGATATTGCCGTAGGGCGGCAGCACGATGCGCGCCGCCAGCGGCAAGATCACCCGGCGCATGGTCAGCCACCAGCCCATGCCGATCGTCTGCGCGGCCTCGATCTGCCCCTTGTCGATCGCCTCGATGCCGGCGCGGAAATTTTCCGCCTGATACGCCGAATAGGCGATGCCGAGCCCGAGGATCGCCGCCTGCAGCGCCGTCAGCGCGATACCGAAGTCGGGCATCACAAAGTAGAGGTAGAACAACAGGACGATGATCGGGATACCGCGGATCAGATTGATCAGACCGCCGCTCAGCAAGGACAGGGGGCGCAGGCCGGAAACCCGCATCAAGGCCCAGACCAGACCGAGGATGGTCGACAGAACCAGCGAGCCGACGGTGACCAGGATCGTCAATCCCACGCCCTGCAGCAGGATCGGCAAGAACTCGGTGGCGTCGCGCAGAAACTTTTCCATCGCTTCAGGTCGCGCGTTGCACCGTCAGGCGTCCTTTGGCTTAAGCCCCCATTTGTCGAGAATTTTGTCAACCTCGCCGTTGGCCTTGAGCCTTGCGAGCGACACGTTGATCTTCTTGAGGAGATCCGCATCGCCCTTGCGCACGCCGATTGCGACCGTGCCGACGATGGTCGGCTTGTAGGAATCGACCAGACGCACTTCCGGAAATCCGCCTTGCTTGAGGTTGTAGGCAAGGATCGGATAGTCGCCAAAACCGGCTTTGAGACGACCCGTGTTCACATCGCGCAGGATGTCCGGAATTGTGTCGTAGGCCTTGACCTCGGCGAACAGTCCGGTCTTTTTCAGCGCATCGACAAAGGCAGTGCCGACCTGGGCGCCGACGACTTCGCCCTTGAGATCCTCCGCCGCGGCATAGTTCCTGGGGTCGGTCTTCGGCACCAGCAGGCCCTCGCCATAGGTGTAAACGGCATCGGAAAAGTCGATCACCTCTTTCCGCGCCGCGGTGGCGAACATCGCCGCCGAGATGATGTCGATCTTGTTCGACGTCAACGAAGCGATCAGCGTTGAGAACTGCATCGGCTCGACCTGCACCTCGAAGCCGGCATCCTTGCCGATCGCGGTGATGAGATCGATCATCACGCCCTGAATGCTGTTGGTCCTGGTGTCGAGGAAGGTGAAGGGAATGCCGGTCGGGGTCGAGCCCACTTTCATCACCTGCTGCGCCGACCCCGGCGCCGCGACTGTCAGGACGAGCGCTGCAATGGCGGCCTGAACGCAACGTTTGAAGAGCATTGTACCCCCTTTTGGACGTTTGGGCACTGGCCGGCGTCTTTGATCGGTAACGGAAATTTCAGGGTTTTTCGCCGCCCGAGCCCCTTTCACAATCATGAATGGCCACATCGGCAGCCATCCTGCAAGCAATTTGACGCGGGTGCCCTGCCGAGACAATCCTGCGGGAGCGGGATAGAGAGCAGCGCTGGGGGCGGGACGGCCGACGATCCGAGCTGCAGATTCATGGCCGGATGATGGAACTTCGAATGCGCAGTTGCATTCACTGATCTGCTGTATCGGGTTAGCTGTCATGACGATGAGACGGCGGGACTTTTTGGCGGGGACTGCAGTCCTGGTGCTTGGCGCCGCAAATAGCCGGGCCACCATCATTTCCGGCGGCCTGCCCTGGACGCCTAACGCGGGCAATCCACCGGTGCCGATAACGCAAGGCCCGTGGCTCTACTTTACCGCCGAGGAAGGCCGCGCCGTCGAGGCGCTTGCCGACTGCATCATTCCCCCCGACCCCCAAACCCCAGGCGGCAAGGATTCCGGCTGCGCGGTCTTCATCGACCGTCAACTTGCCGGGCCTTACGGCCGGCGCGAGGGCCTCTACATTCGACCGCCTTTCATGACGGGGACGCCGCAGCAGGGCCCGCAATCCGCGGATGGGCCGGCGGCGAGCTATCGCAAGGCCCTCGCGGCGCTGGATCAATATTGTCAGTCGAAATATCAAGGCAAACGTTTTGCGGATTTGTCCGATAAGGACAAGGACGAGCTTCTCGACGGCCTTGAGAAGGATAAGGTCAAGCTCGACGGGGCCGACGGCAAGGCCTTTTTCGCGCATGCCATCAAGGATGTGCAGGAAGGTTTCTTCGCCGACCCGCTCTATGGCGGCAACCGCGACATGGTCGCGTGGAAAATGATCGGCTATCCCGGGGCGCGCTACAATTACCTCGACTGGGTCGAGCGACATAACGAACGCTTTCCGCTGCCGCCCGTCAGCATCATGGGTCGCGCGGACTGGTCGCCGAGAACGTGAGGCGCGATGCCGCGGAAGCTGCCAAAGAAAGACGTTGTCATCATCGGGCTCGGCTGGACCGGATCGATCATGGCCAACGAGCTGACGGATGAAGGTCTCGACGTGATCGCGATCGAGCGCGGTCCCTGGCGCGACGCGCCGACCCAGTTCCCGCCCAATTATGTCCAGGACGAACTGCGCTACCGCATCCGTCACGAGCTGTTTCTCCGCCCTGATCAGTTGACCTTCACGTTCCGCAACAAGATGGATCAGACCGCACTGCCTATCCGCGACTGGGGTTCATTCATGCCGCCCAATGGTGTCGGCGGCGGCGGCGTGCATTGGAACGCGGAGACGTGGCGTTTCCTCCCTTCCGACTTCGTGCTTCGCAGCCATCTGACTGAGCGCTATGGCGCATCTTTCCTGCCCGAGGACATGACGATCCAGGACTGGGGCGTGACCTATGACGACCTCGAGCCACATTACGATGCGTTCGAATATCTTTGCGGCACCTCGGGCACTGCCGGCAATTTGCGCGGCCGGATCCAGGACGGCGGCAACCCCTTCGAGGGACCGCGTTCGCGGCCCTACCCGACGCCTGCGCAGAAGCAACCGTTCAGTCACACATTATTTGCCAAGGCTGCACGCGACCTCGGCTACAAACCGTTTCCGCAGCCCTCGGGCAACCTTTCACAAGCCTATGTCAATCCGCTTGGACTGCGTCTTGGTCCCTGCACCTATTGCGGGTTCTGCGAGTGGTTCGGTTGCGGCAATTATTCCAAAGCCAGCCCGCAGACGACGATCTTGCCGCTGCTGCTCCGGAAATCGAATTTCTCGGGGCGCGACCAGTCGGAAGTAATCCGCATCGACCTCGATCGATCTCGCAGCCACGCCACCGGCGTCACCTTCGTCGATACCGGCGGCGTCGAGTGGGAGCAGCCGGCCGACCTCGTCATCCTCTCGGCCTACACCATGTTCAATGTACAGCTGCTGCTGCACTCCGGGATCGGCGCGCCATATGACCCCACCGCCAACAAAGGCGTGATCGGCCGCAATTTTACGCATCAAACGATTTCCAGCGTCAACGGCTTTTTCGACAACAAGAAATTCAATTTCAACCCGTTCATTGCATCGGGCGCGATCGGCATGTGCATCGACGAATTCAACGGCGACAATTTCGACCACGGCCCGCATGGCTTTGTCGGCGGCGGCTACGTCGGTCAGGTGCAGACCGGCGGCCGGCCTATCCAGACCACGCACGTGCCGCCGGGCACACCGAAATGGGGCGCGGCGTGGAAGAATGCGGTGCGCGACAATTACCTCTCAACCGTCACGCCGGGCACGGGGGTGCATGGCAGCTTCTACAGCTATCGCGACGTCTACCTTGATCTCGATCCCACCTACAAGGATCGCTTGGGCCGGCCATTGATGCGGATGACGATCGATTTCCATGACAACGAACTGAAACAGAACGCCTTCCTGACCGACAAGTTCGCGGAAATCATCCAGGCGATGGGCGCGCATACGGTCGACAAGCTGTATCGCAAGGGGCCCTATGATGCGACCGAGTATCAGACCACCCACCTCAATGGTGGAGCGATCATGGGGACAGATCCCTCCACCAGCGCGATCAACCGATATCTGCAGAGCTGGGACGTTCCGAACCTGTTCGTCATGGGAGCCAGCGCCTTCCCGCAAAACTCCGGCTACAATCCGACCGGCACAGTGGCGGCGCTGGCGTACTGGGCGGCCGCCGCGATCCGGGGGCAATATCTGAAAAATCCGGGGCCGTTGGTCCATGCCTGAAACCGATAGACATTCGATCCTGATCTGCACGATCGCCGCATGGATGGGCAGCGCCGGTCTCGGCGATGCCGCCAATACCGACCAACAAAAATTCGACCAGATCGAAAAGGGGCGCTATCTCGCAACGGTCGCCGACTGCTTTGCCTGTCACACCGTGCCCGACGTCGGCAAGCCTTATGCCGGCGCCCGCGCGATCGAAACGCCGTTCGGCGTGATCACCTCGTCGAACATCACGCCCGATGCCGATACCGGAATCGGCGCCTGGAGCGACGAGCAGTTTGTCGATGCCGTTCGCAGGGGCGTACGACCGGACGGCAGCAGGCTCTACCCCGCGATGCCGTTCCCCTCATACACCAGGATGTCGCGCGAGGATGTGCTGGCGATCCGGGCCTATCTGACGACGATCGAGCCGGTGCATCAGCCGGTCAAATCCAACACGCTGCCGTTTCCGTTCAACATCCGCGAGGCGATGCGGGCGTGGGATGCGCTGTATTTTACCGAAGGGGAATTCCAGGCTGACAAGCGTCAGTCCGAAACGTGGAATCGCGGCGCCTATCTGGTGCAGGGCGCCGGGCATTGCGGGGCCTGCCACACCCCGAAATCCTTTCTCGGCGGCGACAAGATCAGCGAAGGCCTTCGCGGCTCCCCCCTGCAAGGCTGGTTCGCGCCTGATATCACGGGCGATACCGGCGAGGGGCTTGGACGGTGGAGCGAGGGAGATATCGTCAGCTATCTCAAGACCGGCCACAACCGGATTACAGCGGCGACTGGACCAATGGCGGAGGAAGTCGCCGATTCAACGTCGCGATACAACGATGATGATCTCAAGGCGATCGCAACGTACCTGAAGTCGCTGCCCCAGCGCGCCGACCAGGCAGCGACACCGCAACCGGAATCATCACCCGTGATGCGCGCCGGTCAGGCCATCTACCGCGATCAATGCTCGGCCTGCCATGGCCTTGACGGAAACGGGATCGCAATGTTGTTTCCGTCGCTGGCGAAATCCTCACTCGTCCATGCAAGCGACCCGACCAGCGCCATCCGGTTGGTGCTGCGCGGCGGACGAAGCGTGGCGACGCCGGCCGAACCGACCGCGCCCGGCATGCCATCGTTCGCCTGGCAGCTGAACGATGAACAAGTGGCAGCTGTTCTTACCTACGTTCGAAACGCCTGGCTTACAACCGGTACGCCGGTCGCCGCTTCCACCGTCAGTGCCAACCGAAATCAGCTTCGCGCCCGATCCGACTAGCAAGCACGAAGATCGTGGATTTCATGGTCGTATTCTCTCGGCTGACCACGATAATCCGCTGCCCAGAGCCAAGTTCCTGACCGCATCGAGGCAGCCGATCCTAGGCGGCCTTGCTTCCTGCCTGGCCGTTCGGCGATGCGCCTTCGTCTTCGTGTTGTTGCAAAGCGAGCTCTTGCAGGGCCCGATGGTGCCACATCTCGGCTTCAGCGAGAAGCCGCCAGTTCTCGAGCGGACGAAAGGCAGCGACCTGGCGGCACAAGGATTCCATCGCGCGGCAGTGAGCGAGATCCTGCATTTATTTGCCCTCCAATCGGCCTGCCCGCCGAGCATCTAATACCGATTTTGAGACAGCGTCATTACGATTCTTCATGCCGGGCGATTGTTGCCCAATCCAACCGTCATGGCCGGGATTTGATCGCCTGTCCGACAGGAACCCGCATATTGATCGGGAACGACGTTTGATTGCACCATTGCTCAACCGCGGCGCCACGTCGAGCGGTGTCGAACGTCGTCTCATGTTCTCATATGTCTCATGTTCTCATATAATGACGGATAGGCAGTGAGACGCGATGCGACACCGCAACAGCACATTATGCCGGTTGGCGGCGATAATCGTTGGCACGGGCGTATCTCACGCAGCCGGCCAGTCACGACCACTGGCAGGCGTTGAAGCGTTCGGCGACTGGCGGGCGGACAAACCGGGCCTCGTCCGGATCATCAGGCCAGAGGATTTGCCGAGACCGGGAGCGACGCCCTCGGCCGTCAGCTTCGCTCACGTGGTGCCGCGGCCCGCAACCGCCGTTCCCCAGGTTTCCCCCGGGTTTAAAGCTGAACTGCTCGCTGAAGGGCTGAATGGGCCGCGCGAGATGAGGGTGGCGCCGAACGGCGATATCTTCGTTGCGGAAACCCGGGCGGGTAGAATTCGTATCCTGCGTCTTGCCGACGCAGGCTCGAAGGTTTCCAAAAACGAGATTTACGCAGGCGGGCTTAACAAGCCGTTCGGAATTGCTTTTTTCCCGAGCGGGAACGACCCGCAATGGATTTACGTCGCCAATACGGACAGCGTCGTTCGCTTTCGCTACCGGTCGGGCGATACAAAGACCGAAGGCAAACCGGAAACCGTGGTGGCCGGGTTGCCGCATGGATCGGGACATTCGACCAGGAACATCGTCTTTACCCGGGATGACAAGCGGATGCTTGTGTCGGTCGGTTCTGCCAGCAATGACGCGGAAGGCATGGAGCGGACGAAGGGCGGAATGCCGGTTGGCGCCAGTCAGAACGCGCTCGGCGCAAGCTGGGGCGAAGAATTACGCCGGGCGGACGTTCTCTCCTTCAATGCGGACGGAACGGATCCGCAGATTTTCGCCACAGGCATCCGCAATTGCGTCGGGATGGCCGTTCATCCCACCAGCGGGGACATTTATTGCTCTACCAATGAACGCGATGGCCTTGGCGACAATCTCGTGCCCGACTACGTCACGCGCGTGAAGCAAGGCGCTTTCTATGGCTGGCCGTGGTTCTACATCGGCAGCAACGAAGATCCTCATCACGCCGGCGAACGCCCCGATCTCAAGGGTAAAGTCACCGTTCCCGACGTTCTGATCGAGGCGCACTCGGCTTCGCTTGGGCTGACGTTCTACAACGGCAGCGCGTTTCCTGCGGAATACCGTGGAGACGGCTTTGCGGCCGAGCATGGTTCATGGAACCGATCGAAGCGCACGGGTTACAAGGTAATCCGCATCCGCCTCAAGGATGGCGTGCCCACCGGCGAGTATGAGGATTTCGTCACGGGGTTTGTGACCGGCGACTCCCACGTCTGGGGACGCCCCGTCGGCGTAGCCGTTTCACGCGACGGCGCCTTGCTCGTGTCCGACGACGGCAACGGCACGATCTGGCGTATCACGCATTGAGCCCGGTACGGCGATCTCGCGCCCGCAAGATTGGTCAGACCGTTCGGCGGGCGACGTCCTTGCAGTCATTCGTCATCGCCGTCGGCGTTACCTGGCACGGACTTGTTGAGCAGGCCCGTCACAGAGCCTTTCGAGACCGGGTGGGCGGCCAGCCACTCCTCGCTCTCGGCAATTTGCACATAATGCGCTGCCATCCTTAGAAGCCGATCCCGGACTTCGATACTTTCTTCGTGGTCGGCCCGGTCGGTGAGTTCAGCGGCACGGCGCATGAGGTCGGATGGATCCGTCATCGCTGTTCCTCCGAGTTGATAATGCAGGGCTTTTTTTGCCGCCAAGGCAGCCCCGCCCTCTGCAAGTGGCGGGCTTGGGAGCTGCGGTCGACGCGGTCGGCTGACCCAATCCGGTAACGTGGTCTTTTTGCCGGTCGTTCCCTTCAGGTCGCTGGACGCAATCCCGGAAGACGCCTGTCGAAAATATTTTCGCTGCCCCCGGCATTGCCGGGAACCGACGCTGCTTACTGCTCGTTCCCAAAATCAAGTGGTATCGCTTCGACCCAATCCCGGTGCGGAGACGCTACCCGCGGGAGAGGAGCCTTCCATGTGTGACTACAGCCTGCACGCCGTACAGTCCCGCCCCGCCAAAGTTGGCGAAAAACTCATATCGACAAGCTTCCGCCTGGCCTCGACCTCTGGCTTTGCCGCCAGGGATAACCGAGAGGTCGCCGTCTGCCTGTTGCCGGGCACGGAATTGGCGTTCGAAGAGGACGTTAAATACTACCATCGTTGGATTTGGGCCAAAAAAACTGGCTTCCGCGTCGCGCGCTTTCGCCAGGTCGACACGCATCTGCCCGATCACCACCACGATGCGCTCGAATTTCCTGACGGAAAGGTCGTGCTGATCACCCTGCTCACCCCCGGCCAGCACGCAGAGGTGCTTCAGCTTCCGATCACTCGCGAGTCAGCCGATCGCCTTCGCTCACCGGCGCCGCACCCTCAACCGGCAGCCTGAGTAAAAGATCAAGACTTGCCGCAGGCATGCAGTTCGACCTGCGGCATGACGGCGTACGCGCCTATCGGCCCGGCCCCGATGAAAGGGCCGGGGCAGATGCTGGCGGCTGCCGCTATGCTCTAACCGTACACTCCCGCTACCCACCGGAGTGCCAGGTAGGCGCACAATCCCACCAGCAATGTGAGCGCACAGGAAAACAAAACCCGCGTTACGATTTGCAGACCATCCAAATCATCTCGCAGATCCTGTCTCACTTCATCACTCGTCCGCCGGCGCCAGCAGTGCGGAAATTCTGAGCTGAATTGGATCCCGCTCGCCTTTGGCCACGGCCGCAGCGATGCGCGACGCGAGCCTGGTTCTCATCGCGGACGTGCGCTGGACCACCGGCAGGATGGTCACGGCCTCATCCAGGGCGGATCGCATCAATACGATGTCTTCGGGCAGAAACAGCGCCCCTGGTGCGATTTCCATCGTCGCCTCCTTTTCGGGAGCCACTCCGTTCAATATGCCGTGTTGTACGGCCAGGGTCAGTCCGATAGATGACGCAGGAGCTTTCAATCGCAAATTCACGTTGCAGAATTCTTGCCCGGGTAGGTGGCTTTTTCCAAAAATGGAAGCTTCCCGGACTATGCCGGGCTGTTGCGTCGAACAGGGTGTGTTCGAAAATTGTCCTGCTTACCGAAGCCGCGCCAGTCAGCGGCGAAGAGCGGTGGCGCGCCCGGGATTGCCCTCCACGAACTCCTGAAGGTGATCCGGCAGGCCTTCGCCCTCGATATCGCAACGGGTTAGGATTTCGCGGACGATGTCCGCGGAGACGTCTTCCGACCAGTGCTCGAGGGTATTGAAGGCAACGACGCGGATGGGATCGTTAAATTGCCCTGCCAACAGGTCGGCGATGATGCTCTCGAGGTCCGTCCGTTCGACCTGTGTTTCCCGGGCGATGCTGCCCAGCCCGCCAAAGCGGTCGACCACGAGATACACGGTTTGGTCCGCGCCATAGGGGACGGTGGATGGCGTATGCATTGCAGGGCTCCGCATCATCGAACCCGGATTCAAAACGATGCGCGTGGATTTGTTCCGGCGCGCGGTAGCTACTACGTCTAAAGGATTACCCGGGACGAGGTGGAAAATCTCCGTATCGCTTCCCCGCATCTTCAGACGGTCGAATGAAAGTTCGGGGCTCCAAAGGAGGCGGAACATGGGGGGCACAAATCGATTGCAATGAGAGCGAGAGACAGGGGTCGCGACCCGCGAGGCGTGTGGTTGGGAGGATGGACGATGGTTGAGCCCGTACCGATTTTGACAGTCGGGGATCTGAAATCCGAACTCTCCAGATGGTCCGACGACGCGCCGGTGAACTTCTATTCTCCGCTCAAGGAACAGGAATTCAGATTTTACCGCTACCGGCCCGGTCAGGACACCTTGGTGCTTGAGATCAACGAGTTTCCCGAAACTTCGCCAGAGGTGCTGGCCGGCGCCAAACCCGTTTGATGGACCGCCGGCGGTTCACGCCGGCCGGCCTCCCGGGGGTTTTCGGCTGCAACTGACCAGCACGATGTAATCGGGCGGACTGCTGGTTATCCCCCAAATCTCGGTAATTCTCTTGTCTTCCCCAACCACCCGTCCCAGCGGACACTGCTGCCTGACGAGTGCCAGCGCCATGCGCCGGCGGTCTTGGCTCACCAGCGGGTTATACTTGATGGCCGGGATGCTTCGGACGTGCACCACGAAGTCATAGGGTTGCCCCGCGGCGGCGTGCTCGACGCGGACTGCGCCCCGCATGTCCGTCCATCCCGGCAAGATTGCGAGAAATACGAGCGTCGCAATGAATCTACTCACCGCAAACCTCCGCCTCCGCGCTTGATGTGGCGTCGACCGCCGGCTGTTTCACCAGCCGGCGGTCTTGCCCCTTCACAACGCCCCGCTTTCGAAAGCAAAGGTTACATCACTCAAAGAGCCCAGGCCATCAGTGGTGCAAAAGCATGATCAGGATGATCAGCGGAATCGGTATTCCAAGCAACCAAAGCAGGATCGGCATGACAATCTCCTTTCTTTCTGTTTGAGGTGTTATCGACGCAGGGCTCTGTTGCCCCAGGTTCCGTCTCGCAGACCACCGCCTTCGGTGGCCGCCAGCGCAGCCGCGAACGCTCCGATGAAGAGGGAAAGCGTGAGCCAGATCGCGAGCTGCATCGCAGCCTTGCGGGCCTTGTCGAGATCCGTCTTGATTTGCGCGATCGTATCGTTCACCCGCTTGTCCGCATCCGCCTGGCTAAGGCCGGTTCGGGCAGCGACCACCTTCGCCATGTAGCCGCGATCGGTTGCAGACGGCTCTGCGCCATTGCGGAAATCGGCAGCGAGCAACCGTGCTAATTCTCGGCGTGCTTCAGCACCACCCGCGTTGGCGGCGTTGTCCGCGGCAGGAGTATCGCGCCGCAACAACGTATCCACGTAGATATCCATTGGACCGCTCTGGGAGGAAGCGGCCGACTGCATGGCGCCCGACGTCATCCCGGTGATCAAAGAGGTGGCCGGAGAAGCGAGAATGACCGCGCCGAGCACGGACGCCAGCGCCCAAGCCAGGAAACCATGCGCGGTATCGCGAAAATGAACCTCGCTCGTCTGAACGCCGATCCACCGGTTACGCAGGCGCCCCGCCAGATAACCGCCGAGGGCCGACGAGATCATCGCCATCACAATAAAATATAGGCCGGTGCCAATTTCGAAGCT
>Ga0210405_10003817_pt1 | contig 14516 bp, 17 predicted proteins | sample IncBWH11MmetaG_FD_155492 | JGI IMG/M metagenome (GOLD analysis project Ga0210405, IMG submission 155492) | Forest soil microbial communities from Barre Woods Harvard Forest LTER site, Petersham, Massachusetts, United States - Inc-BW-H-11-M | ecosystem: Environmental > Terrestrial > Soil >... | reverse complement strand
GAATGCGACATGACCCACTTCGGCTGGCTCCGCCACACCACCGCGAAGTCGCGGTCCTCCGCGTCCCAATCTGGAAGATCTTCCTCCCAATAACGCATGATCTCGTAAGTGCGGCGTCCGTAGATGAGGCCCGTCAGGCCACGCACCTGCTCGAGGAAGTGACGGCCGACCGCGGGTGCAGGCGGCCCAAGCTTCATGTGGTCGACGTAGCCATCGAGGGACTGCATCAATCCGTAGACAAGTTTTGCCATGCTGCAAATCTCCAAACTGAAGACACCAGGCTTGCACTGAGCGAAGCGAATGTGTCGTCTTTTCGGCGTGCTCGCGGATTTTCACGCCGAGCGCCACCCGTTTTCCAATTTCGATTTTCGAATTTCGCTTCTCTACCCGAAGATGTCTTTGACCTTGTCAAAGATCGAGGAGTTGCGGTCCGCGGGCTTGTTGTCGACTCTGATCGTGTAGCCGAGCTGTTCCATCAGTTTGCGCTGCTCGCGCGTCAGTTTCGTGGGCGTCATCACCAGCACGTGATAGTACAAATCGCCTTTGCCGCCCCCGCGAGGATCGGCAAGTCCCTTGCCCTTGATTCGAAAGACCGCGCCGCTCTGCGTGCCTTCCGGAATTTTCAGCTTTTCTTCCCCGTTCAATCCCGGCACTTGCAATTCCGTGCCGAGCGTCGCCTGCGCGATGCTCACGGGGATAGTGCAATACAAATCCGCGCCGCGCCGCTCGAAAAACGCGTGTTCCTTGACTTCCAGCACCACGTACAAATCGCCAGCCGGCCCGCCATTCGGCCCAGGCTCGCCTTCGCCGGCGACGCGCAGCCGCGTTCCGGTATCCACCCCCGGCGGAATCCGCAGCTCGATGGTCTTTTCGCGTTCCAGGCGTCCCTGCCCGCGGCACTCCTGGCAGCGCTCTTTCACAATCTGGCCCGCGCCCTGGCATGCCGGGCAGGTGCGCGAGATGGTAAAGAATCCCTGCTGGTAAGCCAACTGTCCGCGGCCGGCGCACGTCTGGCAAGCCTGAACTCCCGTGCCCTTTTTCGCGCCGGTGCCGTTGCACGCTTCGCAGTATTCCTGGCGCGGCAGCTTGATCTTGGTGGTCACGCCCGCGGACGCTTCTTCGAACGTCAGCGACATGTCGTAGCGCAGATCGGCGCCACGCTGTGCGCGGCTGCGTCCGCCTCGTCCTCCTCTTCCACCAAAGAGGTCCTCGAAGCCAAAAAAATCGCCGAAGATGTCGTGGAAATCCTGGAAGACCGTGTGGTCAAATCCCTGGCCGGCGCCGGACCTCGAAAGCCCCGCGTGGCCGTACGTGTCGTAAATCTGCCGCTTCTCCGCATCGCTGAGTACGCTGTAGGCTTCAGTGCACTCCCGGAATTTTATTTCCGACTCGGACTTGTTTTCCGGATTGCGGTCCGGGTGCCATTTCAGCGCCGCTTTGCGGTAAGCCGACTTGATCTCTTCGACCGCCGCCGTTCGCGTCACGCCCAGAACTTCGTAGTAATCCCTCTGATGCCCTTTGGCCATGGAAACTCTCGATCTCCTTTAGTTCACTGCTTCTTTCGATGCGGGATTGGGATGCACCGCTACACGGACCATCGCCGGGCGCAGCACGCGTCCATGAAACACATAACCCGGTTGAAAAACCTGCAGAATAGCGCCATCCGCGTGATCCGTGGTTTCCGCGCGATCCACGGCCTGGTGCAGGTGCGGGTCAAATGATTTTCCGGCGGGATCGATGCGCTCGACGCCGAGCTTGGCCACGTTATCCAAAAGTTGTTTGTAGATAAGCTCAAAGCCCTTGCGGTAATTGTCGTATTCGGCCTCACGGTGGGCGGCCAGCGCGTGCTCAAAGCCGTCGATCACCGGAATGAGCCCTTCGATCACGCGGGCCGTGGCGCGCTTGGAATCCTCAAAACGCTCTTTTTCGACCCGCTTACGGTAGTTGTCAAAGTCGGCTTGACGCCGCAGCAGGGTTTGCCGCAATTCTTCCAGGTCCGCCCCAAGCTTGGCGACTTCCGCATCGGCTTTTGCGATGTCCGCGGCGACGGCTTGCGCTTCCGCGGACGGTTCGGCGTTCGCGCCGTCGTCGTCCTTATTGACGTTGATGTTGATCTTCACTTCCTTGTCGCTCACTTTATCGCCTCTCTTGCGCCAGAAATCTCTCAAGTCTTGCTCAGCGCATCGCTGAAAAGCTGCGCCACGTAGGCCACCGCGGTCATGGCCCGCTCGTAGTGCATGCGCGTTGGACCCAGCACGCCCAGTGAACCCTGCACCAAATCGTTCCGTGTGTACGCGGCGCTGATCAACGCCAGGTTTTCCCCGGCCTCGGAAATCTCCTTTACGCCGATTTGCACGTGCACCGGTTCCGGCGTTTCAATGCAAGCATTCAGCACCGTCACCAACCGGTGCTTCTCCTCGATGGCCGCCAGCAAATCCCGCATTTGCGCTTGATCCACAAATTCGGTAGCGCCAATCATCTGCGCCGTGCCTTCCACGTGTACGTGTAAAGCGGATTCATCTCCCAATACCGCCGGGTCGCATAACGTAAGCGCGCTCTGCGCCATGCCTTCGTAGCGCTCGCGCTCGGTTGCCAGCTTCTGCAAAAGGTCGCTGCGGATCGCTTCGAGTGTCCAGCCGGAATAGTGCCGGTTCAGAAAGTCTGCCGTAGCGTCCAATTCCGTTTGGGTGAACAACCTGTTGGGTCGCAGAATTTTGTCACGCGTGTTCCCACCAGGCGAAATGAGCACCACCACGACGCGCCCGTCCGGAAGAAGCCACATGCGAGCGTGCTCCAAAACGGTTTTGCTCAGCGGCGGCGACACAATAATGCCCAGGCCGTTCGAAACTTCCGCCAGCACGTGCCCCGCGCGTTCGGTGATTTCCGCCGCGCTGGTGGCCCCACCCATCTCCCGCTGAATCCATTCGCGATCCACAGCAGTGATAGTGGCGCGCGACGCAATCTCCTGCGCGAAGAACCGGTACGCCGCCGCAGTTGGCACGCGCCCAGCCGACGTGTGCGGCTGATACAGAAATCCGCCATCCTCCAGGTCCGCCATGACGTTTCGAATCGTCGCCGTGCTCAGCGTTTCCTCGAATCCTCTCGAAATGGCGCGCGAAGACACCGGCTCCCCCGTCTCAATGTAAGTGCGGACGATGTCGGCCAGAATCTGGCGGTTCCGCCGTTCCTGAAGCGCTGAATTCCTCATAGCAGCACTCTACTCCTACGGCCAAAGAGCGCTACCTATATTGTAGAAAGCGTGTCAAGCGGGGTCAACGTGAGTTGCCTGAGGGTAGTGGGCCAGTTTCTGAAACTGGCCCACTACCCGCCTGAGACTATGCTCTAACACAGAGCAGGCAGATTTAGCCGTGCCCGTCAAACGCGCTCTCATCGATTGTCTGAATTCGAATCAGATTAATTGTTGTCGATTTGGGCGCGCTGGAGTTTGTCGGAATAATCGATGTAAATGGTCTTCCACTCGGTGAAAAAATCGATGGCGGCGATGGCGGCTTCGCGGTGGCCGTTGCCGGTTTGCTTGGTGCCGCCGAAGGGCAGGTGCGTTTCTGCTCCAATCGTGGGCGCGTTTACGTAGACAATTCCGGTGTAGAGATCGCGAGTGGCCTGAAAAGCGCGGTTCACGTTTCGCGTATAGATCGAAGCGGACAATCCGTAGGGCACGCCATTCGAAACATCTATGGCGTGTTCCAGATTATCGATTGGGATCACCGACACGACCGGGCCGAAGATTTCTTCCTGGGCCACACGCATTTTCGGCGAGCAATCGCCAAACACCGTCGGCTCGTGGAACCATCCTTTCGAATGCGCGCCGCTGTCCAGCCGATTCCCTCCCGTCAGCAGGTTGGCTCCCTCATTTTTCCCGATCTCTACGTATGACATTACCGTTTTCAATTGCTGCTCGTTGATGCACGGCCCCATGTCCGTGTCGATGTCCAGCCCATTACCCACTTTCAGTGACCGCGCGCGCGCGACAAAGCGCTCCACAAAATCCTTGTAGACACTCTTGTGCACCGCCACGCGGCTTGCAGCAGTACACCGCTGCCCCGACGTGCCGAAGCCGCCCCAGACCGCTCCATCCACCGCCAAATCCAGGTTAGCGTCATCCATGACGATGATGATGTTCTTCCCACCCATCTCGAGGCTGCAGTGTTTGAAGTCTGGAGCGCACGCCTGGGCGATGAGCCGCCCCACCGCCGTCGATCCCGTGAAGCTGATCACCGGCACCTCTTTGTTCTGCGATAGCGGCGCGCCCGCTCCCGGGCCGTCGCCGCTCACCAGATTCACCACGCCGCGGGGCACTCCCGCCTCCGTCAAAATCTGCACCAGGTGATACGCAGACAGCGGCGTATCCTCCGCCGGCTTGAGCACCACGGTATTCCCGCTGATCAGCGCCGGCATCATTTTCCAGGAAGGAATGGCCATGGGAAAATTCCACGGCGTAATCATTCCGCACACGCCAATCGATTGGCGCACGCTCATGGCGAATTTATTCGGCAGCTCCGAAGGCGTCGTCTGCCCAAACAGCCGCCGTCCCTCGCCCGCCATGTAATACGTCATGTCGATGGCTTCTTGCACGTCTCCGCGCGTTTCCGCGAGGACTTTGCCCATCTCGCGCGTCATGTCCTTGGAAAAGTCCTCTTTGCGCTGAAGTAGGAGCTCCGCTGCGCGAAAAAGAATCTCCGCGCGCTTTGGCGCCGGCACCAGCCGCCAAGTTTTGTAAGCCTCTTTCGCGGCGTCCACTGCGGCGTCCACATCCTCGCTCGTCGAGGATACAAACATTCCGATCAATTCATCGGTGTTCGCTGGGTTGCGGTTCTCGTACGCTTTTCCGCTTCGCGATTCCACCCATTCGCCATTAATGAAATTCTTGAACATCCGTGGGGCAACTGCCGTAGCCATGCTTCCTCCTCGATCCCTGAAGCCTGCTGCTTTGTTGTTTATCTGATCCTTTGCGGGCTTGAACGTGAGACGCTACCGCGTGGAATCTAAATTCTACCGTCGCTCCACGATGCGGTCAAACGCGTGGCTACCAGCCAAACGGATATAATCGGAGCTTATGAACTCGGTTCCAATCGAGCTTAAAGGCAAGGAAGTTGCCTCGGGTCTTGTGCCCTCGGTGAACATCGTTGGGGGCGACGAGGAAGACACTGCTCTGCTCCGCGTGATGTTTGACGCTGCTAGGCAGTATATTTCCTCGTTCTCGTGGTGCGAAGCTGTTCTCGACTCGTATTTCGGCGGGGGCGTGGGGGGGATCTTTGCGGTCTTCTTTTTCCATATTCGCAGCAGCCGTGTCGACGTCGATCCGTGGATATGGATCGTGGTTGGCGACATCCCACCGTCGTACCTCCCGTTGAGCGACTGCGAATCACCTCGCGAAGTCTTTAGAACCTATATTCACGGAATGAGTCGGTGGGTCGAGTTCGCCCGCAAAGGGGAGACAGGAGCCCCTAGTCCATGGGACGTTCCTCCCGTCGATCTACCACCAACACCGGAGTGGGCCGAGAGAATTAACCAGAGGATCTCCGCGCTGACACTAGCTGTGAAACCCTTCTTTGAAGAAGAGTCAAGCACCCTGAATTGAGGCCATCGGATGGCCCCGCTTGGAAGAGTTTTTATTTGCGGGCCATAGCTCTGCCGATTTCGCTTGAACCCAGTCCGTGATCCGCGCATCGTATCAACAGAATGCGACGGCCTGTCTTCAACGGTTGACTCGCGTGCTTCCTCGTAGAGGGGTCCCTCTACTTGATCGCGCTTGCGGCGCAGGCTCTGGCTCGTCTATTCAAGCCCGCCTAGCTCTTCCTAGCTGTTTTTGGCTTTTTTTGGCTCTTTTCTGTTGTCAGTCACCTTTCGCCATAGATTAAGGTGAGTCGCTTCAATAACTTATAAATAATGCATTTTTTACTTGACAAGGCCAACCTCATTCTGGTAGACTTATAAGCGTAGAAAAGTGCGCCCCGACTCCCAGTCCCGACAAGATCGGGATCTTCGACCGGGGCTTTTTGTTTTTGGGGGCACGCCAAGCAGCAAATCCCGCGCATCAACCAGAACAAAGACTTAACACAGAGGGCACAGAGAGAAGAGCACCCCGACAAGATCGGGGCAAGCGCCGGTCACAGAGAAACCACCGGCCTCTCTATTCTCCCAAGCTTTCGCAATCCTTACACAAGCCACAGAAGCGCAGAGAGATTCCTCGGCTGCGCAGGCCGACGCGTTCGCGGGAGCGAACGCGGAAGAAAAAATCGGCCTGCTCCGCTCGGAATGACAGTTTTTTCTCTGTGGCCACTGCGTCCTCTGTGTTCTCTGCGTTAGATCGTTTTCTCTTCCCTCCACGGTTAGCTGTCAATTCTCAAAGACGGGTCTTCCCGGTAAGAACCGGGACGCAAAAACCGCGAAAGACCCGCCACTACAGAGGAAAGGATCCACCTTTCTTCTTTCAGGACTAAACCTATGAACAACAAGAAACTCGATGCTGTACAAGTGTGGAAACAAATGGAAGACCTGCTTGCGCCGCAGCTCAACTTTTCGCTGGCTGACCGCGTCATCTACTCGCATCTTTTTCGGCACAGCCGGCTCGAAGGCAAGCCACAGTTGCAGTTCTCGATTTCCTGGCTGGCCCGTGGCGTGGGCCTCTCCAGCAAGTTCACACGCGATACGGTGCGGCGCCTGATTGCGCGAGGCGTTTTGCACTTAGTGGAGTGCAACTGCCGGTCGCAACACGTAGTGCGCGTGCGGCTCCCCTTAGAGGTTAAAGGGGTGTGCGCGGCGAAAATCGCCGGTCATCTGCCAGGGGGGCCATCGCCTGCACCCGGCGTGGTTATCAACATCGAGGAGGCGGATTTCCTGGAAAAGCAGAACCTGCGCGGGGCCATCCACGCGCGCGAGGGCGGCCGCTGCTTCTATTGTTCGCGGAGGATCGACCAGCACAGGCGGTGCCTTGACCACGTTGTTCCGCGTGCGGAGCTGGGACAGAATTCCTATCGAAACCTAGTGTCTTGCTGTTTGGAATGCAACTCGCAAAAGGCGGACCGCCCCGCCGAGGAGTTTCTGCGGAGGCTCTACCGCGAGCGCCGTTTGAGTACTGCCGAGCTGACTGGCCGCCTCCGTGCCTTGTATGAGCTGGCCGCGGGCAAGCTGCTTCCTCCTCTCGCCGCCCTTCCTACCCGCACCGTGAGTTGATCCCGAGAAGACTCCCCTTGTTAGCGGTGTGTAACCTTGGGAGAAACCAAAACCCCCAGGTAGAAAAGCGCAACCTGGGGCACCCGCAACCTTGGGAGAAAACCAAAAGCCCCAGGTAGAAAGGCGCAACCTGGGGCACCCGGCAACCTTGGGAGAAAACCAAAAGCCCCAGGTAGAAAAGCGCAACCTGGGGCACCCGGCGCCCAAAACTTGCCCTGCGGTTAAAGCGTAAAGCATGATATCCTTACTGTAAAGGAGGTGGGTAAAGATGGCGCCTTCCAGCACAATCAGCAGCAAGGGGCAAATCACCGTCCCTCTCGAGATTCGCAATCGGCTTGGACTGAAGAAGGGGGACCGGGTGGAATTTGTGATCGACAAGGATCGAACCACCATCCGTCCCGCACGCGCGCCGGAAAACCCCTTCGAGAACTATGTCGGGGCGCTTCCCGCTTTCGCCAGCATCCATGAGGCAAATGCGTGGGTGCGCACGTTGCGTGACGAAGAAAGTTGAGCAACGGTGAGAACGGCAATCGATACGAACGTCCTCTCCGCCCTCTGGTCCAAGGAACCGTCAGCTTCACACATCTCAAGAAAGCTTGGCACTGCGAAGGCGGAAGGAGGTCTTGTCGTCTGCGGTCCGGTGTATGCGGAATTGCTGGCCTATCCGAAGGCCACAGAATCCTTCGTGAATGATTTCCTTGCCGACACGGGCATCACGGTGGACTTTGCGTTTGAACAGCCCGTGTGGGTTGAGGCCGGCCGTCGTTTTGCGCGTTATGCGAAACGGCGCCGCAGGTCTGCGGGTCGGGGAGCGAAGCGTTTGCTGGCTGATTTCATCATCGGGTCGCATGCCATGGTGCACGCGGATCGTTTCATGACGCTCGATCCAAAGCGCTATGCGCGGGATTTTCCGGAACTGAAACTCACGTAGTCTGTCTTCGTCACTTCGCAAAACCCACGCTCTGAGGAAAGTTCAAAATCCCCACACGCAAGGGCGGCGTGCGGGGCACCCGGCTCGCACGCCCCTAAATGCGCATCCTCATCGATGAATGCATGGATGAGCGATTTCGCAACGCTCTGGACACGACTGCCAGTATTTGCCCAATGAGATAGTTCAGATAAATATCAGAAAACGTCCCGTCTGTCCCCTTGGCCCCCAGGATCCGCCACTCGCCAACAGCAGGAACCTATTTGAAGACTATACCGATGACGTCCTCGATGTAGCTCGACGCCTTAACAATGCCCGGATTGTATTTCGTGGGGTGGCCACACTTGTTCCGAAGATCAAGAGCATCTTCCAAAGTGGTCCTCTGATTTTTATCGAGCACACCCACACCCTCGGCAGCTAGTAATAAGGTGCTCTCCTTGATGTAGGCAAAATCGTCGGCCTTCTTGACCTCCCGCGCCTTGGCATCGTGGACGCGAATTGCGGCATTTGTTTGGGGAAGGCCTTTGGCAACACACTTCTCCCTTAAGACATACACTGCCCCGGCCCAGAGAAAGACGACGGCGGGCCGGAGCGCATCAAATTTCAAGCACTTAGTGGATTCCAAGATGTATTCCCGTACACCGGCATCCGCGACTTTTGCCGCAAGGGCCTCCAGCGAAGCGACACTGTGCTCGATTTCTGGTTGAGATTCGGGCAGATTAAGGATTCTCCTAACGTGCGCTTCGCCGGTGGGCGTCAACCGCCACAAACGAGCCTTACCGCTGGACCCTGGACTATCAACCATCTCTCCGCTCTTGTTGAGGACGTCTGCCACGTTCATTGACGTAGCTTTCGGAACTCGCGCGTGAATGAGCGCTTTGCTGATTTGATCTGCAGTGAGGGCCTCTGCGGCTTCGTAGCGACGCTTAAAATACAGCACCGAAACACATTTGTCTCGGTAGGAGGCGTCCCTGATAGGTGCGAGAAACTCGACGAGTGTCATGTTGTCGCCGGCGCGGGTGGCGTTTCAGTGCCCTTCGTAACTCCGTAGGTCTCTTTTAGGTAAAGTTCGCCTGTCACAGTAGGTTTGTAGAAGCCGTGTCCTGCAGATTGATAGATTTTTTTCCCGTCGTCTTGCGCTTGTTTTAGCGTCATATCTGGGCGCTCAGGGACCGTTAGCCCAGAAGACTCAGCCGCCTTCTTGAGGTAGTCCAAGGAGAACGGCGCCGATCCGTACCGCCGGAACCAGTCCGCAGCAAGCAGATGGACATTATCGCTTGGCTTCTCTGTACCGTGCTTTTCAATCAGCGCCGCCAGGTCCGTTGTGCCGCTCGTTGCCGGGCCCAGACCGTGTTTGCCGGCCTGCGCTGGGGAGAAAGCACCACCGATAACGTAGCCTTTAAGCAGTTCGAAGGCGCTAGCCCGAATAGATTCGTCAAGTTTTTCGACAGCCTTGTTTACTTCAGCGAGCCGCTCTTGCATGTCCTCAAAGGCCTTTTTATCCATTCGCGTTCTCCTTCACTTTGACTGCGCAGATGCGGCGTTAGCGTGCGCCCCCGCTTCGAGCTGGAACGGGTACTTCTGGACATATTCGTAGCTACCGCGCTTTCCCCTTCGCGTCAGGTGCTTAGCCCGCTTCAGTGCCATCCCCAGCTCAGCGTCAGAAAAATGATTTCCGCGTGCATCCAGCACATCGTCGACCAGCGCTTTTCTCTTCCAGTCCGCGAAGAAGCCTTCCTCCCAGAGGATCAGTAAGGCTTCAGTGGCCGTCTTCCCGGCTCTTCGCTTCGCAGCATCCATATAGGCGAACCTCCCCCAGAATCTAAGATTTCGTATCCTTCCTGCGCGGCAAATCGAAGACCACCGTTCTCTCTCCATGTGACGAAAGTCTATATTTACCTCTAGTGTTACCAGCTTCGATATAATCAAATTTGTTTTTTGAATCTCGAATAGCCTGACCCACTACCTTCGGCGGCCTCTCCTGTGCGCGCAGATACGCGCGCCTCATATCGTCTTCGTCAAATTCGGCGGTGCCTGCCTCCCGAAGCGCAAACGCGAGGACGGCAACTGTCTCCGAATGTCCGTCCGGTTTCTTCTCGTCGAGGAGTGTGCGTTCGGAGATCACCGCCGGCTTGGAATTTCCAGCTGATTCCTGAACCGCGCTTCCTCCAGCAAGTCTTTGCACTTCACCTCTCACGAAGTCTTCGGGACCTTCCAAAGTCACCCGTCGACCGCCATCGAGGGTGACCGTCACTTCGACGCGTTTTGTCATGGCGTTATCCTTCACCTAAGAGTCTAACACACTTCTGGCTTGGGAACAAATATTCTGCCGCATATTATTATGCATTCACTCGTGGGATGGTTTTGGGCGACAGTAGTCGCCGCGAGCGATGCACCGCTACGCCAGAGTGATGGGACCGCTCCATGATAAGTTCACCAGTGATCCGGCGCTGCGTCGCCAAACTACACCCTCCTAGCCCCTCCTCGATTGAGTTTCTTCACTTCGGAGGCATTGAACCAACGTAGGACCCAGCGGCCTTGGCTCAGGATCTACGCTCGACGGCGTAGGCGACCCGTTAAACAACCGCCAGCTTCGGCAGGTACAGAATCTCGCCAATCACATTATAACAATATGACATATGGCATTGTAACCGTATATCACTGATAGCACACACTGTTATTGTGCTTGTGATTGGCTTTCTACTGCATGTTATAGTGCGTTCTGTTGGCCCGTGAATCTTGCGAATGCAGTCGACCGCGAGCGATGCACCGCTACGCCAGAGTGATGGGACCGCTCCATGATAAGTTCACCAGTGATCCGGCGCTGCGTCGCCAACTACCGCCCTAGCGCGGGTGCCCCGCCCTTTCGCCTTTGGTTTTTGAAAGGGTGGGCCCTTCTGCGGTTCGGTTTTTCACTAGCGAACTTTGTCCCTTGGTCTTGTCCGCTACCAACGCCCCCCCTTCATCACCCATTTCACGTTGTTGAGACGCACACGGATATCCGCACCGGCCCGCGAAAGGGAATAGATTGACTGTCCCCGGAGTCAGAATGTCCGGCGGTTGCGGCCGACCGGCCGAGGAATGGAGTGCCCATGAAAAGTGTCTTCCCCATGTTGCTGTTGTGTTCGTTGGCGCTTGGCGCAGGTTGCCCAACGGGTCAGCGGAAGGATCCAGCGGCGCTGGTTCACCTCGAGCAGGTGTGGCTGCGAGCCGTGGAGCAGCACGATATGGCTGCGCTGGGGAGCATTCTGGCAGACGAATTCGAAGAGGCTGGCTTTGATGGCTCGCTGATCGACCGCCGCGCCATGCTGGCGAGCGCCGCGATTCCGAGCACCGTGCACTTCGAATTGTCTCACTTGCATGCGCGCGTGTATGGCAATTTCGCGTATGTCCGCGGGCTGGGCGGGATAAGGAGCGATGACGGAAAATTCCATGCGAAGAACCGCTTTACGGATATTTTTGTCTATCGCGATGGGCGCTGGCAGTGCGTAGCCGGCCATGAATCGCATTTTCCTGAAGAACGCTAGGGGGCGCCAACCTTGACGAGATTGGGTATAGAATGATCCGCAATTTGTAAAGGAGTGCAAATGAACTATTTAAGTCTCGGGCTGGCGGCGCTTGGTGGCACGGTCGCGTCTTTTGCCTTTGGTTTCTTAGTGTTTTGGCTGGTGCCAAGTCTTATCAAAGAAGGCCACAAGTACCCGGCCGTATTCCGACCTAAGGAAGAAATGATGAAGGTTATGCCGATTGGATTGGCCGCAACTTTCCTATCGATCCTGGCTGTAGCCATGATTTTCGCAATGAACCATCAGGGCGGATCGGGCGCTTCGGAAGGTGCGCGCTTCGGCGTTCTCATTGGGATTTTCGTGGTTTGCGCATTTGTGCTGCACAACTACGTGAACCTGAACATCGGGCTGAAACTCGCTCTGGGACAGGCTGTAACTTACTTCGTCCAGTGGACTATCATCGGCATAGTCATCGGTCTTATTTACAAACCGCTTGCTACACCATAATCGTGAATATATCTGTTGTTGTTTTGCGCCTGAAGCCTTGATTCTGGTTTCTAGGCGGGTGGGGTGGCCGGGGAAAGCTCGTAGAATGCGATAGCCACCCACAGATAAATGTGACTAACGCCGCGGCCGTTCTATATAATCCGGTCCATCATGGCAAACCGAGAAACGCTTTACCAGGTTGCCGACCGAGTCGCCACGATCACTCTCAACCGGCCCGACAAACTGAACGCCTGGACGGCCATCATGGAGGGCGAAGTCCGCGCAGCGATGGCCGAGGCGGAGCAAGACGAAAACGTTCGCGTGATTGTGCTAACGGGCGCCGGGCGCGGATTCTGCGCGGGCGCGGATATGTCGCTCTTGAGCACGGTCGCAGAGGTGGGACTCGACGAAGCACGGCGGGCCCAAGCAGTGCAACCGGAGAGTGGAGGCCGCGAGGGTGCGCGAGCGGACTTCCGGAAAAAATACTCGTATTTCCCGGCGGTTAGCAAGCCGGTGATTGCGGGCATTAACGGCCCGGTGGTGGGTTTGGGCCTGGTGATTGCACTGTACTGCGATTTGCGTTTTGCGTCCGATGGAGCTCGATTGGGCACAGCGTTTGCCCAGCGGGGACTGATCGCCGAGTACGGCATGGCATGGATGTTGCCGCGGCTGGTGGGACACGCCAACGCGCTGGACCTGTTGTTTAGCGCAAGAATGATCGACGCCACGGAAGCGCTGAGAATGGGCCTTGTGAACCAGGTCTTTCCGCAAGAATCGTTTTTGGAAAGCGTGCAGAAATACGCAATAAATCTGGCCGCGAACGTCAGCCCGCGGTCTCTGCGCGTGATTAAGCGTCAAGTTTATGACGCGATGTTCCAGACACTCGCCGAAGCGTTTGCGATCTCCGAGCAGGAAATGCTGGCGAGCCTGCAATCCGAAGATTTCAAGGAAGGCGTGGCGCACTTCATCCAAAAACGGGCTCCGGCGTTTACCGGCAGATAAGGAACCTCCAGCGAACTTCGCATTCAGCGAGAAGGTGAAGGACCTGCAACGCCGGCTGCAAACCTTCTTGGATAAGTGCATCTATCCGAATAAGCAGGTAGCAAAAAGCAGCCCCACCCTTTGCATGGAACAAAACCGCAAAGGATGGGCCACCCCAGATTGTTTTACGGTCGGTGGTCAGCGTGGTCGTTAAGGGCCTGCCACCCGCGATGAAGTTCCGAGCAGAATCGGCGAATGGTTCACGCTGGAGAGTATAGCGAACCCGTGTCGTACACCGCTCGATCTGATGGTAACTTCCGGTTTGCCGACAAACCGCTCGTTATCCATGTGCCTAAGGACGGCGGAGTCCAGATCAGGGTAGCTTGTCGAAAAAGAGATAAGCGGCGGCGATCCGGCCGTCCTGCGCAATGATGAAATCGGTCCCGGCGTAAGCTGGCGCCTCACCCGGGCGGCCCGATACCCAACGGACCAGCCCGCCATTGCCCGATTCCGCGGGTTCGGTAGTTGGCTGATACCGGAATTCAGGGTGAGTAGCTTTGATCGCGCCCGCGATGCGGTCGATTTCGTCGCGGCCACGATAGACTCCCTTGCTGGGGTCGTAGAAAACGCAATCTTCATTGTAAATCTCGTCGATGGCCGCGCGCCGGCGAGCGGGATCGTTTTCACCGAAGACATCACGAAGATTGCGGATCAGCAAGGTCGATGTGCTGTAGGGCATGGCTTGTCTTGTCTCCTCTGGGCATCGAGTGCGGCTTGCGATATCTCGACCCGGAACGGCTATATTAGCTCGGCGAGGCTGCGCATCGCCACACGGTGACTAAGTCTCAAGCAGCGTGCCGAGTACCTCGGGCCAGCGAGCTTCGAAGTCGCTGTCCCTTTGGAGTCCGCGCTTTAGTAGAGCTTGGATTCGCTGCTGCGTTTCAGGCCAAGTTAGCGCGGTCTCAAAAGAAGTGATGGCGGCGAGCAGCCGGTCGGCGGACGGCAACGACACATGGTTGACGAGATTCTTCGCGGCGGCGATGGCACGCCGGTCGAAGGAGGCGATCCGGCGCGCGAGCGCGTCGACGAAGCCGTCCAGTTCGGCGTCTGGAAGTGCCCGGTTGACGTATCCGTATCGTTCCGCGGTGTCGCCGTCGAAATCGTTCGCGCCGAGAACGATTTCGAGCGCCCGACCGCGACCGACCAGAAGTGGAAGACGTTCCGTACCGCCGCCGCCGGGATGCAATCCCACCCCGACTTCGGGTTGGCCGAGTCTCGTGTTCTCTCGCGACGCGAAGCGCATGTCGCAGGCGAGGACGAACTCGCTGCTCACGCCCCGGACACAGCCTCGGATCCTCGCGATGCTGACCACCGGGGACTTGGTGAGACGCACGAACGTATCCATCAGGATCGGGAGGCCC
>Ga0210405_10003816_pt1 | contig 14518 bp, 14 predicted proteins | sample IncBWH11MmetaG_FD_155492 | JGI IMG/M metagenome (GOLD analysis project Ga0210405, IMG submission 155492) | Forest soil microbial communities from Barre Woods Harvard Forest LTER site, Petersham, Massachusetts, United States - Inc-BW-H-11-M | ecosystem: Environmental > Terrestrial > Soil >... | reverse complement strand
CTTTCGATTGGGGTCTCGTTCAACCCGAAGTCGCAAAGTTTACTCAAGTCTGTTCGTCCGACCATTCAGGAATCGGTTGGAGCGATTCCGGTCCGAAGGACTCGTGCTCGCTTAGGGTTAGCGAAGTACACGCCGCATTGAAAAACGCCGGGATCAAGGGCCCTTACGTTCTCGTTGGGCACTCACTTGGCGCATTGGTAGCGCGCCTCTACGCAGGACGATACCCAGACGAAGTAGTGGGCATGGTTTTTGTCGATCACGCGGTGCATCTCGGTGTGACGTTCATCGCCATCCTCATGACGATACGACGGCTCCTCCCCCTCCGCCGCCTCCGACGCCTTCAATTCCCAGCGGCGGAGGACCAATTGGGATAGAGAGCGATCCAAACTTCAGTAAGTTATCCTCCCGCGATCGCGAGCTTCATCTTTGGGCCATGTCCCAGACCCGAAATCAAACCGCTCTACAATCCAATGTCGGTATAAGCCAGGAATGTACTGCGGAAGCCGACGCCATCGCCAAGGGACACAGTCACCCGCTCGGGGACAAGCCGCTCGTCGATGTCAGCACGGACGAGCTCCGCAGTCCCGACTACGACAAATTGCAGCTGAATCTGCTGTCCTTGTCGCAAAACAGCAAGCAGCTCATCGCGCAAAAGAGTGGGCATTTCGTCATCATCAACAGGCCCGATGTTGTCATAGATGCGATCAATCAATTCGTACACTCAATCCGCAACAACGCCAAGCTCTAGAACAACGCTCTACCGCAGAATTAAATTCGCTGAGAAAGTCTTGGCCAGTCCACTCAGTGTAAACGCGCTAACCGGAAACTGACCTACTGCCTGGTCAGGAGCCGGCGCCGTGCACCCGCTCAATGTCCGCCCCCACTCCGCGCAGCTTCTCCACAATCCCCTCGTACCCTCGGTCAATGTGATACACCCGCTCGATCGTCGTCTCCCCGTTCGCCACCAATCCTGCCAGCACCAGGCCCGCGCTCGCCCTCAGATCCGACGCTTGCACCGTTGTCCCCGACAACTGTGCCGGCCCGTGCACCACCGCCGTGTGCCCATCAATCGAAATATTCGCCCCCATTCGAATCATTTCGCTCGCATGCAGGAACCGATTCTCAAAAATCTTCTCCGAAATCACCGACGCCCCCTCCGCCTGCGTCGCCAGCGCCATATATTGCGCCTGCATATCCGTTGCAAACCCCGGATACTCTTCCGTCGTCACATCCGATCCCACCAATTTCTTCGCACCCCGCACGCGTAGTGTGGTTTTATCCACAATCTCGATCGGTACTCCCGCCTGCCCCAGTTTCGCAATTACCGCCCCCAGGTGCCCCGGTTCGCAATGCGTAATCGTCAGGTCCCCGCCAGTAATCGCCCCCACCACCAGAAACGTCCCCGCCTCAATCCGGTCCGGAATTACCGTATGCTCCGTCCCACGCAATTTCTCCACTCCTCGAATCCACAGCGTCGACGTCCCATCCCCGCAAATCTCCGCCCCCATTTTCCTCAACATCACCACCAGATCCGTCACTTCCGGCTCCCGCGCGACATTCTCCAATACCGTCTCCCCCTCTGCCAGCGCCGCCGCCATCAAAATATTTTCCGTCCCCGTCACCGTAATTTTCTCGAAATGAATCCGCGCGCCCTTCAACCTTCTGCCGCTATCTCCATTCCCTCGCACCTTCGCCTCGATGTATCCGTGCGAAGTCGTGATTTCCGCCCCCATCTGTTCCAGCGCTTTCAAATGCAAATCGATCGGCCGGGCCCCGATCGCGCATCCTCCGGGCAGCGAAACGCGCGCCACTCCTTTCCGCGCCATCAGCGGTCCCAGCGTCAGGATCGACGCTCGCATCGTTTTCACAAGCTCGTACGGCGCCTCCGTATGATTCAAGCTCGGAGCCTCGATCGCGTAATCGCTCGCCGGCACCTCCGCCACCGAAACCTTCGCGTCCATAAACGCCAGCAGCTTGCTCATCGTGATCAGGTCTCGCACCTTCGGGATGTTGTGCAGCGTCACCTTCTCCGCCGTCAGCAACGCCGCCGCCATCACCGGAAGCGCCGAATTCTTCGCCCCGCTGATCGCCACCGTCCCCCGCAGCGCCTTCCCGCCCTGAATCAGAAACTTATCCATTCCGCCTCTCGCCTCTCCCTCGTAGCCGCGGCCCTCTGCGGCCGTACCTTGGAGTGCGGCAGCACAGCTGCCGCTTTTCCGTCATCTACAGTCTTCTCCGTGCCCTCTGCGTCCTCTGTGTTAATTCCTTTCCTTCATTCCCCCGTCGCCTCTCTCAAATCCCCTCTCACAGCTTTCAATCTTTTCCTCGCCTCCACTGGCCCCATCTTCATCTTCAACATCACCAGCGCCACCCTCATATCGTGTCCCGCCGCCCGCAATGCATGTTCCGCCGCGGACACACTCCCCCCGCTAGCTTCCGCCATGATTCGCAGTGCCCGCCCCGCAAGCTTCTCATTCGTCAGCATCATGTCGATCATCAAGTTCTCATACACATGTCCCAGCCTCGCCATTACCGCTGTACTCAGCATGTTCAACACCATCTTCTGCGATGTCCCCGCCTTCAATCGCGTCGACCCCGTCAGCACTTCCGGCCCCACTTCCGGCGCAATCACAATCTTCGCCAGCCGTCCCACCGGCATCCGCAAATTTGATGTCACCGCCACCGTCATTGCCCCGCGCCTCCGCGCAAACCGCAGCGCCCCCAGCACATACGGCGTCGTTCCGCTCGCCGCAATTCCCACCACCACGTCCTTCCACCTCATTCGAATCGCCCGCAAATCCCGCTCCCCGTTCCGCTCCGAATCCTCCGCCCCTTCCACCGCTCGCGTAATCGCCCGCCTACCCCCCGCAATCAACGCTCGCACCAGCTTCGGCGAAATCCCAAACGTCGGCGGACACTCTGCCGCATCCAGCACGCCCATTCGCCCGCTCGATCCCGCCCCCACATAAATCAGTCGCCCGCCCTTTCGAATCCCTGCAACAATCGCATCCACCGCCCGCGCAATCGCCGGAATCTCCCGCCCCACCGCCGCCGCTACTCTGCCATCCTCGCGGTTCATCAACCGTACGATCTCCAGCGCCGTCATCCGGTCGAGCTTCTTCGACGCCGCATTTCTTTGTTCCGTGTTTCTCCGTTCCTTGTTTCGGGAGGGCATCAAGGCATTATACAGACCGCCGAAAAGCTCGCGCAGCACAGCCACTCTTGGCTGTGCGCTTCAGACACGTGCAACCGGCTTAGCAACACACTCTCAATCGAGCGAATCTCTTTGTCAAAAATCAGTTATGTTAGGGAAGCTTCGAAACGGAATACCTGGAACCCATGTCGATAGACGTTCTAAAAAAGCTTTTCGAGCAGCATTTCCACGCGCCTGCATCGCACCTCCAGCCGCTCCAGGGCGATCTCGGCGGCTCCGGGCGCAAAATCATCCGTCTCTCCAACGAAAAATCCACCGCCATCGGCATCCTCTACGGCGTCCGCGAGGAAAACGTCGCCTTCCTCGAATTCTCCAAACATTTTCGTCGCCACGGCCTTCCCGTCCCGCAAATCTTCGCCGAAGACCTCTCCCACGGCGCCTATCTCCAGGAAGACCTCGGCGACACCACGCTCTACGAATTCCTCTCCAAAAATCGCACCGGCGCGGACATCGCGCCCGAAGTGATAGAAGCCTATCGCAAAGTCGTCGCCGTCCTGCCGCGCTTTCAGATCGAAGCCGGCGTCGATCTGGACTACAAAGTCTGTTATCCCATCTCCAGCTTCGATCGCCAATCCATCGCCTGGGACCTCAACTATTTCAAATACTATTTTCTCCGCCTCGCCGGCATCCCGTTCAACGAGCAAGCCCTTGAAGACGATTTCAGCCGCCTCACCGATTTCCTCCTCAGCGCCCCGCGCGATTACTTCCTCTATCGCGACTTCCAATCCCGCAACATCATGCTCCGCAATGGCGATCCCTTTTTCGTCGACTATCAAGGCGGTCGCAAAGGCGCTCTCCAATACGACATCGCCTCTCTCCTCTACGACGCCAAGGCCGACCTGCCTCCCGAACTCCGCCAGCAACTCCTCGATCACTTTCTCGACCGCCTCGCCGGTTTCATCGAGCTCGATCGCGAAGCTTTCCTCCAGTATTACTACGCCTACGTTTATGTTCGAATCATGCAAGCCCTCGGCGCTTACGGCTTTCGCGGCTTCTATGAACGCAGAGCCCATTTCCTCCAAAGCGTTCCCTACGCCCTGAAAAATCTCCGCTGGCTGTTGCATAACGTGCGGCTACCCATCGAACTGCCCACTCTGATGGCTGCATTTCACAGCATGCTGGCCTCGGAAAAATTGCAAGCCCTCGCTGCGGAAACCCAAAATCTAGTCGTGCGCATTTTCAGTTTTTCTTTTCACCAGTCCCTGCCCACCGACGAAACCGGAAATGGCGGCGGCTTCGTCTTCGACGGCCGCAGCCTCCCCAACCCCGGCCGTGAAGAACAATTCAAATCCCTCACCGGCAAAGACGCCCCGGTCATCGAATATCTCCAGCAACAGGAAAGCGTCCACCAGTTCCTGGCCAGCGTCATGTCGTTGGTAGACGCCTGCATCACCACCTATCAGCACCGCCACTTCAAAAATCTAATGGTCTCCTTCGGCTGCACCGGCGGCCAGCACCGCTCCGTCTACCTCGCCGAACAATTAGCCAAGCGCCTCCGCCCCCGCTCCGGCCTCGAAGTTGTCCTCCGCCACCTCGAACTCGAGAAAATGGACAAGTGATGGTTTTCCGATGAAAGCCATGATCCTAGCCGCTGGCCTAGGCACCCGCCTTCGCCCGCTAACCGACAACCGCCCCAAAGCCCTAGTCGAAATCAACGGCCGCACCCTCCTCGAAATCACCCTAACCCGCCTCCGCACCTTCGGCATTTCCGAAGTCATCCTCAACGTCCACCACCTAGCCAGCCAAATCATCGACTACCTGCGCTCCAAAAATAATTTCAATCTGCGCATCGAAATCTCCCGCGAAGACGACCTCCTTCTCGACACCGGCGGCGGGCTCAAAAAAGCCGCCTGGTTCTTCCTCGAAAATCCAAAAAATCTCGACGAACCCTTCCTCCTCCACAACGTCGACGTCCTCAGCTCCATCGACTTCACCCCTATGCTCCAATTCCACAAAGACCATCACGCCCTGGCCACCCTCGCTGTCCAATCCCGCGAATCCGGGCGCCAACTCCTCTTCGACGACCATCTCCAACTCTCCGGCCGCCGCGCCGGACGTGACCACGCTCCCGAAATCGTTCGCCCATCCGATCAATTGAAACCCCTCGCCTTCTCCGGCATCCACCTGATCTCCCCCCGCCTCCTCCCCCTTCTCACCGAACAAGGCCCTTTCTCCATCGTCGATTCCTACCTCCGCCTCGCCGCCCAATCCCACCCCATCCTCGCCTTCCGCGCCGACCAATACTACTGGCGCGACCTCGGCCGCCCCGCCGACCTCACCCAAGCCGCCCTCGACTTGCAACAAAACCCGCTTCTTTAGCCTTTGAACCTGCGAGGCGTACAATTGCATCATTCTGGTGCATACTGGTGTTATGAGCGCTACAAACAAAACCGTCCGTCAAAGCATCAGCCTTCCCGCAAAGATTGCCGCCCAGGTTCGCACCCTTGCGAAGACCCGCCGGCTCAGCTCCAACCGCATGCTTGTCGAACTCATCGAGAACGGCATCGAAGCCGAAAAGCGCAAGCAGCAGGAATTCTTTGAACTAGCCGAGCGTTTCCGCAACACCACCGACCCGAAAGAAGCCCAGCGCCTTGGCGATAAGCTGTGCCGCATGGTTTTCGGCGGCTAATTTGCACGTTGAAATCAACGCTCGCAATCGCCCGCGCAATCATGTTCGCGATTTTCACGCGCTCGTCTCTTTTCATTCATCGCCCATCGAACCGGCACGGTGAAAAATAGGGGACGCTCGCAAACCAGAATCTGCGCATCGAGCAGGAGGTGCCATGCGTTTCTTCTGGTCCTCTCTACTGGTCCTATTCATGACGCTTGCCGCGGCGCGGACCGCTTCAACTTCCACTTCGGCCGGGCGCGCGCCACGAACAGTGTCGCCATCTGTTTTTGAGCTGCAAAACAAAACGTTCGAGTTTCCGGGCGCGGGACAACGCAACAATAATGAATCGATCGGCGATTTTTGCTGCACCGGTGAAACCGCCACGATCCGCACCGCGCAAGGCACCGCCGCAGGCTACATCTATTTCTACGGCTTCAGTGGTGGAATCACCAACGGTAAGCGTTCGGCGGCAAAACGGTTCACCGTTCTCGTCAGCGGCATCTGCGAAGCTGGGCAGCCCGCCTTCGCGCGCGTAAAAAGCTCCATCGACTTTGCCGCCGCTGAAATGAAGCCCGGCCTGACGCGCCAAACCATTGCCGGAGCCCTTGAATTTACCGTTACCATCTTGGACGTCCAATTCCTCAACGACGTCCACCCCCGCTTCTGGATGGACACCATAAAAATCAAAGTCGACGTCCAGGAAGCCCCGCGCACCCAATCCGCTGTCCCTCTTCGGGACTCCGAGCTTGAATTGCTGAGCGCGATTCTTTGATCTCTGATTCCTGATCTCTATCTTCTTATTTCCCAAACGCCTGCATCACCGCGTCATGCAGCGCCGGACGCACCTGCTGAATTTTCGTGTTCTCCCGTGTCGGATGCACGCGATTCGTCAGCAGCACCACAAACAATTGCCGGTCCGGATCGATCCAGATCGACGTTCCGGTAAACCCCGTGTGCCCGAAACTGTGCGCCGAAAAATAGTGCCCGCTCGAACCGCCCTCGGTCGGCACCGCCCAGCCCAGCGTCCGCGTCCCGCCGGAAAGCTGCTGCGGCGTCGTAAATTGCGCCATCGTCGCGCGCCGCACAATTCTCTGATGCGCGTAAACGCCGCCGTTCAGCAGCATCTGGCAGAACGCCGCCAAATCCGGCACCGTGCTGAAAAGTCCCGCGTGCCCGGATACACCGCCGATCGTAAACGCATTTTCATCGTGCACTTCGCCTTGCACCAGCCGGTGCCGCAACTGGTCGTCGATTTCCGTCGGTGCAATCTGCGGCCACAATTTTTTCGGCGGACGGAACATCGTGTCTTTCATCCCCAGCGGTGAAAAAACATAACTCTTCGCCAAATCATCGAGCGTCCTGCCGGTCAAGCGCTCGATGATTTCTGCCATCAAAATAATTCCCAGGTCGGAATAAACTTCTTTCGTTCCCGGCTCATACTCCAGCGGCTCCGCAAAAATTCTCCCGAGCGTGTCTTGTTTCCCCTTCAACGTTCGCCAGTATTCCTTGAACGCCGGCAATCCCGAAGTGTGCGTCAGCAAATGCCGCACCGTCACTTTGCGCCGCCACTCCGGATTCGGCCCGCTCGCCCACTCCGGCAAATACCGCGCCACCGGCGCATCCAGGTCCAGCGGAACGGAAAAATCTCCTTCCGCTAATTTTTCCGCCAGCGTCGTTGTCACCACAACTTTTGTCAGCGACGCAATGTCATAAATCGTGTTTGGATTTACCGCGGCTGCCTTCGCGTCATAACTCAATTTTCCAAACGCGTGCACCGAAACGTTTCCGCGATAACCTACCGCCAGCGTCGCACCGGGAAACGCCTTGTCCGCAATAGCTTTTTCAATCACGTCGAATGCGGGTTGCAATTTCGCAGCGTCGCCCGCATCCATCGGCTGCAGCCTCATCGGATTCGCCGGCAACTCCATTCCGAATCCCGCCTTCAAATTCACGCCAGGAATCGTCACCGGCAGTTTCCCGCGCACCGGAATTTGCGCAAACAGCGCCCGCGCTATCGAAATCTGCGCGACGTCGCTGATGCCGAATACCGCCAGCCACGTCTCCGCCTGCGGAAATTTTTCAATCAAATAGGGGCTCCCAAATCCCACGGTAATTACCGGCTTGCCCGTTTTGTAAATTTGCTCCGCGAGCGCTGCCTGCTCCGCGGGAACATCCACATTTCCTTTGCGGTCGCTCACGCGCACAAACAGCGCGAGAATCACAACGTCGTAGGAATCCGGCGGTGGCAATTTCGGCGTGCTGGCATTTACAAATTTCGTGTCGGCACGCAGCGCGGCGACCGATTCGAATCGCGAACGCAACTCGCGTTCGAGATCTTCTCCGGGATATGGCTCTGGATCCGCATAGAGCGCCAGCAACAGCGCGCGCGATGGTTTTGTGCCATCGAGCGGCAAACGGTGCGGCGTGTCGCGCAGCAGCGTGACGCCGCGATCCGAAATTTCCTGGGCCTCTTTTTGCCACGCGACGCTTCCGAATTTCTGACTGATGGCGTTTACGTCCACGAGGCGATTCGAATGGAGGCCGAGCCGCGCTTTCGCTTGCAGGATGCGGCGCACGGAGGCGTCGAGGCGCTCTTTCGAAATCCGTCCGGATTTCAAGGCTTCCTGAAGCGCTTCGAATGCGGCATCCGGAACCGGGGGCATCAGCAGGGCGTCCGCGCCCGCCAGAACCGCGCGCACAGCGGCTTCACCGGGAGCGTAGCGCACGGTGATTCCGCCCATGTCCATGGCGTCGGTGACGACGAGGCCTTGGAATCCGAGTTCGTCCCGCAACAATCCGGTCAAGATATTGTGAGAGAGGGTGGCTGGCGTGTTCGAATCGGGCTCGAGTGCGGGAATCGAAAGATGCCCGGTCATGACGCTCCCGGCGCCCGCAGCGATCGCCGCGCGAAAGGGAACCAGCTCCAAATTCTCGAGGCGATCGCGATCGGCGCGAATCACCGGCAAATCGATGTGCGAATCGGCGGCGGTGTCACCGTGTCCCGGAAAATGTTTTGCGGTGGCGAGGCCGCCATTTTCTTCGACGCCGCGCACAAACTGAGAAACAAATTCTGCCACGCGCTGCGGATCCTCGCCGAACGAGCGCGTGTTGATAATAGGATTTCCGGGGTTGTTATTTACATCGGCATCGGGCGCGTAGATCCATTGGATTCCGACGGCGCGGGCTTCGAGCGCAGTAATTTTGCCCATGGCGTAGGCGTCGTTCGAATCGCCGCCAGCTGCCAGCGCCATGGCTGTGGGGAAGGAGGTGCCTTCATCGAGGCGCATGGCCGTGCCACGTTCGAAATCGGCGCCGATCAGCAACGGCAATTTGGATTTGGCCTGAAGCTGGTTCGTCAACACGGCGGTCGGATACGCCTGGCTCTTCACAATTCCGAGCGGCGACATGTGCGTAATGTTGATGAATCCACCGACGTGCAGATCGGTTACGTCGTGCATGATTTGCTGGTAAGCCGCAGCGTCCGCCGGTGTAAAGCTGCCATGATAGGTGGTGAAAAGCAGCTGGCCGATTTTTTCATCGACGGTCATTTTGCGCATGGTGGATTCGACCCAGGCGCTTGCGGCGGGAGAAAGTTTTTTCGTGGCGCCTTTTGAGGCGGCGCGGGTTTCCGAGGTGACGGGTTTTTTAGCGGAGGCGCTGCGGCTTTGGCTGCGTGCGTTATGGTTCATAAGGAAAAGTATGGCGACGGAAATCAAGAGCAGAAAGCGGACGCGGCGTCCTTCCATCGATTCGAATCCCCCGGGGGCCGCCCGCGGTCTGCATTTATACATAGCACACGCACATCGTGCTCTCAACGCAGCCGGGGCCAGCGCGTTCCAGAATATCATTGTATGGTTGCCATAGAGGGGGACCGTTGACCGGACGCCAGGGCGCGCTTTCCATATTCGTTGGTTCCACGATTGGTCTGACAATCTTCCTGTACGCGCCGGCTCTTTTGCAGGCGTCCTCGAAACACGCAAGCCACGCGGCGCGAGTGCAAACGGGATTGGATGTGCTCGAAGCGCAGAAGCTCGCGCCGCTTCGCGGGAAACGCGTCGGGCTGATCACCAATCACACGGGCGTGGACTCGCAGGGCCGCAGCACCGTTGACATTTTATCGCATGCTCCGGGCGTACAGCTCGTCGCCCTCTTCAGCCCGGAACATGGTCTCGCTGGAAACAATGACGAAAAGTTTTCTTCCACCAAAGATCCGTCCACTGGGCTCCCAGTTCACAGTCTGTATGGTGAAACGCAGCGGCCTACGGACGAGATGCTCACCGGGATTGATACGCTGGTCTTCGACGTTCAGGACGCGGGAGTGCGCTTCTACACCTACACGACGACGATGGCGTATTGCATGGAGGAAGCGGCGAAACATAACATCGCTTTCTTTGTGCTCGATCGTCCCGATCCGATGGGCGGTGAAATCGTGGAAGGTCCGATGCTCGATCCCGACAAAACCAGTTTCACGGCGTATTTTCCACTGCCGGCACGGTACGGCCTGACGATTGGCGAGCTCGCGCAGCTTTTCAATGCAGAGAATCACCTCGGCGTGGACCTTCATGTGATCGCCATGAAGAACTGGCATCGCAACTATTTTTTTGAGAGCACGGGGATCAAGTGGATTCCGCCGTCTCCCAATCTGCGCACCACGAAGGGCGCCATCCTGTATCCCGGCATTGAAATCCTGCAGAACGCCGGTGTCTCTGTTGGCCGAGGCACGCAGACGCCGTTCGAAGAGTTTGGTGCGCCGTGGCTGAACGGCGAGGAGGTCGCCGCCGCGCTGAACGAACGCCACCTTCCCGGCGTCCGTTTTTCAGCGCAACCTTTTATTCCTGTGGCGGGCCTTTACAGCGGGCAGCGCTGCGGCGGCGTTGCGATTCGTGTAACGGATCGTTTCACGGTGCGCTCCATGCGCGTGGGTCTGGAAATTGCGGCCCTGCTGCAAAAGCTTTACCCGAAACAGTTCGACGCCGAGAAACTTCTGTTGCTGCTGGGAAACGCCGAGACCGTCCAACAGTTGGCGGCGGGCGTAAGTCCGGAAAAGATCATCGCGAGCTGGGCACTGGCACTGACTGCCTTCGACGCCGTGCGCCGCAAATACTTCCTTTACAAATAGAAGCGTCTTCCGTTGTCCGTTCTCCGTGTTCAGTTCGAGAAGAGCATAGTGTGAGAACGGTCATTTGACTCGACTTTCCGGTCGTGTCGTTCGGGAGTGGGCCAGTTTCCGGTTTGTGCTGCGGGCTACCGCAGAATACTCTAACAGTTGAAGAACTGCGGGCTATAGACTTTATCTACCTTAACTTGTTATTTGAAAGGATCTCCAATTTCTGTTTGAATAAGCCCGACGGGGTCATCATGAAAATATACAATCTCACAGGCTATTTGATTATTTTGTGCTACTTGCTGGCTTGTATGTACTCCGCCCCAGCTTATCTGGGGCCTTGGACTGGAATGTTGATAGGCGGAGTTTATTTTATCTTTTGTTGGTTTCTTGGGGGGGCTGTATTTGGCCGATGTTCTTCATTTGGGAATCGCTCATCGTTCACTCGACTATAAGGAATGGTTCGTGAAAGTCGTCACTGTCGTGAATAACTCCTTTGGGCTCTATGTAGATCCGATCGCCTGGGTGAATCGCCATCGATTGCATCATAAACATGCTGACCATCCCGGGGATCCCAATAAACTTTCAGACGATGGTTTTTGGCGGACCCTCTTTCTCTGTGTAATGCCATATCAATGCAATGACAATCTGGCCGGCGACGAGATTTTGGAGTCCTGGACTTTTCGGATCGCTGCGAATCCGGTTTTTGCAATCCTTGCACAAGCCTTTAGTTTTTATCTCTTCTGGAAGTTAGTTGGAGACCTGAAGTTTGTGCTGGTGATGTGGTTTGGAATACGAATTTTTGCACTGTGGGTAAATATGATTCAAAACTATTGGACCCACACTCGAGGATTTGCATACCGGCGGTATGAAGATGAAGAGGATAACGCCATGAATATTGGCGAGTGGCTGCCGGTAACGGCAACGTTCAGCGCTTGCTTGCAGAATAATCATCACCACTATCCGGGTCTCTTGCGACTGAGCCACGACAAATCTGAATACGACTTTGGATTTGTAACTGTCAAAGTCATGAAATCCTTCCTAAAGGGTGCCACTAGTGAGGTTTCTATTGCGCGAATCGGAGCTTGTGCACGTCTAGTGCCTTCTCATGGAAGGCACAGAGTTCGTCTTGCCGGCGGGGTGGACAATCATTTTTCGATGCCTAAAGCTAAAATGAGGCTAGGACATTTCAGGTGCAACTAGTTGTTTGAATGGAGCGCTGTTGGGACCTCTTTGAGTTTCGAGAGAAGGTCGAGTGCTTTGCCATAGGCTACTATCGCTCCGGTCAAGTTGTGAAACGCGGGGGAATCCTCGTTCGCTTCGCGTCTCTTGGTTTGCGCTTCCGCTGACAACTCGAGTATTCGTTCGATCGCACTATGCGGACTCATGGCTACTCCCCTGGCCTGGTGGCACGGCAGGCTGGCTTAATTCGGAAAAACTGGCGCGGGCTACCGGGTCCAGTTCGATGATTTCCTTGCGGAGACAGGAAACGTGGGGCGAAGGAGGGTCCGACCCAGTAGCCCGCAATGAGTGGATGTGCATATTGGATGCCAATCAAGGAGCACAAGCACAGGTTTCCAAAGCCGAGTTAACTCCAAGATGCAGTGGTACGTACGGTCAAAACCGACGTCTGATCACCGCCGGTCTCCGGATTCTATCTTTCCAGCAGGGGTAGGAGTCTGCCAAGGTTGTGCAAACCTTTTTCATAGCAGCTTCCATTCCCTCGAATTTGTACTTTTCCGATTAGCGCGTTCGGGAGTTAGCCATGTCTGTTCGCTTTTCGCAGACTGTTAGCGGGGTGAACGAACGGTGCAAAGCGGGTTATGACCCGCCGAGGCGGTGCAGATGAAGATGGCCTGGCGTCTAATTGCCAGTGCGGCGAACTGGCAGAACGCGCCTGCGAGTGGCCGTGTGAGCCAACCTGCGACCGGGCTGCAGCCTCGGCGCACGGCTGGGACCCCTTTGATCCCTCATACACCCAAAAGCCCCCCGGAACTTTTTTCGGATCTTGAGGAATAGATAGACAGTACGGTTGGGCACTCCTGCCATGAAACAGTTCGATTTTAACCATCCATGCTTCTTCAGGTATCAGCCACGACGCCGAGAACCGCTCAAGGGGCTTTATAAGAGGGGAGCAACGTAGCATGAGGTGATACGAATGCGTGTGTGGGCTGTCCTTGAAGGCTGGGCCAGTCGGCTTGTAAGCGCACAGTGTTTGAGTGGCACCCTTGCCGTGGCGTTGCTTACTCTGGCCTGCTACCGGCTCCACTTGAATTTCTCCACAGTCAGCTTTCTCTATTTGATTGTCGTCGTGCTGCTCTCCAGCAAAGGTGGCTTTTTTTCATCGGCCTTCGTCTCCATCATTGCTCTCGGGTGCTTAGATTACTTCTTTGTGCCGCCGATTTTCTCCCTTCGGGTGGTCGACCGCTTCAATGTCGTGGCGATCACGGTTTTCTTGGCAACCTCGTTGGTGATCACTCGTCTAGTCACCAAACTCCGCAAGATGAACCTCTGGTGCAGAGGGTCGCAAGGCGACTTGGCGAGCGTGCAGGCCGTAACCTTAGTGAACGCTGAGCAGGCCTCGAAAAGACTAATGCAGGAGCCGACCCGCCCCGGTTTCGGGGAAGGCCGAAGTTGGTGGAATCGTACGAGCGAACAAATTCCATCCGACCTGCCGGGGTATTGGCGAGGGCATGCAGGCAAAGTGGATCATGCGCAACACGGGAAGTCCCAGCGGTGATCGCGGTGTGGATCAACTGGCGGCTCGGTGAGAGACCGGCCGGGCCGTTTGGGATGGCGGAGAGGCTCGTATTACCGACGAAGCCGGGAAGCTGTGAAGAAACTCTCTGAATTTCAATCTTGCAAAATAAAAAGTCTGCCGTAAGCTCGCGGCATGAGCCAAGAAAATGCAACCAGCAAACAGCCTTTGATTCGCTACGTGAACCGTCAACAGATGAGCTGGCGCGCAGTGGATGTCGAGCAGTTAATCAGCGAGGACCATCCCGCACGCGCTATCTGGACGTTGGTCGGGCGCTTGGACTTGCGCCGGTTCTACGAAAACATCGAGAGCAGCGCGGAGGAAGGCGGGCGGCCGGCGATTGATCCGCAACTGTTAATCAGCCTGTGGGTGTACGCCTACAGCCGTGGAATCGGATCGGCCCGAGAGATCGAGCGGCGGTGTGAATACGATCCAGCGTTTCAATGGCTGACGGGGATCGAACCGGTGAACTATCACACGTTGGCGGATTTCCGGGTGGAGCAAGGGAAGGAGTTGCATCAGTTGTTCAGCGATTTGCTGGGGGTGTTGAGTGCGGAACGCCTGATTACTCTGGAAGAAGTGATGCAAGACGGAACGAAGATTCAAGCTCAGGCGAGCGGTAAGACGTTTCGTCGCGAGAAGACTCTGCGGGAACATGTGGAGCGGGCGCGACTGCAGGTGGAGGCGTTGCGAGACCCGCTGGCGGAGCCGGCGGTGAATCGGCGCCAGCAAGCGGCGCGAGAGCGAGCGTCGCGAGAAAAGCGAGAACGGTTGGAACAGGCTTTGGTGGAACTGGAAAAGTTGCGCGAGACGAAGAAGACGGCGGAAGAA
>Ga0210405_10003815_pt1 | contig 14520 bp, 7 predicted proteins | sample IncBWH11MmetaG_FD_155492 | JGI IMG/M metagenome (GOLD analysis project Ga0210405, IMG submission 155492) | Forest soil microbial communities from Barre Woods Harvard Forest LTER site, Petersham, Massachusetts, United States - Inc-BW-H-11-M | ecosystem: Environmental > Terrestrial > Soil >... | reverse complement strand
GCCGCCCCGATCATCCCCTTCACGATCACGACAACCTCCCCGCTGCCGCCTTCCCAGCTTGGAATCCAATACGGGCAACCGCTGGGCGTCATGGGAGCTCCTGGGCCCTACACATGGTCGGTGGTTAGCGGCGTGTTGCCCGGCGGGCTGACGCTCAGCCTGGTAGGGGGACTGATCTCCGGCGCACCAACAGCTTTGGGGACGTGGAACTTCACTGTTCAGGTGGTGGGTGGCGGGGTGTCGCAAAGCGGGCCTCCCACGGCGAGCCAGGTGTTCTCGCTAACGGTCAATCCTCCACCGCTGGCGATCGCTTCGCCGCCCATTCTGGCGCCCAGCACGGCTGGTCTGGGCTATGCGCGCTCGCTGCAAGCGGTGGGCGGACTACCTCCGTACAATTGGACCATCGCGTCGGGCGCGCTTCCACCAGGCGTGACGATGAACACCGCTGGTATGCTGAGCGGCACGCCCACCACGGCCGGACTGTACAGCTTCACGGTCCAGGTGGTCGACAACCTCGCCACCACGTTCCCCGTCACCGCTTCGATCCAGGCGCTCATCAATCCAGCGCTGATCATTCAGACAACATCGCCGCTGCCGCCGGGTATAGTGGGTGTCGCTTACTCGCTCCAGGGGCCTGGATTTGGCGGAACGCCGCCGGTTTCGACCACGATGACCGGCACGCTGCCACCCGGCCTCACGTTCGCCGCAAGCGGATTATTCCTGTCGGGCACACCCACGACCGCTGGAAATTACAGCTTCGCGATCCAGGCCAAAGACAGCGCGGGGGCTACCGCCAGCCGAATGTTCACCATCGCCATCAATCAATCCCTGGCGATTGGCACAACCTCGCCGCTGCCTGCGGGCACGGCGGGTGTGGCTTATACCCAGACTTTGTCTTCCACTGGTGGAGCTCTTCCGGTGACGTGGTCCGTCTCGTCCGGTGTGCTTCCCTCGGGCCTGACTCTCATCGCAGCCGGCGTGTTGAGTGGAACGCCGGCCGTGGCTACAGGTTCGATCTTCACCGTGCAAGTTACCGATGCTTCCGGAGCGACCGTAACCAGGCAGCTTGTGTTGAACATCGCGGCGCCGCTGGCAATCAGCGACACCGCTCTGCCTGGCGGAAACGTCGGCTTCAATTATGGGCATACCTTCGTAGCTACGGGCGGCAGACTGCCCTACAACTGGTCGCTTATTTCGGGAGCGCTGCCACCGGGCGTGACTCTGGTATCGGCGGGCGCCCTTTTCGGCATACCCACTGCCTCAGGTGGATTCAACTTTACGATTCAAGTCGCCGACGCGTCGCAAGTGACAGCCTCGAGCGCCTTGTCGATTACGGTGGCGCCGCAACTCCAGATCACAAGCCCAGCGGCTTTACCGGCTGCAACCATGGCTACTTCGTATAACCGGACACTGACCGCTTCCGGAGGCACGCCGCCCTATGTCTGGTCAGTCGCCGGCGGAGCGCTGCCCGCGGGTCTTTCGCTGAACGCCTCGTCGGGAAGCATCAACGGCGTACCCGGAGCAGCGGGCTCCTTCAGCTTCACCGCTCAAGTCAAGGACAACGCCGGCATCGTGGCCAGCTCTTTCCTATCGCTGACCGTGTCCTCGCGACCCGCCATCGTCACTGCATCCCCACTGCCACCGGGCGTTACCGGGACAGCTTACCAGCTAAGCTTGTCCGGCTCGGGCGGAACGCCGCCTTACCAATGGTCGCTGCTGGCTGGCGCGCTACCGAGCGGCCTCTCACTCGATCCTTCCTCCGGCGCGATCGGCGGGAAACCATCGGCGCCGGGACACGCCAGCTTCACCGTGCAGCTTCAGGATAGCGCCGGGATATCGGTGACAAAGCCGTTCGACATCACGGTGACTCAGACACTTTCAGTAGCTCCAACCACGCTGCTGTTTCGGACTCCATTCGCTCCACAGACCGTTCAAGTAGCGTGCTCGACCGTAGGGGCGCCGCTATCGATATCGACCAGCGCCCCATGGCTTGGGGCCTCGCCCACCCACGGCGCCTCACCCGCCGCGATCTCCATTACCGTCGATCCCAGCTCTTTGTCTGCTGGAACTTTTCAAGGTTCGGTTTCGATCTCATGCGGCGACGTGAGCCAAACAGTGAGCGTCACATTGACAGTGGTAGCCGCCGCGCCAACCGGGTCGCAAGCCTCCCCGGCCACGCTCAATTTCTCCTTCGCGCTGGGCGCGAGCCCGAGCAGCCAAAGCGTGACGGTAACCGGCGCCGCCTATACCGCTTCCGTCTCGAGCGGCTCCGGATGGTTGAGCATTTCGCCGCCCGGCAGCGCAGCCCTCGCGGTTACCGCGAATCCGGCGACGATGGCCGCGGGCACCTACAGCGGCCGCATCCTACTCGACGATGGAGCTACTGGCGCGAGCGTAGTGGTCAATATGTCTATCAGCGCCGCATCGCAAAATCTGGTGCTTTCCCAGACTGGCCTGACGTTTTATACAGTCGCCGGCTCGACGGGATCTCAGTCGCGAAGCTTTGGCGTTCTCAACAGCGGACAGGGCAGCATGGATTGGACAGCGACTTCGTCGACTATAAGCGGCGGCTCCGGTTGGCTGTCGTCGTCGCCTGCGGGCGGCGCTTCCGGCGCGACGGCGCAAGCCGCTTCGCTCGCGGTGAAAGTCGATCCCACCGGACTCGCCGCTGGTGAATATTACGGCCAGGTCGCGGTTGCGGCGCCTCTGGCTGGAAACTCGCCGCAGTTGGTATCGGTCGTATTGAACGTGCTTCCGCCTGAGAACAGTCCGGGCGCCCAGCTTTATCCCACCGGACTGCTGTTCACCGGTGTGGCGCACGGCCCCAATCCCGACGCGCGGACCGTCGCGCTGACGAACGTAGCCGCCACAGCCGCCGCCTATACTTCGAGCAGCTTGACCGACGACGGCGCAGCCTGGATCGCGATCGCACCGGCGTCGGGTTTCATACCCGGCTCGGCTTCTTCGAATCTCTCCGTGCAGCCGAACATCGCCGGTCTCGGTCCTGGAGTCTGGCAAGGGACCATCACGCTGCGGTTTGGCGACGGCTCTCTGCGCGTAGTCAACGTGGCGCTAGTGCTGCGCTCCGATACGCCGGCCGGCTCGCCAAAAGAACACCTGGCGGGGGGCTGCACTCCTTCGAAACTCGTTCCCCTGTTCACCTCCCTGGGAAGCAGTTTCAGCGTGCCCGCCTCCTGGCCGAGCGCGCTGGAGATGGCTGTGGTGGATGACTGCGGAGATCCGTTCACGGCCGGCTCGGTGGTGGCCACATTTTCCAACGGCGATCCGCCGCTGCCGTTGACGGCGCTGCGCGAAGGAAATTGGGGCGGCACCTGGACGCCTCGCGGAGTGAGCGCATCGGGCGTATTGCTCACGGGCCAGTCCCGCAACCCTGGCGGCGATCTGCAGGGCGCGGCTCACATCGTCGGGGGCGTACGGTCGAATCCCAATCCGCCCGTCATCAGTCCGGGGGGCATCGTCAGCTCGGCTAGCTTTGCGACGGAGGCGCCGCTTGCGCCAGGCTCCATCATCGCTATTTTCGGCAGCCACCTGGCCGACGGCGCAATCGCCGCGCAAGCGTTACCCTTGCCGAGCCAGCTTGGCGCGACGCAAGTGATCGTAGCCGGCCAATCGATGCCGCTGTTCTTCGTGAGCGACAGCCAGATCAACGCGATGTTGCCGTATGACATACCGGTAAACAGGCCGTACCAGGTGATTGTGCAGCGCGGGACCAGCACGACGATACCCGAAACCATCACGCTGGCGGCCGCCGGACCGGCTGTGTTCACCAAGGACCAGAGTGGCATCGGGCCGGGTCTGGTGTTCGATGCGCAGTTTCGTTCCAACGACCCGGCCAATCCCGCCGTGGCCGGTGATGCGATCGTGATCTACACGACGGGATTGGGCGACGTGACGCCGGCGATTCCAGCCGGCGCGCCCGCTCCGCTCGATGCGCTGAGCCCGACGTCGAGCCCGGCCACGGTGACGATCGGAGGCGTGGATGCGCCGCAGGTGCTGTTTGCGGGGCTCGCGCCGGGATTCACGGGGCTGTATCAGGTGAATGTCGTGGTGCCGGCGGGAGTTGCGCCAGGCGACGCCGTCCCGATAATCATCACTGTCGCGGATCGTCCGGGGCCGCCGGTAACGCTAGCGGTTACAGAGCCGCGCGCGTCAGCAAGCGGTGTTAGTGTGGGTCGGCGGCATTAGTTTTCAGTTAGTTGTGGATTGGCGATAACCTCTTGTGGATCTTGAAGATTGAAAGCCGACTTAGTTGGCGCGGCTGCAAGTATACTAAGCTCCACGGGCAAGTCTCATGAACGATCCGGGCAAAAGGCCGGGGTACTGCGTTTTCCGGATCTTCGAGTTGCATATTGCCAGCTTTCTCCGGGACGCCTGCTCACCGCCGCCGGACCGCCGAGCCGCTGGCGCCCGTCGATGGAGCCAGAATCTCCGCGAACAGCTCTTGATACAACCCAAGCAGGTCTTGCGGCATCTCCACCGGCGCGGGATTGTTTTGGAAGAAGCTGTTGAGCGCGTCACTAGCCTGAAAGAATGCAGGCCAGGTGAGACCCGCCTGTTGAAGCAATGCCGCGTTGGTAGCCATTGCGCCGACGTTATCGGGCTGGCTGGCCAGCAAACCGCCGATGGCCGAAGCCGCCGTCGCCATATCGCCGGTGTTCACGGCGTACTGCGCCACCAGGTTCGCCTTCGCTGCTTCCTGATCCGGCGTCAAAGCCGCGGGCTCCGGTCCGATGCGAATCGTCACTGGCGGAGACGCAACCGTACCGTTCCACCCGTCCGAGCCGGTCACCTGCAGGGTCGTCAAAAGTTGGTAGGTTCCCGGAGGCAGGGTGCTCACGGCGTCGGCAGGCATCTGCCAGACCACCATGACGTAGCTGCGGTTGGGCAGCGTGAGCACAGGGTCCGGAGGAGCGCTAACCAGAGTCAGCGGCCAGGAGGCGGACTTGCCCGCACTCGACACCGCCGCGAACTGAATGGCGCCGGTCCAGGGCATACCCACCGGCGCGATCCGCAGCGGGGGTTGATCCCCAAAGCGGGCCAGGCGCAGGGAGTGCATCACACTCACACGCACGATCAGGGGCCAGCCGGCGTAGAGGTCCAGGTCCCGAGCGCCATTGGCCGAGACGGATAGCTCTGGCGCGGCGGGCGGCTGGGCGCTGGAGACCACCGTGAGCATCCACATCAACAGCAGCAGACTTGGTTTCACCGTCGCCTCGCGGGCCCGATAGTCTCGGGTTTCAACGGAGAGGTGACGGGTGCGTACTTGTCGTTCACGCAGACCCAGTTCTGGCAGCTTCCCAGGCCCGGAGCAGCGTCGAAGTACCTGGGCTGCGGGCGGTGACCCGGCCCGTTGATTCCCGTCCCGTCAGCGGAATCGCACAGGCTCACCCCCAGGGGCTCGCTGCCCGGCGCCACCACGTAAAACACATTGGCGTTGGCCGGATCCTGGCCCGCCGCCGGGTACGCCTGCGAAAAATGATACCGCATCAGACACTGATCGTTGCCGCTATGCTGGCCGTGCGGCGCTCCCACGTAAAACACGAGGGGTATGGCGAATCCGTTCTGAATACTAGCGGCCGCTTGGCAGGCTTGCTGCATAGAATTCGGTACGGAGGAAGATGGCGAAGTGTTGATGGCGCTGCACGCCGCAAACAAGGCTTGAAGCTTGGATAAATCCTCTATCGTGGCGACATCGCTTCCGTCTTCGAACAGAAGCTGGACATCCCGGTATGCCGACGGGATTCCCGCAAACAGATTTGCCTCAGCTACCTGAAGCTGAAATTTCACCTGCCCAACCGCATTCGGTGGAATCAACTCCTTGAAGAACGCCCGACCCTCGGGATTCCCGGCGCCATGATGTTCCAAGCCCACCGAATGCGACAGCTCGTGCGCGACAGCCTGGTCATAGGCCAGTAATTGGTCGGCGCCTCCCAGCGCATATGAGTTGGTCAGACTGCCTCCCTGCGACCGATCCTGCATGCAAATGCTGACGGTCAAGCCGGGCCTCCCGCGAACTCCAACCTGGCTGAAGTTTGTTTTCCCTCCGTTGATGTTGCAAACGCCGATCAGCACGCCGTGCTGATCGACTACATGCGCTCCGGCGGCGTGGTTGGCATTCATCAAAGGCGTAACGACCGCGGAGGCCGGCGCGTCCGGCGGAAACAGCTCGTTCTTCAGAAAATCCTTGTGCACCGTCAACCCCGTCACATCGGTGAACAACCAGATTCCCGGCTCCGCATCACTCCCGATCAGATTCAGGATGAAGAAATCCTTCGACTGCGGATCGCCTTCTATGTGCTGCCCGTTCTCGATCCACCCGCGATATTCTTCGTACAGTGTCAGGCCGTCGCCGATGCACCCCGGCATGCCCACAGGATTGGTCTCCGAGTCGTCATCGTCGGCAAGATCCTGCGCGCTATTGCTCTGCTTCCAGCTGTCGGCGATGTGGGAGGTAGCGGCCCGCTTTGGCAGCAGCACGCTGGTATCAGCACCCCCAATCAGATGGCCCTGAATCTGGGTGCCGTCGGGCAGCACAGCCGTGACCTGGATTTCGCCCCACGCCCCCCAGTCGAACGACGACACCACCGCTGAGGATTGCGTATAGCTGCCCGGCGGCGTCTCGGCGTGTTCGTTCTGGTCGCCGGAGATCGTCAGCGTTGGGTTCTCCGGTGTTACGAATTGCAGATCGGGGGAAACATCGGAGCTACCAACCGGCCAGTTGAGGGTAGTGCCAGGCTCATGGGAGACGTTGGCAAGCTGGAAAACAAACTTCTGCGCCTTGGTGTCCAATGGCTTTCCGCTCTTGTACTGAAGCTTGGCGTTAATGGCGATGGGTTTGCCGGGAGTCGCTTCGTCGGCTCCGGCTTCCGGCCGCCAAGTCTGGTAGTCTTGCGGATCGATGACTACTTCGACCTGTTCTGCCGGAGTGAGGTTCCATGTAAAGACCCAATTCACCCCAAAGGTGTCTATGAGGCTGTAGCTCCCTTTCAACGTCGTGGGACCTATGCTGGCTGGCAGTGGTGTGGGTGGAATGGGAAGAATCGGCTCGGCCGCGACGATTAACATAAAGCTCATGGGGTATGGATCAATAAAACAGTTACTAGGGCCAGTGATGATGGCCGGTATATTGGAACTCGGATCAATACCAAAAGAGTAGGTCCCCTTGGCAAAGTCGATGTAGAAAAGCTGGCTGAACTCAGGGTAGACCGGGTGGGCATCTTTCACCTCATCGCCACATGTGCCAGAATCGGTCGCTTGCGATACCTTCCGATTGAAGGAGATCTGTAAATCTTGTCCGCCTGTGTAGAAAACAGCTGGCGTCGGAGCATTTCCGCAAAGCCGCTGCAGATTCCCAACTCCCGAGATTACAAATCCGGAGAGTGTAGCCTGGACAGTGTCTGACTCTTGAAAAGCAATAGGGGGAAGTGGGTCTACCTTCTGCACACCATTACCCTGAATCGTAATCGTGCCCGACCAGGACGGTACGCTGCCCCATTGCATGCAGTCGCGTTGCTGGGCTTGCGCCGCAAGCGCCAGCGTGACCACCATGGCGGCGCCCGTTACACCGGATCTGTAACATGCACGCATGATGCCGATTTTACACCGTTCCTGGGCGAGATATCCGTGAGCCCCCGGGTTGCGGGCATTCCTCGAAATTCAAAGGCTGCATCCCGCTTGGCAGCGTCACCGGAATCAACGCTCACAGGTTCTGACGCTCAGCGATATCGAGTGCCGGGGCGGTCTGAGGTATCATCACTCCCCCCTCGATCGGGATACGCGAGGCATCAGTGGTTAGCCCGCAGCCAAACGAGTCGCAGGAAGATGTCCCAGCCTCGTTCAAGATAATAGAGCCCAAAGAGCCGGAAGGGCCTGCGATGGTGAGCCGGTCGGAGACATCGGCGTGGGAAAGAACAGGGTTTCCTGCCAGGGCCAAGATGCTTCCAAAGACTAAGCTTCTTAAAAGCGTTTTCATGGAGATCCCCGTAGGACAGTCGCGGGTCGCCTCATCCTCTCTTCTTGCTGTGCTCATGCTCATCTCTTTCGGCATTTTGGATTCCTCCACTGTGTATTCCGAGAATGGACAAGAAAAAGTATCACCGGTCACTGAATTATTCTTGAGGCCGCATGCGCAGCCTCACCGAGCCGCGATACAAGGAGCTCACGCGGCGGATGGGCTTGCCCCGGCAATCGCCGTAAGCGGCGTCAGCCTGCCTTTACTTCCCGGCTTGCGGGCACTCCTCGAAATTCAAAGGCTGCATCCCGCTTGGCAGCGTCGCCGGAATCAACGAGCACAAGTTCTGGCGCTCAGCGCGTTCGTCAAACAGGCCCGTCCTGACGAACGTCACCAGGTTCTCGAATTCATCCGCCGTAAGCTGTGCCGGATTGAGCAGCAGCGGATCGACGCGCTCGAGCACCGGCTCGATGGGCCCCAGTCGAAGCGTAAGATCCTTGTCCACGCCCGCTCGGATCGGATCATAGCTCCGCGCCGACTCGAACACATGCAGGTGGTGATAAATCGCGTCCTCCAGCCGCGTGAACGATCCGTTGTGGAAGAAGGCAGGCTGTAACGCGACATTGCGCAGCGGCGAGCTGCGGAATTTGTAGCGGTCGGCTGGATTTCCGGTGATTTGCTCCAACCCGAAATCTTCATCCTGGTCCGGCCCGTCGAAGATCACGTTGCCCTTGCCCAGGCCGAATTCGGGCGCGATCTGAGGCACACCCATCACGTGCATTTTGAAGTCGCTGAACATCTCGCTCGATTTCCCGGCGACGGCGTGACAGGTCACGCATCCGCCTTTGCCGAAGAATACCAGTGCGCCTTTTTTTTCGGGAACACTCATTGCCCCGTGCTCGCCGCGCGCGAAGCGGTCAATGGGCGCGTTGGCGAAGATCAGAGTGAACTCGAACTCAGCGATGGCCCGTCCAAACATGGAGAAATCGACCGGCCCGCCCGCCGCGACGCTCGGGAACACCTCTCCGAAAAGCTCGCGGTAAGCGGGCGACGCGTTCAGGCGCTTCAGCACAGCCTGCCGTATCGGATCGTTCCGCGAGCCGCTCGCATCAGGCGGCGGGACGGGCGACCCCTTGCCGTCGTCGAACTGGTCGAACTGCGGCCCAATCGTACCTGCGGTGCCGGTGAAGCCGGCGACCTCGGTCAGTTCGGTGGGCGGCATTTCGCCCTGCGCCGCGGCCAGCGTCTTAATGATCGGATCGTGTGGAGGAAATCTGGTGGCGCCTTCGGGTAACGGAAAGACGAAGCCGCCGGAGTTGTCGAACGGATCGCCGGAAACTGCGAAGAAGCGCTCGTTCCACATCAGCGCGGGGAAGAAAGGCGTGTTCGCCGCCATAGGTGTCCGGCGCTGATTGCGCGGGCCGCTACGGTTCGGCCCGACCAGGTTATTATTCTGGATGCCGATGGCGATCGACTGCGTGTCGCCGAATCCGTTGGTCGGCGAATGGCATCCCGCACAGGCATTGTCGTCGTGCAGCGACGGGATCTTGTCGAAGAACAACAACCGCCCGAGATTCGCGAGCTTGGGGTCGATCGAGCGTCCCAGCCGGGCTTGGATGCTCGATCCCACTATCCCGGTGAAACCCGCGCTTCTCAGCGCCGCCGCGAGCTGGCTGTCCAAGTCCTGCGCGGCGGCGACTCCGGTTACTAACACGAACCCAAGAATGGCGTGGAGGCCCATAGAAGCGCTAGTTCACGTGGAACTCGGCGAAGTACTGGAAAACACCTGGATTCCAAAACAGCACTGGAAGGAGCACCTTCGTGATCGGGAAATTGGGCGGGAGCGGAGGAACGTTGATGCCGGGAATGGCGATGTTGTTGAGCATGACGCCTTTGGAGGCTGTTATCCCTTCCGTAATGGCAAAAGGGTCGGGGAGGCCGCTACAAGCGAGTGTGAGAACGCCTGTGGTTCCATCGGAATAGGCGACGCGTAAGATCGCAACGCCGCCCCACGCCTGGTGGATGTCGCCGATGTTGTCGGTGGTTTCACAGGTACCGCACGCGGGCACCGCTAGAGGCTCGCTCTTTTCCCACTGCACGAGTTCGGTGACGGTGTAGGTCCCCGTGGTGATGGTCCCATCGGCGGCGGAGACTACTTTCCAGGTCCCCCCTCCTGTAACGGCGTTCGACGATCCACCATTGGCCGGTGAGACGAACGTTCCGGAGCCGGTCATTGTTATGGTGGAACCGTCCTGGGCAGCCGCTGTTGCGCTGCCGCCCGGATTAAGGGTACATGGAAACCCACTGTTAGGCCCAGAGCAGGGAACGGTTGCTATGTCCCAGCGGACATGGGCGGCCTGAGCGGATACAAGTGGGGCAGCAGCCGTCATCGTCAAGATGATGGACAGTCCCATAAAACTGGATTTCGTGCACTTCATTGTTTTTCCTCCTGAGTCGGGTTTGGTTTTTTCTCAACGCCACTTTGGACCAAAACGTCCTCGCGACGCAATGAGCGCGGCCTTAGTTTTTCCTAAGCCGAGGATTTGCCAATAACTTCTGGTACTTGTTGTAGTTTCGAGGGCGGCTTAGCTACCTTGGCTGCTGTATAATGATCAGCGCGGGTCGAGCCATCCATGAATTCCAACGGCCACAAGCGGGACCTACTGCGCTTCGGGGCATTCGAGCTAGACCTTGCCAGCCGCGAACTCCGGAAGGCCGGAGCGCTGGTCAAGCTCCAATCCCAACAATTCCAGCTTCTTACGCTGCTGGCCGAGCGGGCAGGCCAGGTGGTGAGCCGCGAAGAGATCAGGCGGACGCTTTGGGATGACGAGACGTTCGTGGATTTCGATCAGAGCATCAATTTTTGCGTGAATAAAGTTCGCGACGCGCTCGGCGACGATCCGCAAAGCCCGCGGTATATCGAGACAGTGCCGCGCAAGGGGTACCGCTTCATTGGATTGGCACCGCCGGGGATCTCGAAACCTGTCCCGGCAAGGTGGCTGCTAGGTGCTGGGGCAGCGCTAGTGCTCCTGGTGGCGATTGCGGTGGCGGCGACGATGGGTGTATCGCGGCAGCGCGGAGTGAAGCCGATCGAGTCGCTGGCCGTGCTGCCGCTGGAGAATCTTTCGCACGATCCCGAGCAGGATTACTTCGCCGACGGTATGACCGACGAGCTGATCACTGACCTGGCGAAGATCGGCGCGCTGCGGGTGATTTCGCGAACATCCGTCATGCAGTACAAAGGGACGAAGAAGCCCATACCCCAGATTGCGCGGGAGCTGAATGTCGACGCGGTGCTGGAGGGTACGGTGACGCGCGACCAGGGACGGGTCCGGATAACGGCGCAATTGATCGGCGCGGCGCCGGAGAAGCATCTCTGGGCCGAGAAGTACGAAGGAAGCTTGAGCGAGGTCTTGACCCTGCAAGATGCCGTGGCCAAGGCCGTCGTGCGCGAGATTCAGATCAAAGTGACGCCGCGGGAGCAAGCGGTCCTGGCCACGCCGCGCGCGGTCGATCCCGCGGCTTACGAAGCCTATTTAAGAGGCCTCTATCTGAACCCTACGGAAGAAAATCTAAAGAAAATGCGGGAGTACTTCCAGCAAGCGGTCGACAAGGACCCCGGCTATGCTCCCGCCTGGGCATGGTTGGCCGACACTTACAATGGAATGGCGGCTTACGGCGTCATCCCGCCCCGGGAGGCGGTTCCTCGCGCTCGGGTCGCCGCCGAAAGAGCCTTGCGGCTTGATAACAACTTCGTCATGCCTATGGTCGAGCTCGCTAACGCTAAGCAGAACTACGAATGGGACTGGGCCGGAGCCGAACGCGAGTACAAGCGGGCGATCGAGTTGAACCCCAAGGGCGTAATTGCTCACCTAGAATATTCGGGTTTTCTGGCCGAGGTAGGACGGACCAGCGAGGCGGTGGCTGAATCGCGGCGTGCGCGCGAGCTCGCGCCAGGTATGTACTGGCCGAATGTGCAGGTGGCCTACCGCTTGTACCTCGACCACCAGTACGACCAAGCGGAGTTGGAATCCCGCAAGTTGCTTGAATGGGAGCCAGGGATCCCCTGGAGCTACATTTGTCAGGCATCCGTCCATCTGCAGACCGGACGGCAGCAGGAAGCCGTCGCGGAGTTGCGGAAGGCGGCCGCACTGCCGAGCAGCGGCACGTACGAGCTGATGTACCTGGGCCATGCGCTGGCAGTCACAGGAGCCCGGCCCGAAGCGCGAAAGGTGTTGGACAAGATGCTCAGCCTCGCGAAACGAAGATACGTTCAGCCTTCGTTCATCGCAGTGGTGTATGAGGGTCTCGGCGACCGCGACCGGGCCTTTGAGTGCTTCGAGAAAGCCTTTGCGGAACGGTCCATGCACGCCTGGGTCCTGCCGGACCCGCGGCTCGACCAGATTCGAACCGAGCCGCGATTCCAGAAACTCATGCGGGGGATGGGCTTGCAGCGCTAGGCGACGCTATATAATGAACTCCGCTATCGAGCCATCATGAACCTCAACGGCCAAAAGCGGGAGGTACTGCGCTTCGGGACCTTCGAGCTGGACCTTGCCAGCCGCGAACTGCGGAAGGGCGGAGCGCTGGTCAAGCTCCAATCTCAGCAACTCCAGCTTCTAACGCTGCTGGCCGAGCGGGCGGGCCAAGTGGTGAGTCGCGAGGAGATCAGGCGCTCTCTCTGGGATGACGAGACGTTCGTGGATTTCGACCAGAGCATCAATTTTTGCGTGAACAAAGTTCGGGACGCGCTCGGCGACGATCCGCAAAGCCCACGCTATATCGAGACAGTGCCGCGCAAGGGGTATCGCTTCATCGGATTTGCTACGCCAGCAGTCTCGAAACCTATCCCGGCAAGGTGGCTGCTGGGTGCTGGGGCAGCGGTAATGCTTCTGGTGGCGATTGCGCTGGCGGCGACGATGGGTGTATCGCGGCAGCGCGGAGCGAAGCCGATCGAGTCTCTGGCCGTGCTGCCGCTGGAGAATCTTTCGCACGATCCCGAGCAGGATTACTTCGCCGTGGGTTTGACTGACGAGTTGATCACCGACCTGGCCAAGATCAGCGCGCTGCGAGTGATTTCGCGAACCTCCGTCATGCAGTACAAGGGAACAAAGAAGCCCATCCCCGAAATCGCGCGCGAACTGGGCGTCGATGCAGTGCTGGAGGGAACGGTGACGCGCGATCAGGATCGGGTTCGGATCACCGCGCAGTTGATCCGTGCCGCGCCGGAGAAACATCTCTGGGCCGATAAGTATGAACGCGACATGGCTGACGTCTTGAAGCTCGAGGCGGAAGTCGCGCGAGCGATAGCCAAACAGATCCGGATTCGCGCAACCTCCGATGAAACCGCGCGCTTGGCCAGCGCCGCTCAAGTTCAGCCGGCCGCCTACGAGGAGTATTCGCGCGGCCGCTATCACTTTTGGAAAAATAACAGCGACCTCGAAACGAAGCAGGCGATACAGCATTTCAACCGGGCTATCCAGCTCCAGCCGGATTACGCCGCTGCCTATGGCTTGCTGTCCTTTGCGTGGCATTTGCGTTTAGGGAACGGGTGGGTGAAGCCCGGCGAGGCGGGTGACGCCGCCCGGCGAAGCGCTTTGAAGGCGATCGATCTCGATCCCAATGATCCAGAGGCCCATGTTGGATTAGCGGGCGTCCACTGGTTTGAGGATTGGGATTGGGCCGCCGCCGACAAGGAGTTTCGACGGGCTCTTGAGTTGGACCCCAACAGCATGGAAGCTTGCGGCTGCTACATCGCGTTTTTGTTTACCACCGGCCGCTTTCCCGAGGCAATCGCAATGGGCGAACTAAGCTCGCGTGTCGATCCTTATAATGCCGAGGCGCGAGCGCTACATGCAGGCGCCCTGTACGGCGCTCGCCGCTATCCGGAGGCGGTAAGTCTGGCTCAGAGCGCTGCGAATCTGGATCCGCAGAACTCCGACGCTTACCAGACGTTGGAATGGGCCTATGAGGCAATGGGGAATTCGAAGGATGCTTTGGCTGCAGTAGACCGCGACTTGTTCCACGATAGCGCGCTGCTCGCGTGGGCTTACGCTCGGCTGGGGAGGCGCTCCGATGCTTTGAGTGTCCTTGGCCAAGTCATGAAATCAGCTTCAGACCCGCAGGGTATTGCGCAGGTTTATTTTGCTCTGGGTGATCCCGACAACGGTTTCAAGTGGCTTACCAGAGCGTTCGACGAGCGGGAGAACTTCTTGAGCTTTGTAAAGTTCGATCCCGCGTTTGACAATGTCCGCGATGATCCGCGTTTTCGCGCTTTAGTCGCGCGCTTGAAGCTTCCGGACTGAGGTCAAGCGATCCAGTCCACGGGTTCCCTTTTGAGGACCTGTAGGATCGCGATCACGCTTCACGAATCGGTTGTGATCACGGACTCCTGGCCTAACCTTTCGGCCTATATGGGCCGATTAGATGGTCGATGCCCGCTACTTCGAACTTCGCGGCAGTTGTAACATGCGTCGCCGTGATAGGCGGGGCAGCAATCCTTTGGCGGGTCTACAAAGAGAAAGCGACTGAACGGAAGCTCGCTGAGG
>Ga0210405_10003809_pt1 | contig 14536 bp, 12 predicted proteins | sample IncBWH11MmetaG_FD_155492 | JGI IMG/M metagenome (GOLD analysis project Ga0210405, IMG submission 155492) | Forest soil microbial communities from Barre Woods Harvard Forest LTER site, Petersham, Massachusetts, United States - Inc-BW-H-11-M | ecosystem: Environmental > Terrestrial > Soil >... | reverse complement strand
TTTCGAAATTTCCGTTCAAAAGCCTTGCCGATAAAAAAGGGGCCGGAACGAATCCGGCCCCGGTTGTAACTCAGGCCTGCTTTACGAACTAGAAGAGGAACTTCAATCCGAACTGGATGGCGCGCGCGCCGCCGGAGCCTAGCACCGGGTTGGCTGACGCGACGTCGGGGGTGGCACAACCGCAGCCGAACGGCCCAACCGAAGGATCAGCCGTTGCGCCGACGCCCTGGCCCGTGGCCCCGCCGAACGGATTCGCAAAGTTGGGATGGTTAGTTATGTTGAACATCTCGGCGCGGAATTGGGTGGTCAGCCTTTCGCCGAATTTCCAGCTCTTGGAAACCGAGAAATCCAGATTGTGGAAACCGCCATCCCGGAAAATGTTGCGGCCGGAGTTGCCAAAGGTGCCAAACGCTGGTGCAACCAGCGCGGACTTCCCATTAAAGCTCGCAAAGCAGCCACCTGCACCCCCGTGGGCTACGCAATCTGCATAGAGTGGGGCCGATTGAGCAGCGGTCATAAATACCGTACCCGAGGGAGCCGTGTATGTGCAGCCTTTGTCACCCGGACCAGTGCAGAAAGGTATAGATTTGTCGCCTCTCGATTTGAAATCGGATGGACTACCAAAGAAATTCCAGCGATCCGCAAATTCAGCGGTTCCGCTGAAGTCGTTGCTAGTGTCAAATGCTTGCCAGGGCTGGCCGCTCTGCAAAGTCAGGATGCCGTTCAGTTGCCAGCCTTCGAGCATTTGCGCATAGCCCTTCTTACCGGGGATGGTATAGGTGGCCGAGAGGGTGAAGCGGTGACGAATATCGAAGTCGCTGTTCCCGTATTCGCCCTGCGGATCCAGGCTGTTCTTGGGCAGATATTGGTTCCAGTTATACGACTGGTTGTCCAGGGCATGAGAATACGTGTACCCTGCAACAAAATCCAAGTTGTGGTAATTGCGGCCGGTGAACGCCAACTGCAAACCGTTGTAATTGGAGCGGTAGATATTGGAGTAGTAGTTGATGTAACCCAGATAGGGATATTTTGCGTTGAAGGGGCGAGTAACTTGGTTATTTGGGGAGGAGCCAAGCGCGGGTTGGTTGATGTCCTGGATGCCAGTCAGCCTGGAACCATGGTTGCCGACATAAGCGGCGTCCAGGGAGAGTTTGCCCGAGAAGGCGTGTTGGACGCCCAAGGTCCAGGTGGTCACATAAGGAGTCTTGTAGTTGCGGTCCATCGCAAAGATGTCGCAGGGTCCGGCGTCGTTACCGATGCCGTCTCCGCAGGCGACATTGCTCACGAGGTTTGACGGGTAGATTCCCACACCGCCGACGGAAGAAGCGTTCCACTTAAGCTGGCCGGCCCCGAGCGTGATGCCGGAGGCAGCGATGTTTCCGATCCCCGGGGTGGTCACTCCATTGACTTGAAGGGCCGCGCCGGTCGGGACAACGTTGGCTCCAAGAGTGACTGTGTTGTTCGTATTCTGCTGTGAGAGGAAGGTGCTCATCGAGAGCAGGTCGTAGACGATGGCGACGCCGCCGCGAATCACGGTCGTTCCCTTTCCACTGACATCCCAGGCGGCGCCGAAGCGCGGCGCAAAGTTGGTGGGATCTTTCTTGTAGAGTGAGGGGATGTTCTTGCCTACCTGTTCGAGGCCCACACTGGGTTCAAAGTTTCCCAATTGATTGTTGGAATCGGTAGGAACCGCCTGAAGTTCATAGCGCAACCCCAGGTTGAGGGTTATGTTTCTGGAGACGCGCCAGTCATCCTGAAAAAAGAGGGCGAAGAGATTCTGGGTCATGTGGCGGATCGGATTTCCGGCCAGAATGGCAGCATTGTGGGGTGTTCCAGCCAGGAAGCTCTCCAGCGAGGTAGCACCCGGGAACGCGCCGTCTGTCTGAAAGCGGATGCGCCCCCTGGCTCCACGGAAAGTTCCTTGATCCACCTTGTCGACGCGAACTTCGCCGCCGAATTTCATGGCATGTTTCCCGCGCAAATACGAGACTTGGTCCACGAAATCGTAGACGTTGTCGGGTCCCACCAGCTTCGGGAAGTTGTGGAAGCCACCCAATTCGGTGAAGCCGTCAATTCGGACGTTTGGCAGTCCGCCGACTGTCGCAACCACGTCCGGAGAGAGGCCGGTATTGATCTGGTATGTAGTGCCTACGTTGGCGGGGACAATGGTCAGGTGATAGCGGGTATAGCCGACTCGCAGGTCATTCGCCCAGTTGGCGCTCGGAGTCCAGGCATAGTGACCGGCGGCGGCTTGCGCTCGCGAGTGGACCACCGTGCCGTACTCAGGGAGGAGTTCGGCAGAATCTTCGGCGGTGATGTTGTCGTTGCCGAAGAAATAGGAGCCGCTCAGAGTGTTCTTCTCATTGATGTGGTAGTCCACTTTACCCAGTGCGTTTCGGGAGGAATCTACATCTGGAAATCCACCGGGTCTGTTCACGACACCACTTGTATTCGGGCCGTAGGTACCGCCCGTGCAGGAAGTATAAGGAGGTGCAACGTTCGCCGGGCAACCCAGGAGGTAAAGGCTCTGGGCGCTGAAAGGAATGTTGTGGGCAGCGAGATCCGCCAGGGCATCCGGAACGCTAACGGAGGGGTCCGGGCCACCGGCCGCGGTGACGGTGGTGGGAGAGTTGACTCCGATGGAATTGCCTACGGTATAGTCACGGAACTCAAAACCGCCAAACCAGAAAAGTTTGTCCGGAATGATGCGGCCACCTGCAGTGGCGCCGTACTGCTCGAGCTCGACAGGGGTCTTTGGCGTGCCAACAGGGTTGAAGTAGTTGCGTGCATCAAAAGAGTCTGAACGGCCGAATGCGTAGGCGGAGCCGTGGATCTGATTGGTGCCGGACTTCAAACCGACGCTGGTGATGGCCCCTGGTTTCCAGCCAAACTCAGCCTTCGGGTTCACTTGCGTGTTGAATTCCTGGATCGCATCGATCGGCAAAATCGTAGCCGCATCGCCGGCGACGGCCGCGGCGTTCGTCACGCTGAATCCCATGAAGGCTTCGTCGTTGCTCAGGCCGTCCACCAGATAGCTGGTGTCTTCTGGACGCGCGCCGTTGGTGGTTTGCGTCCACGGGCCACCGCCCGGATAAATGGTGGTGCCGGGACGAAGCGTCAGCAGGTTCTGGTAATTTCTGCCGTTCAGCGGGATCTCGTTAATGGTCATGTTGCTGATCGTGCCGCCGAGAGTAGTTGAGGTTGTGTCCACCATTGGGACTTCTTCGGTGATGGTGATCGTTTCGGTCGTCGAGCCGGGCTGCAGTACGACGTCTACCCGTAAATCCTTGCCGACTTCAACCTGAATATTCTTCCGGTCGAAGACCTTGAAGCCCTTCACTTCGACACGAACCGAATACGTGCCCGCCACGAGGTTCAACGCGACGAAGGCGCCATCAGAATCCGTTACCAGGTTTTGAGTAACGCCGCGCGCTACGTCCGTCACAGCCACGCTCGCCCCGGCGATGTAGGTGCCCGACTTATCGGACACGGCGCCCAGGATGCGTCCGGTGTTCCCCTGCGGGAAGGCCGGAAGGGAAAGGAGAAGCGCGGCTGAAATCAGAGCCAAAAGCTCGAAGGACTTCCTCAAATGGACACAATTCGACATTACACACCCCTGTAAAATCCCCTGCCCGGGAGTAGACCCCGCACAATAGGTATAGCCGCTGTACCATCATACGAACCGCCTTGTCAACCATTTCCTTTCTTCGACTCAGCAAAATTATTGATGCAGCGCGTACCCATCAACCTGTGGTCTGCGCGACAGCCCACGTAACTCCAGCAAAATGCGTGCTTTGCTGGTGAGATTGTGGATCTTCCTCCGGCAACAGTCGACGAACTGGTCTGGAGCGGTGCCACACCTCTGAGGAACGCACTGCGGCCGGGGAATTGGTACAGATAACAGACCTCTCAGGGCTCGCTGAGCCGCGGAGGTAACATCTCTCGAACGTAATCTCTAGGATCGCAGGCCAGCTCTTCGTTTGGAAAAATCTCAGTCCTGAACGGTGTAAATCCAGATCTCCGCCCCATGATCCGCGCGCGGCGGCACCCCCAGAAAGAACCGGTCGAATCCTTTGTGGCCTTTCCCAAAATAACCCGCCGTGCGCGCGCCAAGCGTGGACGGAACTTTCGCAAGAAGCTGATAGTGATCTGCATCCGTCTGCTGAAACACGCTGATGTATCCCTCGCCGCCGGGAATATAAATTCTTTTTCGTCCCGAATCATAGTAAACGTCGTCCGCATCCTGCACGCAGGGAAGCTCAGCGACTGTATGGCCAGAGTTTGTATTGAACACAGCAAACCGCGCGGGCTTGTGCGTCGCCACGAACAACCGGTGATCCGCCTCGTCCAGCGCCATAGGAAAGTTGTGCTCCAACGTCATCGGCCACCGCGTTATAGCGCCCGTTTTGCGATTGATCACTGCAATCTGCTTCAAGTCCGGAAGATTCACGTAAATGTTCGGCCCGGCGGTTTCCAGTTGGAACGATTCCGGATGCGCGCCAAGCTTGTACTCTTCCGGCAAGCGTTCGTTTGTCATCGCGTCCACCATCCCGATCGCTCCGGTTTCATCCTCGCCGAAACCTACGTACACCCGGTGAGTCGCGGCGTCGTAGCGCAGGTTATCCACGTCACCATGAAAATCAATTTCCTTCACCAAATCAAAATTCTCGCCCGCATAAATCAGCAATTTGCCCTTGCTGCTGGCCACAAAAAGTTTCTTCGTCTCCGGCGCGTAGGCCACACCCTGCGGATTCGGAATCCCCGTAATCGTATGCGCCCGCACTCGAGCGCTGATGTCGATCACCTCCACGGTATTGTTCCCCAGCGCGGCCACAAACAACTGGTTCTTCCCGTCGAATCCGAAATGATCGAAACGCCCCTGAACGCCGGGAGTGGCAATCGCCTCGGTCAAAACAAGTGGTCGGGGAGCCTCCGGAGCTCCTGGGCCCTGGGCGCGAAGCGCGGGAGAGTTTGGAAACGCCAACAGTGCGAAGCAGCACAAAGGACGGAATAATTTCACAATGCCTCCAATAAAACCGCGAAAATTCGAAGCAAACGGATGAGCTGGCGAAGGAGGATATACCAAAAAGAGTTGACGTGGCAAAAGGTCAGGTGGTAGAACCACAATCCGCAGCTCGTGGTTTCGACAGACCAGCCACTCGCTCCAAATCGTGAATCGAGGTGAAGGATGCGTTCTCTATTGAAGACAATCTTGTTAGGGCTCGGGGTCGTGTTCGCAGCGCCAATGCTTTTGCCCTCAGGCGCCACTAACATCTGCGCCCAGCTCAGCACCGGCCGGGAGGCCGCCGAGGCCATCCCACCCCACGGCTACGTCGTGGCCAGCAAAGCGATCAAAGGTTCCGACATCCCTGGCGACTACACCTTCGTTCTCACCCGCGACGAGATCTATGTCCCCATCCTCGTGCGCAAGCCCAAGGGCAATGGCCCCTTTCCCGCCATCACCATGGGCTGGGGCGAAGGCCGCGAAGGAATGAAGAAAGTCGAGCAACTCTCCGAACGCCTCACGCAGATGCAGGACCGCATGATCGCCCGCGGCTACGTGGTGGTCACTGTAAATTATCGCAACGAAATTCCCTACGCTTACGAAAGCTCCAAGCCGCCCCAGAATCTTCCCGACAGCATCAGCGGCGACCGCCGCATGCTCAAGTCGGGCCCCACGCTCGATCACGAAGACCTGATCGCCATCATTAAATATCTCCAAACGCTTCCCTACATCGACAAGAAAGCCGTAGGAGCCATGGGCGTCAGCCACAGCGGCGAAATGATCATGAAAGCCTCCAGCGAATACGATTTCGCCGCCGGCGTCTGTATCGAACCCGCCGACCACGAATTCCTCACCGTCAACACCGGCCCCACCGCCCCAAGAAAAGACAACGAGATCCAATACAACGACATCGAAGTCGCCCGCAAAAACGCCAACAAGCCGGAAGCCATGGAACGCATCCAGCGCATCCACACGCCAATCCTGATCTTCGGCCGCGACACCGACCACCAGCAGGGAATTTTCAAGCTGACTTACGAGTGGATGAAAGAAGCAGGCAAAGACGTACAATGGACCAGCTTCGATCACCCCGTGCACGGCTACGTTTTCATCATGAATCAGCCGGACGGCTCGTATAAGCCGGATGAAATCCAGCAGAAGACCTTCGAGATCTTCATGGATTATTTCGACAAGCATCTGAAACACTAACGCCAGCCGGGCATTTCGAAGCCGCTCGAGCGAATCGAGAACTGGGGGTGTGCTGTGAAACTCGGATTTATCGGCCTCGGCGACATGGGCCAGGCAATCGTGCCGCGTCTGCTCGGCGCGGGCCACCAAGTGGCGGGTTGGAACCGCACAAAAGAAAAAGCGGAACCGCTCTTCAAACTCGGCATGGGCTGGGCCGAATCGCCAAAGCAACTAGCCGCCGAATCCGAAATCGTTTTCACGATTGTCACGAATTCAGATGCGGTGAAGTCCATCGCCCTCGCCGAAGACGGCATTATCTCCGGCCTCCGCAAAGGCTCCATCTATCTGGACATGAGCACGATCGATCCCGATGCCAGCCGCGAAGTCGGCGCCGCCTTCACCAAAGCCGGCCTTACCATGATGGACGCGCCCATCTCCGGCACCACGTTTACCATCGGCAAAGGCAACGCGTCCGTGATGGTCGGCGGCGATAAAGCAGCGTTCGACCGCGTTCAACCCGTTCTCCTTGCCATCGGCCCGAAAGTGACCTACATCGGCGGGCAGGGCCTCGCCGTCCAGCTCAAAGTCGCTCTCAACATGACGCTGGTAATCGAAGTGATTGGCTTCTGCGAGGGCGTCGCGCTCGCGGAAAAAGGTGGCGTCCCGCGCGAAGTGGCCGTGGACGCGATGCTCAAAAGCGTCGTTGCCTCGCCTGTAATCGCCTACCGCGCGCCGCTGATTCTCGAAGGCCACATCTCCGACGCCACTTACGGTGACGTCGATCTCCAGCAAAAAGATATGCTGCTCGCGCTCGACCTCGGCCGGAAAATGGGCGTACCCGTTCCCCTCGGCGCGGCCGCCAACGAAATGCTCAACGCCTGCCGCGGCCTAGGTCTCGCCCACCACGATTTCGTCACCGTCTATGAGGTCTACCGCCGCCTGGGAGGAATGTCCAAGTGAAACCGTATCGCACCAATCTTCGCGATGTGCCCAAAGTCGGTGGCCTGACCAAAGAAGACGGCTGGATCAACATGCAGGTCCAGTTTCTCATCGACCAGAAAACCGCCGGCTCCGATAAGTTATTAATCGGCTGGACCGTTCTCCCACCCGGCGCGCGTCACGACAAACACCGGCATCCGAATTGCGACGAATTCTTCGTGGTGATTCAAGGCAGCGGCCACATCTACACCGACACCGGCCGCGAGCCCTCCTCAAAAGGCGACGTCATCTTCACCCCGCGCGGCCACTGGCACGGCTTCGACAACACCGGCACCGAAGACGTAATCCTCGTCTGGGGATGGAGCGGCGCTGGCTCCCTAGAAGCCGCCGGCTACGAAATTCCGGCGGAAGGCTACTAAACGGGGACAGAATCGCGCAATGTCACAGGCCTGGGAAGACCCGCGAATCAAAAGTGGAATGCAGCAGCAGCTCCGCTGCCGGCGTGAGCTGCTCGCCGCAGGTAAAAAACCGCTCGGCTGGAAACTCGCATTCGGCGGTCCCGCCGCTCTCGAAAGATTGCGCATCAACGCGCCGCTCGTCGGATTTCTGATAGCCGATGCGGTGGTCGCATCGGGTTCCACGATCTCTTTCGCCGGCTGGAAAAAACCGGCTGCCGAACCCGAACTCGCCGTCTATCTGGGAAAAGATTTGGCTCCTGGCGCTGATCGGCAGACAATTATGAGCGCAATCGCAGGACTCGGCGCCGCCATCGAAGTCGCCGACGTGGATCACCCTTCCGACGATGTCGAGGGCACACTGGTCCGCAATATCTACCAGCGCCACCTAATTCTCGGCCCGTGCGAAGCAGCGCATGCGGGCGGCAACTTGTCTGGCCTCAACGCCCGCGTCTTGCGCAACGGCGCGGAAATAGCCAACACCTCCGACCTCGAGGCCTTGACCGGTGAACTCGTCACTATCGTCGGCCACGTCGCCAATCTTCTCGCCCATTTTGGAGAAACGCTTCGCGCCAGCCAGATCATCATCGCGGGCTCCATCACTCCGCCCATCTGGGTCGAACCCGGCGAAACCATCGGGTTTCATCTCGATCCGCTGCAGCCAATCTTCATAAATTTCGCCGCGGCTCCGTAACTTTTGCGGATCAGTCGAATCAAACGTGGCGCTCGCAACTTGCACGGCCAGATTGCCCGGCGTATAGTGCGTCGGAATCCAAAACTGATTGGACGAACAGGAATCCATGCTCACGGCTTTGAATAATTCGATCGCCAAGCGCGTTCTCCTCTTCGCGACCACGATTCTTTTCACGGCATCCTTTGCCGGGGCTGCTCAGAACAACGCAACGAAGACCGGCGCCTGGTCCGGCGTCCTCGTCACCAGCGCCTGCAACGCCGACGAAGCCTTCAACGAATCCCCCGAGTGCTTCAAGAACGTTCCGGGTGCAAAAATCGCCCTGTACGACGACACCAACCGCCTGATGTACTCGCTCGAACCGCAGGAGAAAGTCATCGCCCATCTCGGCGACACCGTAACCGTCCGCGGCACCCTCGACGAAGACACGATCAAGGTAGCGTCCACCGAGCCGATGTCCATCGGCCTCGCCGTCGGCCAGAAAGCTCCCAACTTTTCCGCCCGCGACGAATTCGGCCACACCCAAACGCTCGAATCCCTGAAAGGCCCGAACGGCACAGTCCTCCTCTTTTTCCGCTCCGCCGACTGGTGACCCTTCTGCAAAGGGCAGCTGGTCCAGCTGCAAAGCGCGTTCCCCCGATTCGAAAAGCAAGGCGTCAAATTCGCCGCCATCAGCTACGACTCCGAGGAAATCCTCAGATTCTTCGCCGATCGCCACAAAATCGAATATCCGATGCTCGCCGATCCGGATTCCAAAATCATCAAAGCCTACGGTGTCTTCAATCATGAAGCCACCGGGATGCAGAAAGGTTTTGCCCGCCCGGGATATTTCTTCATCGATACCAACGGCGTCATCAAGGAAAAATTCTTCGAAGCAAAATACCGCGAACGCCTCACCGGCAACAGCATCATCGCGAAACTCTTCCCCGAACTCGGCCAGGAAGTCACCGACACCGTGGACGCCCCGCACTTGAAGCTGGCATTGGAGCAATCCGACCGCACGGGTGTGCCGGGAACGCGCATCACCGTGTACACGGATGTGCAGTTGCCAGCGGATGTGCACGTTTACGCGCCCGGCACGCAAGGCTACAAGCCAGTAAAACTCGTAATGGACCCAATCCCTGATCTCGAGTTGAGCTCAGCCGTCTACCCCGCATCCAGAACTCTGTATCTGCCTGCGATCAAGGAAAAAGTGCCCGTCTACGAAGGCACCTTCCGCATCAGTCAGGATGTAAAAGTCAGCTCCAGCTCCCAATTCTGGGGCTCCCTCGGCAAAGACGGAAAAATCTTCACACTCACCGGCAAGCTCGAGTATCAAGCCTGCGACAAAACCATGTGCTACGTTCCCGCTTCAGTCCCGGTCAAGTGGCAACTCCAGGTCTTCCCGCTCGATCGCACCCGCGCCCCAATCGACATCCGCCACAAATAACCACGCGATGTTGACGATGGCGCAATCTGAAAAACCTTTAACCGCAAATTCCACAATTTGAATTAGTCTCTTCGAACCATGACTCCTAACCATCGTTTTTGGTTTGTCTGTTTTTTGCTCCTGGCCGTTTCAGGCTTGCCCTCCTGCGGAGCGAGCTCCGCCGATCAGCCGCTGTTTACTTCAAATCACGAGGCGCTTGCACTGGATGTGCCCAGTCAATTTCGATTCGTCGCGTTTGGGGATACGCGATTTCACGATCCCGCGGACACGGAAGCAGCGAATGCAGCTGTCAGGCAAACTCTCGTGAAGGCCATTGATGAAGAGAAGCCAGCCTTCGTATCCATCGGTGGCGACATTGTCTATTCTGGGGACAATCCGAAGGACTGGCGGGTTTGGGAAACGGAAACGGCCCTTTGGCAAGCGCATAAAATTGTCATTTACCCCGCGCTGGGAAATCACGATCTCCATGGAGACCAAAAAACAGCGCTGGGAAACTACTTTGCGCGTTTTCCGGCGATCAAAGAGAGCCGATTCTACTCCGCGCGGATCGGAAACTCCCTGCTATTGGTCCTGGATAGCGCGCTGGATGAACTCACCGGGCCGCAGGGAGAATGGCTGCACGGCCAAATCGACCATCTCGCTTCGAATTTTGATTTCGTGTTCTTGGTATTTCACCACCCTCCGTACACCAGTTCGTCCGATGAGAAGGCTTACGGCGGCGGGCACTCGGCGCGAGAGAAGGAAATGGGCCTTGCCGCGTTCCTCGAAGAAAAGCAGAAGCAAGTGCGGGCGCGCTTTGTCGTCTTCAATGGACACGTCCACAATTACGAGCGACACGAGCGCAACGGAGTGATCTATTTCGTAACCGGGGGCGGGGGAGCGCATGCCTATCCCATTGCTCGAAAGGCCGACGACCGCTACAAGGATCCGGGAATCAACTACCACTACCTGCTGGTGGCAGTGGACAAGAACCAGGTCCGAATTACGATGAAGAAATTGGAGTTCAAGGACGGCAAACCGGTGTGGACCCAGCCGGACGAAACGGTGATCCCGGCGTCCCTCGCGAAAGCTGCGGGCGCTCCGTAATCCCGCGGCAAAATACGCAGCTGGTTTGTCCGGTCAAGAATTGCCGTATGATACGGGCATGCGACTTCTCCTCGTCGAAGACGACGCGCGCATCGCACGTTTCGTGGCCAAAGGCCTGCGCGAAGAGTCCTACGCCGTCGACACCGTGGAGAACGGAAACGACGCCGTCTACCAAACCGAAATCAACGATTACGATCTGATCGTCCTCGACGTCATGATTCCCGGTATGGACGGTTTCGCCGTTTGCAAAGCCATCCGCGCCGGCGGCAAACGCACTCCCATCCTCATGCTCACCGCGAAAGACGGCGTCGACGACCGCATCAAAGGCCTCGATTCCGGCGCCGACGATTACCTAACCAAGCCCTTCGAATTCCGCGAACTCCTAGCCCGCCTGCGCGCCCTGCTTCGCCGCCCCAACGAGCTCCGCCCCCCGCGAATCGTCGTCGGCGATCTAGAACTCGACACCGCTTCCCAAACCGCGAAACGCGGCACGCGTTCCATCCCGCTCACCGCCAAGGAATACGCCCTCCTCGAATACTTCGCCCGCAACGCCGGCCGCGTAATCGGCCGCTCCGAAATCGCCGAACACGTCTGGGACGAAACCTTCGATCCCTTTTCCAACCTGATCGAAGTCTACGTCAACCGCCTGCGGCGCAAACTGGGCGAAGAAGCCGGCAAGCCCCTGCTGCAAACTCGCCGCGGCAGCGGCTACGTCCTCTGCGACAACGAACCTCCCGGCAAAAAACACGCCGCGCAAACTTCCGGCGGAGCAAGAAAATCCCATGCTTGAGTCCGTCCGCTCACGCATTACGCTCTGGTACAGCGGCCTACTCGGCCTCTTCCTGGTTTTGCTCGCGGGCCTCACCTACTTTCTCTACTGGCACAACAGCCTGCTAAGCACCGACAGCAATCTCCTCGAATTGAGCGAAACCTACGTCACCACTTTCAACGCCGAGATGAAGGACGCATCCGGAGAGGACCCAAGAAAAGAGGCTGCCCGGGTGGCTATGATCGAGCATCGCTTTCGTGACGTCGTCTTCGCCCTCGTGGACGGCCACGGCCAGGTGATTCTCAGCTCTCTCGATCTTCCGGCAATTCGCGGTGGACTTGAGCACTTCACTCCCGAGATTTTTTCCTCAAAAGAATTTCTCGCCCTGGCGCACGCCCCCAGAACCGCCGGCACCGGCACATTTCAAAATGTCCCCGGCGGCAAAAACGGCTTCCGGGGCTATTCGCGCCTGCTGGAACCCGAGGACCGCAACGTCTCACTTGTAATTTTGCAATCCCTCCATCCGCAAAAAGAAATCATGGAGGACATTCGTCACACCTTCTACTGGATCATCCCCATCGCGTTGCTGCTCGCTAGCGCCGGCGGCTATTTCCTTGCCAGAAAAAGTCTCGCACCGGTCACCGACATGGCCACACAAGCCCGCAGCATGGGCGCCGCCCGCCTCAGCGAACGCCTCGAAGTTTCCAATCCCCGCGACGAACTCGGCACCCTCGCCCTTTCCTTCAACGAACTCCTTGACCGCCTCGAAAAATCCTTCGAACAGCAGCGCCGCTTCGTAGCCGACGCCTCGCACGAACTCCGCACTCCGGTAGCGATCCTGCAAGGCGAAACCGAAGTCACCCTTTCCCGTCCCGATCGCCCGCCCGAGGAATACCGCGAAACGCTCGCGATCCTCCGCGACGAATCGCATCGCCTCGCCCACATCATCGAGGACCTCTTCACGCTCACCCGCGCCGATGCCGGCCAGTATCCGCTGAAGTGCCGCGACCTTTATCTCGACGAACTGGCCACCGACGTTCTCCGCCGTACCCGCTCTCTCGCCATCGCCAAAGGCGTCACGCTCACCTCCTCTATCCAACCGGAGCTTCCTCTCTACGCCGACGAAGACCTCCTCCGCCGCATGTTGCTCAACCTCCTCGACAACGCCATCAAGTACGCGCCCGCCGGCGGAATGATCAACGTAGACTGCCGCCTCGACGCAAATTCCTACGTTCTGCGCGTCTCCAACACCGGCCCTGGAATTCCCAAAGAACTTCAGTCGCGCATTTTCGAGCGATTCTTCCGCGCAGACAAGGCCAGATCGCGTTCCGAAGGCGATACCGGCGGCGCCGGCCTCGGCCTCTCCATCGCCCGCTGGATCGCCGAAGCCCACCACGGCCGCCTCGAGCTCACGCAATCCGATAGCTCCGGCACCACCTTCACTGCCTATCTTCCCGCGCCCAATCGCAGTACGATTTCCGGTTAATCCTGTGTTTATCTCACAATCGATAGCGTGAACACAGGTAGAACGGCCAGGTTCGTTCCCGTATATTCGCAATTTGAAATGGAAGCTGGAGGCAGAGATGAAAAACACAGCGTTGAAAAACAACTTGATGCGAGCGATGGTTGCCGGATTCCTGGTGATCGGATTCTTCGTCGCGGCTGGAGCACAAACACAAACCCCGAAGAAATCGAAGATTCCTGCAGCACTTCTGAAGGATGCCAAAATTTCCATTGAAGTGGCGCGCGCCACCGCGCTGAAAAAAGTTCCGGGCGAACTCCAGGAAGAAGAGCTTGAGAAAGAAAACGGGAAACTCGTCTATTCCTTTGACATCCGGGCGACGGGGCAGAAGGATATAACCGAAGTGCAGGTGAGCGCGATCGATGGCTCGATTGTGAGTGTCGAGAAGGAAAATGCCGCCAGCGAGGCCAAGGAAAAGAAGCAGGACTCAGCTAAGCCGTAACAGCGGGACGGGCGCCACAAGGTCATGCAAAAGAGAGAACTGTTCATTCAGGTAAGCAATTCGCACCGCAAACATCATTGCGGACTAATCGTGCTGTTATGGAGTGCCAGGCTTCTTTCCGGAGGAGTGTGCGCAGGTCAGCAACCGGATGCCCCCGCGCCGCAACCGGCAGTGGTGGCGAAACTGACGCAAGCGGCTGCGGCCACCGCGCCTGCTCCCGGAGCCCCCGTGCGGCTGACGTTGCAAGACGCTCTGGCTTTGGCTCGCAAGAATGAGCCAACCTACCAATCAGTGGTCACAGCAGCCGGTGTAGCCGGCGAAACCCGGGCCCAGACGCGGGACGTGCTGCTCCCGAGCGTGAATTTCAGCACTTCAGCCATTTATACGCAGAGTAGCCATAACGGGACGAATGGAGTGATTTTCATCGCCAACAACGCGGTGCACGAATACATCAGCCAGGGGAATGTTCATCAGCAGTTGGACCTGGCATCGTGGGAGACTTATCGCAGCGTGGCGGCACTGGCTTCCGCGGCGAAAGCGAGGGCGGAGGTTGCCGCACGAGGATTGGTGGTCACGGTGGTGATGAACTACTTTGCCACCGCCGCCGCGGAAAAGAAGCTCGAGTCCGCCGCACGCACTGCGGATGCAGGCGAGAAATTTCTCCAACTTACTCAAGCCCTCGAAAAGGGCGGGGAAGTGGCCCATTCCGACGTCATCAAAGCGGACTTGCAAGCTCAGGAACGCCGCCGCCAACTCCAGGAAGCAAAGCTCGGATTGTTGAATGCCCGTCTGGACTTGGCCGTCCTCCTCTTCCCCGATTTCAACGACCATTTTGAAATCGGTGACGACTTGCACGGAAGCGTGGCGCTGCCTCCGCAACCTGAATTTGAAGCCCAAGCCGCCCAGGGAAATCCGGAAATTCGCGCAGCCCTCGCGGCCACACAGGCTGCGGCACACGAGGTCAGCGCCGCCCGCGCGGGATATCTCCCCACCATCAGCCTTGATTATTTTTA
>Ga0210405_10003807_pt1 | contig 14538 bp, 13 predicted proteins | sample IncBWH11MmetaG_FD_155492 | JGI IMG/M metagenome (GOLD analysis project Ga0210405, IMG submission 155492) | Forest soil microbial communities from Barre Woods Harvard Forest LTER site, Petersham, Massachusetts, United States - Inc-BW-H-11-M | ecosystem: Environmental > Terrestrial > Soil >... | reverse complement strand
CTCGACAGTTTTGTAATGGCCATGGTATTCCGCCTTTCAATGTAGCAACGTGACTACATTATAAATAGGATTCTTGTGAATGTCTGCACGAAAATTGAGAGAGTCGGACACACGGCAGTCGGCCGTCAGGCGCTCGGTAAAAGAGGCGACCGACGGCCCATCAGCCGCCCATTATTCGATCAACCTGAATGTCCGGATGGAACGGTCTCCGATCTTTCGACGAACGGAAATTGGTTTACGTCCCGTCCCTCTCAGTTTTCAGCGTCCATTTGCCGCACTTCCTGGGGTTTTTTGTAATTGCTGGGCTGCGTTTGTTTCGATCTATAGAATTCCACGTATGCGCCAAATCCGTCGAAAAATCGTGAGCGAGCAACCAAAAGGCGAGATGGATGTGAAGTTCAAAGCCTTTGTCGAACGCACTACGTGGTATCGATGCGAGCGCGTCCGGAACGAAAACGATGTCGGGAGATTGAGATCGCCGAACGTCAACGCCTGATTCGAGAAAACGAGCGAGGCACAAAGCGCATGTGGCTCAGATAAACCTGCTGACCGACTACGATCCGGCTGTGCCATTCCCGGATATAGTCGTAGTCGATCAGCACGGAAGGATTGTCACAGTGGTGTCGGTCTCATGCGAGTCCAGTCGCTCTCAGTAGTACTTCACCAATCACTATCAACGCAGTCGCGCCTATGATCCAAGTAGCGACTGTTGAAGCGCAGAAACACCATCCCCAAAAGCTCGAAAGCTTTGAGCAGACGGCGGAACAAATGACTTTGCCCATCGCGGGAGCAGTGGTGGGGATGCTCGCTCCCAGCGCATTCGCTACTGTGATACCTTCCTCAGCCGCCAATATTTGCCGTGCCAGCGGTGGAACCTTCTTTGCCCATAATGGCCCTCCTCACGTGCATAACTTAAGATGCTGAATCAGCACTAGGTGACCGGTAAAATTGGCTGTACGAGTCGTATAAGGAACGCTTCTTCGCCCTGACTCCGGTTGCGATCAAGCTCCACCAGAAGGAGATCAACGCTCCGCATCACCTTAAGTGGGGCATCGTCACCGCGATCAATGCAAGATGGAGTTCGCGATCAATCACTAAAGAACATGGCGATACGAAGACCGCCGGCAGGATCAGTGCGCAACCGCGACTTCACCAACGTGCCCGCGAAATCCACGCCTATGGAACGGTGAGCCACCTGCTGCCGCTCGAACTCGAGGAACCCGTACGCTTGGAAATGACCGAGCAAGTAAACCGGTTGCTCCCCGACACGATGACCCTTCGAGATTGGTACAAGAAGTCTCATTAAGTTTTCGTCAGCGCTGCGTGAGGCTGACGCCTGAACTCCATGACGGGAGCCGCCTGTAGCTTGAAGTGAGTTCACCGAGCGCGCGGTCATGAGCACTTCACCTCTCGCGGTTGCGCAGTCTCGACGGTGCGGATTCGGATAGTGTGTGGATAAAGTTGTTCGAGCAAGGCGCGCGTTCGAAGTCGAAGTCGTGAGAGGCGTCGAAGACGCCGAGGCGACGATGAGAGCGGAGTCCGAACGCACGCCGTTCGAGACAACGACGCGCCTGGGGGTTATCTGGATAAGAATGAATAGCCAACAGAGAGATGACATAGGCACATGGGGACAGCAACTGGCTCGAATGCGGGCGAATGTGCGGCGAAGAAATTCATAAAATACCGGAGGCCAAGATTGGGGGGCAACTCGGGGGCAACAACCGCCGAAGGGGCGTTTTTTAGGGGTTTGTACGTCGTCTAAATCATTGAAAGCAGTAGCACGATGACGCAGGAAACGGACTGTCACGGCAGAGGCCGCGGGTTCGAGTCCCGTCGTCCCCGCCATTCTTTTCAATTACTTACAGAATGGCACTTTTGGAATCTGGGTGCAATTAGGGTGCACCAGCTTCTCGCCCTTCGCAGGTAGCGCGTGCGTCGGAACAATGTCGACTAAGTAGGGAAATTCTGCGCGATTTCCGCGGTCACCCTTACTCCGCCGCTGATGGGCAGTGGCGCTCATTCCGAAAAACTTAAGCAAACTACACCCGCACTGTAATCTTCGTCACAAGTATTTGAGGACCAACTCAGCGACCTTGGGCCGTAGCCTTGGCTGCAGGAACTGAGATGGTGATGGAATCAGGCTGCGTCCATTTGGCGATGCCGGCGGTCAGTTCAAGGCGGTGCATCGTGATTCTGAGAGTGCCGCGATCGACCTCTACTTGCAAATAGTGATAATTAACTTCCTTGCTCTGAAAAGGATCGTCCGGGGCGCGCTCGATCGGATAAGCGTGCGCTCCCGCTCCGCCGGTCACGAAATAAGTGACTCCTCCGTGCTCGTGACGTTCGTAGTTATGGACGTGGCCGGAGAAGACAACGATGCGCGCACGCAGATTCGCTTGTCGCGCTTCAAGCATTTTGGCCAACTCTTGCTCATGAGGGCGTGCTGAGTGGCCCCCTCCGAGCTTCTTGTCATCCGAAGAACTCGTGTAAGGAGGATGGTGAAGAACGAGGAAGATGAAATCGACGTCAGGCGGAACGGTGTCCAGATGTTTCGTGAGCCATTGTCCTTGCGGGCCGGAAGTTTCGTCGAGCGAACTGTCGAGCATCAGCATTAACGTGTTTGCGGCACGAACGGAATAGTAGCGGCTGTTCTTCAGGTCAGGGAAGCGCTGGAAATAGTTGGCCAGGGCGACGCTCTCGTCGCCGTGAAGATCGTGGTTGCCGAGCGCTGGATAGACGGGAATCTTGTTTGTCTGCCACGCGGCAGTTTCACTGTCCCACACTTTCCAGTCGTTAGCATCGTTTCCGTTGTAAACGATGTCGCCTCCAAAAGAGATGAAAGCGGGTTTCGTTTTTGCGATGGCTTCCACCATTTCGTGGCGAACAGCTGGATTGGCAGCTTCGGTGTCCTTCGGATCGTGGAAGCGGGAATCTCCGCAAGCGACAAAACGAAAAGGCGTCGTCACTTGGAGTTGAAGCTCCACGGGTTGGCTTGGCGGCGGTGAAACCTGTGAGGGCGAGGTGGAACACGCCACACTGCCGAGGAAGAGCGCGACAATCAAGAGTCTCTGGAGACAGTTCACTTAGGACTCACGACCAGCACTTCAAATTGTCCACCTTCTGCCGTGGAGAGGAAGAGTTGATGCGTTTTTGGATCCAGTGCCATTGTCTTTGCGCGGGGCAGCGTTTTTATTGTGTCGATAGCAGTATAGGTGTCAGGATCGTCCTGACGGATCACAGTGATTGTACCCTCGCCGTTGGAGTTAAAAATCAGGTGAGTGGAGGGATCGTAGGCGGTTGCGTCAACGTGGTCGCCAATCGGCAGCGTGGTAATGACTTTGCCGTTGTCAGCGTTCATGACTGCCATCACTTTGCTGCGGCAGCCGATGAAGAGACGGCGATTGGCGCGATCGATCGCCATGCTCGACGGCGACTGGCAGGGAGCAGTGGGCCAACGCTGCTCGACGGTTAGTTTTTGCGCGTCGATCTTCACGACCATGCTCTGGTCTTCGAGGTTGTTGAAGACGAATCCGTTGCCGTCGGCGGCGGCAAATTCAGGGCCTCCGCCTAAATCAACGGCGCCCGCAACCTTACCCGTTGCCGCTTCGATCGCGGTTGCACTATTGCTGTCTCCATTGAATGCGAAGACTCGGGAGGTGGCGGGATCATAAATGATGCCATCGGGCTTCTTTCCCGTGGGAACTTCTTGAATCGGCTTTAGGGTTTTCAGGTCGAACACCGTTACTGAGGAAGTTTGCCCGTTGGTGACAAATCCGCGATTCAATTCCGGTGCGATGGCGACGCCGTGAATTCCGTGGAGGTTGTCGACCTTGCCGACGACGGCACTGGAATCCACATCCAGAACTTCCACCTGCGTTCCATGGGTGACGTAGAGGCGACGAGCCGATTCGTCGACGGTGAGGTAGTCCCAACTGCCTTGTCCGGGAAGGGGGATCTTCTTGGTGACGGAGTAGCCACTGTTCGACGCGGCCAAGAACACCAAGCATAGGCCCATCACGAGGACTGACACGCACATCCTGCCGAAAAACTCGGACGGTTTTTGAGGCACAGTAGTCCTTATCCGCCCTCGAGTCAGCTCGAGGGACCGGGTAGAATTCTTAGAACTCGAAGCGCAGCATTAACTGAATCTGACGCGGCAAACCCGTTCCCGTGTTCGGGGAGGTCGCATTGTCGTTATTGTTGTTGAAGTTATTCGTGCTCGTGATCTGACCCAGATTGCCAACGGGGCTCAGGATGTACTGATTCGTAGGGAGTCCAGCGCTATCCGTCACGTTGGTGTAGTTGAACGCCAAATTGTCGGTGCTTGGATCGCCATATTGCGTGTGGTTAAAGATGTTGAAAACCTGCACGCCGAACTGCATGGCGACGCGCTCGGTGAGTTTCGTGGTTTTGGTGAGCGCCAAGTCGATTTGCCATGAGTTGAGGGCGCGAACGATGCCGTTCGGCGCGGTGCCAAACCGGCTGACCAAACCGCAGGAGAGCGGGCAAACGAGCGTTCCCTGAGAATTGACCACGCCAATCCCGCCGGGGTCGAGCGGCGGTGGCGCGAATGCCGCAGGGTTAATCGGAATCGTGTGGTTATGCACTCCGCCGGGCAGAAGTACCGGAACCCCCGGAACGATATCCGGCCTCTGCGTAGTCTGGTCGTTGTCGTCGGGAAGCTGGGTAGGGGAAATGTTTAAAGTCACGGTAAGCGGGTGGCCCGTATGGATGAGCCCGAGGCCGCTCAAAGTCCATCCCCCGACGATTTTGCTGAGCACTCCTCCGCCATTCAGGAAAGCTTTCCCTGTGCCGAACGGCAATTCATAAACCGCGTTGGTGGTGAAATTGTGACGAATGTCGAAGACGCTGGGCCCGTAGTCGCAGCGGAGACAATTTACATTCTCGGGACCGTTCGACTCCCCGCCTCCAACCGATCCATCGTTGATCGAGTGCGACCATGTATAGCGGCTCTGGAACGACAACCCATTGGTGAATCGCCGTTCCAGGCTCACCAGGAGCGCGTGATAAGTGCTGGCGCCGATGTCGGATTTGTAATCCACCGAACCATAGGGGTCGCCGCCGGGGTAGAACTGATCGAGGGTGCGGGTGCAACTCCCGTCGAAGGCAGGTTTGGTGATGCAGAAATTAACTCCTCCGCGGGAAAAGAGGCGGACGCCCCGAGAACCAAGATACTGCAGCGACAACTGGAAATTCGCGGGCAGTTCATTGTCCACCGTTGCACCCCAAGTCTCTACGTACAGATCGCGTCGCCCGTGCCGCTGCAAGGCGCGAGGCTGTTGCTGGGTTGCAATGGGAGCGCCGCTCAAGTCGGGGATTGCCTGCTGGTACTGGGGCAGAAGCGGGATTGCCTGGCCTGAATTAAGGTTGAGGAAAGCGGTGAACCGGTCGCTTTCCAGGCCAGCGTTGAGATCGTCGTTCTGCGCTGCTCCATGGTAGATCCCGAATCCAGCGCGAATGACCTCTTTATTGTGGAAGCTGGCGGGCGCCCAGGCGATGCTGACGCGGGGATCGAAATTTCTGTAGTCGCTGTTATACAGCGCAGGATTTCGTGGACAGGGGGGTGTGTTGATCGGTGTTGGCAAAGGACCGTTGGTCGAACCGGATCCCAGGCATACCCCGTGAAATTGGTTGAGATCGAAAACCGTCGTGCGGTTGTCGGCCTCATTGGCGACTCCGTAATACTCCCAACGAAGTCCGAGGTTCAGCGTGAAGTTCGGAGTGACTTTCCATTCGTCCTGAAAATAGGGAAGGTAAAAAGTGCGGCGGTACTTGTGACAACACCAGGGGGCGGTAAAGGAGAGTTGCGTGAGCTGGGCCATGTTGAACGCAGTGTTGCTGTTGCCGCTGCTATCCTGAAACGAAAGAATGTTGTCAGCCGTCTTACCCTGATTCAAGCGAATGCGGCGAATTTCCATGCCCGTCTTGAAGGTATGCCGCCCGTGCACCCAGGTCAAGTTATCGATTACGCCGTAAGTTGTGCCGACCTCGTGATCTGCATTGTCGTCATTGATCGTGACCCAATCGTTGGTATTGACCGAATAGGGCAAAGGACTTGCCTGGGGATTGATGAAGGGAGCGCGATTGATATAGATCTTGGTTTCGTTGATGACTCTTGGGGAAAAGGTGCGTTGCAGCGCAATGAAGTAATTAGCAGGATGATTGATGGTTTGAATCAGGTCGTAGGGAAGCGCGGAACTTCCGTTCGTGCCACTCACCAGGCTGATATCCCGCTGCGCCCGCCCATAGAGCGTTGTCTTTCCGTTGATGTTGTAATCCATCCGAAAGAGCCAGGTGTCTTCATGCACCGTCGTCGGAGCGGGCGCGGTCAACTGATCGGAGTCTGAAGCGCTGGGAGTGAAGGCTGCATCGGGGTAGACATGAATGGGATTGCAACTCCCAATCGATCCGGTGGACGCGCGCCAGGCGTATGCCTGCAGGATGGAACATAGCTGCGGCGACGATGACAAAGCAGCTTGCTGCGCCCGCAGCGACGGCACCAGCACCTGATTTGTCGTCGAGGCATATTGACGCAGTCCTTCATAGTTCAGGAAGAAAAACAATTTGTCTTTCACCACCGGTCCGCCAAATGTCATCCCGTACTGCCCATAGCGGAATGGAGGAATGGCCGGGTTTCCGTTGATGTCGAAATCGTTGAAATTGCGGGCGTCAAAGGCGGAATTTCTCAAGTAACCGTATGCGGATCCATGAAAGTCATTGGTACCCGATTTGGTCACGACGTCAATCTGTCCGCCTGCCTGCGTGCCGTATTCGGCGTCGTAGAGCGCGCTAGTCACGCGATACTCGGCGATCGCGTCTTGTGAAATTTGCAAGCGAGTCTGTGACTTCTGTGCCTGTTCCTGAATTCCACCTGCATCGACTCCGTCAAACTGGAAATTATTGTCGTCGCGGGCGCGTCCGGCGAAACGAATCGTGCGTTGATCACCTCCGCCGTCGTCTTGCGCGAAGGGTGCCAGCAAAGTGAGGCTCGCCCAGTCGCGTCCGTTGTTGGGAAGGTTGGCGATCTGATCGGTGCGAATTACCGTCGACGCTTCAGCGGAGCTTCGGTCCGCGGGTTCGGCCGATGCTTGCACCTCCACTTTCTCGACGACCGCGCCTACTTCAAGCTTGATGTTGAGCGTGCGGGTCTGGCCGACCTGAACGACGACATCGTCAACGACCTTGGTGGAAAATTTCGCGTTCGATGCGGTCACCTTGTAGCGACCAACCGCGATGCCGGGGAATCGGTAGTAGCCATCCTGATTGGTGTGCTGCTCTTGGGTGATCCCGGTGTCGATCGCGAGGACTTGAACGTCCGCTCCCCGAATCACACTCCCGCTCGAATCCATCACCGTGCCTTCGAGCACTGCCCGGTCTATCTGCCCTGAGGCACTGGTCCACGCGACCGTCAAAAAAAATAAAACCGCAATAAGGGTTCGCGTTTGGTCGAGGGGAGAGGTCGCTGGGAACAAGTTCGTGTGTCGCATAGGCCTCCTGATCCGTGGAGATAAGGCGTTCCGGGGCGAACAAGGTTGAGTTGGTTGTGTCAGGGGTGGATTCTAGGAATCACGCGTGAAGCAGATGTTAACGGTGTGTGAATTTTCTTTCAGGTTGTTCTTCCCGTTGGCCAGTCGCCTTATGCTTACTGCTTCGAGTCGGCTCATACAGGTGGTTGGCCCATGAAGTTGCTTGTCGTCGAAGACGAACCGAGAATGCTGGAACTGCTCCGCCAAGGGCTTATCGAGGAGGGGCACACCGTCTCTTGTGTGACCGACGGAAGCGCCGGTCTGGAGATGGCGAATGACGATCGATTCGATGTCGTGATTCTCGACGTGATGATGCCGAAGATGAACGGTTTCGAAATGACTCGGCAGATGAGAACGGCGAAGAACTTCACTCCGGTGCTGATGTTGACCTCCAAGGATTCTATTCCCGACATTGTCAACGGCTTGGATTTGGGTGCTGACGATTACATGACGAAGCCATTCTCGTTCAATGAACTGCTACTTCGGCTTCGTGCCGTAAGCAGGCCTGCAGCGATTGCGCCCGCGACAAAACTACAAGTCGACGGTCTACTTCTGGATCGCAGCGCGCGAGAGGTTTTCCGCGATAGGGTGAGACTCTCCCTGACCAAGAAGGAGTACTGCTTGCTTGAGCGATTGATGCACGACGCGGGACGCGTCGTCTCGCGCGAAGCCTTGATTAAGGCGGTGTGGGGCTCGGAGCGCGCCGTGGAAGGAAATACGCTCGATGCCTTTGTTCGCCTGTTGCGGAAGAAGATTGAAGAAGACCACCGGGGCAAGCTGATCCGAACGGTTCGTGGAGCAGGCTATCTGATCTGCCCGGAGGAGCAAGCTTGAGAAGACTCTCGATCGGGTTAAGGCTCACCCTGTGGTACGTAGCAGTGTTTGCGGTGGCTCAATTGGTTTTTGGAGCTGGCATGTACTTTATTCTTCGGCAGAGCCTTTACTCCATCACCGACGATGCCCTGCACGACCAAATCGACGACCTGACCCACTTTCTGGAAGCTCAGAAGAAAAACGCAACCGTCGCTAAACTCCAGGAGGAGGTCTCCGAGACTTACCTCATCGAACATTCGGGGGACTACCTTCAGATCTATGGCGAGAGTGGAGACTGGATCTTTCGGTCGTCCGCCCTTGCCCGATCTGGCATTGCTCCCATTGAGCCGCGATTGGTGGAGGATCAACAGCAGCCCCGCGATGTTGTGTTTGACGGGCATGCTTTCCGTCTCTTGACCCAACGCGTGGAGGTGAATCGCCACGCCTACACGGTGCAAACGGGCCTGCCGATTGACCAGGTGTTAAAAACCCTTTCTCTCTTCCGGCGATTCCTTCTGCTGTTTGCTCCCCTGCTGCTGTTGGCCGCGGCAACCGTAGGATATTGGCTGAGCAGGAAAGCTTTGTCGCCAGTCGACCTTATTACGCGAACCGCTCAAAACATCAGCGCCCGCAACCTCAGCGACCGCCTCGACACACCGAAGACCGGCGATGAACTGCAACGACTCTCTGACACCCTGAACGGAATGCTATCGCGCATCGAAGCCGCTTTTCTCCGGATAACCCAATTCACGGCAGACGCCTCGCACGAACTGCGAACGCCGATTTCGCTGATTCGAACCGAAGCCGAAATCGCGCTGCGAAAATCCAGAGGAGAGGCGGAATACCGGCAGGCGTTGCGACACATCCTGTTGGAGTCGGAGCAGACTTCGGTCTTGATCGAGGAACTCCTAACCCTCGCGCGCGCAGATTCCGGCCGGGAGAGTCTGCAACTCCGACCTGTCGATCTGCGTGCCGCAGTCTTGCGCACTGGCAACGAGTGGCGGCAGATGATCGAATCCCGCGGCTTGCGATTTGACGTGACAGCGGATGAAATCCTCCCGATGGTCACCGCGGATCGCAGCGCCTTAAGCCGGCTGTTGGCAATTCTTCTCGACAACGCACAAAAGTACACGTCTGCACCCGGGAAGATCGGTCTTGAGGTCGGGAAGGTGGACGGCAAAGCGTTTGTTGCCGTCCGTGACACTGGTATTGGCATCTCACAAAAAGATCAAGCCAAGATTTTCGAACGCTTTTACAGAGTAGACACTGCGAGGAGCCGCAGTCGGGGGGGAGCGGGGATTGGCCTCTCCATCGCGCATTGGATTGTTCAGCAACACGACGGAACAATTACCGTACAGAGCGAGATAGGGAAGGGATCCACTTTTATCGTTGAGTTCCCGCTTCGAAGGGAGACGAGCAAATCAGAAACTGACATATCAGCGATCGCCGGCGCGCCTGCCGGCTCACGGCAGCTGAGCAAGCACTAACGACCCAGTTAGCTGCAGTGCGAGCAGCCGTGACGTTCCGGTGCCCGCGAGGCAACCTGGCCAAATCAGCACCAACTGTCGAAAGTGACGCTGCTATTTCTTCCGCGCAATCGAGCCCTCGTCCGCGCTGGTCTGCTTGTTCCACCCGTGAAAAAGCGAGAGGTCACCCGCATTCCACGCCTCGCGGAGTCCAGGGGCGCTCAAATCCCAGTCGGGGCGGATTTCACTGGTCACGACGCGCAGATCATGCCAAAGATCGACGACCGATGGACGTCCCCAGAACCAGTAGCCGTTATAAATGCTGTAAATCACGCGGCCCGGCTTGAGCACGAGCGTATGCGGGATCATCGGATTGTTATCGGGATCGGTGTACTCCTGGATGTCGAGATCTTTCTGAACGGTTCGGTCAGGGTCTGAAAGGAAGGGCCACTGGGCTCCGACGGACGCACGGAATTCCTGCAGAGTATGGTGATCGTCGGTAGCGATCGTGGCGATCTGCGTGTAGGAGACTGCGATCCTCGGGTAGAACGCGGCGAGTTCCAGATGTTGCTGATGCTCCTTGGGGCAATAGTGTCCGCGCGCAAGCGTGAGGATGAGCGGATCGTCGCCCTGAATCTCGCTGAGCTTGGTCGGTTTGTCGGTATGGTCGGGCAGTTCATAGTCGGGGAAAATGCCGCCGGGCACAATGTCAGAACGCATGATTCGACTCCTAGTTCACCTCAAATATCTTCTCTCAGAGATCAAGAGTGACAGCCGCGTTTGGCGGGGAACAGCACACGAGCCCGCTCTCGTGCGGGCCTCTCCAACGGCTCAGGGCTGTAAGTGATCGATCCGCCAATCAGTCCCAAGGGTTTTCCCGCAGGTTTTTACCGCATCCCGTCCTCGCCGAGCGTTAACCGTACGTGACGTCGGTGCTCTGTCCGACTTCGATGATGTAGCCGTCAGGATCGCGGATGTAGCAGCGTATCTCGCCATACTTGGGTATCGGGGGCGTGATGAACTCGGCTCCTCGACTTTTCCATAATTCGTAGCACGCTTGAATATCCGCGACGCGGAAATTCATAAAGCTGTTGATGTGATTCGGGTCGGGGACGCTTAGCGTTACCGTCGGCTTATCCGGGGTCGGCCCGCCCCCAACGTTCAGAATCATCCAGATGTTCGCCAGCTGAAGGTACGGAGGCGCGTTGCCGTCACCCATGGTCAGAATGCGAGCGCCAAAGACCTTTTCGTAGTAGCGGGCCGATCGCTCGAGGTCGGCGACAGTGAGAAAACACGCGATGCTGATCCCATCTTTCGGGGGCATCTCATAGCTCTTTTGATCGATTTGTACGCTGCTCATTGACGACTCCAATTCCGATAACCAGTGCTCACGCGCCGATTCCGGTTAGTTCGTGTTCACACCTGCAACCGATTAAAGCCCGACGAGAAGAGAAAAAACAACTAGACGAAGGTATTGCGCGATGCTTTGGTATCGCAATTTCCGTCCGCCTGGCCTTCCCGCGACCTGTGAGTGCGGCACTAGCTCCGACCGAATTTTCCTCAACGAACGGTCTCTGTTTTATCCCAGGCGTTGGCAGCCAAACGGCGACCACTACATACGCCCACCCAGGATGCGGTCGATCTGCCGAAGATGGTTCAAGTCGTGTGCCGCTTCCAAGCGGACGAACTCCTCAACCGTTTGTCGTCCGCGTACCTCGTGGACCCCATAGCACTCTACCCAGCGTTCGCGCGGGACCGACTCCAACAGTCTCAGGTTGCTCTCGCGCAGCGCCCGAAAGACCCCTGCCGAAAGGCTCGCATCTTGCTGCACGTAACCCAAGCGCTCCGCCCATACGTCCTGATCCCACCAGGTTAAGGCCACGCCCGGATTCGCCAGCATGTTTCGCAATCGCCACCCCATCGCCAGCTCCGCGTCCGCCAAGTGCGCTACGATCTCGGCGATTGACCACTTTTCGGGTGCAGGACGCCGGACCAACTCCTCGAGCGCCGCGACATCGCGCAGACGCCGATCGAGCTGCGATGGAGTGGCTTGTTGAACACCGATGGGCTCCTCATCGCCAAGATAGCTTAAGACTCGACTTCGGTATGCTTCGAACGTCTCCGCCATTGGTCCTCCCGGTAGACTGCGTATGCGGCCGAACATCTCGCGGAGTAGACCGAGGTATTCTGGTTCGCAATCATACGCGTTTAACTAAAAGTGGAACTAACGCTACGGACAGACGGGACGTTGACTAATTTCGATTGCCGAAAAATGGAAAACGTCCCATCTATCGCCGGCTTTTCTCTCCGATTGTTATGCCGCTGAATCCAACTTCTTCTTGTTGAGTGCCGGTAGAAGAAGTTTTAGAAGCGCTTGATCAGAGAACGGGTTCTGACCTGAGATCAGCTCGCGGTCTTGAACGACATAGCTCGTCCATGGAGCGAGCACACTTACGTCACCGCCCGCCGTGCTCAAGGCGAAGTCCGGGTAGAAGAGAACCTTGCCACCAATCTCAAGCGGCTCGCGCTGCTGCTCTTCCGCTGTCGAAAAGATCGTCATCTTATATCCGGAATAGATCCAGCCTTGAGCCTTTGCCCGCGCTCCAGCATCATCGCCTGCGCTTAGGGCGGCGACGAACTCCTTCGAATTCGGAAGGGCTGAGAGAAGTGAAATCGGGCCATGGCAGAGCACAGCCGTAGGCTTGGATGTTTCATGAAAGTGCCTCATCACGGTGCCCGCGTCAGGATCATCGAGAAGATCCATCATCGGGCCATGGCCGCCGGGGACGAAAACAGCGTCATATTGATCCAGGCCCGATGCGATGACATCCGCGATGCGTTTTGGATCTCTGAGCCCAGCCAGGCCGTCGCGGAATAACATATAGTCCTGAAGCTTGGCCGCGTCCCCGCCGAAGAAATCGGCGACCTCTGAATGCACATCCACTTGGGGCGCGTTGCCTTTGGGGTTGGCGAAAGTGATTTCGTAGCCCTCCTTCATCAGGGCGCGAACCGGAACCGTTAACTCGTTGAGATAGTAGCCGGCGCCGGTATAAACCTTGCCATCCTTCAAAGGCAAACCGCGACCGCTCGATACCAGCACTAAGACTTTTCCTTTAGTTGTCATTGTTGTTCTCCTTTTTGAAATCGAATTCTATGCTCCTGAATATGAGACTGAATGGTTCCAGGTTCGTCGACCGATCACCCCAGTACCTTGCCGGCGAGCCAGTAGTCGACACTGAACCTTCCCGGACCGGAGCAAATCAGCCAGATAAAGAAGAGCACATAAAGGACTTCCGGAAGGTAGAGGAAATCGTCGAGCCAGCTCAGGCCCGAAACCCCTTTAGGCATGGTGGAAATCGCCTGGGTCAGGGTGGCGACAGTCATATCGATCAATAAAGTTATGCAGGCCGGGCTCGAAAGAAACCCCACCGTCAGCAAAGATCCGCAAACGAACTCGACACCCGCCACGAAATAAGCTGTCTGGTGGGGAAACGGGACTTTGGCCTTAACCAGCGTGTCGTAAACAGGTTTCGTCCCGCCGGCGACGAACAATTTGTTTCCCCCGGAGATGGCAAAGAACAGCCCGATCGAAAAGCGCACCAGCAGAATGGCATATTGTTCCCAGTTACTGTTGCCCAGCAGCGCAAACTGGACCAGCCATTTCCAATCCATGTTTCGTGCCTCCGTGTTATGTGTCCATCCGTTCGACCCATTGAGCGCGGGATGCCGGAGCTACAAATCGATCCGCAAAGTACTGTGTTTCCCGCGCAACTTTGTTGCCTGTGAACTCCATGATGCTCACGGTGTAGGACGGCTTGCCGTCATAGGTCAGGATGAATTCGGTGACCCAAAGATCACCGCCGCCAATGATTCGTCGGATGGTAAACCGCTTCTGGTTCGGCTGACTCGCCCGTTGGCACTGTATGTTGTGTCGTCCGCGCGTTCGCTCGCCTGACTGCGGGTAATCCAGCACCGCGTCCTGGTGATAGATGAGGTGCTCGGTTTCAAAATCGTTGGCATCGGACGCCTCCCAATGCTGATCCAGCGCCGCGCGGATTTCTTGATCTCGCGCTCCAGAATCCTGCTCGTTTGTCTGTTGATCGTTCATCTCGAGCCTTCAATTCTGAGAAGAAGCTAAGTGCTGAATCGTCTGATGCGTGGAAGCGCGCGCGGGATTCTACCGGGCAAGACGAACCTGGATCACCTTGGTCGGCATGACGAGCCGAGTACATTACGCTGGGAAGAATGACAGACTAGACCGATTCGGCTTGCGGGAGTTTGGACGCCAGGAGCGACTGCTGATCTACTCGGGAGAATTTGGGCAACTACGACACTACTGCGGGATGCTTACTTTTGATTCTTGGCTTTAGTCAGCCGGCGCAAAAGGAATTCCTGTGCCAGGTTGGCGGCCGCCCGCTGACCGGTGGCGATAAAAAAGTTCCCCAGGAACAGGTTGACGCCGCGATTCGACGGCGGATAGTAGGCGTTCGAAATGGCAGCCGAGGCCAGGTCGCCACCTATGGTCGAGTAGTTTGGCTGCCGCTTCCCGTTATCTCCCCTGGTAACAAATGGAGTCGTGAGCGCATGAAGAACACGGGACTTATTGGTGCCCGTGCCTTGGTAGAAGTAGCGCGGGTCCTGGTGCAGAAGTGATGGCAGAATGGCGCCACCGATCATAATGTCGGTGAAGCCGTTCGTATAAGCGGCGCCAT
>Ga0210405_10003806_pt1 | contig 14549 bp, 17 predicted proteins | sample IncBWH11MmetaG_FD_155492 | JGI IMG/M metagenome (GOLD analysis project Ga0210405, IMG submission 155492) | Forest soil microbial communities from Barre Woods Harvard Forest LTER site, Petersham, Massachusetts, United States - Inc-BW-H-11-M | ecosystem: Environmental > Terrestrial > Soil >... | reverse complement strand
CAGGGCTCTGGGATGGTGCGCAGCGCCTGTGCAATGCTGGGGTAGCGGGCAGTCACCTCAATGCCATTACGAGAGAAGAGCCGTACCGAGTCCCGCCTCACTTCCGCAACGAGCCGAAATCCGTCCCACTTGGTTTCGTACGCCCAGTCCTTGCTATCGAACGGCTGATCGACAAGCGTAGCGAGCATCGGCCGGTATTCTTTCATGCTTTTTTCTTTGATACTGACATTCCTAGGGGCGCGCCGTTGCTGATCCGGCGACATTGAAGAGTTGGGAAAAATACAGCAATCGCCTGGAGGCGGATGGTTCTCCAGCTAAACCCCACCTAGCGATCAGGCTCGGCCAGAGCCGGGTCATCCATATGAGCAGCGCCAGTCCCTGCACCGCCAGGAGAACGTTACAACTTCCAGATCTACTTTGTTAGGTCCGCTATCGATCCTAAGATCATAAAGCTGCGATCACCTTTGGACGTTCACCATAAGTGTCCGCTTGAGGAAGGAGCCCGATACACGACGGTCGTCGACTTCGAACTGTTATGCCCGATCTGTCACCGAATTGAGCACGCGATTCTAAACGCTGCAGGACGCGGATTGATTGCTTCCGAACCAAATCGACCGATAGCACGAACGTTTAGCCAGGCGCCTCAAGGAAATGGCCGCTGAATGAACCGTGCGACCACCCACGTTGCCGCCCGCGACAGGGGTTCAACTATTCGTCTTCGTCTGGTTCTCTGATAACCGCCGGTTCACGGTCTTCGTCCGCTTCGCCGCCGTTGTCCTCCTCTTCTTCATCGTCATTGTTGTTGGGGTCTCGCGGCGGAACTGCGGTGCTGGCGAAGCTCTGCCAGGTGGAAATGTTCACGGGGTTGCGTGGGGCCATGTCTACGCTCGTTGGATGTCACGGGTTTAGGGAGGGATATTACTACGAGAGTACGGCAAAAGGCGATCTCGGGGTCAGCGGGCTTTTTCCGATGAGCGCGACCATCGCATGTACATGTACGTGTCGCGCGCCGCCTTTGCTACTCTGGTCCGCTCAGCCTCTTGAGATTTTGGCCAAGAGGCTCCGTGATCGCGCCAGAGCCGGCCACGCTCATGATCACGGAGCAGTTGCCCAGTCATGTGAGAATCCCGTAAATCGACTGGGAATGGCTTGGAGCTTCTGAACAAGCGCACTTACTGCTGCAGCATCTGATTGCAGTGAGAACCCCACGGTAATCGTGTCAGAAATACCGCCAAAGCGTGCCGCATGTGATCGGTCTCGCTCGTGTCGCCCCTCACTCGACCAGCACGGCCTCGCTGGACTACGCACGACGCGTATCCAGCAATATCGGATGTAATGGCGGCTTAGATCGCCTTCGACGTCACAGCGAATTCTCCTACGTCGCTTCTCGGTCCGAGGACATTGATCTGTAATAATGTTCGGCGTGCTGGTAGTAATTTTCGGCCCCAATCACGTCGCCGAATTGGGCTTGAGCTTGGGCTAGCGCAAGATACCGCTCATAGCTTCTTTGCGCGTTTTGAGAGCCCCTAAAGTCAGGGCGGTCGCCATTCGATGGCCCCTGCTTCGAGCGGATAGCAAATGGCCTCGCCGATTTGGGGCGGTGCGTACTCGTCATTGTTGTTTTTGGGCCATTCTGCATGGCTCATTCACTCCTTCGCAATGGCAGGTGAAATTTGCCCCGTGCGGCAGGACGGGAAGCAGGAGAGCGGAATTTGCGCCGCCCTTGCTCGTATCCGACCTGTGCTATTCGCAGTGGAAAACTGTTCCTGAGAAAGCGCTCGCGATTTCTGGAGCTGATCGGTTCCCTCGTCGTGGCGGTACCTGCCGACTACACGCGATATTTATGAACCAATTGCCTTCATTTGGGGGTGTCAGGAGGAATTGTCAACACGACGGTTTGTCCGTGAGCCGAAGGCATATGTTGAGTCAACGATCAAAGGCAGGATGCGGAGGGCACTGCTGTTCCGCGAGTTTGCAATCTGAGGCGATAATGATAACGCAGCCAAAACGGACCAAAAAATCGGCATCCCAAGCAGCTAACGACAAAACCTTCAAAGTTCGGTGCGGCTTTAATTTTCAGCGGATTGCAGGTTTTGCCTCGAAGAGAGAGCGAATGAGGTCCATTCGGGCTTGACTCCCGCTGCGGTGTGTTCTCTATTCGTTCTTTCATGGGCAAGCGAGGCCAATGGAGCCGCCGGGGACGCGGCATGTGCGAGGGGTGGTCCCCTCGAAATCGGCTTTTCGCAGAGCCGTTGTTCGGCAGGACAGGGTTGAACAGTCGCCGACATGATTGGCATCGGTGACCGTGTGTCAGGTCAATAATAGTGCCCGCCATAGTACCGGCAGTGCCGGTGCCAGTAATTGTCAATCCAACATGCTCTGGGGTTAACCGGCGGCCCCCAGAAGGGACTCCCCCAGTACCAACCGACTATGCCCCCGACAACCAGACCGACAGGCCCGGCGACCACCAAGCCCGTGCCGGCACCGAAAACCGCGCCGACGTTATCCGCGTGCGAACTAGTCGGTCCAAGGGCGATCATCAAAATCGGCGCTGCAGCCAGTAAAGTCTTGCGCATGGTTCATCCCCCGTGAGGCTAAATGCAAAGTCGAACACAATAGGTCCAGACACTCAACGCGGCAAACGGGTCCAAGATTTTTTTCGATGGATTGTTGCGGCACAGCCACATGTCACACGCACTCCGCTCTGGCCGGGTACCCGCAGAACGAAAATGCTGTGATCCTGGTCAAGTTGGCGACTCCGGGTTCGTGAAGAACTTCACGGCTGCGATTGCAAGCCCCTCTGGCCCGGGCGGCAGCCGGGACCACGTTTTGGGCGCTCAAGCTTCCCACCATCAGAACGCCGCAGTAGCGCGGCCCTCGTCAAAAACAGGCCGCAGACGTCCAACGAAATGCTTCAGAGTTGCCTCCTTTGTCGACTGTGATCCCCAATCGAGGCTCCGTGTTAAACCGATGGCGCCTCAGGCCCCGGCTGCGTTCAGCTCCCTAAGGCCATGCGGTCGGGGCCGCATCCACCAGCATAATCGAGGCGCTAGCGGAATGCCCTCTGGTGGCGCCTAAAGTTACATCCGCGAGCTCGATTCCCCCAGGAATTGGACAACAGGAGGAATCTCCTTCCGCGGGGTCTTAGACCCGGCATTGATGCACGCTCGAGCAACCGTTCAAGGAGCGCCGCTGCCTCTTGCCGCTTCCACCCTCAAGCGCGGGGCCTCATGTCAAGAAAAGACCCACATGAAAAACATGACTGCCAACGCGGCAACAGCCAGCGTTATAGCGACGGCGGCGACGATCCGTAAGAGTTCGTCCATCGGCGGTTTGCCAGCAGCGATGAGCGTCCGGCGAATCCAGAGCTGAATATGGCCGCGCAGCCTTGCGAACCGAAACGCGCCATTCTTGCCACTATCAGGAGGCATGGGCGAAATCAGGCGACCGCAGGGAAGTGGAAACACGACAGGAAGGCGCGGCATGCCTTCTCGATCAATTCATGACGCGCGATTGAACCGAGCCACAGTGCTGCGCAAAAGCGCAGGCTTATGCGCGGGTGCAGTTCCGGATCGTTTGTCATTGAAGCTGCCTCCCCGAAATGTCACCTTATAGACGCAACACAGGCGGGCATCCACGCGCCCGGCGCCGGATCACCCAGATCGGCGGTATCCGCGCCCCCTGCTACTTCGGCAGCCGCGAGTGCCATCGAAGCCGAAGCATCCATTGACGCTTGCGGGCGGGTGCCGGCAAATCGTTAGCAATGCTTGCCAATCCGGCCGAGATTCGAAGCGCGAGGCAAGCGGAAGATGGCGCGCCGCTTGCCGGGACTGCTGACAATGTCGATATCGGGGCCATTATCGGACAAGCGGTAGGTGGCGGCGTCGCAGGTGCAATCGTCACCTTTGTGGTCGGCCTAATCAAAAACACCATGGCGGGCCAGCCGGCGAGATGAACGGCACCTGTTGCCCCGATCAGTAGAAGATCGGGACATTTATTAGCTTATCGCCGGCGGAAGCTGAACATAGGTCAGCGGCTGCGGAAGCTTAGACCCAACTAGAGCAGTCGCCGGTAGCTGGAGGACTGTGGCCTCTTGCCCCGCCTCCAGCAGTGTAAGCAAGACGATCTGCCCATCAGGAAATTCCAGGGCGTCGTGATGGGCCCTTGGATTGGCTAGGTTGACCTGTCGAAAGATTGCGGTCTTGTGCTTGATAGCACCTTTAGACCAAGGCCATAGGCGTGTCTGGCTAACATTGCGCGAAAAAGATAGCTCCGCTCCAGGGAGTACGCAAACCGCAACGCTTAAATCTGCCGGTGAAGCGAAGCCTCGTGTCAGTGTGTGAAAAAACTCGCGGGTGACCAGCTTATCGCCAACCTTGGCCGGTCTCGTTCTGACGTTGTGAAGGCTGTAGTCACACATCTCTCGGAACTCCCATATTGGAAAGCCCCTCGGCCAGGTCAAGTTTACCGTTTTCTCTCTCCTCGCGCATTAGCCAAATGCGATCTGAGGCGTTCCTTGCTCTCGCACTGGGCTATCAATTGCGGGTCGGCGCTCAGTATTCCTCAGCCAACATGATCGTAATCACGCGCTCGGTGACCGATGGATCAGACGGGTCTGGCGAGTGGTAGCTGCGTGATTTATCAAAATAATCGATCTTAAAAAATACCGTGTGACCATCGACCTCGAACGAACCAAAGTCGTGTTCCTCATACGGGTCATTAGCGTGGCAGAAATCGTCATAGACGCCAATTGTCTTGACAATGCGCGCAACTGCTTCGGCGCCCAAAGCGGCAACGCCAGCCGTCATCACGGCGGTACCGGTTGTAAAGTTCTGGCGCAGTTCGTCGTTGAGTGCGCGAATGGCCTTCGTCTTCGTTGTCATCGTAGTCTCCTGAAGTGGTGAGGCCCGACCTGAAACAACGTCTCGCGTCACGCGCAAAGCTGTACGAGGCCGGGCAAAGGGGAAAATCGTCTGGGTTGGGGACGGCCCGCGGGCCGCGGCTTGTTCAGCGCTTATCTGGTCCGCGGGCTGAGGGCATGCTCGGACCTGCTGAAGGCCCGAGCGATCCACAGATCAGGAAGCGGCGTCAGGACAGAGCAGTGCCAAGTCGAGCCGTGACCGCGTGATCAGCCCAACGTTGGTCGCATATTTCTCGCGCCAGCGCAGCTTGAACAGGTCACCGGCCTTCTCGACCGGGATGGCTTCCCACCACGCCCCCCATTGGCTGTCGTCTTTGGCCAACACGAGGTGGTTGATGTCAATCTCGTCCCAGTCCTTGGGCAGCGAATGGTTGGGAGCGGGGTCCACTGCGAAGGGTTTGTCGCGTTTTGTCTGGCCCGAGGCTTTCGTTGATTTCCCGTTCTCTGCGGTCGGTCGGGGCCCCGGATAATCCAACCCAAGCCGAAGCCGATGATGGACGGTTCGGCGCTCCCGCGGGTAGTCACGCCAGCGTAAGGTGAACATGTCACCGCTTTGCTCGACGACGATTGCCTCGTACCAGCCCTCGTCCCGGTCCTGGTTCGCGACGACCAGATCGCCGACGCCGATCTCGCGCCAGTTCCGCGGCAGGTGGGGCGCCGACCCGCCTGGGGTTGAACCGGACGCCCCTGAGGACCCGTTCGGCGGGCTGGCGGAATGGGTATTTCCGTTCGCCGCGGCCGCAACCAGCTTGTCATAGAGGTCGTGGCGAATGAACGGCACGAACATGCGGCCGGTCGCATGAACCCGGCCAACCGGCAGCCGGGCGGCGATCTCCGCAATCTTGGGGTTACTGCTCGCCAGCACATTGAGCTGCAACTGGGTTGCGGCCTTCATGGCCAGGCTGGCGTGCTCCTTTCCGAATCGTGCTGCCTTGGGCTTGCCGCGGCTATCGATGCCGAACAAAACCAGCGGCGATGGGCACCGCCGGGCTACTGTGGGATCCTTCGTTTTCGTAGTCATGATGATCGTCTCCTGGAATCAAAAAGGGACCCGATAAGGGGTCCCTGGGTTTCATGGGTTACGGCTTCGCAAGGCAGCGGCTTGATCAGCGGCCGAGCCGACCGAATTGACGCCGTAACAAGGGCGCAGCTCAGAGGCTGAGCTGCAAAATAACGATACTACAACCACTGATTGTTGTCAATAGAGTTTCAAATCATTGATTTTGCGTGATTTTCTCTCGCTGACTGCGCAAAGCTATGCGATCACAGCGGCGAAACAGCTGGCAATGCCCGTTGTCGCAACGGGTGTCGTCGTCGATGCGATTGCCGTTGCAAACGTCGAGGCCGTTCTCGGCGCAATACCGCCAGATCGCGCTCTGCACGAACCGCGGAAACGTCGCGGGAAAGGCCCGATTGAACTCGCGAGCGTCAATGTTCGCGGCTAGCAGCCCAAGAATGCTGGAACACCCTCCCGGCCGGTAGCATCGGTCCCCGTAGAGGTGATCGGCGCACAAGCGCTGCAGGATCCCGGTTCGGTGCAGGAAATTATGGACCAGGGTGTCGACGGCAACGAACGTCGCGCCGACGTCGAGCCACAGCGGCCGTTGCTTGCCGCCCCCAAGTAGCAGCGACGACAATGCCATCGCCACGACCTTGTCAGACACGCCGTAGACGTTTCGCAGTGGGCCTATGATGGCCTCGCGACGGGCGGCGAGCCGATCAGGAGAGTGGGGGTTCACCGCGCCCAATTGCCGGTCAATCCAGCCGACAAAGTCGTCATCGGCGACATCCCGCATGAACAGGAACAGGCTGTACGCCATCTGGTTGAGGCGGCCGTTGCGCAACAGGTGGCGAGGCAATGGGCAGGCGTCGAAGTGCCTCGGCTCAGAACACGTCTCGGACCCTTTGTGGTAGCCGCAGTCGTAGAACCGCCAGTATCCGCCGAGCTTTGGGCACGACGGGCTTCGCGACAACGCTTCGGCTATTTCCGCCCAGCGGACGCTGCCATGCTGAGCAATGTACCCGGAAGCGACGGCTGATATGTCCCAGCCGCGTAGAGGTCCCACGATCAGTGGCCACACCAGCCATCAGATCGGGCTTGATGTCGACATCTGGTTCACCCCGGCGCCCGACCACGAGCTCTCACAGGAGGAACGCGAGTTCAACTTGGCGCTCAACATGGTCTCGGAGGATCGGCGCGATATCGATCCCAAAGTCTTGACCCATACGCACACCGAAGTAGTTCGAGCGGCGGCGGAGGACCGTGTCGTCTCCCGCATTTTCGTGAACCGGGCGATCAAGAAGGCTTTGTGCCGCGAGGCGGGGGCGCACCGCCATTGGCTCGCAAAAGTGCGGCCGTGGTGGCGCCACGAGCATCATTTTCATGTGCGCCTTGCTTGTCCGGCCGAAAGCACCGAATGCAAACCGCAGCCGCTACCGCCCACGGATGAGGGCTGCGGACACGAACTTGATGCCTGGATCAAAAAGGCGCTGCTGCTTCCTAAACTACCCCCTACGCAGCAGCCGGGGCGTGCGATGACCCTCGCAGGAATGCCCGCGGCCTGTCGCCAAGTAGTGAAGGCGCCTTGAGCGACAGTATTTTCGATAGATACCGTTTGGGTGGAATCTACTTTTTCGTATGAGAAGCTTGTGCTAGCCTAAACTGCAGCATCATATGAGTGGTTAGTGATGCGGTGGTTCAGGGCGAGGTTAAGAGCTGGCGCGCGTCTGGCGCTTTTTGCGCTGACGGTGCAGATCGCCCTGTCATTCGGCCACCTCCATCTAGGCAACTTCCGACACGCAGTCCCCAGTCTCGCGTCAGCCAGTACGCAGTCTACCCCCTCAGCACCGAGGCAACAGCCAGCCGGTGACGCAGACGACTACTGTGCGATCTGCGCCACGATCCATCTCACTGCGATTTCGTTTCTGCCGCCGGCACCGCAGCTGCCCGTGCCGTTCGTGGCTCGATCAGTCGAGCACTTCAATTCCGCATCCATTGTCTTTATCGCGCCACGCCGCGCGCCATTCCAATCGCGCGCCCCCCCGCTCGCCGGACCCTCGGTCGTTGCTGCCCTTTGACATTGTCGCGCTCCGGCGTCGGCGATGCTGGCAGGGCTGAAGGCGCGGCTCTTTCCCGTTTTTGATGTGCCGCGACAGCACGACCGCCGGTGGACCGGCCGTTTGGCCATTCCTTGCATATCATGCACAGGCGAGGCGTCATGTCTGTTCGTGCTTACCGCGCAAGTCCTCATCCACCTCGCGTATTTTGGGCGTGGTTGCTGGCCGGTTTAGCGTTGCTGGCGATGGTCTGTCTTGTCATCACGGCGGTCGCGCAAGTTGAGCTTCCCGAGGTCGTCGTGCGCGCAGCGAAGCCCAAGCCCAAGCCCGGCGCGGCAGCGCACGCTCGACCGGCGCGAGCGCCAGCGGCGGGGGTTACGCCGACACCAGCGGCGGCGGTTACGCCGGCAGAGCAGCTCGCTGCGAGGACGACCGTTCTTAACCAGGGCCTCAACACCATCTACGCGCCGACCGGGACGGCGCCTACCACGATCAGCCACAACACTATCGAGGCGCTGCCGCAGGGAGAGAACGCAACGGTCGAGAAGATCGTGCTGCAGTTTCCCGGAGTTACCCAGGATTCCGCCGCCGGCGCCAATTACCATGTGCGCAACGAGCACGCCAATGTGCAGGTTCGCATCAACGGCATCATGCTTCCGGACGGCGTCAGCGGCTTTGGTACGTTCCTCGATACTGCGTTGATCGGCAACATCTCCCTGATCACTGGCGCGCTACCGCCGCAATTTGGCCTGCGCACCTCCGGCGTCCTCGACATCCAGACGCGCAGCGACGCCTTCAACAATATCGGGACCGCCAGCATTTACGGCGGCAGTCGAGGAACGTTTACCCCGAGCTTCGAGTACGGCGGTACCGTTGGACAGACGCAGTACTTTTTCACTGGCCGCTTCTTTGAGAGCAATATCGGCTTGGAAAACCCGACGGCGAGTTGGAATGCCATCCACGACCACACCGAGCAGGAGCGAGGGTTCGGCTACGTCTCGACCCTGCTCGACCCCTATACGCGGTTCACCTTCATCACCGGCGCCTCTTACGCGCGCTTCCAGATTCCCGACACCCCAGGCCTGCCGTCGAACTTCACCGCCTTCGGCGTCTCCAGCTTCAATTCGGCCCTGCTCAACGAGAACCAGCTCGAGCAGAACTATTTTGGCATTGCGGCGGTGCAACGCTCGATCAACGGCGCTGACGTGCAATTTTCTTATTTCACGCGATACAGCAGCGTTCACTTCGTTCCCGACACGATCGGCGATCTCGTTTTCAATGGCGTGGCGTCAAATGTCTTCCGCTCCGATCTTGCCAACGGCGTCACCACCGATGCTGCCTATCGCCTCAACGAGGCGCACACATTGCGCGGCGGACTTCTGCTGCGAACCGACGCGACCGACGTCACCAACACCAATACGCTGCTGCCGGTCGTCGGCGGTGTTGCGGTCGATGCGCCGTTCACAGTTACCGATCCCAGCAAAAAGGTTGGCTACACTGCCGGCTTCTATGTCCAGGACGAATGGCGGATCACGAATCGGCTCATCCTGAGCACTGGCCTGCGCTACGACCAGTATTGGGCTTACATCAGCGAAAACCAGTTCAGTCCGCGCTTTAGCATCACCTGGAAGCCGTTCGACACCACCACATTCCATGCCGGTTATGCGCGCACATTCACGCCGCCAGAACAGGTGCTTGCAGCGCCAACTAATCTTGCCCTGGTGCAAGGCACCACGCAGCAACCAAGTGTACCGTTTGGCGATCCCGTGCGGGCGGAGCGGGCGGACATCTACGACGTCGGCGTGGTGCAGCAGGTGCTGCCAGGACTGGAGGTCGGCGTTGACGGATATTACAAGCGCGCCACCAACTTGATCGACGACGGCCAGTTCGGCCAAGCCTTCGTCCTGACCGCCTTCAATTATGCCAAAGGGGAGAATGTCGGCGTCGAGCTGTCCGCCAAATACAAGAGCGGCGGCCTGCAGGGCTATGCCAATCTGGCCTGGGCGCGCCAAAAGGCGACCGACCCGGTCTCCAACCAGTTCCTATTCGACAACGCGACGCCGCTTCCCGATCTAGGCGGTCTGACCGAGTACCAATACCTGCTGACCCATTGGGTCTACACCGATCATTCACAGTTCTGGGCCGGCTCTGCAGGCTTCGCCTACCAATTCTGCGGCCGACCGGCGACTGCGGCGGAGATTTCTGGCGCTCGATCAGCGGCTGAAGGGTCGCGGCCATGGTCCACATCCTGGTGCGGCGTGCGGTTCTCGGCCGACATGATCGCGGGCAGCGGATTGCGTAGCGGCGATGCCAATATCAGCACCGTGGCGCCCTACGCCCAGGTCAATATCGGCGTCGCCCGCGAGTTTTTGCTTCCCGATGATCCGAAGCCGATGACCGTTCGCTTCGACATTATCAATCTATTCGACACGATTTATCAGATCAGGAGCGGAAGCGGCATCGGCGTGTTCGCCCCGCAATTCGGACCGCGCCGCGGCTATTTCCTCGGAATATCGAAGAAGTTTTGAAAGGCCAATCCATCGTTCACTTCAGACTGATGGAGTGCGAAAACGGCAATCATGAAAATAGGCAGAGCTCTGTTCATCGCGTACAGCATTGTGAGTTGCGTCCTACTCGCGGGCGTCAACGTCGCGCGTTCGGACCTGGGCGGCGACCAGATCATCGGTGATGCTGCGCACCGCACCGTCCGAAGTAGTCAAGGCAAGGATCATTTTGCTGGAGGCGGTCCCTTGCACCTATTCCGCTCGTCGGCAGGCAAGGACGAGTACAGGACGGAGAAACCTGCGCGACGCAAGAAGAAATTTTAGGTTACGCTATTTAACGGAATCGGACACAATGCGGCGAGGTACAAATGTTAAGCACGTCGTAAGCTTAATCGTGCCGCGCCGCTTCCGCCACCGGAACTCTCGTTCGTCTTCCCGATCCGCACGCGGGCGTTGGGGTCCAGCGCCAGACATGAGTTGTGGCCTGTCCGTCGAGCGCCTCGGCGTGTTGAGCTTCATGTGGTTTGATCAGGCTGGGTGGAAGGGCCTACTCACGTCCATTCGCCAGCGTTTCTTTCGGCTACCGTTACGATCGACCCGTCACTCTGCTTTTACCATGCGTAGATACTTCAGAGGCTTTAGGCGGATCAATGATGGGCCCTCGAACGCAGCTGCATCGGGCCTATCTTGGCTTAAGGAGACATGATGCGACATCCCGTGACGATTGCGTCGACTTTGTTGCTCGTTTTCTCGGCAATTTCGGCTTCCGCTGTCGATAAAAGCGTATGGGATAAGTGCAATCAAACCCGTAGCAGGGACGCCTCCATCGCCGCCTGCACGCAAGTCGTTCAGGCTCCAGGTGAGACGGCATCCGACCGCGCGATCGCCTACTCGATCCGCGGGGGTGCCTACCAGGCGGAGGGCGATAGCAACCGCGCGATCGAAGATTTCACCAAGGCAATCGAGATCAATCCGCAGGACGCTAAGGCGTACGTTCGCCGCGGCAGCGTGTACCAGGTTAACGGCGATGGTGACCACGCGATCGCAGACTACAATAAAGCGATCGAGATCGATCCGCTTTACGCCATTGCCTATTTTAACCGCGGCGGCGCTTTCGAGGCTAAGGGCGACCGTGATCATGCGATCGCGGATTACACAAAGGCGATAGAGACCAGGCCGCTCTCCGCCGACGCCTACTTTCGCCGCGGCATCGTGTACCGGGCCAAAGGAGACAACGACCGTGCCATCGCGGACTATAGCAAGGCGATCGAAATCAATCCGCGCTTCGCCAATGCCTATTTTCGCCGCGGCATCGTGTACCGGGCCAAGGGAGAACACGACCGTGCCATCGCCGACTATAGCAAAACGATCGAGATCAATCCGCAGGACGCCAACGCCTACTTCAACCGCGGCAATGCCTTCGAGGAAAAGAGTAATCACGACCGGGCAATCGCAGACTATAGTAAGGTCATCGAGATCAATCCGCAGGACGCGAACGCCTACTTCAACCGCGGCAGCGCTTTCAACACCAAGGGCGACCGCGATCGCGCCATCGTAGATTTCACCAAAGCAATCGAGGCGAACCCGAGGCTTGCCGCGGCTCACTACAACCGCGCCGTCGCCTACCGCGGTAAGGGCCAAATCGAACGCGCTATCGCGGACTATACCCAGGCCATCGAGATCAATCCGCAGTATGCCAGTGCCTACTTTTACCGCGGTAGCACGTTCGAGACGAAGGGCGACCATGACCGCGCCATCGCAGATTTCACCAAGGCAATCGAGATCAACCCACAGAACGCCGACACCTACTCCAATCGCGGCCTCGCCTACCAGGCTAAAGATGAGATCGACCGCGCCATCGCGGATTATAGCAAGGCACTTGAGATCAATCCGCGGCACGCAAATGCCTCCTTTGACCGCGGCAGGGCTTTCGAGGCCAGGGGTGACCACAACCGGGCGATCGTGGACTATACCAGGGCGATCGAGACTAACCCGGAGTACGGCGCCGCTTACATTGACCGCGGCATCGCCTACCACGCCATGGGCGACAGCGACCGCGCAATCTCAGATTTCACCAAGGCAATCGAGATCAATCCGCAGGATGCCGATGCTTACGACAATCGCGGCACCGCCTACCGCGGTAAAGGCGAAATCGACCGGGCCATCGCGGATTATGGCAGGGCGATCCAAATCAACCCGAAGCATGCTGGGGCTTACTACAATCGTGCCGCCGCCTCCTTGGGTAGGGGAGAAATCGAGCACGCCATCGCGGACTACAGCAAGGCGATCGAGATTAATCCGCGGTATGCTCATGCCTACTTCAACCGCGGCCGCGCTTGCAGGGCCAAGGGCGACGACGATTGCGCTATCGCAGATTTTACCAAGGCAATCGAGATCACCCCGCAGGATGCCGACGCCTACTACAATCGGGGGCTTGCGCACCGCGCCAAGGGGGAAATCGGCTACGCCATTGCGGATTACACCAAGGCGATCGAGATCAACCCGCGGAACGCCGCAGCTTACAACAGCCGCAGCAACGCCTTCGAGGCCACCGGTGACCTAGATCGGGCCGTCGCGGATCACAGAAAGGCGATCGAGATTAGCCCGCATTAAGCGTTGTCGGACAAAGATCAAAGCGCCCTTGCGCGCCTTGCCATGCGAGTATCGCGACCTGTTCATCGCCGCCAGCAACGGCCATGTGCTGGCCAATGTGTCGGCTCTCTGCCGGGGTGGATTTCCAGCACGGCTTGCCGGTTGCCCACCGCCGCTGCACAGGACCTTATTGCCACGGTTGTATCGCGGCCCCTGACCAACGAACAACTCACGCACCAATATTTCAAAAAACTTGCCGCTTGGCACGCCAGCCGGTCGTTTGAGCGAGGTATTCCCTGCGTCCATTTGCCCCTCATCTCCTGCCATTCTCCCATTCGCTTGTGCATCGGCGGTCGCAACTCCTTGCGATCCTCAGGATGTCGGTCGATTGGGACGAGCCGCTCATCTGCTCAATAGACTGAAATCCGATTCTCTGCCGGAAGCTCTACAGCCACCTGTCATCTTATTGAGACCCGTCCGCAATCCCAACCGCCTCACACAGGTGGGGATTGGCCGTCTTCCGGTTCGACACGAAATCCTATGAGTCAGTCTCGGGGAACAACCAATTTAGGGGGCTCTCTTCAGCTTCGGCCTTTATTGCCTGACGGCGGCGTTCGTCTTCAGCGCAGGCTGCCAAGGCTTTTTGCTCTTCCTCCTTCTCAATCAGAGTACGCAACCGTTCTGACGCTACCCCACTATATTTGGCTTCCTCTTCCAACCTCGTTCTTTCTTTCGCTCTGTACAACTCCTCTTCTTGCTTCATCTGCGCCAACCATTCCTCCTCGCTGATCTCCTCCTCCTTCTCCTCTCCCTCCGTCTGTTCCATCTGGTCAAGCAACTCAGACATCTCGTCCAACCACGCCTGCTTGCTGATCGCCCCGTCCGTATAGATGATTGGGTACGATACCGGGAAATACTCCGGGTTAGCGAAAAAGGATTTCGGTCTCTCGCCCGAGTCGTCTACCTCGAACAGCGCCGATAGACTACTTTCTTCTTCAACTTCTCCCCGACCACCTTCCCTGTGGGCGGCCAAAATGATCTCCCAATTGTTGGGCTCTTTGTCTCGATCGACGCTCTGCGGTCGCCGACCCGTTGGCAGAATGAAGTTGCTCTTATCGGAAAAGAACGCTTCGCATTTCTGTTTGGTGAGGCGGGTGGCCTGGTTAGCTCTGAGACCCCGTGCATCAAGCAATCGTCCGTCCCCTTTTGCCCAAAATATAGGTGAGCATCACAGCGTCAACAGGTAGCTGCTACGATGGTCCACCTCTAAAGGCACCTCAATGCTATTTCTGCCCGGGAGCGATAGAATGCACTCTGTCAGGGCTAGGAAGCCCACCGAGCTGGGAAAAGTTCACCAGCATCACCAACCGCGTCTTCCCGTCCATCAGGATACTACACCCGCTGCCCTGTCACCGTTTCGACGCCAGAACCCGAGGGAAGAGCCCGGTGCGTTAGCAGCGCATCCCGGGATCCGT
>Ga0210405_10003805_pt1 | contig 14550 bp, 16 predicted proteins | sample IncBWH11MmetaG_FD_155492 | JGI IMG/M metagenome (GOLD analysis project Ga0210405, IMG submission 155492) | Forest soil microbial communities from Barre Woods Harvard Forest LTER site, Petersham, Massachusetts, United States - Inc-BW-H-11-M | ecosystem: Environmental > Terrestrial > Soil >... | reverse complement strand
CGCCAGCGTGAGCCGCGCTTCTAGTCGTCCACAACGCTTCCAACATTCCCCCAAGTGAGATGTCGGGAAATGACCGCCAATCGCCGCTCGACTGTTAGATCTTGTACTTGCAGTTTGGGGCTGGTAGCGCACTACCGATTCCCCGGCATAGGAGAACAGTGCACATGCTGAAGACGCTTACGCGGTTACACACCCCCGAATTGCTGCACACACTCGCTTCGATGGGGCATGGTGACGAAATCGCTCTGGTCGATGCACATTTTCCGGCGACATCTCTGGCCCGGAGATTGGTTCGCCTCGATGGCGCCGATCTCCCCGATGCACTCGCGGCGTGCCTCTACTTGATCCCAGTCGACACCTTTGTTCCCGATCCGGCGATACGCATGGAGATGATAGACGACCCGAATAAAATTCCTGAAGTACAAGCGCTCTGCCAGGAGGTGATCGACAAGGCTGAAGGGCGGCACGTTCCGCTCGCTGGGGTCCAACGGTATGCCTTCTACGATCGAGCGAAGATGGCATACGCCATCGTTGCTACGGGAGAAATGCGGCCCTATGGATGTATTCTCATAAAGAAGGGAATCACGGTGCCGGTTTGAAAGAGGACGGTAATCGGCGGGAGATTCTTTATGCTCCCGTTCGTGCCGCTCGGATCACTGGTACAGGGGCGTCGGCGGCCAGTAGTTTTTCAGCTTTTAGCTCATCCCATAAAGATCGCGGGATCTGCATATCTACGTACGCGGCATTGCGCTCGACCTCGAAGGGGCTCACGGCACCGGTAACAATCGACGCTATCGTTGGCTGGCCAAGGGGAAATTGAATAGCAGCGGCCGCAAGCGGTACGTCATGACGTTTGCAGACGGCCTCAATTCGCGCGACTTGTTTGATGATCGCGGGGGGCGCCGGCTTGTAGTTGTATTTCGCTCCCGGCGTCGCCCCAGTAGCCAAAATCCCGGAATTGAATGGACCGCCTAGCAGCAGCGAGAAGCCGTGCTGTTCGGCCAGCGGAAAGAGGTCGTTGAGACCATTCTGCTCCAGAAGTGTGTATCGGCCGGCGAGCAGGAAACAATCAAACGCTGCTTCCTTCGCGAAACGAACGCACGGCGCGACTTCGTTGATCCCGACGCCGATTGCCCTGACCACCCCGGATCTTCGCAGTTCATCAAGTGCACGATACGCACCATCCATGGCTTCCCGAAATCGTCGCTCATAGGCCTCCGCAGAGCCATGTGTCCAGATATCGACATCATGGATGAGCGCGATATCGACTCGATCCATGCCGAGGCGATGGTAGCTCTGCTCGAGCGCGCGCATGGTCCCATCGTAACTGTAGTCGTAGACGGTTTGGAAATTAAGCCCCCCCGCGAACTGACCGCGGTCGACGAGCTCGCCACGCTCGGGGCGGAGCCAACGGCCGACTTTCGTCGAGACTACAAGATCAGCGCGCGGCTTGCTCCGGAGCACATGACCAAGGCGGTGCTCCGACAGGCCGTGTCCGTACAGCGGCGCGGTGTCGAAAAAACGGATGCCGCGCTGATAGGCAATCTCCAAGGTGGCCACCGCCCGCTCCTCGGGTATCCGCTCGTAGAGATCGCCCAGCGGGGCTCCGCCCAAGCCAAGAACACTAACCTCCAGTTCGGTCTGGCCAATCCGCCGTGCCGGAAGGTTTTTCATCGCACACCCGTAGATGGCCAAGTTCTGGTCCAACGCTACGTTCCCCGTAGTCTTAAAGCCGGTAACGAGCAATCGCGTCGTCGTGGAAATACATACGTCTTTCATCCAAGGAGGCGCGTGCCACGACCGCATCGACAGGATCGACCGAGGGCGGCTGGTCTCCTTAGTGTGTGGACTCGATTGCAGCCCGCAGTTACTACTTGCCGGAGACCGATGAAGCGGATGTGCTGTTGGTTTTCCGCCCACAGAGAGCCCAGGCGAGGTTGCGTCGTGCTCAGATTCACACCAGACCACGAGTGGCTACGCGCCGGCGAATATGTTGCGGTCGTCGGTATCACTGGACACGCTCAACGGCAACTCGGCGAGTTGGTCTTTGTCGCGCTGCCACCGTCCGGGAAGCGTTTCGCAAAAGGCGCGCCGGCTGCAGTAGTAGAATCAATCAAGGCGACCTCCGATGTTCGCGCGCCGATCAGCGGTCAGGTCACCGAGACCAACCAAAGGATCGTGGACGATCCGACCCTGGTCAACTCCGATCCGCTTGGGGATGGCTGGTTTTTCAAATTGAAGATCGCTGATCCATCGGAGATCGACTCTCTTATGGGCGAAACGGCTTACAAAACCCATTGTCGGTATTGCCTCGAGTTTGACGAAGATAACATCTGAGGAACGGGTGAGCCGATTGCCGTCTTTAGCAGCTATGAGCTCAAGGCACGGTCGGCAAACGCCAGCACAATAATCGGTTGCAACATCCGCCGCTTCGTTCTCAGGCTCTGGATGGTGTTCCACGTCATCCCGGTCGACCTACGCTGAACAGTTGCAATCCCGCTGCCCCGGTGCCGGCGTAGCTTTTGGTTGTCCGTTGGCGTTGATTCATGGGATGGGGTACAGTTAATGGGTACGAGAAAAATCCGGAGAGCACGATGGCTGGTACAGTGAAGGGACCCGCGATCTTTCTGGCGCAGTTTGCGGGTGACTCCGCACCTTTCAATTCCTGGAAGTCGATTTGCGGATGGGCCGCCGGCCTCGGCTACAACGGCGTGCAGATTCCGAGCTGGGATGGACGCCTGTTCGATCTGGCAAAAGCTGCTTCATCGAAGACGTATTGCGATGAGGTCTCCGGCGTGGCTCGCGAGCAGGGAATTGCCATCACCGAGCTGTCCACGCACCTGCAGGGACAACTCGTCGCGGTCAATCCGGTGTTCGACGAGGCGTTCGATGCCTTCGCACCTCCATCGGTTCACGGCAAGCCGAAAGAACGGCACGCATGGGCGGTCGAGCAGTTGCGCATGGGCGCCAAGGCTTCGCAGCACCTTGGGCTCAAGGCCAGCGTCTCCTTTACTGGCGCGCTGGCCTGGCCATTCGTTTACCCATGGCCACCGCGCCCGCCCGGCCTCATCGAAGGCGCCTTCGCCGAACTGGCCCGCCGCTGGAAGCCGATCCTGGACGCCTACGAGGACGCCGGCTGTGACATCTGCTACGAGATCCATCCGAGCGAGGACACTTTTGACGGCGCCACTTTCGAGATGTTCCTCGACGCGGTCGGCGGGCACAGGCGTGCTTGCATCAACTATGATCCGTCGCACTTCGTCCTGCAGCACCTCGACTATCTGGAATTCATCGACATCTACCACGAGCGGATCAAGGCATTTCACGTCAAGGACGCCGAGCTCAATCCGACCGGTCGGCAGGGCGTCTATTCCGGTTACCAGCCCTGGGTGAACCGTGCCGGCCGCTTCCGCTCGCTGGGCGACGGCCAGGTGAACTTCGCCGCCGTCTTCTCGAAGATGGCGCAATATGATTACAACAGCTGGGCCGTGCTCGAATGGGAATGCTGCCTCAAGCATCCCGAGGACGGCGCTCGCGAGGGGGCCTCGTTCATAAAGAACCATCTCATTCGCGTCACCGAGAAGTCGTTTGACGATTTCGTCACCGGCAGCGCCGATCAGAAAAAGATTCAGCGGATGCTGGGGATTGGCTAGAGGGACAACATTGCGAGTGGGAGGAAGACATCGTGGACGGACGCAACAATTTTCCGAAACTGCACAACGCAATGTGGCCGGGCCTCGTCGGCAAGGGGCCGGACTCGGAGCCGCCGATCGGTCTCGACGAAATGCTGGATCTGACTGCGGCGGCGGAAGTCGACGGCATCAAGTTTGAAGGCGTGGACCTCTTCCTTGCCGATCCGCACACCGGCATCGACTCCTCCACGGACGAGATCAAAAGGCTTGCCGACAAGGTTGCGGCGAAGAATCTGGAAGTCGGTTCGGTTGTTGCGCCGGTTTGGCCGCCGGTCGGCGGCGGCTCGGCCATGGGGAGTGAAACGGACCGCCAGCGCTTCGTCGACATGGTGCGCAAGGCCTGTGGCATTGCCCGGCAGCTCCGCGACATCGGCATCCGCAAGGGCGGCGTCGTTCGTATTGATTCCGCGGCGAGCGTCGAGGATTGGGCCAAGGACCCAGCCGGAAACACCCGAACGATCGCCGATACCTTCCGGCGCGCCTGCGACGTTGCCGAAGAGCATGGCGAACGGCTCGCTGCCGAGGGTGAAATCTGCTGGGGCGGCATGCACAGCTGGCAGGCAATGGTCGATCTGTTGGAACAGGTGAACCGGCCGAAGACATTGGGATTCCAGGCCGACATGGCGCATACGCTGCTCTATGCGCTCGGCTATAACGCTCCCGAATCGCGCATCCTGCCTGCCGGCTTCGACTGGAAGAATCAGGAGATCCTCGACCGGGCGCTGAAGACCCTCACGGACGCGTTGCGTCCCTGGACCAACGATTTCCACGTCGCGCAGAACGATGCGACGGTGAAGGGTATGGGAACGCACGACAAGACCGGCCGGCACTGTCTGGTAAATGATCCCAACGGCAAGCTCGACGTCGTGCATGTCGCCGGCTATTGGCTGCGCGATGCCGCGGGCAAACCCACGCACGCCGTCCGCCACATCTGCTGGGACGGCTGCATGTTTCCGAACGCGGTGATGCGACAGCCGCAGATCTGGAACGATGTGCTCAAGGCCATGATCGACGTTCGCGACGGCCACGGTTGGCGGCAGTGATCGACGGCGGATGGCACCGATGAGCAATCAGCGACCGCTAAATGTCGGCTTGGTGGGCTACGGTTTCATGGGCCGCACTCACTCTAATGCCTTCAGCAAGGTCAACCAGTTCTTCGATCTCGACCGCCGGCCAGTGCTCAAGGCGATCTGCGGGCGCAAAGAGGCGAACGTCAAGGCGTTCGCGGCGCAGTGGGGTTACGAGTCGATCGAAACCGATTGGCGCAAGCTGCTGTCGCGTTCCGACATCGATCTGATCGACATTGCCACGCCGAATGATAGTCACGCCGAGATTGCGATTGCCGCGGCACAGGCCGGCAGGATGGTCATGTGCGAGAAGCCACTCGGCCGCAATCCGGCAGAGAGCAATCGCATGGTGGCGGCGGTCGAAGCCGCTAAGACGCCGAATATGGTCTGGTACAACTACCGCCGCGTTCCGGCGGTCATGCTCGCCAAAGAGATCATCGATGACGGACGCCTCGGCAAGATCTTTCACTACCGAGCCAAGTTTCTGCAGGATTGGACGATCTCCAAGGATCTGCCGCAAGGCGGCGCCGGACTATGGCGGCTTGACGCCGACGTGGCCGGGAGCGGCGTAACCGGCGACCTCCTCGCGCATTGCGTCGACACCGCAATGTGGCTTAACGGTCCGATTCAATCGGTCACCGGGACGACCGAGACGTTCATCACGGAGCGCCAGCACAATCTTACCGGTAGGGTCGAGAAGGTCACGATCGACGACGCCAGCGCTTTCCTCGCCCGGTTCGGCAACGGCTCACTGGCAACATTCGAAGCGACGCGTTACGCCCGCGGCCACAAGGCGCTCTACACGCTGGAGATCAACGGCGAACATGCGTCGATCTTCTGGGATCTCCACGATCTTCATCGGCTCCAGTACTTCGACCATCGTGACGAGAGCCGGCTGCGCGGATGGCGTTCGCTGCACGTCACCGACGGCGATCATCCCTACATGAAACATTGGTGGGTGCCGGGATTGCAGATCGGTTACGAGCACACGTTCATTCATCAGGTCGCGGACTTTATTGAGGGCCTGCGCGCCGAAAAGCCGGCGGCGCCCACCTTTCGCGACGCGCTGGCCACGGACCTGGTTACGGACGCCGTGCTCAAGTCGGCGAAATCAGGACACTGGGAAACGGTGGGCCGCGCCTAGCTGGGCGCTATGCGGGATCGCCGCGCACATGTAAGGCTTGAACCGCTCAGTGCTTCGCCCAGCCTTCCTTCATCAGCCGAAACGCGCCTGCGTAAACATCCTCGGGCATCACAAAGAGCGGCCGCCAGACCTTGGTGGCCGCCGCGAGGTCGGGCAGCGCTTGGCCGAATGCTTCGACGGTCATCCAGTCGTCGTATCCGGATTTTTTAAGCGCGCCGAACACGCCCGCGAAATCCACGTGGCCGGTGCCGGGCGTTCCGCGGTCATTTTCCGAGATGTGGACGTGGTTGATTGCCGGCGCGGTCGCGCGGATGGCGTCGGTAAGCCTCTTCTCCTCGATGTTGAAGTGGAAAGTGTCATACAGGTAGCCGTAGTTCGGCTCCGCGACGCGCTCGACCAGTGCATGGGCGTCGCGGGCGGTGTTGAGGAAATAGCATTCGAAACGATTGAGCGGCTCGACCGACAGTTTGATGCCGCTCTTGGCCGCGTATTGCGCCGCCTGCTTGTGGACCTCGACACAATGGGATTTTTCCGCCTCGGTCGGTCCGACACCGGAGAACTCGCCTAGAGGCTGGTGGAATGGTCCGCACAGCACGTCACCTCCGAGCGCCGCGGTGCAATCGATCGCCCATTTTAGATGATCGAGCGCTTGCATGCGTTCGGCCGCATCGGCGGTGATGGCGCTCTTGCCAGACGGCATCACCGTCACCGCGGTCGCGGCGAGCCCGGCGTCCTTAAGATTTCGAGAAAGCCGCGAGTAGTGGCGCACCTCGCCTTCGAACAAGGGGATTTCCACCCCGTCATAGCCGACTGCCTTGAGGCGATCGAAAAGCGGAACATGCTCGTCAACCACGTGGGTCGTCCAGAGCAGAAGATTGAAACCGAGCTTCATACCAAAGCACTCCTTTTGGATCGGGGAGCCGCGGAAAATGCTTAAGCCGCGAGCTTTTCCTGCAACGCTTTGAACCCACCGACGAACACGCCGTCGCCGATCTGCGCCACCATCGCGTCTTCGCTGCTCGAAGTCACGTCGAAGTCCGCCCACCATTCGGTAAAAGTGCCGTTCCCGACCGTAACCGGGGTCAGGCGAAACGTTGCAACGTAATTCTTCACCGGCATGGGCGATACCAGGATGCTGTAGCTGAACGAATGGTCGACGTCAGAGAGCGCCAACAACTGTTCGCGCAAATGTCCGCCATCCTTCAACGAGAAACTACGCACGCAGCCAATGGCGTCGCTTGCCCGTCCGCCCTCGATTTCACTCTTGGCAATCGCTGGATGCCATGAAGGCAGGGCGTTGAAGTCCCGAATAGTCGCCCAAACCTTTTGGACCGGCGCATTGATAACGGCGCTGCGATAGGCTCTGACCATGGTCGTTTCCTTGATTTCGTTGGGAAGATTTCGATCCGGCGTCAACTCGCGATCTCCAGAAAGCTTTCAACCAGGGAATGCGAAAACTCGGGATCATTGATATGGCACGCGATCCTTTCGATCCGACGGTCGCGTGTCCGATGAAGCGTGTGCTCGATCGCGTCGAACAGCGCGGCGTCGGCAGTCGGATCATGAAACGGCTGGCCCGGCGCGTCCAGCATCGACACCCCTTTCTCGGGAATTAGGAAGCGGACAGGACCGCTGCACCGATTGAGTTTCTCGGCGATCCACACGCCGATTTGGCGATTCTCCTCAGCCGTCGTACGCATGAGCGTCACTTGCGGGTTATGGCGATAGAGATTGCGGTGTGAATAGTGCGCCGGTACCGTCTCGATCGCCCGAAAATTGACCATGTCAAGTGCACCAACCGAGCCGACGTAGGGCACGCGCGTGCGCGCGATCGCGCCGAGCCGATCAGCGCCAGCACTGAGCACGCCGCCGAAGAGGTGATCGCACACCTCAGTCGTCGTTACATCGATGACGCCGCTCACGAGGCCGCTGTCGACCAATTTCTCCATCACGCGTCCCCCAGTCCCGGTGGCATGAAACACAACGCAATCGAAACGGTCCCGGAGCTGCTCGGATGCAATAGTGACGCAAGGGGTCGTGACGCCGAACATGGTCAGCGCGATCGCCGGCTTCTCGGTGCCCGCGGGAGGGCCAGCAGCGGCCATGCCTACGATGCCAAACGCCGCGTTGCGAAGCACAGCGCTGCTGATGTTGTTCAGGCCGGCCAAATCAGTGACCGACGGCATCATGGTTATGTCCGCGATGTCCACATAAGCTCCGACCTCGCCGGAGGCGAGAGTCGAAACCATCAGCTTGGGCAGGCCGACCTTAAGTGCCTGCATGCCCTTCGTCACAATGAAGGTGCCGCCTCCGCCGCCGATACCCAGCATGGCGTCGATGTCGCGGCGGGTCGCGACGAATCGGGCGAACGCCTCTGCCATGGCGGTGATGGCCTCGCCCCATCAGTCCCGCGCAGAAAATGCATTCCGTCCGGATGGTGGGCGGCGATCTCGCTCCGCGCAATATCGACATCGCAACGCGCCGAGCCGATGCCGACGTCGACCACTATCGGCGTGCCGCCTGCGTCGGCGACCATGCGCCGCAGATAGGCGAGCTCCTCGCCTTTTGTGTCAGCCGTGCCGACAACGAAGATGCGCCTCATTGTAAAATCAGCAAACGCGCCGGCGCGTCGGCTGTCCAGACCCCAAAAGTTTGAGAGGCGCGGGGCCCTGGTTCATTTTTACCCTCCCGGGCGAGCACCATGTCCGCTGCCGCATCACCCGCTCGCCTGCTTGCCTTTCTGATGAGAGAAACTATAGCGTGTTGTCAAACTAGGTCGATCCTTGTGTGGGGACCAGTCTGAACTCGTAGTGGGTCAGTCAGGGAAGCCGCCAATGAACACTGCTTGGAACAACGTGTTACGGAGGTTCCGCATGCAGTGACTATGAAGCAATCGGATAGTCGCGCGCTGCGATGCGGCGTCCGAACTGACACTAACTCCAGGGAAAACTTATAGGGAGGAAAACCATGAAGAGAAGTATTACCGCGCTGCTCGCGGCAGGAGGCTTGGCATTCGTGCTGGCCAATACGGCTCGCGCCGAGGAATTGACCATCTTCTGGGCGGAATGGGATCCGGCCAACTATCTTCAGGAACTGGTCAACGACTACACGAAGGAGACGGGGGTCAAGGTCACGGTGGAGACCACGCCGTGGAGCGACTTCCAAACGAAGACGTTCCGCGAATTCGCGGCGAAGGGCACCGCCTACGACATGGTCGTCGGCGACTCGCAGTGGCTGGGCGCGGGCTCGACCCAAGGCCACTACGTAGACCTCACCGACTTCTTTCAGAAGCACAATCTGGAGAAGGCATTCCTGCCGGCTACCGTTGCCGGCTACGCCGAGTATCCGATCGGCAGCCACAAATACTGGGCGATTCCGCTAGAAGGCGACGCCAACGGCTGGGCCTACCGCAAGGACTGGTTCGAGGATCCCAAGGAAAAGACTGCGTTCAAGGCCAAATACGGCTACGAACTCGGCGTGCCCAAAGACTACAAGCAGATGCGTGACATCGCCGAGTTCTTCCATCGACCCAATGAAAAGCGCTACGGCATCGCGATCTACACCGACAATTCCTATGACGCGATCGCTATGGGGGTCGAGCAGACGATCTTCAGCTATGGTGGCGAACTGGGCCACTACGCCACCTACAAGGTGAATGGCATCATCAATTCCAAGGAAGCCGTACAGGGCCTTGAGGCATACCACGAACTCTACAAATTCACGCCTCCCGGATGGGGCAAGGCGTTTTTCCTCGAGGACAACCAGGCAATCACTGAGGGCCTGGCCGCAATGAGCATGAACTTCTTCGCGTTTTTCCCGGCCCTCGCCAATCCGACGACGAACCCGCATGCCAGTGGCACCGGCTTCTTCGCCAATCCGGCCGGGCCAACAGGCGCGCACTTCGCCGCCCTGGGCGGGCAGGGAATCTCCATCGTGTCGTACTCAAAAAAGCGCGACGCTGCGATGAAGTTCCTCGAGTGGTTCGTCAAGGACTCGACCCAAAAGAAGTGGGGCGAACTCGGCGGTTACACCTGCAGCAAGGCGATCCTTGAATCGCAGGAATTCCGCAAGGCGACGCCGTACAATGAGGCCTTTTACCAGTCGATGCTGATGGTGAAGGATTTCTGGGCTACCCCCGAGTATGCCGAACTCCTCGACCAGCTCAATCGGCATCTCTATCCATACATCGTCGACGGCAAGGGCACGGCCAAGGAGGCTTTGGACGGCGTCGATGCCGATTGGACTACCACCTTCAAGAAGTATAAGCGCTACGCGCAGTAGTACGCTGCTAACGCCCGGAGGTGGCGAAGGTCCCTCCGGGCGTGCTGCGGTAAGTAAGTGAGCGTCGCGACGTGATCACGAAGCTAGACGCGAAGTCCGCGGCCATGGCCCGCGGCCTAAGTGACCTCTCCATTCGTAACCTCTTTATCATTCCGACCATCGCCTTTTTGATCATCTTCAATATCTTTCCGCTGATCTATTCTCTTGGATATTCGTTTTACGACTACAGCGCCGCCGGAAGCGCGCCGCCGGTTTTCGTCGGCCTGGGCAACTACAGGGAGCTCCTGGCTAGCCCCTACATCTGGAGCAATTTCTGGATTACTGCCAAATATGTGATCGTCTCGGTCGGCGGCCAGATGCTCGTCGGCTTTGGCATCGCCGTTCTGCTTAACCGTGCAATCCCATTCAAGGGCCTGATCACCACGCTGCTGCTGCTGCCGATGATGATGTCGGCGGCCGTAGTCGGACTGTTCTGGCAACTCCTGTACAGTCCGTCATGGGGACCTATCAACTACATCTTCGGCCTCGGTGATTTTCCCTGGCTGTCGGATCCGGTGGCCGCGCTCTACGCCGTGGCGATTACCGACATTTGGATGTGGTCGCCTTTCGTCATGCTGCTTTCGCTGGCCGGTTTGTCTGCAGTGCCGAAACATCTGTACGAGGCCGCGGCAATCGATCGTGCCAGCGGCTGGTTTACGTTCAGTCGAATCACGCTGCCGCTGGTGGCGCCACTCTTACTGATCGCGCTCATCTTCCGGACCATGGAGGCGTTCAAGACATTCGACATCGCTTACGTCATGAGCGTGCAGCCGACGACGGAGCTGATCGCCATCAGGCTCTACAAGCTGGCTTTCCAGGAATGGCAGACTGGCCGTTCCTGCGCACTAGCTTACATCGTGCTCATCATGGTGCTGGCGATCACCAACATTTACGTCAAGTACCTCAACCAAGTGAAGGCACGGTGACATGGCTGTTGTGCGCACGCCCGCCGAGCGAATACGGGACCGGCTCGCGGTCGCGGCCGTGATCGCGATCACCATCGTGATGCTTGCGCCGATCTACTGGATCGCGTCGACCGCATTCAAGCCGCGCAGCTTGGCGACGACCGTTCCGCCGACCGTGTTCTTCAAGCCGGAGATAACGCCGTTTATCAAGCTGTTCACCAAACGCGTGCAGCTCCTGCGGCCGGTTGACAAGGCGACCTACGACGCGGCGCCGTGGTGGGAGCGGCTGATTTACGACGGCGGCGAGCGCGTGCTGAAAGTTGGTGGCGACCCGCAGCTATCTGCCTATCCCAATCGTTTTCTCAACAGCCTGATTGTCGCAATCTCCAGTACGTTCCTCGCCGTGGCGATGGGCACCATCACGGCTTACGGCTTCTCGCGATTCCGGATAGCCGGCGAGCCCGACCTGTTGTTCTTTATTCTGTCGACGCGGATGCTGCCGCCGGTCGTCGTGGCGATCCCGATGTTTCTGATGTACCGCCAGGTAGGGCTGGTCGACACCCATCTCGGGCTGATTATCCTCTATACCGCCTTCAACCTATCGTTTTCGGTGTGGTTGATGAAAGGCTTCATCGACGAGATACCGAAGGAATACGAGGAGGCCGCACTGGTGGACGGCTACACGCGATTGCAGGCGTTTCTGAAAATCGTAATCCCCGAGTCGTCGACCGGAATTGCGGCGACCGCAGTCTTCTGCTTTATCACCGCCTGGAACGAGTACGCCTTTGCGCTGATGATGACTAATCGCAATGCGCAGACGGCGCCTCCGTTCATCCCGGCGCAGCTTGGTTCCGGCCTGACTGACTGGACGACGATCGCGGCCGGGAGCGCACTGTTTCTGCTTCCCGTCGCGCTGTTTACTTTCTTCCTGCGTAACAATCTGCTGCGCGGCGTCACTTTCGGTGCAATCCGCAAGTGACGACCTGGAGATCGATGTCCATGCGCCGCGAATATCGGCAGTTCATCGGCAAATACGTAGTGCCATCGGCGATGCTGTTGATGATTCTAGGTTTCGTTTTCCTGTGCCAGCCGTGGAGCGAGTTTTTGCACACCTACAGCGTCGCTATCACGCTTCTCGGCTTGATTCTGTTCAGCATCTTCGCCCGACTTGCTCCGCAGCCAGGAAAGAACTGACGGATCGGCCATGGCGAACATCAATCTGCAGGACATCGAGAAGTACTTCGGCCAGAACTATGTCGTCCGCAAACTCAATCTAAACATCCACGACGGTGAGTTCGTGGTTCTGCTTGGGCCTTCGGGTTGCGGCAAGACCACGACGTTGCGTGCCATAGCCGGGCTCGAGGAGATTGACCGCGGCGATATCCTCATCGACGGCAAGGCGGTACAACGGCTGCGCGCCGCAGAACGCGACATCGCCTTTGTGTTCCAGTTTTTCGCGCTTTATCCGCACCTGAGTGCCTACGACAACATTGCCTTTCCGCTTCGTGCGAGTGGCCAGGGCCGAAGCGTCATCGACACGCGGGTCCGTGAGGTGGCGAGGGCGATCGGTATCGAACAGCTTCTCGGTCGCATGCCTTCAGCGTTGTCCGGAGGGGACATGCAGCGGGTCGCCATCGGCCGCGCACTGGTGCGCCGACCCAAGGCGATGCTTATGGACGAGCCGATTGGGGCGCTCGACGCCAAGATGCGCGAGAGCATGCGCACCGAGCTGAGGCGTCTACATCTGGAGAACGCCTCGACGACCATCTACGTGACGCACGATCAGGTCGAGGCGATGTCGCTCGCCGATCGCATCGCGGTCATGGATGAAGGCGTGCTCCAGCAGGTGGGCACGCCGACCGACGTCTACCGGCGCCCGAAGAATCTATTCGTGGCTCAATTCATCGGTAGCCCGGTGATGAACGTCCTGCCTGGCCGGCTGCTAGCCGAAGGCGGACGGACGAGGCTGTTTTTAGCTGACTCTGACGACGCCTTTGAGTTTGACGGCCCGGTGCCACCGCAAGGGGTTGACCCGGACGACAGTCTTATGGTCGGGGTTCGTCCCGAGGCGGTGCAGGTTGCGCGCGACAAGCGGTCCGGATACGTCCCCATTGAAGCTCATCTCATCGAACCGCTGGGCGCCTACGATATCGTCGATCTCAAGCTTGGCAGTCAGTTTCTGCGGGCGCGAACGGCGAGCGGCTTCGTGGCGGGCCCTGGACAGACCGTTTGGGCTCACATCGAGGAGTCGCAGACTCATTTCTTCAGCTCGCGGTCCGGCAGCGTGTTGGAGTCGCCCGGTAGCTGACATGGCGCACGTCAGACTTGAAGGAATTACCAAGTCGTTCGGCGGCCATGCCGCCGTGTCCGATCTCGACCTCGAGATCGAAGATGGGCAATTCTTTGTGCTCCTTGGCCCGACCGGTGCCGGCAAGACAACGACGCTGCGTCTGATTGCCGGCCTCGAACGACCGGATTCCGGAGCTATTTTCCTCGATCGCCAGAACGTAAACGGCTGGAGTCCGGCGCAGCGCGATGTCGCCCTCGTGCTGCAGCAATTCTCGCTTTATCCCCGCTATACGGTGCGGGAAAATCTGGAATTTCCCCTCAGGTCACGCACGCGCCGATTTGCTCAGGCGCAGATCGCCGAAAGGGTCGCCCGCGCAGCGGCCATCGTGCGCGTGGAACATCTCCTCGATCGAAAGACCGACCGTTTGTCCGGCGGCGAGATGCAGCGAGTCTCGATCGGCCGGGCAATCGTGCGTCAGCCGCGCATCTTCCTGATGGACGAACCGCTGTCCAACCTCGACGCAAAGCTGCGCGAAGCGCTTCGCGCCGAACTCAAGGACCTCAAGGTCAAGCTCGGCGCCACGTTCCTGTTCGTAACCCACGACCAGATCGAGGCCATGTCGATGGGAGATCGCATCGCCGTTCTCGACGCTGGGCGAATTGCGCAGGTCGGCACGCCCTATGAAATGTACAACGAGCCGAATGACGTATTCGTCGCCGGCTTCGTCGGGACGCCGACGATGAATCTCCTCGATGCGGAAGTCGGGAACGGCACCGCACGAGCGATCACCGGCCGCTTTGATTTCAGCCTCGGCGATGCTGCGACGGCCCGTCTCGCCGCAAGCGGCGGTCAGGTGACGTTGGGCATCCGCGCCGAAGACATCCGCCTCGGTCCGGGCGAGGCGATCGAGGCGGTGGCGCATGGCGTGGAAAATCATGGCATGGAGAAGATCGTTACGTTGCGCGTCAACGATTGCCTGTTGCGAGCAACCATTCCGGCAGCTTACCCGATTGCGATCGAGGAGCGGGTGCGATTCTCATTTGTTCAGGAGCGGCTGCACGGATTCGACCCCAAGACCGGCCTGAACCTCAGGCGCAAGCAGCGATAACCACGGGAGGACTTCATGGCCGGG
>Ga0210405_10003804_pt1 | contig 14554 bp, 7 predicted proteins | sample IncBWH11MmetaG_FD_155492 | JGI IMG/M metagenome (GOLD analysis project Ga0210405, IMG submission 155492) | Forest soil microbial communities from Barre Woods Harvard Forest LTER site, Petersham, Massachusetts, United States - Inc-BW-H-11-M | ecosystem: Environmental > Terrestrial > Soil >... | reverse complement strand
ACGAAGCCTAGACCTGGGCCGTCGGTTTCAAAGCGCGCACCTTCCATGTGGAGCGCATAGGTGACGACGATGTCGTTGCCGATGGCTTGCACGTTGAAAGGCACGTAGTCGCGCGGCAGTTTTTCATCCACAAAAGGGTTTTCGGAGGAGCGGTCATCGTCATCGCCTTCATCCCTATCGGAGTGGTCGATGGACAGTTTTACGGGCCGAAATGTGTTGTCATAAACATCGACGCGGCCCTTGTTAAAGTTAGCTGCGTACAGGAAGGGCTTACCATTGATGAAGGCGCTGGTCAGGCCCGTGTAGCTAGATCCGTCGGTGGTTCTGACCACCGTCACAGCAAGCGTCGCAGTCACACCTGGATTCCATCCAGCAATCGTCCCATCATTCGTCGAGAAGAGGAATAACGCTGGTTTGGCTGGAGCCAGTAAGAAATCTGTTTGGCTGCCGTTGAAGATGGTGCCGGTTGGCGTGCCCGTTGGAGTCTTCTTGTTATTCGGATCGGCCGGTGGAATGGTGACGATTAGGGACTGCTTGGCTCCTGCGCCGTTGTAAAGCGTACTGAAGCCCGTCGCATTGTCAGAGACCCACCACGGGCTGCCCGAGCCACGGGATATTCCCCAAGGGTTTATCAGTTGAGGATCGGTGACGGGAGCGACTCCTGACGCGTTGGAAACAAGATTGGTCTGGGTGTAGTGCTGCCCAAAGCAAGCGGCCCCCGTAATCAGAGTCAAGACTGCACTGGCGGTAAAACGTAGCGACATCTTCATTCTGCAAATCTCCTTTTGTATTTGGAAAACGGTTCTCTAAGCGGGGTTATCGGGACAGAGAATTACGTGACACATCGTCGACGGAGGCGATCAGTCCAACACCATCATTTTTGCTCCCGGTGATCGTTGGAGTGGTCGTGGTCGTCGTTATCGCCGGAGTGCTCGCCGCGATCCTTCTCGCCGGCCAGAGTAAAGGCATAGACTTTGTTGTTTCCGATTCCGGGCGGAATATTTCGGTAACCCGATCCCCAGTAGAGGGTGCTGTCCACGATCGATGGCCCGTCGATTACCGAGCCTCCGCTCGCGAAGTTCCACAGGATTTTTCCGCTGATCGTATCGAGCGCATACATCTGCCCCGAATAAGAGCCCGCGTACATCACGCCGTTCGCGACGCTCACCGATCCGGTGTCAATCGACCCCGGAGTGGGATCCGCCGTCTGCCAAAGAATTTTCCCCGTGGCAACATCCAGCGCGCTCCATGAAGGCACCAGGGTGTACGGCAGCATATTACGATTCCCGATAGCGACATAAATTCGCTTAGTGTCCGTCGCCGTTCCCCACTCGATGCCCCCGAGCGAGCTGCCCGGTCCAACCGGTGTGCTCCAAACAATGTTGCCGTTATCGGGATTCAGCGCCCAATAGATGCCGCTTTTCTGGCCGAACCCGACAACATTATTCAGCAAATTGGGACCAGACCCTCCAAGATCAAAATCCTGGCTCGTCGGTACCGGACAATTCGGGTTTGTTGCCCCTCCCGGGAGAATGCACGCCACCGTCCAGGTGTCAAAGCTTTGCAGCATCCTCGACCACTTGATCGCTCCTGTCTTCAAATCCAACGCCAGTGCGGTGTCGAAGAAATCGTCAGCAGCGGCGCAGTTCGCCAGGGGAGTCGCGCTCTGGCAAGCTTCCACATTCGCCGGTGCCGTGTAGTTGTTTCCGGTGCCGACGAACAGCGTTCCGCGCTTTGCATCAATCGCGGGTGGTTGCCAAATCGCTCCGCCGCTGTATCCTCCGACCTGCCCGCCATTGTCAGGCATGTCGAAGGTCTTCCAGAGAATCGCGCCGGTTTTTTCATTCAGCGCCACCATGCTGCCGCGAAAACTGCAGCACGGATATGTCGGATCAGTTGCCAGACTCTCTTCGCTCGAAGAGACCCCAATGTAAACAACGCCGTCGAAGACGACCGGAGATCCAGTAATGATTGCAGCCGGATGATTGTCCACCTTTGTCATCCACCGGAGTGTTCCTGTTTCGCGATCGACTGAGATCACGTTCGCGCCTTTGTGAACCTTATTGGAACTCTCAATGTCCCCGATAATCACTTGGTTGCCGGCTACCGCCGGACTAACGCGAGAAATCGCTCCCTCGACGCCGTCGTAATCAGAGATCTTGTGCGACCAGATCAACCGGCCGCTTTCTTTTTCAACGGCAAAAAGGTTGCCGCCCCAATCCGGAAAATATACCGCGTTACCGTCCACCGTCGGCGTGGCGGAAACATCGCCGCCGGTTGTAAACACCCATTTCGGGCTAAGCCCGCTGACGTTGGTGGGACTTATGGTGTGCTCAGCCGGTTGGCTCCAACTGTTACTTAGATTCTGTCCGGCTATTCGCCATTGGCCAGACCGGGACTCATCTGATTGGCCTTGTGCGCTTAGCGTCGAGACTAACAAAAGAACAGTGATCGACGTCGCCTTTGACAACAATGCGTTACGATCCTTCATGGGCATCCGCATTCTTCTCCTTGAACTCGGTTTTGCGATTACGCTCGCCCGAATATTCCTTAGCAAGCGTTAGAGCGGAGGTCTGAGTTCTTTCGGCATCAGATCTCCTCTCACTCCGGGGAATGGTGCAGTACGCCTGCCAAAGCGCGGAGGGTTCACAGGGTTGTGGAACTTATTGATTTGTACTGCGATGACGAGCCGAAAGACCGTTCCCTAGACCAAGGTGCCAGCGTGGCACTGCCGTATTTGCGGTACAGCGCCCGTTTTGCGGCATACCAGAAGGGTGTTGGGCTGGAGAAGGCGTCTCCGAATTGCGCGAAGTGAGAGTGCAGCGCGGCCCGGTTGGGCAAAGCGGCGTGCGATTCCGAGTTTGCGAATCCCCTGTTGAAGACAGAGTCGCTTCATGACGAATGAGATCCTGCAAAACGCCTCTCGAGCATGCCATCCTTGTGGTCCGCTTCGGGGTTCGAACCTGAGGCACCCCGAATTTTCGCTGCAAGACGAGCCCGCCTAGGGAGAGCGGTCTCCAAAAGTTGCGAGTCCTGTTTGTTCAGCGCACTTCGACGAGCACGAGTGACACGTCGTCGACCGGCGGCCCGTCGCGCCAGGCAGCGACGCGATTGATAATGCCCTGCTTCATTTCGCTGAAAGGCAGAAGCGAGGTCTCGCGAACGATGTTCTGTACGCCTTCTACTTCCAGCATTTCGCCATGCGAGTCGAACACGTCGGTGAGGCCATCCGTGTACAGCACGACGCGGTCACCGGGTTCGATCTCTATATTGAGCGCGGCGTCGGCGTCCACGGCATCCGGCAGCGTACCCAGAATAGTGCTTCGGGACGGGAGCAGGCGAGGCTCGGTTCCCGGCTGAACAATCATCGCGGGCGGGTGTCCGGCTCCAGCGTACTCCATGGTGCGACCGCTGCGGTCAATTCGGGCCGCGGCCAAGGTAAAGAAAAATCCTTGCGCGGCAATATTCTGAATCACAAGAGAGTTCAATCGACGGAGCATGTCCGCGAGCGAGGCCCGATTACTCAGCTGCGTGATCGTTTCTGAGTAGATACGGTTGGCGACGAGCGCGGAACTGATGCCGTGACCGGAGACGTCGCAGACCAGTAGGTTCAGATGTTCTTCCTCCAAGGGGGTCACCAAGCCGAAGTCGCCACCGATCGTGTGCGCCGGTTGGTAGAAAGTGTCGACACGCAGGCTTCCCCAGAGTAAGGGCTTGGGTGCCAGGCTCTGCTGTACTCGAGCTGCCAGCACCAGGTCTTGTTCTATCTCTTTCTGATGTTCTTCGAGCCGCGCGTTTGCTGCGCGGAGCTTCTGTTCAGTACGTTTCTGTTCCGAAATATCGGTCAACGTAACGATCACGCAACGCCCTCCTTCGGGCCGACGCATCGCGCGCACACTGACTACCACGGGCAGTCGCTCGCCAGCCTTCGTGGGTAAAAAGAACTCTTCTCGGCTCCGCCCCATCTCCAGGGCTTTCTGATGGAACGCTTGGACGAGAGCGAACTCTTCGGCCCGATCATACAATTGCCGGGCATCGGTGCCGATGATCTCGCTGCGAGGAGTCCCAGTCATTTCCTCGAACACGGCATTGGCAAAAAGAATCTGATTGGAATCGTCCGCGATGACGACGCCGTCGTTCAGTGTTTCGAGAATGGTCCCCATCTGTTGGAGCCATTGCGGTTTTTCGCTCCTCATGACGCTCTCCTTGTGCCGAACTTCAGCAACCGAGAAGGCCTGCGAGCGCAACTTCACGCCAGCATTACGCTCCTTTCGTCACTGCAGAACAACTCCCGCACGAGTGTGGACACTATTCAGGGTTTAGTGCCGAAAGGTGCTCGACGTTGTATTCGAGCCAGGGCTAACACCTTGCAGTGAGGGAAAATGCATAGCGAGGACCAAAGCTCGGGGCGCTTCTGAACCGGCCGAACTTATTGAATTGTTGAGAGATAACAAGCCGAAGGAGTGTTCTGTAGATCACGCTGCCAGCGTGGCACTGCCATATTTGAGGTAGCGTGCCCGTTTTCTGGCACAAAAGAAGGTGCGGATTTCAGAGTTGCGCGAAGTGAATGTGGGGTGCGGTTCGGTTACCGAGAGCGGCGTGCGATTCCGAGTTTGCGAATTCTTTGCTGCAGGGTGGATCGCTTCATTCCAAGATGTGCTGCCGCTCCGTTGAGGCCCGCCACAACCCAGTTGGACTGCTCCAGGGCTTTGAGGATCTGCTGACGTTCTGATTGCTCCAGGACATCGTGGAGTGTGCCGTTTGTGGGCGATTTCGGAGAGATGGCTTTTTCTACCACCCGGCCGGCCTTGGGAAACTTCAGATCAGCCACATCGACGCTCAGCGCGGAGCCCGTCGAGACAATGACGGCGCGCTCGATCACATTTTGGAGTTCTCGTATGTTTCCCGGCCAATGATATCGGCACAGGGCATCCATTGCCACCGAGGGAATCGTTTCGATGGCCTTTTTCATGCGTCTAGAAAACTGCTGCGTGAAGTGCCGCACCAGGAGCGGAATATCCCCCTGGCGCTCCCGCAAGGGCGGTGCGTGAACCGGAAAAACATTCAAGCGAAAGAAGAGATCGGACCGGAACTTTTGCTCGCTCACCATAGCTTCCAAATCGCGGTTCGTCGCGGCAATCAAACGCGCATCGGTCCGAAGTGTGCGCGAGCTTCCCAGCCTCTCGAACTCCCTCTCTTGCAGCACGCGAAGGAGTTTGGTCTGCAGTTCGAGGGGAACTTCTCCAATTTCGTCCAGGAAAATCGTGCCTCCGTGAGCCACTTCGAAGCGGCCGATGCGTTGCGCGATCGCTCCCGTAAATGCGCCTTTCTCGTGGCCGAACAGCTCGCTTTCGAGCAAGCCCGTCGGAATGGCCGCGCAGTTCAGCTTAACGAAGGGCTTCGCTCGCCGTGGGCTCAAATCATGAATGGCCCGAGCGATCAGTTCCTTTCCCGTGCCTGTCTCTCCGTATATCAGGACCGTCGAGTCCGTTGGCGCTACCGTTTCCACGTGTTTGAGAACTCTGCGCAGAGAAGCGCTATTTCCAATGATCTGGGCAAAATTCATTTCCGTGCGGATTTCGTCTTCCAAATAGAGCTTCTCTTTGGAGAGCTGGTCTTTCAGCTCTCGAATCTCACCAAACGCACATGCATTCTCCACGGCAATGGCAACCTGATTTGCGATCTGGGACAGAAACGCGCAATCACTGGTGAACGCATTCTCCTGATATTTGACCACACCGAATGTGCCCAGCACGCGACCTCGGCTAACAAGAGGAAGGACGCAGACAGATCCAACTTCGGCCTGCGACGTGTCCTTCATTCCGAGCTGCCTCGCCTCCTGGACGCTACCGCACCAAAGTTTGCCGGTGCGAAAGACCGCTCCCGAGATATCTTCGTCCATGGGAACAAGGCTCTCTTCGTGGCGTGATTCGTCTTTGAATGGATAATCCAGCGCGTAAATCCGCAAGTGCGTGTTGTCGGTATCGGGAATTGTAATCCCTACGCCATCGCAGCCCATAACTCGGCGCGTGCTCGTCACTACGGCTCGGAGAACATCCCGGAACTCGAGATTGGAAACCACGTGATTGGTCAATTCAAGAAGAAGTCCAACACGCTCGCTCTTTTTGAGCAGTTGCTGCTGTGAGGCCTGCGCTGCATCAAAGAGCAGCGCATTGTCGAATGCCAGAGCGATCTGCTCAGCCACCACCGATAGAAAGCATACTTCTTCGGAGGTATAAACATCCGGAGTCTTGCTGCCAAAAGTGAGGGTTCCGACTCTGCTATGGGCTGTCGTTAGGGGGAGAGTGCACAAACAGTGGACTCCGTATTTCTTCAAAACCTCCTGGAGTTTGGAAAAGCGAGCGTCCTGGGTTTCGAGCGAGGTCACCAGAGGCTTTTGATTTTGGTAGACCCACCAGGCATCGGATTCCTCCATGCTCAGTTCAGGGTCTGGAGGGATTGCTGCTTCTGTTTTCGCGTCGATAGAGTGGCGGTGAAATGTATTGGATTTCTCATCACGAATCGTCACACCGATGTAGTCAAACGGAACGACCCGGTGCAACTCTCTCACCAGCACGCTAAACAGTTCCTTTGGATCTCGATGCATTCCGATCGCATTCGATACTCGGACAAGCGATTCAAACCGGACCTCGGCTGAAAGCCGAGACCCGTCTACAACTTCCTCTGTTTGCATCGGACAAACCTCTTACGCAACTTCTTACGCAACTTCGCCTGCAGCGTTGGATGTCGCAATTCCTGCGTAGGTTAGACACAGGAAAGCGCCCATTTCTATCTCCAACCCAACAGACAGGTGTCTGGTGTCCGACCAGCAAAATTGGTGCCGCAAAACGGGCAAGCTACCGCAAATACGGCAGCGCCAACTTGGCATTTGGCATGAGTGCGCTATCTCTCCGTGCCTTATCTCGCGATAAATCAACAAGTTCGGCTCTTTCAGGAACCCCTGGCGCTTTGGCAGGCGCTCTGCATTATTCCTCGTGTGGAACGAAACCAGCCGCTTGGATAACCGACAAAATCAAAATGCATGAAGGGGATCGATTTCAGAGATATCCATGAAGAATCATCTTAGACACGGTCTTGTAATAGCAGGGGTGTTTTGTTTGATCGTCATCGCTCTGATCTTTGGAGCCCTGCGCCCGAAACGTGCGTCCGGCGCAGCAATGCAAGCGCCTCCGGATGTCCTGGTGGCGCAGGTCGAACAGCAGGATGTTCCGATTTACGGCGAATGGATCGGTACGCTCGCTGGACAGGTGAATGCAAACGTCCAGGCGCAGGTCTCAGGATATTTGCTCAAACGGGATTACCAAGAAGGGTCGACCGTGCGGACGGGCCAGTTGCTTTTTGAGATCGATCCTCGGCCCTTTCAGGCGGCGCTCGACCAAGCCGAAGGTCAGTTAGCGCAGGCCGTCGCGCAGCTCGCTAACGCCGAAGCTGTGCAACACCGGGACCAGCTCGATGTGGAGCGCTACACCCCGCTTGCCAAGGAGCAGGCGGCGAGCCAGCAGGACCTCGACAATGCCAACCAGAATAACTTGGCTGCGAAGGCTACGGTCGCTACGGACCAGGCGCAAATCAAATCGGCCCAAGCCGCCGTCGAAACGGCAAAGCTCAACCTTGGATTTACGCAAGTCACTTCGCCCGTCAACGGCATCGCCGATGTTGCAAGGGCTCAAGTCGGAGATTTGGTCAGTCCCAACAGCGGAACGCTGACTACCGTTTCGACTCTCGACCCCATCCGGGACTACTTCACGGTCAGCGAACAAGATTACCTTCAATTGAAGGGGCAGTTTTCAGGCGCGGATAGACAGCGCTGGAGACTGCAGCTCATCCTCGCTGACGGGACAACCTATCCCCACGATGGCGTCTTCTATTTCGCGGGACGCGCCGTCGATCAAAACACCGGCTCGATCCAGCTGGCGGCCCTCTTTCCCAATCCCGGCAATGTGCTTCGTCCCGGACAGTACGGCAAAGTCCGCGCTGTAGTCCATACCGCGAAAGGCGCGTTACTGGTTCCCCAGGCGGCGGTCGCCGATCTGCAAGGCAGCTATCAGGTTAGCGTGGTCGGGCAAGACAACAAGGTCGCCATCCGTTCTGTAAAAGTTGGCGAACGCGTCGGCACCAGGTGGATTATCCAAGACGGGCTAAAGTCCGGCGAACGTGTGGTCGCACAGGGCCAGCAGACTCTCCGCCCGGGTACGATCGTACAACCGAAACCATATGTAACTGAATGAGGGCCAACACGATGGCGGAACAGAAGCGACGAGCGCGTTGCTTACAAGGACCGGCGCAGCCCGGACTCTTGCCGTCTCCCGCGTGAAGCGAGCGCAGAGCGCTCTTAGTCTGATCGAAAGGAACCGATATCCATGTCCAATTTTTTCATAAGGCGGCCCATCGTGGCGATGGTGATCGCCATCCTCACGGTGATTGTAGGCGCGGTCACCATCGCGAGTCTGCCCGTGGCGCAGTTTCCGAACATCGTTCCACCGGAAATTCAGCTGCAGGCCTCCTATGTCGGCGCGGACGCGCGGGCCCTGGAGCAATCCGTCGCCACGCCCATCGAACAGCAAATCAACGGCGTGGACAACATGAATTACATGTATTCCCTGAACGCCACCGGAAACTCGCAAACCACTATGGTCGTGGACTTCGACCTGAAGACCGACCCGAACACCGATCTCATCCTCACGCAGTCGCGCGAGCAACTGGCTGCCGGTCAGCTTCCCCCGGACGTTAACAGCTACGGGGTCACCATCAAAAAGTCCGTGACCGCTCCGCTCATGCTGGTCGGCCTGTTTTCCCCGAAGGGCACGTACGATACGACGTTTCTTGGCAACTACGCCTATATCAATCTCAACGACCCGATCGCCCGCTTGTATGGCGTGGGCCAAACGCAGGTTTTCGGCGCAGGGCAGTATGCCATGAGGCTCTGGGTACGGCCAGACAAGTGCATCACCGTCACGGACATCGTCAATGCCATGCAGGCGCAAAACACGGTGAATCCTGCGGGTCAGGTGGGTGGTGAACCCGCTCCCTCGAACCAGCAGTTCACGTACTCCGTGCTGGCGCAAGGCCGCCTGACCTCCCCGGAACAGTTCGAAGACGTGATCGTGCGCGAGGCGCCCGATGGCGGGATAGTTCGCGTGAAAGACGTCGCCCGCGTCGAACTCGGCGCACAGGACTACAGCATTGTCAGCCGCTTGAATGGCAAGCCCGCCATCGTCATCCCCGTCTACCAGTTGCCCGGTTCCAATGCCGTGCAAACCGCCGCCGGCGTTCGCAAGCTGATGGCGGAGATGAAGCAGAGCTTCCCGGAAGACATGGATTACGCCATATCGTTGGACCAGACGGCCGCAGTTACAGAAGGCATGAAGGAGATCATTCAAACCCTGTTGATCGCTATTGTGCTGGTCATCCTTGTCGTGTACCTCTTCCTACAAGACTGGCGCGCTACTCTGATCCCGCTGTTGGCCGTGCCCGTCTCGCTTGTGGGCACCTTTGTTTTCTTTCCGCTCTTTGGCTTCTCCATCAATACTCTTTCTATGTTCGGGTTGGTGCTGGCCGTCGGACTGGTGGTGGACGATGCCATTGTCGTCGTCGAAGGCGTGCAACGCCACATCGAGGAGGGTCTTGCTCCCAAGGACGCCGCGCGAAAAGCCATGGCGGAACTCTCGGGCCCGGTCATCGGGATCGCCCTGGTCCTGTCTGCCGTATTCGTACCCACCGCCTTTATCCCCGGCATCACCGGACGGCTGTACCAGCAATTCGCGGTGACCATCGCCATTTCGGTGCTGCTCTCAGCGTTCAACGCGCTGACTCTCAGCCCGGCACTCGCGGCGCTGCTGCTGCGCCCCAAGAAACAGACCACGGGGTTACTCAACAGGTTTTTCGATTGGTTCAACCGCGTCTTTGGACGCGCCACGGATGGCTATGTCCGTTTGTGTGGCGGGCTGATCCGCAAGAGCGCCGTTGCCATGGCGCTGCTGGCGGTCCTCGGCGTCGCCGCTGGATTTTTTGGCAGCCGCTTGCCTTCGAGCTTCCTGCCTGATGAAGACCAGGGCTATGTGTACATCAACATGGACCTTCCGAATGCGGCTTCGTTGGAGCGCACCAGCGCGGCGGCGAGCCAGGTCGAGGAGATCCTCGCCAACACGCCAGGCGTCGAATACACCACGAGTGTTGTTGGCTTCAGCTTGCTCAGCTTTGTGCGGACCACTTACAACGGTTTCTTTTTCGTTACGCTGAAGCCTTGGAGTAGCCGCGAAACACGAGCGGAACAGTTTCAGGAAATCAAGCAGCGCTTGAACCAGCAGCTCAACAGACTTCCGCAAGGGACTGCTTTCAGCTTCTCGCCGCCGGCGATCCCCGGCGTCGGCACTTCCGGCGGCTTTCAGTTCGTGCTGGAAGACCGCGCTGGGCGAGATGTCCCGTTTCTCGCAGGCAACCTCGATAAGTTCATGGCCGCCGCTCGCAAGCGCCCCGAAATTGGCTATATCAGCACCTCCTTTTTGCCGAGCGTTCCGCAAGAGTTCCTGGAGGTCAACCGGGAGAGGGTGCTGAAGCAAGGCGTGGCCATCAGCGACGTCTACAGGACCATTCAGTCTTTTATGGGCGGCCTGTTCATCAACTACTTCAACGATTTCGGCCGCACCTGGCAAGTGTACGTCGAAGCCGAAGCGCCTTACCGGGCGAATATGGAGAACCTCGGGCAGTTCTATGTGCGCAACAGCGGAGGCCAAACGGTCCCGCTTTCCGCGCTGACGAAGTTTGAGTCGCGTTCCGGCCCCGAATTCACGATGCGCTACAACGAATATCGCTCCGCGCAAATCAACGGCAGCGCCGCTCCGGGCTATAGCTCGGACCAGGCCACCGCGGCTCTGGAAGATGTCTTCAAGCAGACCATGCCTCGCGAAATGGGCTTTAACTACATGGGTATGTCCTATCAAGAGCAGCAGGCACGCCAAGGCGTCCCGGCCTGGGCCATCTTTGGATTGTCGTTGCTGTTTGTTTTTCTGATTCTGGCGGCGCTGTACGAAAGCTGGTCGCTGCCATTCAGCGTGTTGCTGAGCACGCCGGTCGCGGTATTTGGGGCCTTCGCGGTGTTGTGGCTGCGTCGCGCAGTACTCAGCATTTTCTATCCCGCTTACATGGTGCAGATCGAGTCCGACGTGTATTCGCAAATCGGGTTGGTGATGCTGATCGGTCTGGCCGCCAAAAACGCGATTCTGATCGTCGAGTTTGCCAAGGAAGAATACGAGAAAGGAAAACCTTTGGCGGATGCGGCGCTGGAAGGCGCCAAGCTCCGCCTGCGACCAATCCTGATGACCTCCTTCGCGTTCATCCTGGGTTGCGTGCCCTTGTGGATCGCCACCGGCGCCGGTTCGGTAGCTCGCCAAATTATGGGGACGGCCGTGATCGGCGGCATGCTGGCCGCGAGCGTGATCGGGATCTTTCTTATCCCTGCGATTTTCTACCTGGTTGAGAAATGGTCTGGTGCTGGCAAGGTGCACGCCCCGTCTGCAGTGCCGGCAACGCCCGCGCCTGCGACGGGAGACTGAGATGAGCCACCAACTCATGGATGACCAGGGACGCAAAGTGGGGCGATTGATGAAGAAACTTCGGCCATTGATTTCTGTTGTTTTGGCATCGAGTCTTATCGGCGGCTGTATGGTTGGCCCCAACTACCATAGGCCCGTCGTGCAACCTCCGACTGCGTTCCGCGATCTTCGAGAAAGCCCGCAGGCTGAAGCTCAAGTAGCTTCCTACGCGGACCTTCCCTGGTGGCAGGTCTTCCAGGACCCGCAACTCCAGGATCTGATCCGCATCGCCTTGAAACAGAATTACGATATGCAGCTGGCCACGGAGCGTATCAAAGCCGAGCGCGCGCAACTGGCGATCACGCGTTCGTATCTTTTCCCGCAAGCGCAAGGCAGTGGCAATTTCACGGGTGGCAAAGAAAAGAGTTTTCAGTCGAAATCAAATTTCTTCGCGCTCACCGCTGATGCCGCCTTCCAGCTGGACTTCTTCGGCAAGCTGCGCAGAGAAACCGAAGCGGCGCGCGCCCAACTCCTCGCCACCGAGGATGCCCAGCGTACCGTCATGCTCACGCTCGTCAGCGATGTGGCGAGCGACTACTTCACACTCTTGCAGCTTGACCTCCAACTCCAAATCACGCGCGACACTGTGAAGACCCAGCAAGACTCCGTCAAACTCACTTCGCTCAGAGTGGATCACGGCGTCGCCACAAAGCTCGATGTGCTTCAGGCGCAGCAAGTGCTCGACACCGCAAATGCGCAGATCCCCGACCTGGAGAGACTGATCGGCCAGGAGGAAGATGCCATTAGCATTCTCATTGGCGAATATCCCCAAGGTGTACCGCGCGGACGTCCGCTCACAGAACAGACACTCCCTCCTGAGGTGCCGCCGGGATTGCCTTCCGCGCTGCTCGAGCGACGACCAGACATTCTCCAAGCCGAGCAAATGCTTGTTGCCGCGAACGCCGAAATTGGTGTCGCCAAGGCCTCGTTCTTCCCGCAAATATCGCTAACCGGCTCCGGAGGCGGCGCATTTGGGCGCAGCAGTGTTTTCTCCAGCTTGATGAGCTCCCAAACGGGTATTTGGTCCTACGGCGCTCAAATAACTCAGCCCATTTTCACAGGAGGTGCGCTTCGGGGGAACTTGCATCTCGCCGAATCACAGCATCAACAGGCACTGATTGCTTACAAGCAGGCCATTCAGCACGCCTTCGGCGACGTGTCCGATGCTCTGATCGGATATCAGAAATTCTATGAGGTACGAGTTCGCCAGGAGCAGGCCGTAGCGGACCTGGAAGAGTCAGTCCGCCTCTCCATCATGCGCTACCAAGGCGGCACCGCTACTTATCTCGAAGTGCTGGACGGCCAAAGGTCGCTCTTTGCCGCAGAACTCACTTTGGCGGAGGCGCGGGGCAACGAATACCAAAGTCTCGTGCAACTCTACCGGGCTCTTGGCGGCGGGTGGCAGACATAGAACCGCCAGATATTAGGACCAACCCCGCCGTGCAAGCCGGAGGGCTTCCGGTTAGCCGACCATCCGGGACTTTGGCGTCCATAATTCTGTTTCGGCTGCCTCGGCTTGCCATCGGCATACTTCCTATTGTATTGTTGAGTATGCACTCGGTAATAGAGAAGCTCAGTGGCGCGTCCTAAAAGCGAAGACAAACGAAATGCGATCCTCGACGCCGCGACCCGCCTATTTGCGGAGCGCGGTCTTACCGCTGCCCCAACGTCAGAGATATCAAAACAAGCTGGCGTCGCCGAGGGAACTCTGTTTACGTACTTCGAGACTAAAGATGAGCTGATCAATGCCCTTTACCGGGAGATCAAACTGGAACTCGCAGACGCCATGATGTCGGATTTCCCCCGGAAGAAGAAGGTTGGTACCAGGCTGCGACATGTTTGGGATCGCTATGTCAATTGGGGCATTGCGAATCCTAAGCAGCGCAAGGTGCTGGCGCAACTAACGGTTTCGGAGGTACTCACCAAAGAGTCTAGAAACGCCGGCAGCGCGCCGTTCGTCGAGTTCCAAACCATGATTCGTGACGCGATTGAGCAGCGGGTCTTTCGGAATGATGTCCCGGTGGAACTGATCTCGAAGTCGTTAGCAGCCTTGGTAGAGGCGACGATAGACCTTACGGTGTCGAACCCATCCAAAGCGAAACAATACCGGGATAGCGGCTTTCAGATGTTCTGGGCGGGCATAACCAAGTAATGAGTCGTTGCATCTCATAAATGAGTGAGTAATCACAATAGACGATCGCGAAGCCAGCTGGCCCACTCTAAGCGCCCACGATCGATCCATCTAAGAAAGAGAACGGAGGATTTTCATGTCTAAGGTCTGGTTGATTACGGGAAGCGGAAACGGGTTGGGGAGGGACATCGCCGAGGCGGCGCTGGCCGCAGGCGACAGCGTGGTGGCCGGAGCGCGTCGAACGGAAGAACTGGCACCTCTGGTGGCGCAGTACGGCAAGTGGGTGAAGCCGGTTACGTTGGAAGTGCGCGATGAGGCTGCAGCAAAGGCGGCCGTGCAGTTGGCGGTGGACACCTTCGGGCGGCTGGACGTGCTGGTCAACAATGCAGGCTATGGGCAGCTTGCGCCGTTCGAGCAGATGAGTGCGGAGGACTTCCAGGCTGTCGTGGACACCTGCTTTTACGGGGTGGTGTACACAACACGCGCCGCCGTGCCAGTGATGCGCAAGCAGAAGAGAGGTCACATCTTTCAGGTGTCTTCGGTCGGTGGTCGCCTCGCGGTTCCGGGCAATACGCCGTACCACGCGGCCAAGTGGGCTGTGGGCGGTTTCAGCGACGCACTGGCGATGGAAGTCGCACCGTTCGGGGTCAAGGTCTGCACACTGGAGCCGGGAGGTATTCGGACCAACTGGGCAAGGCGCGCCGGTCAGAATGCGCCGGACCTGCTGCCGGACTACGAGGCCTCGGTCGGTTCGATGCTCAAGATGTTACGCAGCCTTGAAGGGCGCGCGGAAGGCGATCCGCGGAGAATC
>Ga0210405_10003802_pt1 | contig 14569 bp, 8 predicted proteins | sample IncBWH11MmetaG_FD_155492 | JGI IMG/M metagenome (GOLD analysis project Ga0210405, IMG submission 155492) | Forest soil microbial communities from Barre Woods Harvard Forest LTER site, Petersham, Massachusetts, United States - Inc-BW-H-11-M | ecosystem: Environmental > Terrestrial > Soil >... | reverse complement strand
CAGCTGGCTCGCACGCGCCAGACCCCGGAACCGCCCGAGACCATCGCCGGGACGCTTGCGTACATGGCGCCCGAACAGACCGGGCGGATGAATCGGTCGATCGACTCTCGCAGCGATTTGTACTCACTGGGGATGACGTTTTACGAGATGCTCACGGGTAGACTTCCGTTTACCGCCTCGGATCCGCTAGGTTGGGTCCATTGCCAGGTGGCGCGACAACCGATGTCACCTGGGGAGAGAAGGCAAGAGATTCCGGAGGTACTTTCTTCCATTATCCTAAGGCTGCTGGCTAAGACTCCTGAAGAGCGATACCAAACGGCTCCGGGTCTGGAGGCTGATCTTCGGCGATGCCTGAACGAATGGAAATCTGTCGAACAAATCTCCCCGTTTTCTCTCGGGGAAAGCGACGCATCGGAGCGATTGGTCATCTCGGAGAAGCTCTATGGGCGCGACCGAGAACGAGAGGCACTACTCGAAGCCTTCAATCATGTCCTTAGCCATGACACACCGGTGTTCGTTCTCATTTCGGGCTATTCCGGCGTTGGAAAGTCTTCTGTAGTAAACGAGCTGCATCAAACAATCGGGTTAGCGCAGGGCATTTTCATTTCAGGCAAGTTCGATCAGTACAAACGAGACATTCCTTATTCGACCCTTGCCGAAGCATTCCAAATTCTGGTTCGCCAGATTCTGGGTAGGAACGAGGCAGAACTGGCGCGATGGCGAAACCATATCCGCGAAGCGGTTGGTTTGAACGGCCAGCTCATGGTCAATCTTATCCCCGAACTTGAGCTGATCATCGGAGAACAGCCACCCGTAGCGGAGCTCCCAGCTCAGGAAGCACAGAACCGGTTCCAGGCGGTGTTCCGTTCCTTTCTTTGCGTCTTCGCACGGAGTGAGCACCCGCTCGCGCTCTTCCTTGATGATCTTCAATGGCTGGATCTGGCTACTTTAAGACTGGTCGAGCACTTGATGACCAACCCGAGAATCGGGCACCTCCTTCTTATCGGCGCGTATCGAAACAACGAGGTGGGGATTACCCACCCACTGGCTTCGATGCTGGCAGCGATCCGGAAGACCAAGGCGGATGTTCGGGAGATCGTTCTTGCTCCGCTGTCCGTTGCTGACATCGGCGAACTGATCGCAGATACGCTCCATCAAGAGCGCACGCGCGCAGAGCCGCTAGCCAGGCTGGCGCATGAGAAAACAGGAGGCAATCCCTTTTTTGCGATCCAGTTCCTTACGACGTTAGCGACAGAAGGTCTTCTTTACTTCCAACGCCCTGAGGCCGCTTGGCACTGGGATCTATCCGGCATCCAGGAAGAGCATATCACGGAAAACGTGGTCGAACTCCTGATCGGGAAGTTGAGCCGTCTCCCTAAATGCACGCGAGAAGCACTCAAAAAGCTTGCCTGTATGGGGAGCAGCGCGAAAAAGACTGATCTTATCGTGGTTCATGGAGAGGCAAAAACGGATGCACGATCGGACCTGCTGGCAGCGATTCGAGGCGGTTTCATCGTCCAATCAAGTGGATCGTACAAATTCGCTCACGACCGCATACAGGAAGCGGCTTATTCCCTAATCCCGGAAGGGGAACGCGCGGAGATGCACCTGCAAATTGGTCGGCTACTATTGTCAAAGGCCAAGGACGAGGAACTCGAGGAGAAGGTCTTTGAGATCGTAAACCAGTTCAACCGTGGGGCCGCATTACTCGCGTCCCGGGATGAACGAGAGCGTGTCGCCGAACTGAACCTCATCGCTGGTCAACGCGCGCAAGCCTCGGCAGCTCACACGTCGGCTCTAAAGTATCTTAGCGCAGGCGCCGCGCTGCTTGCGGCGGATTGTTGGGAGCACCAGCACCAGCTCACCTTTGCACTTGAGTTTCAGCGAGCTACTTCGGAGTTTGTCACTGGTGACTTGGAAGCGGCGGAAGACCGGCTCTCCAGGTTGTCACACCATGCCCGGAGCATCGTCGACATTGCGGCCGTCACGGGTCTGCGCGTCGATCTCTACACAACACTGGACCGAAGTGATCGCGCCGTTGACGTAGGCCTCGAGTATCTGCGGCAGCTCGGCATCTCGTGGTCGCCGCATCCTACCGAAGAAGAGGTTTTAAGAGAATACGAGGAGATGTGGCAGCAGCTTGCAAACCGCTCAATTGAAGCGCTCCTCAACCTGCCATCGATGATCGATCCAGACCGGCGCGCGACGATGGACGTTTTAACCAAGGTGATGCCGCCTGCCATGTTTACTGACAAGAACCTCCAATGTCTTGTCCTTGGCCGCATGGCACGTCTCAGTTTGGAGCACGGTAATTCGGACGGCTCTTGCCTCGGCTATGTATGGCTTGGCGGCGTTTTAGGATCGCGCTTCGGTGATTATCAGTCCGGGTTCCGCTTCGGTAAGCTGGGTGTCGACCTGATGGAGCACAGGGGGCTCAACCGCTTCAAACCCCGCGTCTATCTTGGATTTGGCAGCTTAGTTAATTTCTGGACCCAACCGTTGCAGACTGGCTTCGCTTTGATGCGGCGGGCATTTGATGCGGCGCAAGAGGTTGGAGACCTCACCTATGCGGCATATGCTTGCTACGATCTAATCGGGCAGCTTCTTTCCGGTGGCGAGCCGCTGAGTGAGGTGCAACGGGAAGCGGAGATCGCGCTTGAGCTAGCCAGTAATGCACGGTTCGGTCTTATGATCGATGGGATAACCAGCCAGCTCAGACTGACCCGAATGCTGCTAGGCCTAACCCGAGAGTTCGGCTCCTTCGATGACGACCAATTCAGCGAAGTCCGGTTTGAACGCCACCTGCAAAGAGATCCGCATCTTGCAAACCCAGCCTGCCGATATTGGATCCGCAAACTGCAGGGGCGGCTTTATGCTGGAAACCACAAGTCTGCTGTTGAAGCCGCAGAAGGGGCGGAGCGACTACTGTGGGCGATGCCATCGAGCATCGAGCTGCCTGACTACCACTTTCACGCTGCACTGGCACGGTCGGGTCGCTATGTCGACTCTCCGCCTGAAGAACGGCGCGGCCACTTGGAAGCCCTCCTTGCTCATGACCGGCAACTCTCAATCTGGGCGAAGAACTGCCCGGCAAATTTCGCAAGCCGCGCTGCGCTGGTAGGGGCTGAAATCGCGCGGATCGAAGGCCGTCATCTGGACGCTGAGCGCTTATATGAAGACGCGATCCGGTCGGCTCACGAGTATGGGTTAATCAACGATGAGGCTGTTGCCAATGAAATCGCGGGCAAGTTCTACTTGCATCGCGGTTTAGAAAAGATGGGCCAAACCTACCTGCGCGTTGCGCGTTCCTGTTATTTTCAATGGGGGGCCGAGGGCAAGGTGGAGCAGCTTGACCGGCTCTACCCTTTATTCGAGGAGACGCCGCTTGGCCTCGCCACGAAGACGCGGCCTCTTTTCGAGCAGATGGACCAAATGGCCGTCATCAAAGCGCTTCAAGCGGTGTCCCGAGAGATCGATCTCAACAAACTGATCGAGACGGTGATGGTGATCGCGATCGAATGGGCGGGTGCCGAACGGGGCCTCCTATTTCTCGGACGTGGTCCAAAGCCTCGGGTGGCGGCTGAAGCATCAACATGTCTAGACAAGATTCAGGTAATCCTTGAACAAGGTTTCGTGACGCCGCCAGAATTCCCGGAGTCGATTCTTCGGTATGTGGTGCGTACGCGGGAAAGTGTTATTTTGCCTGACGCATCCGGGACAAACGCGTTTTCGGATGACAAATACTTACAAACGCAAAGGTCGCGCTCCATCCTTTGCTTACCGTTGGTCAAGCAGGGGATCGTGTCCGGGGAGCTTTACCTGGAGAACAATCAGGTCGCCGGAGTTTTCAATCGCAACCGGCTTACGGTGTTAGAATTCCTAACTTCTCAGGCCGCTATCTCTTTAGAAAACGCTCAATTGTATAGCGAGCTTTGGGAAGAGAACAGTGAACGCATCAAGGTTGAGGAAGCTCTGCGTACAAGTGAGGAACGCATGAATTTGGCCGCAGAGGCGGCGAATCTTGGGATGTGGGCTTGGGAACTCGCGAATGACGATATTTGGACTACGACAAAGTGCCGAACCTTGTTGAGCTTTAAGCCAGATGAGCCGGTTGATTTTCGGCGATTTGTGGATCGAGTGCATGCGGAGGATCGGAAACCAATTCTGGAGGCGCTGCGCCGATCGCTTGAAACTAGAAGCGAGTTTGACGTCGAGTACCGTTTAGCGATGCCGGACGGCGGTACCCGCTGGATCAGCACCCGAGGGCACCCGGCTTTCGATGCCGAAAATAAGCCTGTGCGGGTGATGGGAGTAAGTATGGATATTACCGCCGCTAAGCTGGCTGAACTCCAGCTGCTCCAACAGCGCGACGAACTCGCCCATTTAAGCCGGGTTACCACTGTCGGCCAGCTGGCGACTACCTTGGCGCACGAGTTGAACCAACCAATCGGCGCAATTCATACTAACGCCGAGGCCGCGGAAATACTCTTACAACGAGGCCTGCCGGATCTCGACGAAATTCGAGGGATCGTTGGCGACATCCGTCGCGATGGCTGGCGGGCGGGCGAAGTCATTCACCGGATGCGCACCCTTCTCCGGAGGCATGAGTTCAGGCCAGAACCGGTTGATATAAAAGGTCTGATCGAAGGGGTCAGTGAATTACTTCACGGCACGTTGATCTCGCGCAAAGCGCGCCTCCGAATCGACTTGGCGCCAGCATTGCCGCTCGTTTCGGGCGATCCTGTCCATCTGCAACAGGTTTTGTTGAATCTGATCCTCAACGCCCTGGAAGCGATGATCGATTGCCCGCCGGCGGAACGCCAAGTGGTGGTTCGTGCCACGGCGAACTCCCCATTAGCAGTGGAAGTGGCCGTTATCGACCAAGGATCGGGCTTTATCCCAGAGAAATTGTCGAAACTGTTCGAGCCATTTTCGAGCACGAAGAAAAACGGCATGGGGATGGGGCTTGCTATCTGTCACTCCATCATCGGCGCCCATGGGGGCCATATTACGGCGGAGAACAACCCCGATAGGGGCGCAACGATGCAGTTCACACTTCGTCCATACGCCCTCAACAAGAAGGATTCTAAATGATGCCCAACATAGAAAGCGCCCAGAGCGGGGTTGAGCGCCAGGGCGCACCGGTTATCTATTTGGTGGACGACGACCCATCGTTTCTGCGCGCCTTGTCCCGTCGCCTTCGAACCGATGGATACGAAGTCGAATGCTTTGATTCAGTGGAGGAATTCCTCAGGCGACATCGCTCGGATATTCCCGGCTGTGCTGTGCTCGATCTTCAGATGCCAGGGCCAGGCGGGTTGGAGTTGCAGGAGACACTGGCCCAAGCGGACGATCCGTTGCCGGTAGTCTTTCTGACGGCTCACGGGGATGTTCCCTCCTCAGTGCGGGCAATGAAGGGAGGTGCGGTAGATTTCCTACGTAAACCGGTTCGAGGGGACGACTTACTCAACGCGATCCGGTTGGCGCTGGCGCGCGGCGCGGCACTGCGAGAGAAGCGACGGCAGAAGCGAGCATGGAGTACTCGGTACGAACGGTTGTCTCCACGTGAGCGCGAGGTTTTTGTGCTCGTCGTGCGTGGCCTACCGAATAAGCAGATCGCCGACGTGCTCGGCGTCAGCGAACGCACTGTCAAAGCCCATCGGAGCCAATTAATGCACAAGATGGGTGTGCAATCGGGCGCCGAATTGGGTCGCGCAGTCGAGTGGCTCAGCGATTTTTTCCGTGCGAATCCGGCATCCGGTCAAATCAAATGCCGCTAGAAAGCCTGTTAGTTCAATAAGTTCCAGTGTCCTGTCCCATAAATAACATGGCTTTCGCCGTCGGCCAGTTGGCTGTTTTTCAAGGCGCGAGCGAAGCGCCCATATCTGAATTCATACGGGTCGAGCGAGCAACGCGGAAAAACAGCCAACTGGCCACGGCCCGGAGGGTTGCGATGAAAATGGGCCGGCGGCTGCGTTGCTCGTCGGTTACGTATCAAGCTAGATATGCGCCCTCCTCGCGTCCGGCAGCTGCCGGACCGGCGGCCCATTTTGATCGCAACGAAAGCCACGTTATTTATGGGACAGGACACGAGGCTGGCAAGGTGCCTGCAAATGCAAAACGCGCGCGTTCCGAGTGATTATACGCCTGGATGAAACTACCACGGGATGTCCTTTCTAGCTGTGGCTGTTGAAAGTGCGAAGAAAGGAGGCGTCTGGACTCGGTTAACATGACAACGATTCGTATAGGAGTAATCGGCACCGGTGTCATGGGAACCGACCATGTCGAGACAATCTCCAAATCAATCGCGAGGGCCGAAGTCCGCGCGGTTGCCGATATTGATGTCGGTCGCGCCGAAGCCGTCGCCGCACGGATTCCCGGTGCCAAAGCTCTGTCATCTGCCGAGGCTCTTATCGAGTCCGCCGAGATTGATGCCGTTATCATTGCTTCCAGCAACCCGACGCACGGCCCCTATACGCTGGCCAGTATTGCCGCGGGCAAACCCGTTCTTTGCGAGAAGCCGTTAGCAGAAACCGCGGCGGAATGTGAACAGATTCTTCGAGCCGAGGAAACCGCAGGCACGCGCCTGGTACAGATTGGTTTTATGCGGCGTTACGATCCTGGTTACGTAGAGCTGCGGGCCCGGGTTGCATCAGGTGAGATCGGTGCACCGCTGCTCGCGCATTGCGTGCATCGTAACGTAAGCGTGCCACCGCTATGGACGTCTGAAGATATCGTTCTTACTTCGGCTGTGCATGAGATCGATGTCATGCCCTGGGTATTCGGGCGCGAAGTGGTCAACGTGAACTGGTTTTCTCCAATGCCTAATGCACCGGGTGTACGGCGGGATCCGCAGGTGGCGATTCTGGAACTCGAAGGCGGAGCGCTGATCTTCATAGAACTATTCATGGCCGCGAACTACGGCTACGAAATTCGCTGTGAGATTGTCGGCGAGAAAGGTACGATCGAACTCGCTCCGGTTGCCCGGACAGTGTCACGCTCTGATCTAAGGGTACAGGTCGATTTGGCGGCCGATTGGCGCCCGCGTTTCGCCGAAGCGTACCGCCGAGAATTGCAGAGTTGGGTAAATGCAATTCTCGCTTGGAATTCGGGTGATTTGAACAATGTCTCTGGCCCTGTGCACGGTCCTGATGCGTGGGATGGATATCGGGCGGCGGTTATAGCGGAAGCGCTGGTTGCATCCATGTCTTCTGGTGGCCCTGTGCGGGTGGAGTCTTTGGCAATTCCCGGGCTGTATCAGCAAGGGCGTTCCTAAAGTAACCATTGACACCGTTCGCCCTGCATTCATCCGAGTCGCTTTTAAGCCGTTCCTAATTGACCTGCCATTGGAGTCCAATAAGGAGCAATTCGTTTTATGGTTTAACTGTTGAGAGGCAGTCAAATCCCGAAGAAAGAGATGTATGATTATTGAAGTTATCGGGCGCCGCCTTCGGCTAGGTATTGTTGGCGGCGGCCCCGGGTCGGTAATCGGGGATGTCCATCGTGCCGGCGCTCGGCTGGATGGATATTATGAGATCGTTGCCGCGGCTCTGTCATCTGACCCTGAGCGATCCCGACGGACAGGACGCGCGATCGGAGTTTCCGATGAACGGGCTTATCCATCCTGGCGTGAACTTGTAGAGAGCGAGGCAAAGCGAAAAGATCGCATCGACGTGATCGCGGTGATGACGCCCAACGATAGTCACTACGACATTTGTTGCGCGGCTTTGGATGCAGGGTTCCATATCATCTGCGACAAACCGCTCACGACTGACCTCGCATCGGCCATAAGCCTGGCCAAGAAGGTGAAGAGCAGCGGGCTTGAGTTCTGTTTGACCCACTCCTACACCGCTTACCCGATGGTGCGTCAAGCTCGCGCGATGATCCTCAATGGCGCCATCGGGCCCATCCGCCAGCTCCATCTTCAGTACGTTCAGGGGTATCTGGCTTCTGAGGATATTCCTCCGGGATGGCGTCTTGATCCAGCCCGCGTCGGAGGTTCGATGATCTTGATCGATATCGGGACCCATGCGCACCATTTAGGAGCCTATGTCACAGGTTTAGATCTTGAGTCTTTATGTGCTGATGTCGGCCACGTCGTTCCCGGCCGCAAAGTAGACGACTACGTTTCGATGCTGCTCAGGTACTCGAACGGCGCACGCGGCTCGATGTGGGTCACTAACGCGGCGAGCGGCGCCGAACACGGGTTATGTTTTCGCATCTTTGGCGAAACCGGAGGCCTGGAGTGGTATCAAGAAGAACCAAACCGATTGGTGCATCGTAAACGCGATGGCTTCGAGGAGATCATTACGCGGCGCCCGGATTCATTGGTCAGCGAAGACGCCAGGCAGGTGACTCGACTCCAGATTGGTCATCCCGAAGGTTACATCGAATCCTTTGCCAACCTGTATTCGGATTTCGCAAGATCCGTTGTTGCGAGGATGTCCGGGCAGCCGGCAGGCGAGATCGATCGCCCTTTTCCGACTGTCGAAGACGGCGTCAAAGGTTTGGCCTTCGTCAACGTGGCGATGGAAAGTTCCGCCACGCGCCAGTGGAGAGCCTTCGAAATGCCGTCGATCTAGCTCGGCTCGGGTCTGGCTTTTGTATGTAAGCCAACGCAGGGGGACGGTTGGCTACGTACAGATACGAAAACTCGAAAAGTCCGGTTTGGGCTGAATCAGCCTCTCCCCTGTCTATGGAGAGGCAATTGGCCATTTCGCGTGGGCGTCTCTACCGCTGGGGAGGACTTCGTGGCGCCGGCTGACTCACGATTCGAATCTGCCTTCTCGACCACTTCTGCAATCCGGAGCCTTGCACCGATGGACGCAAGGGCCTTTGCTTTGCTACGGGCAAGGCCGTCGTCCGTGATGGTCAGGTAAACCTCGCGAAGATGCGCAAAACTGGTCAGGCAATCATGACCATATTTTGAGGAATCTACCAAAATATGAGTTTTGTCAGCGATTCGTATGAGCGCCTCTTTCATCTGCGCATCTTCAGGATTTGGTGTGCTGTGACCCATTTCGGCGGTGAATCCCGTACTTCCAAGAAATGCCTTGTCCGCCCGGTAGCGCTCGATCATTCTCAGGGTTTCCCGCCCGAGTAAAGCGTGGCTTTTGTTTCCGAGCATCCCGCCCAACAGGAGAATGTCATATCCCGCGCTGGATAACTCGAGAGTCGCCGGGACGGAGCAAGTGATGACGAAGACAGATTTCACGTGCTGTTTCAAAAGCTGCGCGAGTGCAAGCGTAGTCGTGCCGGCGTCCAGAATAATCGTGTCACCGTTTTGGACGTATTCTAAAGCCGCGACCGCGATGGCGTGCTTTTCCTGGCGATGCTCCATGGTCCGCTGGAGAAAGGACCTACTAAACCGGCTGCGATGAGAAAACACAGCTCCGCCAAAAGTTCGCTCAAGCAACCCTTCAGTCTCTAATTCGTCTAAGTCCTTCCGGATCGTGACCAGGCTAACCCCAAACCGGTCTGCTAGCTCGCCGACATTCAGAGTGCCGGTCTCTTCCAAGAGATTTACCATCTGCTGACGTCGCAGGTCTGAGTCTGATCTCCCCATTTAACGCTCCTCCCCTCTCGTCATTTAACGCGTCCAGGACCTAACGGAAGCCCGGCTTTCGCCAAGCTTCCAAGATAGCCACAATCGCAACTTCGCCTGCACTTTCACCATTGGCTGGTACTTTCTCACATGTTGCTAGACGACACCATCTCGCAACTTTCATTTTACCAAAAGTTGGTCAATTTTTTTACCTAAAGTGTCACTGATCCGCCGAGCTACGACGTCTCCGTCCGTATAGCGAGTCGATTCGTTAGGGCAGATTAGCTGTATTTGTGTTTCTATTGCTGCACGAAAGCATTTCGCAAATAAGTTGGGTCATCAATTTGACAACCTTGCTTTCTATATTATTTCTACTGGAAAGCAATACGCAATCTCCCAGCATGTTCCCCCTGGTCTGGCCACAACCGAAAGGTTTCACTGACGAAGCCCGATTCCACCCGAGTTTCCCTAGGTCGTGGTTCGAATACCAGCCTATGAGCAAGCTGATTGATCTTTGGGTTAGGCAGGCATTGGTCCGCCACATGACGAGGATCACGCGGAAAGCGAGTGGCCCCAGCCGATCAATGCTGCTTGAACGCCAGGTCGCCTTGATGAGGAGGCCCCGGTAACTGAGCAAAACGACAGATTCGGTGGGGGCGAACGAATATCGGGATGAATTTAAAAAAACGCTGAACCATCACGCAAACAGGAAGCCATGAGTGCGAACAAAGATTATCGCGAGCTGGAAGCATTGGCCAGACGGGGACGTTGGTTAGCCATTAGCACGGTTGCTAAGAGCGGGGCGGGCCACGTCGGCGGACCGTTCTCGGCTATGGACCTGTTGATCGCGCTTTATTTCCGCGTAATGAAAGTCGATCCGCAAAACCCGCGTTGGTCCGAGCGGGATCGATTCATTCTTTCCAAGGGACATTCTTCGATTGGACTCTACGTTGTGATGGCCTTGCGAGGCCTTTTCCCCATCGAAGAACTCAAGACTTTCGATAAAGGCAATTCGCGACTCCAAGGTCATCCAGATGTAACTAAGCTACCTGGCCTGGACGCTTCGACTGGCTCCCTTGGCCAGGGTCTGTCCGTTGGATTGGGCATGGCGCTCGGGGCTCGAATGCGCGGAGAGAAATATCATACATTCGTCATGATCGGAGATGGCGAACTCCAAGAGGGCATGATCTGGGAAGCGCTGGATATCGCTCCACGATATAAACTCGGCAATCTAACCGCGATCCTGGACTGGAATGGATTGCAACAGTTTGGTTGGATCCTTCCGATCGATGAGGAACACCGTGGAGATCGGAAAGATCCCTGGCCTGGGATTGACTTAAAGGGAATCTTCGAGCGACTCGGTTGGCAGGTCCTTGAGATCAACGGGCATGAGTTCTCTCAGATAATTCCTGCGCTCGAGCGGGTCAAAGCACTAGGAGATACTGATCGGCCCACGATGATCCTCGCACATACGGTGAAGGGAAAAGGGGTACGGTACACCGAGGGTAAGTACGAATGGCATTCCAAGGTTGCCACGAGTGAGGAACTAAGAGTTATTGCCGAAGAATTGGGTATTGAGGAGGTGGCCGCGTGAAGGCCATGCGCGATGTGTGGGGTGAGACGTTAGTCGCATTGGGCGACACGAATGAAAATCTGCTGGTTTTAGACGCCGACTTGGCCAATTCGACGAAAGCAGACAAGTTTGCCAAAGCCCATCCGGAGCGGTTCCTCCAGATGGGTATTGCTGAGCAGAACTTCGTTGGTGCGGCCGTAGGTTTAGCTACGGTTGGTTATATACCTTGGCTTTCGAGTTTCACGGTCTTCTTTACCCACCGTGCGCTGGACCCGATTCGAATGTTAGTGGCTCAAACGCAGGCCAACGTAAAGATTGGGGCAGCCTACGCTGGTGTCCTCACTGGACTTACGGGGAAAACGCATCAAGACGTGGAAGACCTAGCAATTATGCGGGCCATGCCGGGTATGACGGTGCTAGCGCCAGTCGACCGGCATGAATGCGAAGCGGCGATGCGTTGGGCCACCGAGTATCAAGGCCCAGTGTATCTCAGATTGGCTCGTGATGTCTGTCCAGATGTCTTTGATTCAAACTACGCGTTTGTTCCTGGCAGGACCTACACCCTGAAACAAGGGAAAGACGTTCTGTTAGTCTCGACGGGCCCACAAAGCGCTCGGTGCAAGGAAGCGGCACAGCTCCTCGACCACCAGGGGATTTCCACGGGAGTGCTACATGTTCCGTCGATTAAGCCGCTCAATGGCCATGAGCTCGTTGAAGCTTGCGAACCATTCGGCCTAGTTGTGACGGTCGAAGAGCACAATATCCACGGTGGCCTGGGCTCGCTAGTAACCGAAATTCTCTCGGAACATGCCCCTCGGAAGGTAGTCCGGGTTGGGATTGAGGATCGTTGGGGAGAGTCTGCTCCCAACGAATTCTTGCTTGATCTCTTTCAACTCTCGCCGGCTCGGCTCAGCGAACGCGTCGCGAAAATTTTGCGGTGTACAAAATCATGACGCGCACCAATCGGCCAAATCAACACGGGACACTCGAGTGGATAACAGAAATAGAACTCGAATTTTTTAAAGTCAGGTGACTAAAGGAGAACTAACTTTGAAAAGGCATTACCGACCGGATCCAAAGAGCAAGTTTCTGCTCAACATCACCCCGGAGACGGCACAATGGAAATACATCTCTTTCAAGGTGGTAAGGCTTAGCCCCGGCGAAAGTATTGAAGCCGATACTGCCACGGAAGAGGTAGTCGTCGTGCCGTTAGTTGGTCGTGGGAAACTGCTTTTTAACGGCCAAACCCACGCGTTAGCGCGCAAGGATCTTTTTCGCGAATTGGCTGATATTGCTTACCTTCCACCGCGAACGAAGTATACACTGGAAGCAATCGAGTCCCTTGAGCTGGCCATTGGCGGCGCTCCCGCTGAAGGGAAACTACCCGCCAGGATCATCCCGCGAAATCAAATCCCACGTGCTGTTCGCGGCGGAGCCAACGCCCAACGCGGGGTCAGTACGCTCGCAGATTCAGACGAACTGACGGAACGACTGGTAGTCTACGAAATTCACACTCCGAGTGGTAACTGGTCAAGTTTCCCCCCGCACCGCCACGATACGAGAGACAATTCCTCCTACCACGAAGAGACCTATTATTATCGTTTCCTACCCGAAAATGGTTTTGCCATTCAGCGCATCTATACGCGTGATACCGATCTTGACATGGCGATTCCGGTGCAGCACGGCGATGTCGTCTTGGTTCACGAAGGATACCACCCGGTGGTCAAGGCGCCCGGCACGAATGCCTACTACCTCAATTTCCTAGCCGGAGACGTTCGAAAGATTTCGGCGGTCAACGATCCCTATTACGATTGGGTCAGCAAAAACTGGGAAGGCAATCCTATTGATATTCCCTTGAAGGGCTGAGCGCTACGCCGTCAGATCTCAAGTGCAGCCACCCCCCTCCCAAATTAGCGCTTCCGGTTTAAAGTCTTCCGTAAAATTTCCAGAGAACATAAAACAAATAGAAATCGATTGTTAGTTAAGTTCCAGGCTTTTGCGTTGGCCCCCAAGGTAGCAAGCAAATATGGGTGGCCCTTCGCGCTGAACGTAATGCATGTCAAAAGAGCGCCGAGGATGTCTTCGGGCGCGCACAGATTCTTATGAAGAAGTCGATTCGTCTCACGGTAGGTCAAGCGTTAGTCCGCTTCGTTGCGAAGCAATATGTGCAGCGCGATGGACGCCAGAACCGCTTTATAGAAGGATTCTGGGGTATCTTTGGTCACGGTAACGTATCAGGGCTGGGCCAGGGAATCGTAGAATGTGCCCAAGAGGAGGGGCTGAGGTTCTACCGCCCCCAGAATGAACAAGGGATGGTGCATATTTCGGCAGCATTCGCTAAACACCGCAATCGGCTCTCAACTTTTGCCTGCACAACCTCCATTGGACCTGGTGCGCTCAACATGGTTACCGGTGCGGGAGTGGCGACGGTGAACCGTCTGCCAGTGTTGCTCTTGCCGAGCGACTATTTTGCCAACCGCGTGCCCGACCCTGTCTTGCAACAGATCGAGCACCCCAATGAGCGGGATGTTAGTGCTAATGATGCATTTCGACCTGTTTCAAGATTTTTTGACCGGGTTTCGCGACCGGAGCAGTTGCTGGCGAGCTTGCCCGAAGCGTTCCGGATCTTGACGGATCCTGCGGAAACCGGGGCTGTGACCGTGAGTCTGCCGGAGGACGTGCAGGCCGAAGCGTTTGATTGGCCTACTGAGTTTTTTGAGAAGCGTGTTTGGCATGTGCGGCGACCGTTGCCGGAGCGCGAGTTGATTAAGGAAGTTGTTTCCCGGTTACAGAAAGCCGAGTGCCCGATCATAATCACTGGTGGTGGTACGATTTATTCCGAAGCCTGGCCAGAGTTAAAGGCGTTCACTGAAGAGTTTGGGATTGCGGTAACCGAGACGCAGGCTGGTAAAGGCGCGCTGAATTGGAATCACCCATTGAACGCCGGGCCTATTGGCTCCAATGGCGGGACGGCGGCAAACGAGTTAGCTACGGAGGCAGATTTAGTATTGGCGCTGGGAACGCGGCTGACGGACTTCACAACGGCATCGAGATCGCAATTCCAAAATCCAACGATCCGTTTTGTCGGCGTTAACGTGGCGCCCATGGACGCGAGCAAATGCGCGGCGCTACCGGTTGTGGCGGATGTGAAGCGGACTCTGCCCGAGTTGGCCAAAGCTCTCAGAGAAGCAGGTTACAGAGGTACCGGCGATCAATATCGGCAACGGTTAACCAAACTCAAAGAGCAATGGGACAACCGAGTAACCGAAATCAGGACGGTTAAGGAAGAGGAAGGCGCACTGTCCGAGCTCAACGTTATTGGCTTAGTCAATGAAGCAGCCGGCGGGAAAGCGACTGTGGTTTGCGCCGCCGGGAATATGCCGGGTGAATTACTGCGACTCTGGCGTCCAGAGGACCCAAAAGCTTATCATCTCGAGTACGGCTTTTCCTGC
>Ga0210405_10003800_pt1 | contig 14575 bp, 16 predicted proteins | sample IncBWH11MmetaG_FD_155492 | JGI IMG/M metagenome (GOLD analysis project Ga0210405, IMG submission 155492) | Forest soil microbial communities from Barre Woods Harvard Forest LTER site, Petersham, Massachusetts, United States - Inc-BW-H-11-M | ecosystem: Environmental > Terrestrial > Soil >... | reverse complement strand
CCCGCGGCACTCGCTTCTCCAGCGGTAGGTAGCTGAATACTTCCTCTTGCTCGTCCTGGTTTCCTCCCATCCCTCCTTGTATCTGATCGTGCGTAAAATACAAGTGAGTTTTTCCGCAACCTCTGAACGTCGTGCCGTTAAGTGGCCTAAAATCGCCGTGCTTTAGCGCCTGAGGTGATCCTAATCGTTGCACTGACGACTCCGAGGCGTCGTCACGGGTATCAGGAGGCTGAACTGATAGAATCGACTAAATGGCCGGCACGTCCCAACTCATCCAGATCGAGCTAAATCCGCCCCTGCGCGTGCCCAAGCCCGACTGGCTTCGCGCCAAGGCTCCCGTCGGCGACAACTTTCACAATTTGAAAAAATTGGCCCGCGGGCTGGGGCTGCACACGGTTTGCGAGTCGGCGCAATGCCCGAACATCGGCGAATGCTGGAATCACAAGACCGCGACTTTCATGCTGCTGGGCGATATCTGCACTCGCCGTTGCGGATTCTGCGCCGTGCCCAAAGGCCGTCCCGAGCCTATCGACTGGGATGAGCCGCGCCGCGTAGCCGAGGCCGTTGCAACCTTGGGCCTGAAACACGCTGTCATAACCAGCGTAAATCGCGACGATGACAACGTTGGCGGAGCCAAGGTTTTCGCTGAGACCATCCGCGAAATCCGCGAACTGATTTCCGATTGCCGCATCGAAGTTCTCATCCCCGATTTTCAGGGTCTCAAAGAGCCGTTAAGAATCGTGCTCGACGCGCGGCCCGACGTACTCAATCACAACACCGAAACCGTGCCGCGGCTTTATCGCGCAGTCCGCTCCGGAGCCCGTTACGAGCGCACCCTCAATTTATTAGAGAACGCCAAGAAATTTTCTCCGGGCATGGTGACGAAGAGCGGTGTGATGGTCGGCCTCGGCGAATCGACAGAAGAACTCGTAGAAGTTTTCCGCGACCTTGGTAGCCACGGCGTCGACATTCTTACCGTCGGCCAATATCTCCGCCCCTCGCGCGATCATTTGCCCATCGCCCGCTTCTACACGCCTGAGGAGTTCCGTGAGCTACGCGACGCGGCCCTACGCTTCGGTTTCCGCCACGTTGAATCCGGCCCCATGGTGCGGTCGAGCTATCACGCACATGAGCAGGCAGAATCCACATCTGTGCCGCGGGTAATGTCATAGACGCGGCATGCTGAGTGCGCTCCTTGTGCTGCTGGGCTTCGTCGCCGGATTGCTGGGCGCGCTCACCGGCATTGGCGGTGGTGTTCTGCTCACGCCTCTTCTCGCGCTGCATTTCGGAATCCCCATCCGGCAAGCCATCGGCACCAGTCTCGTAGCCGTCATCACCACTTCGGCAGCGAGTTCGTCTGTCCATCTTCAACGTCACACCACCGACATCCGCCTCGGCATGACGCTCGAACTCGCAACCTCTTTTGGCGCAGCTGTTACGGCTTATCTGGTGGCCTATTTCAATCGCAATTGGCTTGAGGGCATCTTTGCTGCCTTCCTCTTGTACAGCTCAGTCATGATCCTGGCGCGTGGCGGCAAGGTGCGCGACGCCAAAATTCCCGGCGGCAAAACCCGGGACCTGGCCGTGTCAGACTCTGAAGGGTTTCCCCCTAATAACGGCGGTCAGACTACGATCCCGCCCTATGAGCCGCAGCGTTATCCTCTCGGCCTAGCCGCATCTCTCATTGCAGGTGGACTCTCCGGCTTGCTCGGCATCGGCGGCGGTCCCATCAAAGTTCCCGTGATGTATATCTTCATGAATGTTCCGCTGATGGTGGCCACCGCGACTTCGAATTTCATGATCGGAGTCACCGCCGCGGCCAGCGCGATCGTCTATTACCGCCGCGGAGATATTCTCGTCGAGATCGCCGCGCCCCTCGCCATTGGCGTATTTTTGGGGTCGCTGCTAGGTGCGCGCCTCGCCCCGCGCATCCAAACGAAATACGTTGTCTATCTTCTGGTCGCGATCATGCTGTATCTTGCAGGCCACCTCACCGTACATCTGATGATGGGAGGCGCAGCTTGAGCCAGCTCCGTAAGCCTGCGTTTGATCGCATCGTCGCCCTGGTATTGCGCGTGGGAGCATTCGCCTGTTTCTTTGTCATGCTGGCCGGGCTGCTGATTGGGCTTTTCATCCACGGCCGCCTTCCCGCGGAGATTGAACGTACCGGCGTGCTGCTGATGCTGGCTACGCCAGCAGTGCGCGTAGCCGTTGCAGGAGTTTTGTTTGTGCGCGAAAAAGATTGGAAGTTCGGCGCAATTTCTTTCGGCGTTCTCACGATTCTGCTGCTAGGCGCGCTGTTCGGGATCGGTGAGCACTGACGGGAATTGAGTCATTGAGTGATCATTCAATCGCTAAATCGCCCGATCACTCAATCAAAAGATGTGCAGCTTGATGCTCAGATACTTCTTCGGATCCTGCCGAATCGCCTTCACCAGGTTGCGGCTCTCTTCAAGCATCTGGTTGGCATTGTTGTAGAGCGCCTCATCCTTGAACAACTTTCCCGCCGTGCCCTGACCGGCTTCCAGTTCACTGGTGAGCGCCGCGAGCTTGGTCATCGTTGTATCAAGTTTCTTCGCGAGTTCTTCATCCTTCAGCAGCTTCCCGGCCGGTCCCTTGCCCGCATTCAGATCTGCGCTCACCTGTTTGAAGTTGGCAATGGTGTCGTTGGCGTTGTTGTAGAGCGAGGGGTCCTTCAGGAATTTTCCTGCCGTGCCTTTACCTGCCTGCAAGTCATCGACAACGCCGTTCATTTTATCCAGCGTTGCGACGAACTTGTTGTAGGCATCGTTGCTGTTAATTAACTGGCCCAGACTGCCTTGTCCCTTGGCGATCTGGTCCACAACTTGATTGAACTCGGCGACCGTCTTCGAGAATTGATCATAAAGGGTGGGATCGTAAATCAACTTGCCTATTGAGCCTTTGCCGCTCTCCGCGAAGGCGAGAATCCGATCGGCGCGCTTGAGCAGCGCGTCCATGTTCTGCAGCGTACTCTGGCTGGACCGCACCACCTCGTTGAAGTCAGGATGCACGCGCGTCGGGAGCGTATCGCCATCCTGCGCCAGCGCTGCAATTGCCTGCGAGCTGTCGATATCGATATAGGTTTCGCCGAGCACGCCTGCGGTGTCCAAAGAAGTGAGAGAATCGCGGCGCAGGTTAAATCTATATTTCGTGCCCACCTTCATCACGATTTCGACTGGCGTGATCTGCTTGTCCTTGTCTGGGACGATGCGAATCGCTGTAACGTTGCCGATGTCCACGCCATTCAGCCGTACCGGCGCGCCCTCCCGCAACCCCTCGGCGTTGTCGAAAAACGATACCAGCTTGATGCGAGTCGAGAAGAAACCGCCCGTTCCCGACATCAGAAACAAAAGCAGCGCCAGTACCAGGCTGGCGAAGATTACCGTGACACCAACTCGAAGTTCCGACCACTTGAGTTGCTTCTGGCTCGGCAAATGATTTCCTCAGACCGCCATGCGTTTTATCTGTGTACTCTTTTAGCCGAGGCGCGGAATCGCAATCCTGCTGTCGCCCCTCGCAGCATGATAACAAACTGCCCCGTTAAGTGCGTCGCGGATGCAGCGCCGGCAACATCAGGAGCGCGAGCAGGTACGCGCCCACTCCGCACGCCAGTGTGACCGTCAAGCCAAACTGAATCGCGATCACCATTGCCAGCACGGAGCCCAACACGCTGGCCGCTGCGTTCATGGCCCACGCCCACTCCACTGCATTGTCCACGCCCGTCAAGCTGATATCGCCAACCGATCCCGCAGCGAATGCCCGCAAGCCCGTTGGGAAGGGCATTCCCATCACAAAGCCGAGAGGGATCAGCAATCCGCCGCTGACCGCCAACCGGTATCCGAATCCCAATCCGACCCATGCCGCCAGCCCACGCGGCAACCAAAATACATCGGCCACCAGCGCAATGACGACCAGCGCCAGCGGCATCCACGCCATCTCAGTGCGCGCAAGCCAACGCCGCGAAAATAAGCTCCCCGCCCCGCTCGACAGCATCAATAGAAAAATAACCACCGTCAGGGCGTATGTCGGATGCCCCAAAAAAAGCACGAAGCGCTGGATGAATGCAATTTCCACCAGAATGTAACCCAGCCCCACGGCAACGAAATAAAGCAGCGGAGCCGGCGACTGTCGCCCTCCGTGCAGCGCGAGCGGCAGAATCAGGAATCCCAGCACCGACACAACCGAGATCACTAGGACGAGAATCAGAACCAGCACTCCCAGGTTTACCTTCCAGTCGATTGCCTGTTGCACCTCCTCGCCCAGAATCTGTCTAGCTTTGAGCGTGAAAAAGAAAAATGGCGCGTTGTCGGTAACCGGCGCCACATTGTAGGCATAACTCTGCGCAAACCGGTAAGGATCATTGCTCGCAATCAGATCGGAAAATGGATTGTGGTCGGCCCCGCTCCCCGCTTCCGACGGAACATAGAGCGGATGCAGTTCGTCAAATTGCCTGAAATGAGCCTGCACCGCGGCTTCCTCCGCCCCGGTGAAAGCAGTTTTCTTCGCCAGCACCACGACCGGAATTCCGTCTTCATCAAGCGCTCCTTGCGAAGCCACAATGAAATTACGCGCCGGATTCGCGACCCCAAGACTATGCAGCGCCTGCATCGCCACGGCCACAACCCGCAACGCCTCGCGCGGTTGGCGGAACTCCCATCGCGTGATGGCAATCATTCCGTCCGGTCTGAGATGCTCGAAATATTCCCGAAAGGCTTCCACCGTATAGAGATTGTTTTCACTCAGCGCGAACGCGCCCGCTGCCGTCGATGCCCAGGTATCCACCAGCGTCATTTGCACCACATCGAACTGCTGCGGCGTAGAGCGCAGGTAAGACCGTCCATCCGTAACGTGGATGTGCACCTCAGGCCGTTCGTAGAGGTGCAGCGTGTAATCGGCATAACGCACGCGCATGATGGTATTGGCAATGATGGGATTAATTTCAATGCCCGTCACGCTCGGACTGCCATTCGCCGCCGCGCGCAGCACGTCTACTCCTCCGCCCGGGCCGATGATTGCGAACTCTCCATGCGGCCGGAGAACATTGGCCAGCGCCGGCGGAGCCGACATCAAATCATGTTCCCACTGGGAACCGCGCCAGTGCGTCAGATTGCAATTCATTATGTAGGTGGAAGCATCGGCGTCGATGACGATGGCTTTGGCTTGACCCTGGCGATCAACTTCTACTCGCGACAAGGCATTCCAGCGGGCAAATTCAACCCACGCCGGATTGCGAAAAACTCCCTTGGCATAAACCACATCAATCAGCCGGTTCGAATGGTTCGCCGCAATCAATAAGACAAGAACCGCGACGAGACCTCCGGCCATTTTGCGAACCCGTGACGATGCGGTCCAGACCACCGCAGCCACAGCCATCACCACGGCTGCCACCAGAATCGTGTTCGGCCCTCCCAGCCAGTTCAGCAGCGGAACCACTGCCAGGCACGCCAGCGCTCCACCGCCCAGATCCGCTCCATACAAGCGCGACACTCGCCAGGTCTCGCGCGCAAAAACCACTGAAAACAACAATCCAGTCATGAAGAACGGCAGAGCGGAAACTATGTAAATAGCGCTTAGATGTAGGAAGTTGAGCCCAGTCACTGCAAGCGACACCGTCACATGCAGAACAACCTCAAGCACAATAAAAATCAGAATCGAGCAATCGATGCACAGACGCGCCGCCAACGTACGGCTGTCACTCCGGGCCAGGCGCTGCTTTAGTAGATAAGCGAATACTCCGCCCGCGCCCAACCCAAGGAGCGCAATTGAAATCGCCAGAAACGCAAAGTGATAAAAGAGGACGACCGAGAACAGTCGAGTGAGCGCCAACTCCAGCAATAAAGCGGCAAAGCTCGTAAGTCCTAAACCCAAAAGAAGCGTGCGTTCGGGAATCTCCGTAGGGGAATGAACCGGCGCGGCAGCCTGAATGGTTGCGGGCATGATGAAAATAGAATGCGACAGTCTAGCAGAAGCAAGCTTGCGAGCGGAGCGATGGACGGCGGGTGCCCCATGTCTCGCCTCTTTTGCGAGACATGGGATTCTACGGTCCCATCCCTCCGGGGGTGAAAGTCTGCGGCTCGGGCGCGCACGAATTCATTCGTGCGATTAACGGCCTAGCTTTCCAAAATCACCTGCGCGATGGCCTGTTCGGCAGTATGCGAAATCGACAGCGCCGAATTTTTCACGCCCAGCTTAGCTACGATCTCGCCGGCTTTTCCGTGAAAACTCATGCTCGGACGCCCGCCCGGCAGCCGAGTAACCTCGCAATCCCGCCAGCGCACGCCGCGACTCCAGCCCGTGCCCAAGGCTTTCATGGCCGCTTCTTTGGCCGCAAAGCGTGCCGCGTATCGCTCTACACGGTTCGCCTTCGAGTCGCAGTAGCGGATTTCCCCAGCCGTATAAATTCGCTGCAGGAAACGATCGCCGAAGCGCTCAATCGATTGCCGGATCCGCGGAACCTCCGCAATATCAATGCCTGTGCCGACGATCATTTTTTTTCGAAACCTGGAGCTTCCCGAACCTACAACAGCCGGTCGCCACGGTAAATCAGTTCGCCATCAATGATGCGCGCTTCCGCAGTCAGCCGATGCGGTTTCACCGGGCCTCTCCCGTCGATGTGCACCACCTCATGCCCGTGCGCGACCAGCCAGTCAGAAACCAGCATACGGTGGCAGCGGAAGTATACGCGCTCGGCGCACATATAAGCGGTGCGCGAAGCCTCGGCCAGCGCAATGAGTTCCGCCATCGCATGTTCGAATTCCGCTGTCAGCATATAGTCGCCGTAATTGCGGAAGCTAGGATTGCGAAGCGCCACATGCGGTGAATCATCCCGAATCTTCTTGCGATAACCGCCGAGAGCTTTCATCCAAAGGTAACGTATGCCGGCCCCAGTCAGGCTGTTTTCCAATGATTCGCGATTAAATTGCGGCAGCCGCCGCGACATCGGAAAGGCGCGAATATCGACCAGCGTTTGAATTTCATGAGCCCGAAGCGTTTCAATCAGATCTTCGGTCGGGCGAGTCGAATGTCCGATGGTATAAAGACGGGCCATTACGTTCGATGCAAGATAGTTAGGTGGCGATGCGATTGAGGGCCGTGGCCACTGCGGCATCTTGCTGTGGAAACACCGTGCGCAGATCCAGTACCACATGGCCCTCTTCAATCCGAGCAATGATCGGAGGATCCGAGCCTCGAAGCTGAGCCGCCAGTTCGTCGGCGCTGAGTCCCTCACAAGACAACGCCATCACCCGAGTCGGCAGAACTGCAGACGGAGCCGCGCCCCCGCCAAGAACGGACTCGCCGTCTACGATTTCAATTTTCAACCTTGCAGCCATAACCCTTGCCGCGAGCCCCTCGGCCCGCTGGCCGATGTCGTCCCTGGAGAGCCGCATCATGCGCAGCGCGGGAATCGCATCATGATCGCCCCGTACGTATGCGAGGAGCGTTGCTTCCAGCGCCGCATAGATCAGCTTGTCCACTCGCAAAGCGCGAAACAGTGGATTTGCCCGCATGCGCGCAACCAACGCCGGATCGCCGCTGATCAGCCCTGCCTGCGGTCCTCCCAGCAGCTTGTCGCCGCTATAAGTAACGATATCGACGCCGCTGCGAAGGCTATGCAGCACGCCCGGTTCGTCGTTAATTCCAATCGAGCGCAAATCAAGCAGTGCGCCACTGCCAAGGTCTTCCATCAGCGAGATGCCGCGCCGGTGCGCCAGAGCGGCGAGTTCCGCTGTAGGCGCTTGTTCGGTGAAACCGGAGATCTCGAAGTTCGAGCGATGCACTCGCAGTAGCAGTCGCGTTTTTTCGTTAATGGCGCTCTCGTAGTCCGCGGTCCGGGTCCGGTTCGTGGTGCCCACCTCGCGCAAGACAGCGCCGGACTTTGCCATCACCTCTGGAATGCGAAACGAGCCGCCAATCTCCACCAGTTCACCGCGGGAGACGATCACTGCTCCGCCGTCGGCCAGCGTATTCAACGCCAGCAAAACCGCCGCGGCATTGTTGTTCACCACGATGGTGGAAACGGGCTCGCGGCCCTTGCTCTCGAACTCGGCGTTCAACAGTTGCCGAAACAATCGCTCCGCATGCGCGTCCCGCTTGCCGCGAGTGCCCGTTGCCAGCTCAAACTCCAGGTTGGAATAACTTGCGGCGGTCTCCCGGATGTGCTCCATCGCAGCATCCCCCAATGGAGCCCGTCCAAAATTTGTGTGCAGGATCACCCCGGTCGCGTTGACCAGCGGCCGCAGAGAGTAATCCAGAGAGAGGCGAACTTGCTTCTCCACCGCTTCGGTCATGCCCGTAAGCGCAAGCTCCAACCCAGCTTCATCGAGCAGGTCCGCTGTGATTTCCTGCCTCATCCGGGCAAGCACTACGCGCGCCGCAGCCACTATAGATTCCTGTCCGGAACTTCTTACCAGGATATTGATCGCGGGATCACGCACCACCTCGTCGACCGATGGAAGCTTACGAAAAAGCTCCGAAGATGAGGTTTGTTTCACGCGAAGATTATCCCACGATCAGAATGAAAACGAGTCCGCACAATGCATCCGCTACAGCGTATGCAGGTAAGCCAGCAAGTCCTGCAAATCCTCGGCATTCAACGTCTGGCTGTATCCCGGCATTTCGTGCCGTCCATAGCGGACAATTTCGCTGACGCGATCGTCATTTGCCGGCAGCCTGCTGAGAGGCAGATAAGGATGCTGAAATACTCCCTTCAACCCCGGTCCTTTTCTGCCTTTTGTGGAATACGGCCGGTGGCAGCGGTCGCAGTAGCTGTCGTAAGTCTTTCGTCCGGCAGCCTGCTGAGGGTTGAGGCCAAGTTCCGCGTCCGATCTGCGCCGTTCCACATCGCACCCCGCAAGAATGCCAAAAAATAGTAGCGCAACGACAACGACTGCATACACCGCCGAACGCTCGCACGTCCCAGCGATCCGACGATTCTCTCGGATATCCATCACGTCGAGCCCGTGCACTTCCAATTCCTCACTTTCGGCCCCTCGCATCGTCACACTTCCTTCTCGCATGTTCCCAGCGCTTGCCGATCACTCGACATACCATGATCCCGACATACAATGATAAAGCAATGCAGAAAGCTGCAAACCCAAAGCCATGACTGTCGCCGTGAAACGGATTTACGATTCGCCGGCGCGCTCTGACGGAGCGCGCATCCTGGTGGACCGCCTCTGGCCGCGCGGCCTTCGCAAAACCGAAGTCGATCTCGACGATTGGTTGCGCGCCGTCGCTCCCTCGAACGAACTCCGGCAGTGGTACCACGCGCAACCCGACCAGTGGCAGCTCTTTCGCAAGCGTTATCTGAAAGAGTTAACTTATCCTGACGCCGAGAGAGAATTGCAGAAGCTCTACGTTCTTGCTCAAAAGAGAAAACGTCTTACGCTTTTGTTTGCCTCAAAGAACGAGAAGTATAACAATGCAGTCGTGCTCAAGGATTTGCTCAACGGAATGCGTAAGCCGCCGACCGGCACCGGCGGCCTTCGATCTCCGCGCAAGCGCGATGCCGCAATCCGTCGCAGCAGTTGAGTATGTAGGGACAGCCGCCCTCGGCTGTCCGTCGAGCGAAGCTCGACCGTCGCGAATCTGCCGCTCCTAAACTTCGTGCCCCACTCCTATCCTTTAGAATCACCGCATGAGAGCGGTCTTTCAGTGGAGTCTCGGTACCCGTACGTTGGAACTCGGCAAACGCACGCTGATCATGGGCATCGTGAACGTCACGCCCGATTCTTTTTCTGACGGCGGCGCGTTCTTCGATTCCGAGAAGGCCACGGCGCACGCTCTTCAGCTGCTCGACGAAGGCGCAGACATCGTCGACATTGGCGGAGAATCCACCCGCCCCGGTGCCAGCGTTGCCGCACAAACCGCGACAAAAGATAAAACAATCCCCGGCAACGCAACCACAACAAAACCTTCAGTCAGCGCCGAGGAAGAACTGCGCCGCGTGTTGCCTGTGATTACCGCCATCAGGAATGCGCGGCCGGATGCAGTGATCTCAATCGACACGTATAAAGCCAGCGTCGCCCGCGCCGCAGCCGCGGCCGGAGCCGAAATTGTCAACGATGTGAGCGGTCTCCTTTGGGATAAGCAGATGGTTCGGACCATCGCCGAAATAAAATGTGGCGCCATTCTCATGCACATGCGCGGCCGTCCCGAAGAGTGGCACGCTTTACCGCCGCCCGGCGATGTTGTTCTCATGGTCAAGCGTGAACTCCGAGAAAGAGTCGAAGCGGCCGTACAAGGCGGCGTCCGCCGCGAAAGGATCGCCCTCGACCCCGGCTTCGGCTTTGGCAAGAAGTTCGAGGAGAATTATCCTTTGCTCTCCCGCTTTCAGGATCTGCAATCCCTGGGCTTTCCTCTGTTAGCCGGGACGTCGCGGAAATCTTTCATCGGCCGAATGTTGGCAAAGGACGGAAAAGACGCCGAGCCTTCCGACCGCGTCTCCGGAAACCTCGCCGTACACACCGCACTGATTCTCAAAGGCGCGCACATCCTGCGAACGCACGACGTAAAGGCGGCCGTGGAGGCCGCCCGAGTAGCCGACATAATTCTCACCGCACACTGAAGCCGTTCGAAGGCCCCGGCCTTGCTAACTGGGCTGTTGTTGATATTGACGTCGCGTTCTGTCCGCGCAGGCGCGTGCGGCTAATGCAATCGACCCTCCTCCAGTAAAGTAGTTCCATGAAGCCGAGCCTCACTCAAAATTCGTTCCTCAAGAAACACTCGCTCAGTCTTACAGCATTGGGTATCGTGGCGCTCTTGATCGCGCTCTACTCGCGTTCCAATCCCTCCACGCATTGGGGCTCCTTTTTCGGCAACGCCATCGCGGATTGGTCCGGAGTCCTGGTCACCGTACTCATGACCAAACATCTGTACGAGAAAGGATCGGCCGAGAGTAAGCGCCCAAAAAGCAAAGTGCTGTCGGCAACGCTAGAATTCTTATACGAGCACTCCCTCACTTTGTTTCTTCTGATCACGGGGCTCGGTTGGGTGCTTGCCTTCAAAGCGATGGACCCGAACAGCAAGTGGGGTCAAGTCGTCGGCAATATCGTTTCGGAGTGGACCCAGATTCTGGGTCTCGTACTGATGACTAAGCGCCTGATGGAGATAGGCTCAAAGGAAAGCTAAAAAGATTTGCGTTCAAAACCCCTTCCTCGAATCCAGCAGAATCGTCACCGGCCCCTCGTTCACCAACTCCACTTGCATCATCGCTTGAAAGCGCCCAGTTTCGCAGCACAAACCAGCAGCCCGAATTTGCTCTACAAAGAATTCGTAAAGCTCGCGCGCCTGCTCCGGCGGTGCCGCACCATCGAATGACGGACGCTTGCCGCGCCTCACGTCTCCATACAACGTGAACTGCGAAACCGCGAGCACGCTTCCGCCAACCTCCTGCGCGCTACGGTTCATTTTTCCTTCGTCGTCTTCGAATATGCGCAGGCCCGCGATTTTTTCTGCGAGGTAGGTTGCATCGGCTTCTGTATCCTCCTGCCTCACGCCCAGCAAGACCAGCAGTCCCAAACCAATCTCGCCGGCAATCTCCCCGTTCGCCGCAACCTGGGCGCGGCTTACCCGCTGCACCACAGCGCGCATAAGATTCTCCCGATTACGATTTCGATTTCTGTCTTCAGCTCAAGGCGTCGGCAGCATTGACTCCTGTCCCGCCACCGCTTGCCATCGTCCATCGCGGTAAACGTAGACATCCGTGAATCGAACCCTCGCCATAATCTTGCCCTGGGCGTCCGTCGCCGTAGCCAGCCCGCGGATATAGCCGAAATCGCCGTAGACACGGGGAGTCAGCTCGCTTAATTCGTTGTGCATCGGCCGGTGGTCGGCGGCCTTGGCCAGCGTTGTCGCACGATCCGAAATATTTCCTTGCGGATCCACGTCCTGAAATTCTTCAGCGAGCAGGCATCCCAGGGTCGCGGCATCTTTCTTCTCAAGCCCACTGGCCCAGGTTTGCTCGATGTGAACCAGCGCACTTCCGTCTTTGCTCTGTCCTGCAGGACAAGGCGCAGCCCATGCGAGCCGGCAAAAAATGCATAGCGAAAGTCCGAGGAATTTTTTCACGTTGCACCCCATGAACCAAAAGTAAATGACGTCCCATCATAAATGCACCCGACACGCTTACCGCGTTTGACCATCGCAACTGCCAACCGTTAGGATTCAGAGTGTGCAATTCGAAGTGGACAGAGGTTTTGCCGTTGCGCCAGGTTCCTTCCTTTACAGTAATTCAGCCGGACGATTACACTACACACTCGCCTTTTTTAGTTTGCTGGGAGAGCGGCCGGGGATGGCGTGGACCCTTCAGGGATGATCTGCTCAGGGATGACCTGCTGGAAAATTCGAACCGTCGGACGCAGGTTCAGCCACATCAGAGTAAGGCATAACGGAAAAAACGCCGGATTTCGAGGTCAGGGTAATAAAAGTTTCGCGAAGTCGAATTGAGCGGTCGAGCCCGCATGGGCCACAACACAAATCGAGGTAAGCGAGGGAAACATGGCAGCCGTTGACGAGAAAGTAAAGCAAATTATCGTAGAGCAGTTGGGTGTAGACGAAGGCGAAGTCACCTCCAGCGCTTCGTTCGTGGACGACCTGGGTGCGGATTCGCTCGATACCGTCGAACTGGTCATGGCCTTCGAGGAAGCCTTCGACATCGAAATTCCCGACGAGGACGCAGAAAAAATCCGCACCGTGCAGGACGCCATCGATTACATCTCCAAGCATTCGAAAGGTGGCAAGTAGTTTGGGACGCAGGGTCGTAGTTACCGGCATCGGCCTGATCTGCGGCGTCGGCAATACCGCCGGGGAGGTCTGGCAGTCGCTGCTCGCGGGCAAGAGCGGCGTGGCTCGAATCACGCAATTTGACTCCAGCGCCTTCGCCTGCCAGATCGCCGCCGAGGTAAAGAACTTCGACCCCCTCAACTTCATCGAAAAAAAAGAAGTGAAGAAGATGGGCCGCTTCATCCACCTCGCCATCGCCGCCGCGGATGAAGCCTTTAAGATGTCGGGCCTGCGAATCACACCCGAGAACGCCGAGCGTGTGGGCGTTCATATCGGTTCCGGCATCGGCGGATTCGACATCATCGAACGTGAACATACCGCGCTGGCGCAAGGTGGCCCGCGCAAGATCTCTCCCTTTTTTATTCCGGCAGCCATCATCAATCTTGCCGCCGGCCACGTTTCCATGCGGGTTGGCGCCAAGGGTCCCAACGAGGCCACGGCCACGGCCTGCACTACCAGCGCACACTCAGTTGGAGATTCTTTCCGCATCATTCAGCACAACGACGCCGATGTCATGATCGCGGGCGGCTCTGAGGCTGCGATTACTCCGATGGGCGTCGGCGGATTCGCCGCCATGCGCGCTCTTTCCACGCGCAATGACGAGCCTGAAAAAGCCAGCCGCCCATGGGATAAAGATCGCGACGGTTTTGTCATGGGCGAAGGCGCGGGCATTCTTATTCTCGAAGAACTCGAACACGCGAAAAAACGCGGCGCTACGATCCTGGCCGAAGTCGCCGGCTATGGAATGTCCGGCGACGCCTTCCACATGACCCAGCCCGCTCCCGAACACGAGGGAGGATTTCGTGTCATGCGAAACGCGGCACGCGACGCCGGTGTCAGTCCCGACCAGGTCGATTACGTCAACGCCCACGGCACCTCGACGCCCATCGGAGACACGCTCGAGGCGCACGCCATTCGCAACTTTTTCGGGGAACGCAAAATTCCCGTTAGCTCCACCAAGTCGATGACGGGCCATCTGCTCGGCGGCGCCGGCGGCCTTGAAGCCGGCATCACTGTTCTCGCTCTGCGCGATCAGATCCTGCCGCCCACTATCAATCTCCTGTGCCAGGATCCCGAAACTGCCAGCATGGACTTTGTCCCCAACCACGCTCGCAAAGCCAAGCTCGAATACGCCATGTCGAATTCCTTCGGCTTCGGCGGCACCAACGGCGCACTGTTGTTCCGTCGCTGGTCTGAATAGAACTCTTTCCCGATACGCAAGATGTGAATCGGCTCATGAAAGTTGAACTTCAACGTCTATCCGTTATAGCCTTCGCTGCGCCTATAGAGTAGAGGGAGTCAAAGATCAAGCGTGTTTCCGGAGATATCGCCGATGCGAAAAATGCTGTTTGGAATTGCCTTCCTCGCCGCCCTAACTGCAGCATCTCTCAGGCCGCTCTGCGCTCAATCGAAAGAAGACGCAGCTCAGAGCAAGCAAGACACCCAGAGTAAGCAGAACGCGCAGGACACAAAGGCCGACGGGTTCAAGCCGGAGCAGGCTACCAGCAAAGGCTCGGTCACAATTAACGGAAAGGCAATTCCCTATGACGCTTTTGCTGGCACTCTTGTAGTTCATCCGAAGGCTTGGGATGACGTGCCTCAGAACGCCGACAAGGACGACAAGAGTTCGCCGCCCGAGGCCAGCATGTTCTACGTCGCCTACATTAAGTCCGGCGAGAATTCACAGCGGCCCGTCACCTTTCTTTACAACGGCGGTCCAGGCTCGTCGACGGTCTGGCTTCATATGGGAGCCTTCGGTCCGAAGCGCGTC
>Ga0210405_10003797_pt1 | contig 14584 bp, 11 predicted proteins | sample IncBWH11MmetaG_FD_155492 | JGI IMG/M metagenome (GOLD analysis project Ga0210405, IMG submission 155492) | Forest soil microbial communities from Barre Woods Harvard Forest LTER site, Petersham, Massachusetts, United States - Inc-BW-H-11-M | ecosystem: Environmental > Terrestrial > Soil >... | reverse complement strand
AGGTGCAAACCACCACCGCGGACGTCGGCGCGGTGATCGAGGGTACCCAAGTTCGCGAGCTGCCCTTGAACGGGCGCAATTTTATGGAGCTGACCCAGCTGCAACCGGGCGTCTCCGCCAACAACGGATTTAACACCAAGGATAAAGGATTGCAGGGCGGCGCGGATTTTTCGGTGAACGGCAATCCCAGCACCAACAACTTGTTCCTGATCGACGGCGTTAATAACAACGACGTTGGCTCCAACCGTACCATCCTTATCTATCCTTCGGTGGATTCCGTTGCCGAATTCAAGATGCTCACCAATTCTTATGGCCCGGAGTATGGGCAGGCATCGGGCGCAATCATCAGCATCACCACGCGTTCCGGTGAAAACCAGTTCCACGGCGGGCTCTTTTATGAAGGCCGCAACGACAAACTGAATGCGAACAATTTTGCTAATAACGCAACTGGATTTTCCAAGCCGCCGCTCCGGCGCAATGACTATGGCTACTTTGTTTCCGGTCCAATCAAGAAAGACAAACTCTTCTTCTGGTGGAACGAGGAGTGGAACAAAGACAACCGCGGCAACCTGGTTTCAACCTGCGTGCCCACTAAGGCCGAACGTGGAGGCGATTTCAGTGATGACGTAGCGAAGGCCATCACTTCATTGAATAAGGGGGGCGCCGCCGCCGACAACACTACGTGCAATGCACCGCCTCCAGCAAGTTTTACCAACACTGCGGCCGTTGGCGCTCCTCCTAATTTCGTAGCTACTTCCAATATTCCGGCGCGCTTCCAGGCGGCAGGGAACCAATATGCCATCGCCAACCCGGACGCCGTAGGCCAACTTTTGGCTGCCTATTATCCGACGGCTACTTTTACACCTTTAAACTACGCGACGACGGGCGCTTCGGACCTCAACTATGCGACTAACGTGGTTACAAAAGCTCCTTGGCGCGAAGAAAACGTGCGCGTTGACTACAATCTGACAAAAAAGAATGCCATCACCTTTCGGTACACCCAAGATTCCTGGAGCATCCCGGCACCCAATAACGCTTTTGGGTGGGGTGACGATCCTTTCGCCACCTACCAGGGAAGTTGGAATCAGCCCTCCAAGAGCATCCTGGGCCGGCTGACCTCCCAAATCAGCAGTTCATTGATTAACGACTTCGAATTTGGTTACGCGCACAACGCCATCATCATCAGCGCGGCCGGCAGTGCGAACCCGGGTTTGAGTGCGCAATTTGATGCGGCTATGGCGCCCGCATGGCCAGCGGCGGGGAAGACAAAAGGCGGCATCCCGACCGTGTGGGGCGGCTTACAACACTACGGCAACTTCTCCTCGATCTGGGCCATCGTGGGGTACAACAACGATATGAGCCTGTACACTTTCCAGGATAACGTAACGAAAATACAAGGCGCCCATGCCTGGAAGTTTGGTGCTCTTGTCAGCGCAAATCACAAAAACGAGAATCAGTTCGGCGGCGGCGACCGTCCCACGTTTGGCCTCAACGACGTAGGTTGGGGCAACATCGGTATTGTCACCGGAAACACCCTGGCTAACGTGTTGCTGCCGGGAACGGGCGCAAATCCACAGACGATTGCCGGCGTGGGCGAAACGAACATCAACCCGGTGGATCACGGTAAATGGCACGACATCGAGTTCTATGCCGGCGATACCTGGAAGTTCAATCGCCGCGTTACTTTGACCTATGGCCTGCGCTGGTCTTTCTTGCGTGAGCCGTACGACGACAGCAACCAGATGGCGTCCTTCAGCCTGGCAACCTATAGCCTCGCACGAGCCAAGGCATTCCCAAATGATGCCTGCAACGGCGTCGTCGTGGTACCGGGTACCAGCTTCTGCCAGGCAGCCGCCACTACGACTGGCCTGCCGTTGAGCGCCGGCGCCCCGGGCCCTGACCGCGCGCTAGTCGAGAACAACAACCACAATATTGCCCCGCGTCTCGGCGTGGCTTGGGACGTCTTCGGCACCGGCAAGACCGCCCTCCGCTTCGGCGTCGGGCAGTTCTATCAGCGCGAGCGCGTGAGCCCGCAAGTCGGCCTCTCAAACACGGCGCCTTTTGCGATTAATGCCAACAGCACTCGCTCGCTCGACGTCTCTCCCGGTGTAACGGGAGCTTCCACGTCACCGAGCAATGGCAGGTCGCCACGCGGCATTGCCCCCAACTCATGGCAATGGAACGTGTCCGTGGAGCAGCAGGTGGCCCGCAACACCGCGCTCCAGGTAGGTTATGTCGGCAACGTGGGTATCCATCAGACCACCACGTACGACATCAATCAGGTGCCGGAGAGCGGGTTCGTGCTGGGCTCGTTCTTGGGAGCTAGTGCCCAAACCACAAAATTCTCCTCAGGTCCCGCTGGCCCAGCAGGTACCACTTGCCAGCCCGGTGGAACGTTCGATCCGGCCGCTGGCACCAACCCGGCGGATTGCGCTTATACGGCACCTAGCATTAATGCGTTGCGTGCGACTCCCAACTTTAGCCGCATCAACTATTTCAGCCGCGACGGCCACTCCAACTATCATGCGCTTCAGGTGCAGTTCCGCTCGAAGCTCGGCAACTTTTCCAACATAAACGTAGCCTATACTTGGTCGCACACTATAGCCAATTTCGAACAGGACGCGGCCAACGGCGGAGGCAGCCAGGGCAGCTTCACGGACGTGCAGAACGTTGGCGCGGACCGCGGCAACGCCACCATCAACCGGCCGCATATCTTGGTTTTCAACGAGGTGTTCTTCCTGCCTAAGTTCGAGCACAAGGCAAGCTTCATCCGCGAATCGGTTGGCGGGTGGGAACTCAACAGTATCTTCACGGCAGAAAGCGGCAACTCCATTACCGTGTATCAGAGCGGAGCCTCTCCGGCCGGTCGTAACGATACCCTTCACATCGTAGTGGATCCCAATACCCCATTGAACTGCACCGATTCCGCTGGAAACAAATTCCCTTGCGGGCTCAGTTCGCTTAGTGGCACGGGTTTCAACAACACTCAGCGTCCTGATGCCGTTCCAGGGACCTCGTGCAATTCCGGGGTGTCCGGCAACCAGATCTTTAATCCCAACGCTTTTACACTCATCGGTTTCCATCTCGGGTCAATCGGCACTGCTCCTCGGGGCGCTTGTCACGGCCCGCATTACGTCAATGGAGATATCGGAGTGTATAAGAACTGGCGATTTAAGGAGAGGTACGGTGTGCGTTTCAGCATGGACTTCTTCAACGCCTTTAACCACTCGAACTTTGACCCGACCTACATCCAGGGCACCGGATCGGTTAGTGGCTCTGGTACGTTCTACAACAGCAGCGGCGTGTACTGCGGCGCTTCGACCCCCGTCACGCTCACAACTGATGCTAATGGCAAGCCCATCCCGCCGACGGTCTATGCCCAGTATCAGCCGTGCGGCACATCAAATAACGTCGTTAGCGCCTACGGCGCCACTAACAAGGGGATCGGCGGTGCCAACCCCGGGTTCGGATCGACTATCGTCACCAAGCCCAACCGCGAGCTGCAATATGGGCTGAAAATCACCTTCTGACGAACGCGGCTTCCAGGCGTTCGAGCAACTCTCCGGCGGGGCCGCTGTACCGGGCCCCGCCGCTTTTTTCTTAGCGGCTTCCCGTTTGGAGATGGTGTTTTCTTGCTGGCGAGCAAGCATCCCCAAGCTCTTTTCGCGCGCGGAATTCTGTTCGTCATCGAGCAAACTTCATCTGCCTTCTGCGCCGTTTATTGCTAAAATTCCAGTGGAGACTTATCTCTGTGCCGTTCGTTTTTGACTGCTCCGTTTCCATTTTGCGCGCTCACCGGGCCTCGGTCATACGCTATTTGGGGCCGCTATGCCTTTTGCTTGGCATACCCTTCTGCGCCGCTTCTCAATCGGCGGCTCCTGCGCGCCCTGACGGGCAGGAAGCAACCAGTGCCGCTGCTCCCGTTGACGAATTGCAAGAGCGCCTGAAGGCAGCCGAAGCAGCCCGTAATACGGGCGATCCCGGCAGTGTTGCCCGCGCCAATTTTCTGGTGCTGTCACTCGCCCTCCGCAAATTGGGGAATGTGCGCACCACGGAGGGCGCTTTTCCGGAGGCTGCCGAACTTTACCGGCGCTCGCTTACCTGGGAAGACGCCGCGGAAACTCATGTGGGTCTAGCCATTTGCGATCTCTACGCGAACCGTCCTGACGATTCGCTGGTCGAAGCTTCAAAGGCTCTGCTCCTCGATCCCACCAGCGCCCGGGCCTTTAATATCCAGGGCAAGGCCTGGATGAAAAAGCGCGATTTCCGGAAAGCAGTTGATTCTCTTCAACGGTCGGTCGAACTTCACCCGGAATTTGAACCCGCTTATGCCTTGGGCGTATCACTGCTTTCTTTAAAAGATCCTGATAGCAAGAAGAAAGCGGCGCAGGTATTTGAAACCATCGTGAAGTCGGTTGGCGATTCCGGATCGCTTCACGTGCTCTTCGGCCACGCCTATCGCGACGCGGAAATGCAGGATGAAGCTGTCCGCGAACAGCGCAAAGCGGTTGCGCTGGATACCAACACGCCTCACGCGCACTATTTTCTTGGGCTAGCGCTACTATGGAAAAATGAATGGGTGGACACGCCGGAAATTCGTCAGGAATTCGTAACCGAGCTTCAGAATTATCCGAAAGACTTTCTCGCGAATTATTTTCTTGGCTATTTGGATTCAAACGAAAGGCGCTATGACGAAGCGGCCGTGCATCTTAAGGCGGCGGCTGACCTCGATCCCACGTGGCCAGAGCCTTGGCTTTTTCTGGGCCTGAATGCCTACGCGCAACGCGACTTGAAGGCTTCAGAAGCATACCTTCGAAAATGCATTGAAGTGACAGGAAAAGAGGAAGCCCGCGGAAATTATCAGATTCGCAGGGCGTACCTCACTTTAGGCCGCATACTTACCGCGACGGGCCGGGCCGCTGAAGCTGCTACGTATCTGACACGCGCCCGCGAGTTTCAGAACCAGTCACTCGCCGAATCACAACAAGCCATCGCCGACAAAGCGTCCGAGGAAGGCTCGGTCTCTCCGGCCGCAGTAGTGGCGCTTCTGAACCGCCAGGAGGATCAACCAATTGCTTTTCCTTCTCAGCCCGTGGATCCCACGCTGCCGCTCGATTCCGGGGCTCTGGAACGTTCCGGGCTCTCCGAAGAGACAAAAAAAGCCGCCGTTTCCGAGGAAAACCGGCTCCGTCTAATCCTCGGCTCAAGTTTCAGCGATCTTGCCACCTCGGAAGCGATTCGCCGCGACTATGCCTCCGCGCTCACTCATTACCAGGAAGCGGAGCGATGGAGCCCGGCCATCCCTGGGTTACTGCGCAGCCTCGGCGTTGCCGCCTTCCGCGCGCAAGATTATCCGGAATGCACGCGTGCTCTTTCGCAAGTCCTGGCCAGCGATTCTTCCGATGCGGCGGTGCGCGCCATGCTGGGATCGGCCTACTTTAGCCTGGACAATTACCGCGAAGCCGCAAGAACCATAGCGCCCCTCGGTGATCGCGCCATGCACGACCCTACGCTTGGCTATCCGTGGGCTGCTTCGTTATTCCGCCTCGGCGACTTCACACAGGCAACGCATGTTCTTCAGGAATACGAAAAATCCAAGCTTTCTCCCGACGCGCTTCTTCTGGTAGGCCAGCTATGGACCGATATGGGCGATTTTTCCCGCGCCGTGCAGGCGTTCCATCGCGCCCTGGACGACGATCCCTCACTGGCGAGGGCACATTATTATGCCGGCCTGGCACAGCTACGCTGGGAGCATTCGAACGAAGCGGAGGAGGAGTTCAACGCGGCGCTGAAATGGGCTCCCGATGACGCTGATGCAACCATTGGTCTCGGCTACGTATGCGTCCAGCGGCGCAAACAAGCCGAAGCGATCGAGCTTTTCCGCTCGGTAACCACGCATCACCCCGAAAACGGAAACGGCCACTATCAGCTGGGCAAGCTGCTGCTGGAAGGCGGGAAAATTCAAGAAGCTGTCGCGGAATTGGAGGCCGCGGCTCGCGAACTGCCGCAGAACGACTACGTCCATTACCAGCTACAAGCCGCTTATCGCAAAGAGTCACGCACTGCGGACGCGGATCGTGAATTGCAGATTTACAAGGAATTGAAGGCGAAAAATCGCGAGTCCACCGTGCCCCGCCCGATGGAGCGTCCGTGACGGCCATAACCCTGGAGATCCCTTGAGAAGAATGTCGCTGGAGAGATTTTTTCGCCTCGCTTTTCTGCTCCATTTTTTCGCTGGCTCGGCCTGGGCACAGGGAGGCCATCCTCAGGCGCCGCCGCCGCCGCCCAACGCCAAAACCATCAAGTGCGCCGGTCGGCCGGTGCCGCAACTTGAAGACATTACTGCCAAGACGGGAATCGCATTTCAACACACTGCAGACCCTTCGAAGAAATACATTGTCGAATCCATGAGCGGCGGCGTGATTCTGTTGGACTACGATCGCGATGGCTGGGTGGACATCTATTTTACTAACGCCCCAACGGTCGCTATGGCCATCAAGGGGCAAACCAGCAAGGGCGCTCTGTACCACAACAATCACGACGGCACGTTCACCGATGTTACCGCCAAGGCCGGCCTCTCGACTCCTTGCTTTGCCATGGGCGGCGCGGTGGGAGATTACAACAACGATGGCTGGCCCGATCTCTATGTCACCTGCCTCGGCGGAAACGTTCTATACAAAAATAATGGGGACGGCACGTTCACGGACGTCACCGCCAAAGCCGGCGTCGCCGACGGCCGGTGGTCCGCTGGCGCTGCTTTTGGCGACTACGATGGCGATGGCTTCGTGGATCTCATGGTTTCCAATTACGTCGATTTTCATTTGAATGATCTGCCTGGTTTCGGTTCTTCGCCCAACTGCAAGTACCGCAGTCTTGACGTGCAATGTGGGCCGCGCGGACTCAAAGGCGCTGGCGATTCCTTGTTCCATAACAATGGTGACGGAACCTTCACCGACGTTTCCAAATTCGCCGGCGTAAACGATCCGAATGGTTACTACGGCATGGGCGTCGTCTGGGCCGATTTCAATAATTCCGGCCGGCCGGATATTTATGTCGCCAACGATTCTACTCCCAGCTTTCTATACAAGAATCTTGGCAATGGAAAATTTCAGGAGCTTGGGCTGGAGTCTGGTACCGCCGTGAGTGAAGATGGCAGCGAACAGGGCTCCATGGGGGTGGCTGTCGGCGATTACAATCACACCGGGCGCCCATCGATTTACGCGACGAATTTCGCCGACGAATACGACGATCTCTATCGCAATGATGGTAACTGGAGTTTCACCGATGTTTCCTACCGGTCCGGCGTCGCGTTGCCCTCGCTACCGTGGGTGAAGTGGGGCACAGCTTTCGCTGACTTCGACAACGATGGCTGGCTCGACCTTATCGCCGTTAGCGGCCACGTCTATCCACAGGTGGACTCGTTGCCATCCGGCGGCGGCTATCGCCAGCCCAAACTCTTCCACCTCAATCAAACTGACGGCACTTTTTGCGATGCCAGCGATCTGGCCGGGCCCGCGCTTCAGGAACGCCGTGTTTCACGCGGCTTGGCCGTCGGCGATCTCTTCAATGATGGCAATGTGGACGTTGTCATCGGTGACCTTGACGGCGCCCCCATGATTCTGAAAAATCACGGCATACCAGGCCGCAATTGGGTCAGCTTCGAGCTGGCGGGTGCCAAGAGCAATCGCATGGCGATTGGCGCGAGAGTCAAACTCATGGCGGGCGGTGTCATCCAGACCGATGAGGTGCATAGCGGCGGAAGCTATCTCTCCCAGAATGATACGCGCTTGCACTTCGGCCTCGGTTCCGCCAAAACAATCGATCGCGTCGAGATCCGCTGGCCTTCCGGAGCCGTCGAGACGCTCACCGCTTTGGCCCCCAACCAATTCTATTCCGTGCTCGAAGGTTCGGGGATTGTGCCCGCCGCCCGCATTCGGCCAGCGGACCCCAAGGTCTCCGCAGCGCCCACAAAGCCAACGACGCCCTAGCGCGGGGCTCCACAAGTTCAGCGGCCGCGTTGATGTTCGCGGAAATTTGTTGAGGCGTTGGACTTGGATTCAATCATGTCCTCATGCCCTTGCTTGAAAACCCGGCCTATCTATCGCAGAATGGGAATGTTCCCCGGTAGCTCAACGGTAGAGCATTCGGCTGTTAACCGAAGGGTTGCTAGTTCGAATCTAGCCCGGGGAGCCAAGATTCTCTTTTTCCATCCATTTAGCGGTGCTCTGAAGAAACTCGCTAGCTCTCGCGTTGCACTCTTGCCAGCCATCCCCTTCGCTGTGCGGGCTGTGCCGGCCGGCGCCGATGAAGCGCATCGTAGCGCGAGGGAGCGCCTGCCGCACGCGGTCCATTTCACCCGGTTCGGTGCGCGGATCGAGGCTTCCGTGGAGAAACAAGGCCGGCACCCGCAACTCGCGCAGCCGTCCGTCGTAGAGATCCTCGTCCGGCCGCTGCACGCTGTCAGCGATGCGAAACCAAGCGGCGCAGTTCCGGCGCAAGACCGTTTGCCAGTTCGTTTCCCCGTGATCCTCGGCCAGCAGCCGGCGCGTTTCTTCGCCCAACTCCTCAGGATGTGCCGCGAATCGCTCGAAAAAGGATCGTGAGGCGGGTTTTCTTCGAAGGAAATGGAACGCCTCCAGGATCAAGCAAACGCAGCGCTCCGGAGCGATTAGCCCCATCATCGCGGCAATCACTGCGCCGTCACTGTGGCCCCACAGGATGGCGCTCTCGATCCCGAGTGCATCCAGAAAAGAAAAGGTCTCGAGCGCGGCCCGGCGATGAAAATCGAGCGGCATGTCGCCGCTGCCCCGACTGGAATGTCCGTAGCCCGAGCGATCGGGAATCAGAACATGAAACTGGCTTTCAAATTCCGCGATCTGCCGTTCGAACGGGTAAACTCCGTATCCCCAGCCACCATGAAGAATAGCAAGCGGTCTGCCGCAGCCAAATTCCCGATAATGAATGTTGACGGGGTTAATGCCGGGCGCGTGGGGCGAGTGAACTAATTCCAGTATCGGCACCTAGTCTTGCCTCTCTCGGGCAAGATACGCACAGAGGCACGTCGCGCCCGTTTTTCCAGCGGGATTCACGGCCCGTTACAGTACGACACGGATTTCCTGGACTCAAGACCTGTGAAAACAAGGTGGTGTCCTAATTCAAATTAGGACACCACCAAAAACAAAGACGGCTGGCGGTGGATGCCGCCAGCCGTTTCTTCGTCCAACTGTGGAACCTAAAAGTATTACCGGTGTCCGCCGCCGTGGCCGCCTCCACCACCATGAAACCCGCCTCCGCCGCCGTGGAATCCGCTTGAGCCTCCACGGAAACCTCCGCCGCCATGGAATCCGCCTGATGAGCCTCCACGGAAACCTCCACCATCATGGAAGCCGCCCCGGAAGCCACCGTGATCGAAGCCACCGCGTCCGCCGAAACCGCCTCCGCGACCATCGAACCCACGTCGCCCGTCGAAGCCACGACCGTAGAAACCACGTCCGTAGAAGCCGTGAAACCAAGGGCCGGCGCCTATAAAGACGCCCCCCGCAAAGTAGTCTGGACCATAATAGCCGTAAGGCGCACAAGCATACGGGTAATACCCGTAGTAGCCGTAGGCGCAGACCGGAGCAGGCCCGTAGTAACCAGGACCAACTCCAACGCCGACAACCACTCTTTGCGCGTGAGACGGAGCTGCCGCCGCCAATGTGAAAATCGCCAGTAAACCAACATATTTTAGATAACGCATTATTTTGACCTCGCCAGACCCCGGAACATCATTGATGCCGATCAGGATCTGTGCGCTTCCCGGTACCTCGGACTTGCCTGAAGCACCTGTCTATTAGAACCCCAAACCGGGAAAATAGTTACGCTAGCCCTATTCCAGCAAACCGCGGGAATTATCACTATTTATTGCGCCGCGTCCGCTCGATATCCTTCGTTGACGATTGAAGACGGAAACCTCTATAATCAATGTTTGTCTTTAGCGCTTGGAGGACAGATGTACGCCGTTATTCAGACCGGGGGGAAGCAGTATCGCGTCGCGCCCGGCGACACTATCCGCATTGAGCGGGTTGATGGCAAGGTAGGGGAAAAAGTGAACTTCGGCTCCGTGCTGGCCGTCCACACCGACGACAAAAAGGTCGTCTTGGGCGCCGATGCCGGCAAAGCGTCCGTGAGCGGCAAAATCGTTTCCCAGGGCCGCGGCAAAAAGCTCACCGTGCTCAAGTTCAAGAAGGGCAATCAGTACAAGATTTCCCGCGGGCACCGGCAGAATTACACGGCCGTGCAGGTCAACGATATCAAGCTGTAACTCTTCAAATATCGCCGGGCTTTCACCGGGCATTTTTTCTCGAAAAGGATTACGTCATGGCACATAAGAAAGGCGGCGGCTCCTCGACAAACGGCCGCGATTCGCACGGCCAGAGGCTGGGCGTCAAGCGCTTCGGCGGGCAGCTCGTCAACGCCGGCACCATCTTGGTGCGGCAGCGCGGTACCAAGCACCAGGCCGGGGACAATGTAGGCCGCGGCAAGGATGACACGCTCTTCGCGATGGTTACCGGGTTCGTGAAGTTCGAAGACAAGGGCCGTCACGGCCGCTTCATCAGCGTCAAGCCCTCTGAGCAAGCCAAGTCCGCCGCGAACTAGCTGTCTTTTCTAACTGCATTTTGCGGCACTTTGCAGGGGGACTTCAGTCCGCCCTTCTTCGCTTCTGCAGCGGCCCCGTTGAAACGCGTTTGCTTTTGGTGCGGCTATTGCCCGGAAACACAGGTCAGCGGCCCTCCCGGGAAGAATTTCTTGTACGCGCTCCGTCCATGCGCCGGAAGGATGGCAAGTTCCGGCACTTTTTCGTGAAGCTCGCTGAGCCTGCCGACGACCTGGTTCGCAAGCACTATGTCGTCATCGCTGTCCTGCAAGATCAGGGATTTCCCGACGCGCTCCTGGAATCCGCGTTCGTCATCCACGGCGTCGCCCACGTAAAACAGGCGTAGTGCTGGAGTGAGGTTTACGAAAATGCCGACGCTTCCGGGAGTATGGCCGCGCAACGGCACGACGACCACCGTGCCGTCTCTGTAAAGATCGGCGCTTTCGTCAAACGTTTCGTAGGGCGCCGATTCGAATCGCAAAGTCGGAGCGGCAAGCGGCGGAAACTTTTGGGTGTGCGCGGCAATTACGTAGCCCCTGGCCTGAACCCCCGAGTCGGCTGCAAATTGCAGCTCTTCGCGAGTGAGCAGCACCGGCAGATGCGGCAGGTCCATCAAGCCGCCCGCATGATCCAAATGCGCATGAGACAGGATCGCCCAGCGCAACTTGGGCGGATCTTCCCCGATGCGGCGCAACAAATCGGGAAGCGGCACTTTCGGCTTGAGTTGCCCGGCAAGGGATTTAAGTTTGAGCCACGTCGCAAAGGGGAACCCGGAAATTTCCTGGTCGTAGTGGCTAGAGTTTCCGGTGTCGATCAGCAAGTCGCCCGCGGGATGCTTTACGAGGACGCTTCCGGCGGTCGAACCGAACGAAAAGTTGCTGAAGGTTTTCGCGGTTTCGACCCAGCAAGCCGAAATCCCGGGGATCCTGGAAATCACCGGCACGGCGCGCGCGTGAGGCGCGGCGCCTGGCAGCGGCGATCGCCGGAAGTAGAGTACGTAGAGCGCGACAGCGGCCACCGCCACGAACGCGAGCAGCAGCAGTACAATGCGTTTTAGCGCGCGCAACATGGTGATACGGCCTCCGTTCCGAGATTTCGGCTCGCAATAGTTTGCCTATGTTATCTTTTTATGGAGTTTTATTCCCGTGTTCGTTGATGAAGCTAAAATATTCGTGAAGGCCGGCGATGGCGGCAACGGCTGCATCGCCTTCCGCCGCGAAAAATACGTGCCTCGCGGCGGACCCTCCGGCGGCGACGGCGGGCATGGCGGCAGCATCTATCTCGAAGCCAATCCAAACGACAACACGTTGCTGCGCTACCGCTACAATCGCGAATTCAAGGCCGATCGCGGCCGCCACGGCGAAGGCTCCAACTGCACCGGCCATTCCGGCGCGGACATGATTCTGCAAGTTCCTGTCGGCACGCTGGTGTTGGACGACCAAGGCGCGGCCATCGTCGATCTAGCCACCCCCGGCCAACGCGTGCTGATCGCGCACGGCGGACGCGGCGGGCGCGGCAATCAACATTTTGCCAAGCCCTGGCACCAGGCCCCGCGCGAGCACGAAGATGGATTCCCCGGCGAAGAACGCCATCTTCGCCTGGAATTGAAACTGCTCGCCGACGTCGGCCTGGTGGGTTACCCCAACGCCGGCAAGTCCACGCTGATTTCCGTGATCTCCGCCGCGCGTCCCAAGATTGCGAACTATCCGTTCACCACGCTGCAGCCAAATCTAGGCGTGGTCAATGCCGACGGCGGCACCGGCGGCCACGGCACTGAGTTGGGCCGCACCTTTGTGGTCGCCGACCTTCCCGGCCTCATCGAAGGCGCGCATCTAGGCGCCGGCCTCGGCATCCGCTTCCTCCGGCACGTCGAACGCACGCGCCTCCTCGTTCACCTGATTGACACAAGCGACTCCAACGCCGACGACCCGGTCCACTCTTTGGAAGTTATCAACGGCGAACTGGAAGCCTTCAGCGCATCTCTCGTCGAAAAGCCCATGATCATCGTCGCTACCAAGCTGGACGCCACCACCGATCACACGCGGCTCGAAGCGCTGCGCGATTACTGCAAGCAGCGCAACTTGCAATTCCACTCCATTTCCGCAGTCGTGGGTGACGGCGTGAAAGACCTTGTCCGCTCCATCGCCGACGCTCTCGACAAGATTCCTCGTCCGGCGCACGATTCCTCGCTGGACCAGACGGCCGACTCCCTGCAGCATGACGGAAACGCGTCAGGCGATGATTCGCGGCCCGCTGCGGTCAAGAATTCATGAGAAAATAGGTTAAAGTGGCCTTCTCAGCTTTTACTTGTGATTGCATGGAAAAGCGTTTAGGCCGGGCCCATAGGTTACTTTTCAAATAGGCCGGGACAGGTCAAAAGGAAGAAGTCTTTTCTTGACTTACGAAGAACGCGGATCTAACAACTGAAAACCTTCTTGGGAGCCTCATTGACCACCGCGCAAGCGCACCGCACCGCCGCAAAACATCATCCTCGCCGCATCGCTCTTTTCGGCGGTTCTTTCGACCCCATTCACAACGGCCATCTTGCCGTGGCCCGCGCCGCCGACAGGCGCTTCAATTTCGATGAGCTCCACTTCATCCCGGCAAGCCGGCCTCCGCACAAGCTCAAGCAGCACCTCGCGCCGTTCCCACACCGCTTTGCCATGGTTTCGCTCGCTTGTACCGAGCATCCGCACTTCGTTCCCTCGCTCGCCGAAGCCGGCGAGGATTTCAGCGGCACGCAACTCCACTATTCCGTGGATACCGTGCGCTACTTCCGCCACGTCTACCACGGCCACGGCGATCGCCTCTTTTTCATCATCGGCGCCGACGCGTTTCTGGACATCCCCACGTGGAAAGAGTATGAAACGCTGCTCGGGCTTTGCGATTTCATTATCGCCAACCGTCCGGGCATCCGTTCGGAAGCTCTGCGTCTCGTCATTCCGCCGGACTTGATCGCGAGGCCGGACGCAAAAAAAGAAACCGAGCATCCTTCGCAGGTCGTCGCCGAACTTCACAAGACCACTGTCTATCTGCTCGAAAACGTCTCCAGCGATGTTTCCGCCACCGACGTGCGGCGCCACGCGCAACGCGGCCACTCCATTCATGGCCTTGTTTCCGCGCGCGTCGAGGAATACATTCTCAAACAGGGTCTATACCGTTGAAAGTCGAATCCTTGCCGCAGGGCGTCCGCCTCGCCGTCGAAGCCGCGCAAGAAAAAAAAGCCGCGGGCATCACCGTGCTCGACCTCACCGCCGCGGGCGCGTTCACCGATTATTTTGTGATCTGCACGGGCTTCAGCACGCCGCAGGTCCAGGCCATCTGCACCGAAGTCGAGGCCCAGCTCCACAAAAAGCTCAGCCGTTCCCCCGAGCATCGCGAGGGACATCGCTCCGCCGAATGGGCTCTGCTCGATTTCGGCGGATTTGTCGTCCACGTTTTCAGCGAGCAGGCCCGGCGTTACTACGACCTTGAGCGCCTCTGGCGCATGGCGCCGAAGCTCGAACTCCCCGACCAGCCTGATGGCCCTGCTTCCGGACGGCACATGCCTGATTCGCCCTTCGGGCAAGAACACTTTTCCGGTGAAGCTGCTTCCCGCCGGCCGCAGGACGGCCGCTCGCGGCCATGACCGCGCAGCGATTGCCGTGGATCTCCGCCGATCCCGCCTCGCTCCGTCTTTTTGAACTTGCCGAGAAAGTTGCTGTCGCTCCGACAACTCTCCTGATCACCGGAGAAAGCGGCACCGGCAAGGATCATCTCGCGCGCCTGGTTCATGAACTCGGCCCGCGCCGCGACGCTCCGTACCTGAAAATCGATTGTGCCAGCCTCCCGCCGCAGCTCGTCGAAAGCGAACTCTTCGGCCATGAGCGCGGCGCTTTTACCGGCGCGGTCGAGCGCAAACTCGGCCGCTTCGAGCTCGGCGGCAACGGCACCATCGTTCTCGATGAA
>Ga0210405_10003791_pt1 | contig 14589 bp, 19 predicted proteins | sample IncBWH11MmetaG_FD_155492 | JGI IMG/M metagenome (GOLD analysis project Ga0210405, IMG submission 155492) | Forest soil microbial communities from Barre Woods Harvard Forest LTER site, Petersham, Massachusetts, United States - Inc-BW-H-11-M | ecosystem: Environmental > Terrestrial > Soil >... | reverse complement strand
GGTCCTGTAACCATTTGCGGATAGACTCCGGCGCTCTCAGGTCTTGATCTTCGTGGGAGGCGTCAACGAGCACCATTCCCACAACATCATTGGGATACTGACTGGTGTAAACCCTGATGTCGTATCATCCCATAGAGTGCCCGACAAGAACGTACGGACCTCTTTCACCGGACGCCAGCAGCAACTGTTTCAGTTCGTGCGCAATCTGCAAGCTGGTGCGCGGTTCCGGACCGGAGTCGCTCCAGCCATATCCGGCGCGGTCGTAGGAACACACGCGGGCGAACTTCGAGACCTCCGGTTGCACCATCAGCCAGTCAATGGAAGGGCCGCTCGAGCCGCTCTCGAGTATTACCGTCGGCGAACCCTGTCCGCTACAGTCGATGTTCATGCGGATCGAACCAACTTGAACGAGGTGGCCACGCTCAGGAAAACGCCGCGTGTCACGCCATCTGCCGATCATCTCGTAGAGTGCGCCAGTGATTGCCAGGCACACGACAACGAGGAACAGGCCAGCGAGCGATGTGCGGGCGATTCGCTTCATTCGCGTCAATTCTAGCCCTGTCGCATCACCGTACTCGCCGTGCATGGTTGACGTAACATTCCCAGTAAGCTCATTGACCCCTCGCGAGCCAAACTGCCTACGCCCGATTGAAAAATGGGCCGCAGCCGAGCAAAACGGCTCCCTGTCGTCACGCTCAGGACGCTAAACCGCGCGACTGGACGCGCGCGACATAGCGAGCAATTGCGTCTAAATATTGCGGATTGAGGAATCTGGCGGAGAGGGGGGGATTAACATCCGCCGCCTTAATTTTGCCAACAACACTGGCAAATTTCTGCTCTTACTGCCAACGCCACCAGTCACTTGCGACCGTGCGCACCTCCATTTTACCAGTATCGTTGGAAAAACAAATATGGCATGTTTTGGTAGCAATGGTAGTCAGGGTCACGGGCTCATCCCATCGCCAGTGCTCAATTTCCCGAGTGTACGGAAAGAGAAGGAGTACTCCGTCGATGAAGGCTGTCAAAGCGAACTATTCGACTTCATCGAAACCGCGCGCCGCGGTAGTGGAAAGTTTTGTTGTAGCCTTGTTCTGGAATTCAACTGGATTTGATCGTCAGCTATACCGCCGATCTTTCCTCGAAACTCGGTGACTCCTCTGCCCACGCTGAGCCTGCGCCACCACCCCCGTAGCTGCAATCTCGCCGTACCGCTCATCAAGGGTCCGCGGAACTAGCGGCGGTCGACGAGGATGCTTAGAATGTCCTGTCTCGGGAGAAACATCGCTGCCTGTCCATTCAGTGTGTTTCCGTTTAATCAGAGTGTACTAATTTAATCAGAGTGTACTAACAAGATGCGAGGGGATGCCCAATAGAGGGACCATCCGAACTAAAATTGATGTATGCCTCAGAAGGGCGACCGAAGTAAACGTCGTCGACCACGGAAGGGTTTCCCGCATCGTGTCGCTGGCTACTTGGACGACCCTACACATGACCTAGTTGCTAAGGCGGCTGAAGAGGTCGGAGAAAGCATCAGCACGTTCGTGGCACGCGCGGTTAAACAGCGAGCCGAAGCAATCCGCAAACTAAAGAAAACGTAGCACTTCCACTGCTGGCGAGACGCCTGGGTTTCGCTTGACAATTTCCGTGTAATGGCTCATAATAGCTCATTATAGGCTACCGTAGATAGCCAGCAGAGAGGACACGATGAATCAAGCACGAGCAATTCGGACGTCGAAATCGCAGCATCGCAAAGGGGACCGCTCGCGGGGGTATCGGAAATTCCCATATGCCCAGATTGCACGAATGTGGTCCGCCGGGAAGACGATCGCTGTCATCGCCCGAGCCATCGGGCGCGTTGACAAGAACAATCCCAAAGATCCCTTTCACACGATGCGCAACTGCCTTTATCGCATGCACAAGGGTTACGTGAATGAGACCGGGCGCATCATCAAGCTGCCGCACCGTGTTTCACGGGCGAGTGTTCGTGCGTCTCGCAAGGCTGGATTACGCGCATGGTGACGGGATGGTCTCCGTAAAAGAGTAAGGCCGATCAATGTCAAGGCTCATTCACAATTTCGGATTGTTTTGGCGGAGAAGCGACGTGTTTTGGGGACGACCCCGAGTCTGGGGGCATTTAAAGGGCGTCCCGGCTAAGCAAACATCTGCCCCACCGGTCGATTTCAGGGACCAAGCCGGAGTATACGTTCTCTATGATGACAATTTTCGGTTGGTCTATGTCGGGCAGGCCGGCGGCGGTAACGATTTTCTGTTTGATCGCCTTAAGCAGCACAAGAAAGATGCGCTCGCAGATCGATGGACGCGATTTTCCTGGTTCGGCATTCGGTGGGTTCGGGCGAACGGCAAACTTGCACTGGGTGCTGCGCAAAGGTTTATCAAATCGGGAAACATCCTGAACCATATTGAGGCGCTTCTCATAAGTGCCGCGGAGCCACCGCACAATCGACAAGGGGGTCGGTTTGGCGACGATGTTGAGCAGTATCTTCAGTACCGCGATGAAGAAGCGCTCGGCCCGGACACCGCATCAATGGTCAAAGAGCTTTGGGACAAGAGCAAGCATCTGCCAGGCAAGCAAGAAAAGACAGCGTTACATAAGTGAAGATACTTCGTAGAGGGAACGTGACAGTCTGTCTGGTGGTCTTGCTTTATTCCGTGGCTCGCTGGGCAACAGATGGAGTCATGAGTGTTGAGGGGAGCCGATGCGATCTCTGAAGAGTATGGTTGGAGAAATGATCATTCTCCGCGTTCCTGCCCTGGACTCGGAAGAAATGTCGCTGGTGAAGCTTCATGCAGTAGAAACGAACGGAATTTGGATCGAAAGTCAGGGCTTTACAGACGCCATGATGAAAAAACTTGGGCTCACAGCGTCCGCGACGACACTCGTCTTGTTTATTCCATTTCAGGGTATCGAGTTTATCGTCGGGTCCAGGAATTCATTGTGTCTCTCGGAAAGTGCATTTGGCATCTCCAATGAGGGAATTTAGCGGTTCATGCTCCGCGGAAAATGCTTGAATCGGAAGGTCAGTCTTATGGGGCACGAAAGAAAAGAGCGAAATCGACCGCCGAAACCCGCAACTTCGAGAAGGCCCCCCGGAACGAACAGTCTAGCCAGGCAGACCCAAACCAGACTTGAGTTGCCTGCCGGCGAACCGGATCTTGACGGACTGCGCGCAGTCAGTCGGGAGTGGCTAGTCCCAGCACTCGTCGAAAAGTTTCTGCGAGAACACGGTTTTCAACCCCGGTCGCAGCAGTGCATACATTCTGGCCGATCGCCAGCGCTCGAGAAGAACAATATTGTGCCCCTTATCAAAAAGACCTAGACCACGTATGCCAAAAGAGACGCTTTCCGAAAATAATGCACGTGCTCTCCGCTCTGCGATCTATGCAAGGACTGCTTCGAGCTGCAAGGGGATGGCTCCGTCGATGCGCAAATTGGTCGCTGCCGAGAATCTACCATCGACTGTGGCTGTGAAGTATTTGGACGAACACATTTATGCCGATTCTGGGGTTTCTGGACTGTCCAAACAGCAATCTGCGTTCGATGAGCTAATGAAGCGTGCATCGAGCTTGCGCCTATTTGGATGTGTTCTGGTCGTCAGCGTTGACCGGTTGACGAGATCTTTACCGTATCACCTCGAAATCCGGCGCATTCTGCAGGTTTTCGGCATTTGTCTATTTCTTCTCGACATAGCGCCCGGCGAATGATCGTGATGAAAATTTCCGCGAACGCTAATGAACGAGAAAACGCAAATACGAAACCCTTATATGAGGAGCGATCACGAGATTGTGGTCGTACTCAAGTAAATATGTCGGAACGGAAATTAAAAGCTGCGGCCGCGGGCGAATCGCCAGAGATAAGGTGCGCCATTTACGCACGGTATTCTTCAGAGCAGCAGCGAAAAACCTCGATTGAAGACCAGATTCGAAACTGCCGAGCCGCCGCTGAGAGGAAGGGCTGGGTTGTTCTGGACGAGTTTATTCGGTCGGATGAAGAACTCACCGGACGCACCCTTGTCGGTCGAGAAGGTATTGCCGGCCTAATCCGGCTTGCGATGCAGCGCCCGAAGCCATTCGATTGCATTCTCATTGATGATACGTCCCGATTGGGGCGCTATTTGCCTGACGTCCTGCGGGAATGCGACCGCCTCATTTACTACGAGGTCTTTATCTATTTTGCCAGCGACGGCTTGGATACACGTGACGAAAATTCACGTCTCGTCCACATGGTAAAAGGTTACGGCGACGAGCGCTTCGTCAAAGACCACGGGAAGAAAGTTCATCGGGGTCAAGAGGGACGTGTTCTTAATGGATATGTCCACGGTAGCCGGTGCTATGGATATAGAAACGTGCCAATTCCAGATGAGACTCGCAAAGGCGTTTACGGTCAACCGGCAGTCATTGCTGTAAAGCAAGAAGCGATAGCGGAACAAGCCGAAGTTGTCCGACGAATCATGGAAATGCGTGCGAGCGGATTCAGCTTTGGCAGAATTGCCAGGACGTTGAAGGCACAAGGAATTGAGTCCCCTCGGAATCCTAATAAAGCCGGAATCCCTGCTTGGTACGCATCCACCATCAAGGAAATTACCAAGAACGAACTCTATCGTGGCGTGCGCATTTGGGATCGGGTGCAGAACGTCTTTAATTTCGCCGAGGGGAAGAAGTCTAAACGGAAACGGCCGCCTTCGGAATGGACACGAGTGGAAGTTCCCGAGCTGCGCATCATTTCCGACGAGCTTTGGCTGAAGGTGCAAGCAGTCAACCAACGTGGGCGTGACAAATACTATGCCACTCGCCAGGGCGGCATGAACCGTACCGCTGCTAGCCGCACATATTTATTCAGCGGTGTCATGGTTTGTGGACTGTGCGGGGGGAACTTCACAGTCATCTGCGGTAAAGCACCAAACGTTCGATACGGCTGTCCTAATTACCGCTTTCGTGACACCTGTACAAACAGGGTTACGATTCTGCGGACACGGCTAGAGCAGCAGCTTATCGCCGCTCTCTCGGCAAACCTGTTGGACGACCGTCTGGAAGAAGAACGCATCCGTGAATTCAGCACACAGTTGAAGGCGAGAATTGAACTCGAAGAGAAGTTGACTCGTGAAGTCGCATCAAATAGCGCGCAGTTCAAAGAGGAACGTTCCGACTTGCAGAAGCAGGCAGGTCGCCTAGTCGATGCAATTGCCCAGCACGGGATTTCCTCTCTTCTCTCGTCACAACTTTCGACTCTAGAAGCTCGGTTGGCTGAAATAGAGCGCCTGCTGACTGTCAAACCAACTCCTACTCGGCCGACGTTCTCACAAGACGAGATACGAGAGTTTCTGCGTAGAGAAAGCAAGGGTTTCTGCCAGGTACTGGTCGGCGAACCCGAAATGGCAAAACGGGAAATCCAGAGGCACGTCAAGAAGCTTGTGTTGACACCGAAGCAGACGGCGAATGGAACTGTACTTGAAGTCACCGGCGACGTGGGACTACTCCAGACTGATGATGTAATGGTGAACAATTTGATGGATGAAACTGCTCAGCATTACACTCAGCCACTGAGTCTTGGGAAGCCTAACCCTTACACTGGGAACTTCTGGCGTATCTCGTTATCGGGTATACATCTCCGCCCCCATGTACCCATGCTACGCTTCTCGCAAGCGGCGGTCAGGAATCTCGCATCACTGCACTTTCCACCCTCTTCAGTGTGGTTGACGTTGGCGATGCCCGGAGAACTCTAATTTTAGGCGATGTCAAGCGCTGGCTCCCGAATCCTCAACTGCACGGTAGATGAGAGTCAACGGTATGATTTGGTTGCCGAGATTCAAACGAATATTGGAACCGGGATTCTGGTTTGTTGCCGGATTTCTCGTCCACTGGCTGCTTGTTTACCTCCATCACAACCCGAACCAATGAGACTGATCGACGGCTCCGGAAATCCTTCGATGCCGATGAGTTGGTCTGCCCAGAGGGGCACCACCGCGAAAAATGCAATTTTCAAAATCTTCCAAAATCGCGCTAGCTAAGGGACTCAAAACGATAGCTCTGCATGTTTATCAACTAATTAACACTAGTGTGTCACTTTGAAGTGCTCTATCTCCTATCCCCTTTGGAGAGTGACATTATTTCAGGCACATCTATATTTTTTCCGGCAGGGCGGGATTCGCGAGGTTCGCATGATGTTCACATATACTTGGCACGAATCTTACCTTTCGGCGGTACTTGAAACCGACTGGACGAAGATGCACGAGCGGATTCAGGCAGCAGAGTCCGCAATCGACGAAAGGCAGCGCGTGTTGTCCCTAGACCACGGGGGCACAGCGCAAGAAAGACAAGCCATCGCCGATGCGATCAATGGCCTGAAGGCATTACGCACTGAGGCCAGTCACTGGCTGGACGTACAACGGCAGGGGGCGCGGATATTTAGCCAGATTAGACCGTCTTCTTAGCAGCCGGTGTTCGTCACGGTTCCGCAGTTTTGTCTCGATCAGCACTGCCAACACTGTCCCCGTGGCGCGAACATTCCCGGCGATGGATAAGGTGGCCTAGCCATCTGCATGCTAAGTCTTAAGGGGAAATTAAGCTCATGAACTGTCGCAAAGATCGTCCAATACTCAAAGATGAGGCGGGAATAAAGTCCCTTCGGAAAAAACTTCCCGCTCGGTACGAGGGTGTTGCTGCCCGAGTTGCGGGAATGAAGGAGCCCGTCAAATTACATCCCTGCGATTACAGTCGGCCAGCCCGAATCCAATCAGAACCACCAGATATCAGCGTACCCAGAATTGCAAGGAATAAGAAATTTTCTGCAAGATACAGGGCTTGGGCTTGCAGAAGATGCGCGGAATCAAATTGCATGTACGAGACTGGAAGCAAAACAAAGGCGTAGGCGAACACGCAAACGGACAGCATCACAAGCAGGTTCAGGGTGGTTCGATAAGGCTTGTCGCGCACTAATTTCACGTGAGGTCGCGAGGCCACGACCGCTAGGAAAACGAGGTATAGATCCAATGGAACTGCTGCAACCAAGAAATCCGGGTGACCCTTTCCTATGATTGTTCCGTAGTAGACCCAACTCCCCGCATTCACCGCCCACAGACCGCAACCCAAGGCGAAAAAAGACCAGAAAAGCCGGATCGCCTGAGCGCTCCTAAATGCATTGAAGATCGCCAGGCCTGTGCTCAGGGTAGGCAAGAGGAAGTAAGCGATGTTAACGACGTCGGTGTAGGTATTGAGAGTGCCGCCCGGCCCGAGAACCGGCAACGCAGCCGCCTGGATGGTGAGCAATGTGAACGTAAGAATGAGAACAGAGGGCTACCCTATTGCTTCCATACCACCGGAGGCCCGCTGACTCGCTTCCCCTTGAGATCGACGGTTACCTGGACGCGGTCAGCAATCTTGATGAAGGGAATGCCGCTATTCATTCCGTAGTCCTTGCGGTCGAAGGCCATTGTGCCTGTGATCGTGCCGGTGCCGGTCCCCTTGCCGATAACGGTAAACGTCAGTTTCTCGGTCTTGGTCACGCCGCGAATGGTGAAGTCGCCGTCGAACTCAACCGTGTCGGGACCTGTCTCTACAACCTTTGTCGAGTGAAAGGTGATCAACGGACTTTCTTTCACGTTGAAGAAGTCCTTGCCCTTCAGCTTGCCGTCTTTCATTCCGCTTCCGGTATTCACACTGTCGGCCTGAATCTTGATGTCCAAAACAGCTGTCGATAGTTCGGGAGATGTAAACGTCAGGCTGGCGTCCCACTTGTCGAAAGTGCCGGCTATCGCCACCGACGCCTTTACGTTGAACTTAGTCGTGCTATCTGCATGATTGACCTCGAAAACCGGAACCTCCTGTGCGCGGCTTAGGGACGGGAAAACGGCGGACGCTAAGAGGCAGAGGGCAGCGAACCGCATACTGTTGAGTGTAAACTTTGCAGACATAAACTTCCTCCTACCAGTTTCCGTGAGGGCAACCAAGTAAACCCGAAACAACGCTGCGATCATCATACTTGATTTTGAAGCGCCATCCATGCGCCCCCCGAGAGTTCCCGTCCGTGCCAGCCCCAAAGGAAGGGTTTTGAGCGTAATCGCGATACTTCGCCGACCGACATTACTGAGCGGGGTCATCCCACGGTACGGAGGGTATAGAAAACGAAGCAGGCCATCTGTAAAATTGCGCATTTGACTGGAGTTTACTCCCACGCACTAACGACACCCTTGCGACAGCCTTCATAGCATCGCCTCAGGGAGGGTGAAATGCCCTGCAAGTCGTGCCAGTCGGAGCGCCAGAGCAACTTCAATACCGAACTCGCTGTCCATTTTCGGGGACTCAAGGGTTTGGATAAGCCCATTGTGCGGGTGTTTCCAACGATTGTGGTTTGTTTGGATTGTGGCTTCACGGAATTTCCAATTCCCGAAACCGAGTTGCGCGCACTAACGGATGGAACTGATTGCTCTGCAGTAGCATAACTGCTGGCGGTCTGCATTGCGTCAGTGAAGTGCTAACCTGACAATCCACCGCTGAGAAACTGCCTACCCTTAAGAACTGCGTGCACGGCAGCCAATAGGTCGCCTTGGGCTTGGCTCTTCACAACGTAGCCGCACGTTCCCAAACTAAGGGCTTCTCGCACTACGTCCGCGGAAGACTCCTGACTCACGAAGATTATTTTTGACTCTGGGGCGAATTTGCGAATTTGTCGAGCGGCCTCGATACCGTTCAATGTGGGGAGTCCGATGTCGAGGAGAATCAAGTCTGGTTTAAGTTCTGCCGCCTTTTGAACTGCCTCTAATCCATCCTCCGCTTCTGCGATGACGCGCAACTCCAGCCCTGTTTGGAGCATGGAACAGATTTGCTGTCGCCACGGCTCAAAATCATCTGCTACCAGAATGCGAACTGAAGACGTAGGCAACAAGCCTCCCACTAATCCAACCCTGAAGCCACCGGAAGGTCGCCGAATCCAAATAGTAAAAGGATCGCATAACGGACTCGTTCGCTCGTTGCGCAAAGCAAAGTTTTAAAGAACAGCTAGGGATCGGTGCGAGCACCCATCCCAAAGCTGTCTAAAGAAGTTCATTTGAATCGCTTTGATACTCATCGGACCTTGCTTGCTGTGCTTTGACAACGCGCAAACGCAGGTGTTCATTTGTGGTTAACCTTATTCATGCAGTCCTTGAGGAAGGACCTGCGGTCCTCCCCCTTCAGGTTCTTCTTGTCAGCAAGGTTCTTGCAGGCATTCAACTTGTCCTTCTGATTCATATCATCAAGTGGCTGGCTACCAGCTTTGCTGAGACAGTCCTGCATAAAGTTCTTACGATCGTCCCCCTTGAGACCTTTGTTATCGGCCAGGTTGTTGCAGGCCTTCATTTTGTCCTGCTGGGACGGCGCCTGCGGAGCTGCGGCTTGGGCCGGCTGTGCCGCACTCAGGGCCAACGACAACAACGTCATTAATAGAAATGTTTCTCGCAAGACTCTTGTCATTGATTGTCACTCCTTGACTCAAACGTTCCGGTCTCAACTTGATCTGACACTCTGGCGCGCTTCCGTCAGGATCGAGTTGACTACCGAACACTGCTATAGCGAAGTCATTACTAACTGAGAAAGTCCACCATCCCAGTTATCAGATCGTACATTGCGCCCACGATCTTGATACTTTCTTTCTTTTCCAATTCCGCCAAGATTGGGCTGCGCCGGCGGATCTCAGCGAGCGCCAGCACGACATTCGTTCGCGCAACTGCGTCAACATAACTCGCGTTCTTGCTCGATTTCCCGCTGTCAAACTTTGTCTCTGCTATCGCGGGTTTGATTCGAGACAGCAGCCCGGTAAGGTTGCCCAGCACGACATCGTCGATCGCACCTTTCACCGCTCCGCACGACGTGTGTCCTAAAACTAGCACCAACTTTGCGCCCGAAGCCGCGCACCCAAACTCCATACTGCCTACCATGTCGTCGTTGACGACATTGCCCGCAACCCGTCCGGTAAAAATGTCCCCGATGCCGGCATCGAATACGATTTCGGCTGGCACTCGGGAATCAACGCATCCAAGCACCACTGCCGCTGGGTATTGGCCAGCTGCGCTTGATCGTTTCTCAGCCAGGTAGTCTCGAGGCACCATCTTTCCAGTACGGAATCGCTCATTCCCCTTTTTTAGTTCGTCAATGACCTGCGACGGTGTCATGCTGTCACGTTGTTGTTTTGTCAAAGACGCACTCGTGCTGGCCGCAAACTGCATAGAGAACAACCGAAATGAAGGACTGATGGCGCAGGCGCCGAGAGTCGTGGTGAGAAACGTGCGCCGGTTCACAGATCGGTGATCGAACGATTTGTGAGATCCTTTCATAACCTTTCTCCTTTAATTCTTGGCATCTACGCTTACAAATCGATACCTTCGCCGGGTGCTACTTAGTCGAGTTATTGGCTCGGTGGCGGAAGGGTCAACGGGGCCGAGAGCGTGAAACTGAGAGCTGACTCCGCCGGAATTTCAATCTGCTTATTGCCGGTCAATGCACCTCCGACCAGTCCAACGCCCGCACCTGCCAGGCCTCCAATCGCGGCGCCTTTACCTCCTCCGGCCAAGCCTCCGATCAACGCGCCGCCCGCCGCTCCCCCGCCGGTGGTGGCAGCCGTCCGTTTACCTTTGCCCTTTTCTGTGCTGCTCAGCACGAGGGTCTTGATGTCATAGGTCTGTGCACCCGCTGAAATACTCGCCAGTTTCAAATCAAGCTGGCCTTCGCCTTTGATCTTGCCCTTCGCCTTGGCGGTCACCACGGTGCCTGTAACCTTGCATCCCGCAGGGAGCGCCGTCTTTCCTGCAACACTCACCGGCTGCGCGAGCGTCGCGCTAAAGGATTGTCCCGCTTGGCTAGACTTCGAACTCAGAGAGTCCACCATTCTCACCGTGAGGATGGTCCCCGCGGGTATCACAACCGGCTGTGGCTTCGGTTTCTCTACCGGTGCGGGAGCCGCCGCCATAGGCGTTGGCTCGGCCGCAGGAGACTCGACCGCGGTTTGGTCGTCGACGCCATTCGCTCCCGGCTCTTCACGGGCGATCTTTTCCAACTTTTGTTGAGCTGCCGGCGTCTTGACTTTGCCGCTCAACGTAACTTTACCCTCCTTAGCAGCAACGCTTACCTCTGAATCCTTGGTTTCTGGGTCCGCAGCCGCTTTGGTTTGAATGTCCTTGGCAATAGTGTCGTCGCTGGAGCTATGCGAACATGCGGTTCCGAACGCAAACAACAGAAGCGCCAGTGCGACGGAGATGGCGAGATTACGCATGTATACTCCTTAAATCGCCGAGCTGTAGGTGCGAAAGATCTTCTCGAGATGCCTCATGCTGCTGATGAAGATCTACGGCGCCACCAGACTGTGCCCCTGATTCGTCGTCGTGATCTTGATTTGCTTTCCAGTGGCATCCAGCACAGTCTGTTGGAGGTAGTTTGTGCCATCCGCGAGACTGGCGAACTGGTTGGTTAAAGACACAACATCTTTCTTGGGATCATCAAGGTAAGTCTCCACGTTGTAGCTTTTTAACTTCTTAGCCGTAGTGTCGAAGGCCAGCGCAACTTTGTCACCCGGCTTGTAGTAATCGTTGAAAGTCAACGTCGCAATACCCTCGGCGACACCTATGTTCGCATGCCCTGCTTGCGCCGCAGCTTGCAGTTTCTGGGGCTCGGGGGGTACATAGTGACTGACGAGGCTCTTCAGCCGATCTGTGTAGTCCTTCATCTCCTCCGTCTTTTTTGCAACGACCTTGCCTTTCAGTCCTCTGGGAGGTGTTTTGGGCTCGGGAAGTGCTCCAACCGGGGTCTTTACGACCTTTCCGTCCGCACCATAGCGGCACTGGGCGTGCTCCTCTTTTTTTACGTCGCCTTTTATGCTGACTTGAGTCGTCTGTAGCCACTGATATTTCTTGAGTTGAGTCTGGTTGGCGGCCATCGAAGCTTTGAGCTCCGAAAGCCGCTGCTGCAGCGCTTCCTTTCCAGTTGCGGGCTCTTGGCACCACAGTGCAGGCACAGCCGCAAGAATGAGGAAACTTGAAAGAACTTTCATAACTCACTTTCAGTTCACGACGTGAAGTTGGGCCACGCGTTCCGCCAGTTACCGAGGCCGGGGAACAAGAGGAGTCGCTCATAACGAGGCTTGCTCGTAATATTCACGATGCCTACATCTCAGTCTCCAAGAACTCATCGATAGACATTGCACCCTTACGCAGCCGCTCGCCTTGCGTGCGGACGGAATCGCCTATCATCAGCGCGGTTCAGTGTCCTGACGTGTCTCTTCATGGGCTGGCGCTTTCGGAATCCGCAACGTCCACGAACCGCCGAACACGATCGTGCGCCCCTGTGTAGTAGCCCGGGCTCGATACTGGTCGTAGTACTTAAAGAAGAGAGCCAGATTCTTCCCTGGAAGAATGAAATTGGACTGAAAGCCAATTCCATGAACCGAATAGTAAGGAGCCAGGCTTGCCGGCACAGGCACGCCGGCCACCAGGTAATTGCCGCCATTGCTCGAAACCTGCCATTGGTCATAACCGACCAGGCCGAGCTGGGCCAGCATGCTTAGATCTTTCTTTAAAGGAAGAACCTGGCCAAAGCCCCACTCCATGTTGAAGGCCTGGCCGGGCGTTATTTTGCTCAACTGACCGCTCACCGCACTGGCGACCGTCTTTTGGCCGTGGATTTCCCAGACGGTGGCTAGGTTCGCGCTGGTGCCTTTGTTCTTGGTGATGTAGACGGTGGTGCCCGACGTGATATTGTTACCCCAGTATCCGGAACCCACGTTGTCGCTAGCTCCCGCGGTGTATCGACCAGTTGGGGCTGTAAAAGCGTATCCGGCGACGAAGTCAGCTCGTTTCAAGTGCCAGCCAATATTCAATGGCTGGACGTAGGTGTCGGCGAGACCCGAACCGCCCGCGCTGGCCCGAAGATTGGTACCGGTGAGCGCAGCCACCACCTCACCGCTCGCGTAGTTTACGGCGACATAGGGCATGAAATACCCGCCTAGGAACTTGTGCGCTGGGACGTAGTAGAAAATGTTCTCATCCACCCAGAACGAATAAGTCCCCGTAACATTCGAAAGAATGCGGTTTCCGCTCGAGTCATTCAACCGGTCAGCGGAGTAGTTCACGGCCAGGTTGGCATAGGTGATTCCGGGCTCAGGAATCACACCGGCATTGAGGCCGAACCCTCCGGGCACCCACTGCCCCTTTTGTTGAGCCAGCGAGGCCGAGGTACACGTTAGGACAAAACATGCAGAAATTAAGATGGCGCTCTTGATGTTCATTGCTTTCTCCCTGGAGGATCTTGAACTGGCGTGCCGCTAGCACAGAAGCCGCCAGGATTTTGCCGACCGGAAATCGTACCAGGTGTATTGAATTTCGTAGCTAAGCGCGTGTTGCTCCGTCGGATCGGCGCCGTTATCGGATGTAAAGATGAAGATCGTGTTTTCTTTGTCACCGAGGTTGTCCACCACGTCAAGAAGTTCACCGACGCAAGCGTCAATCTGTCGATTTCGGAATTCATTTCTTATAGCCCGTGAACTCCTCGCCGACCTTGATGTTGGGGTATTCCTTTAGGCTGTGTTGATATTCACCGAGGAGCTTGAAACATGGCGCCAGTAGCCAACCACAAGTTAGGTCCGAACTAAACAGGTTATTGTCCTCGTGAGGATCGCTGGTCAGGTCGTAGAACATAGGAAGCTGCGGCGCAATGTAGGATTTTTCGAGGGCGGGACTCTCCGTGTAGCGGAAAATCGTCTTATAGATTTTCCACTTGATCGACAGCAGCTGGCCGTCTATGCCGAAGAACATGTAGCTGTCGCGACCGGTCGTATTGCTCTTGCCCAACATGAAGTCCGAGGCGTCGATGCCATCGATCGGTCGATCCTTGGGCACAAGTTTCGACGCACCCACCATCCCTGCCAGCGTGGGCAGCCAGTCCACAGCGGCGAGCATTTCGTTGGTGACGACACCAGCAGGGACTCTGCCCGGCCAGCGGATTATGCATGGCACCCGCATACTTCCCTCGAACGGCGTGTTCATAAAATCGCCGCGCCAAGGCCCGTTCATACTTGCCCCGAGTTGTGGCATGGCTCCGCCGCTCGCGTTGTCGCTGCTGAGGATGACGACGGTGTTGTCGTCGATGCCCGCTTCCTTGACGGCGTCCAGGATCTGACCGACGCGGTAGTCCATCTCGCCGACGATGTCGGCGAACAGGCCGCCGCGCTGGGTGGACTTGCCGACGAAATCCGGGTGGCCGATCACCGGTGGGTGCATCTCGGTGTAACCAACGTAGACGAAAAAGGGCTTCTTCGCCGCCGCGTTCCGCTTGATGTAGTCGACCGTCTTGGGGATGATGTAATCCCCGTCCATGAGCGGCCGTACCTTAAGGTCAAAAGGCATCACCGGCTTCGACGGCTCGCCCTTCTTTCCCTCCCAAATCATGGGCTCCGGCATGCCGCTCTCCTTGAACAATGGCCACGCGGAATAAGCGGCCTCGTCGCTGCTGTTCGGGATTCCCCACCACTCGTCGAAGCCTTGATCGTTCGGGAGCCGGCCTTGGTGGTCGCCCAGGTGCCACTTGCCATACAGCGCGGTGGCATAGCCG
>Ga0210405_10003786_pt1 | contig 14604 bp, 10 predicted proteins | sample IncBWH11MmetaG_FD_155492 | JGI IMG/M metagenome (GOLD analysis project Ga0210405, IMG submission 155492) | Forest soil microbial communities from Barre Woods Harvard Forest LTER site, Petersham, Massachusetts, United States - Inc-BW-H-11-M | ecosystem: Environmental > Terrestrial > Soil >... | reverse complement strand
ATCCGCCTTCGGCTGTTGGCTGGAGACCATTTGCGACTACTTGTTCTATTTGTTCCTCTTTGTCGGCATGACCATCGGGCTGTATAGGAGCTCAGGATCAAGGTCCTACCTCGTGTGCGGCGCCCTGCTACTTTTTGGAGCCATAGCAAGCTTTCTGGCCACGGGTTGGGAGCGGCATCGCCTTGCTGGCAAACGTCCCGAACAGCTGTTGAAAATCTGGCAGGGCCACGCTGAGAGCCGGCCATCGAATCCTTTCTTATATTTTGGTAGACATCTGGAGTTCATGATCCGGCGCTGCTTTTTTCCTTATGCTCTTCTCTTCTTTGCGCTCCTTAACATCATGAATGTGGCGTTTGTGATCAGCGCGGTAGCCGCAAATCTGGTCTGGCCCATCGCGTTGTACTCGTCCCACGCCTTCGCGGGTACCCGCAGGTCGGCCGTGGCAAGGCCTGTTGCTTCTATTCAAACTGCACAGCGACCGCATGAATATGCCGCAGGTTTGCTTTGAGCCTCTACTGATGTTCCCATATGTTTCGCGGTTGGGGAGCCTCCCCATGTACGCTGCAAAAGGCTGTGGCAAGCTGTGACCTCGATGCAGGAGATTGAAACGGGCGATTTTGCCATCCCCTCCTGGCTGCTTTCTCCGCCCGATTCCATACGTGTCGTGAACTGGAACATCAATCGGGGTCTACAGCTGCAACGGGTGGTGGAGTTTTTGTCGAGCACAAAGGCCGATCTCGTCCTTCTTCAAGAAAGTGATCTCAATGCCCGGCGGACAAATCACTTAAACATTGCGAAGGAAATAGCGCGGAAGCTGCAGATGAACTATGTCTTCGGACGCGAGTTCCAGGAATTAACCCAGGGCTCGCGCACGTCACCCGCTTATCACGGCCAAGCGACGCTTTCTCGTTGGCCATTGTCGAACTCCCGCATTATACGATTCCAGAAGCAATCGAATTTTTGGCGCCCGCACTGGTTCCTCCCTGAAATCGAGCCGTTTCAGGAAAGAATCGGAGGCCGCCTGGCGCTGGTTTGCGACGCCAACATCGCGGGGAAAACCATCGTTACCTATAACCTGCATCTGGAGAGCAGGGGTGATGATGCGCTGCGCGGCTCCCAGCTTGACGAGACCCTCAACGATGCGCGCCGATACGATGGAAACACGCCGATTGTGCTCGCTGGCGACTTCAATCTCGATGTGTCCGCGGGATCCGCTGCTACTGCGATCAGCCGCGCACAGTTTCTGGACGCATTTGCTAATCAGCACAGGCCAACAACACCTCACTCCTTCTTGGAGCCTGGAAGGGTCATCGACTGGATCTTTACTCGGGGACCCGTTCGCCTCAGCCGACCCGAGGTTCATCGCTCAGTCTCGGCTTCCGACCACTACCCTCTGTCGATCACTCTGAGTTTCGCTTAGACCGAGGCTCGTCCCCAGCCGGGCGAGATGGGCGTATAGTCCCTCTTGTCTTAGATCCCGACATTTTCCCCAGGCCGCTCCAACTGCGGGGTGGAGTTCGATGAAGACTGTTGGCATAGTAGCGATTTTGCTGCTCTCTCTAGGTGTGGGTTGTTCAAGGCAGTCTTCGCATGAACCAGTCACAGTGACGTTTCTGGATATTGAGTACGACATCCCCGAACGGCTGCCCGGATTAGCTCAAGACTTGCAGGCCTTCACACAAGAAACAGGGATCCGTGTTAGGCGCCTTCCCCGCCCAGAGGGCTCTCTGAATCAACTTGTGATGTGGAGAGAGTTGCTCCAAAAACGTGCACCTACGCCGGATGTGTACGGAATTGACGTGATCTGGTCCGGAATATTTGACCAATATTTAATGGATCTCAAACCCTACTTCACCACAGAGCTCTCTTCACAATATCCAGTGGTGATCGCGAGCTACACCGTGGGCGACAAAGTAGTGGCAATGCCACGCCACGCCTATGTTGGTGTTTTAACGTATCGCCCTGATCTTCTGCGACGGTACGGGTTTCGTGAACCGCCCAAAACATGGGATGAGCTCGAGAGGATGGCCGCCCGGATTCAGGCGGGTGAACGGGCCAGGGGTCAGAAAGACTTTTGGGGCTATGTTTGGCAAGGGGGCATCAACGAAGATTTGACCTGCTCCGGTTTGGAATGGCAGGTAAGCGAAGGAGGCGGACGAATCATCGAAGACGATAAGACGATCAGCGTAAATAACCCGAACACCATCCGAGTATGGCAGCGGGCTGCGCGCTGGGTGGGGTCCATTTCACCGCCGGGTGTGGTGGCTTACGAAAAGTGGGACGCAGACAACGTCTGGGAATCGGGGAAAGCAGCCTTCCATCGGGGCTGGGTGTCGGACTATAGCCTGATCGTTTTTCATACGCCTCCCGTCAACGCCACCCAGTATGGCGTAACCAGCCTGCCGGGCGGCAGCGCAGGCCGTGCCAACACTTTGGGGGGAAACGGTTTGGCGGTTTCTCGAACTTCGGCGCACCCCCGTGAAGCGATACAACTGATCCAGTTTCTTCTGCGGAGAGACCTCCAGCTGATGCGCGCAAGCGCGAATTCCAAGATGCCCAAGGAGCAAGAGCTGTATGATTTGCCTGAAATTCTTGAACCGTATCCTCAACTGGCCGCAGCGTGGCAACACCGGGGCAGCGTCGTGGCGCGTCCTTCCATAGTTTCGGGCGAGAAATACGAGGGTGTGAGCAGGGCGTACATCCAGGCGTTGCATTCGGTGCTCACTCGCGAGCAGAACCCATCGGCGGCTGCGGCGGCCTTGGAAAAGAAACTGGTTGAACTGACCGGTTTCAGCACTGGACCGCCCCCCAAGGGGAATCGGTAGTCCCGTCAAGGGGTCTCCGAACAGGTTCACAGGGTTCTTTGCGAGATGTTGCGGTTTCGAATTCGTGCACTAGCAATCAGGTCGTAATCTGCGCCCGCGGTAGGGAGTGATAGTGTGTTCGCGAAACTTGCCGAATGGCTGAAACAATCAGGCGATAAGACTTTTCACCTTCATCGACTCAACATCGGTCCCCGTTTGACCTTCTGCTTTGTTTTGATCATTTTGGCGATGTTACTGGGAAACTTTGTTTTGCTTTGGCAATTCCACTTGGCCCGGACCCAGGCAGATATTCTGAGCGGTGTGGACCAGGAGCTAATCGCGGTGTTGCAGGCTCACGCCAGTCTCCTGTCGTTTTATGAAAGGCTGGACGCGCTCGCGCATTCCGAAAACACCGGTCAGCTAGTTAAGGAAGTGGAAGCTCTTCGCAACGCGATCCTTCAGGACAGTCGCCACAGCAGAGACGCCCTGAGTCGTTTGCCGCCCGAGGTGCAACTGGATCCGGCGCTGCTGCCAACGCTCTTGTCAATTCAGGATTCCCTGCCCGCGGAGCTCGAAGCCATTGCAGCCCTGGCTAAATCGAACGAGTGGGAGGCTGTCCGTTTGCGTCTAGCGAAACAGGTGCGGCCGCTAGAGTCCAGGAGTTCGGGGCTCGTGGAAAACATCGACCGCGAGGTCGCCGAAGAGCGGGCGCAAGCCGTCTTGAATATTGGGCAAGCGCAACGGCGAATTCTTTTGATTTTGCCGATAACAGCCGCGTTGACGCTCTTGTTCGCCGCCTTCCTCGGCTCGGCCATCACCCGCAGTATCACTCAACCACTCCGGCGACTGATGGAGGGCTCCGCAGCTTTGGCCGAAGGCGATTTCAGTCATCGGGTGCCTGCCGCCGGAAAGGACGAAATCGCCCGCCTCGGGAGCGTCTTCAACGACATGGTTGTGAGACTCCAGGAGCTTTACCGCGAGCTGCAACGCAGAGAGGCTTACCTTGCGGAAGCTCAAAAACTCAGTCATACGGGCAGTTTCGGCTGGGATGTTTCGAGCGGAGAGCTCACCTGGTCGCGAGAAACCTTTCGGATATTTGAATACGAGCCGACAGACAAAGTTACGATTGATCTGGTCGTGCAAAGAACTCACCCCGAAGACAGATTGGCGGTGCAGCAGCTAATCGAGCGCGTTTCGCGCGAGAGGACAGAGTGGGACTTTGAACATCGATTACTGATGCCCGATGGATCTATCAAATACCTACGGGTCGTGGGCCATCCCTCAAGAGACGCAAGCGGTTCCTTCGAGTTCGTCGGAGCGGTCACCGACATCACCGAGCGCAAGCGCGGGGAGGAAGCCCTACGACGAAGCGAGGGTTATTTAGCGGAAGCACAGAAGTTGACGCGGAGCGGGAGTTGGGCCTGGGATGTGCGTACCCGCGCTGTTTTTTGGTCACGAGAAATCTTTCGGATTTATGAGTTTGACCCAGAGAAAATCCAAGCCACTTGGCCGAACTTTCTCGAAAGGGTTCACCCCGAAGATCGGCCTGCGGTTGAGCAGCGAGCGAAAATGGAGTCCACGCAGAAGGAGTTGGTAAATTCTGAGGCTGATTTTCGAATCGTTCTTCCGGACGGAAGGATCAAGCACCTTCACACCATCGCCCACCCAGTGATGGAGGATTCAGGCGAAATTACGGAAGTCGTCGGCACCGTCATGGACGTAACCGAGCAGCGCGAAGCACGAGCGGCTCTGGAGCGAAGTGAAGGCTACTTGGCCGAAGCGCAGCGGTTGACTCGTACCGGCAGTTGGGCCTTGAATGTGCGCACTCGTGATCTTTTCTGGTCGCAAGAGATGTTTCGTATCCTTGATTACCCCGCAACGATGAAGCCCAGCATGGCCCATTTTTTTGAAAGGGTTCACCCTGAGGATCGACCGCTGATCGAGCAGAGAGCGAAATCGGAGTCCACACGGACAGGGTGGGTGGATTCCGGAGTTGACTATCGAATCGTTCTGCCAAACGGAACGATACGACACCTCCACTCCGTGGCTCACCCGGTGGCGAATGAGTCTGGCGAAATTACGGAAGTAGTCGGCACCACCATCGACGTGACCGAGCACCATGAAGCACGAGCGGCTCTGGAGACCGCATTTGATGAAATCAGGACATTGAAGGACGAGCTGCAGAAAGAAAACATCGTCCTGCGGGAAGAAATCGATCGCTCCTCGATGTTTGAGGAAATCGTGGGAGCCTCTCCTGTTCTGCAAAAGGTACTTTCTCGTGTGTCTAAAGTTGCTCCGACCGATTCCAGCGTTCTGATTACCGGCGAAACAGGGACCGGCAAAGAACTCGTGGCCCGCGCGATTCACAGGCGGTCTAATCGCTCCTCGCGCGCATTCGTAAGCGTAAACTGCGCTGCCATCCCGCGCGACTTGATCGCATCGGAACTGTTCGGCCATGAAAAGGGCGCCTTCACGGGCGCCACCCAGCGGCGTTTGGGTCGCTTTGAATTGGCCGGAGGAGGCACGATTTTCCTCGATGAAGTCGGAGAGCTTCCTGCCGAGACCCAGATTGCCCTCCTGCGTGTCTTGCAGGAGCACGAATTTGATCGTGTCGGCGGAACTCGCTCCATCCAAACGGATGTTCGGGTGATTGCTGCCACGAACCGTGACTTGCTGGCTGCCATCGCCGCGGGCGCCTTTCGCAGCGACCTTTTTTATCGCCTCAACGTTTTCCCGATTGAGATGCCTCCTCTGCGGCAACGAAGAGAAGATATTCCCCTGCTCGTCCAGTACTTCATCGATCGTTTCGCAAGGAAAGCGGGAAAGAGCATACACGGATTAAACAAGAAGACCCTGGACCTCCTGCAGTCTTACGCCTGGCCAGGCAACATTCGCGAATTGCAGAACGTCATCGAGCGATCGGTGATTTTGTGCGAATCAGAGAACTTCTCCGTTGATGGGAGCTGGATTTCACGCCAGCCTCCCCCAACCGAGCCGAAAAGCCCGCTCGACTTCTCCGCAAAGCTTGCTGCACAGGAGAAGGAGATGATTGAGGCTGCCTTGCAAGAAGCCGAAGGACAGGTGTTCGGGCCGTCTGGAGCCGCGGCCAAATTGGGCATGCCAAGATCCACCCTGGAGTCAAAGATTCGATCACTGCAGATCGACAAGAATCGCTTCAAGCCTTAGCACCGCAACCCCTCTCACGGATTCCAGGCTCTCAAATTCGGGAATACGCAACTTGCCTTTGCAGACGGACTTGACCCATCCGTGCCTGCCTTGTACAGACTGTCGCCAATTGGCGAAACATCGCCATTTGGCCGTCCGGTAACGGGCATGTTTTCAATCACTTACAATGGCGGCACGATTGCTTTCCGAATAGATACAACGTTAGGCCCCATCAATGGGTGACGGCCTCACGCGCCGCAGCGGCGAAAGGAAAATTTCAAGAGAGGGTAGATGCTTAAGATTCAGAGGGCGGCGAATGGCGAGGTGGTCTTTAGTTTGATCGGACGAATGGACGGAGAAAACGTGGCCGAGTTGGAGACAATCCTTAGCTCAGAAACAAAGGGTCGCCGCATCGTCCTGGACTTAAAGGACCTCACCCTCGTGGACCGCGACGCCGTCGGTTCCTCGAGCGCTGCGAAGCGGACAGCGTCAAGATCAAGAATTGTCCGGCATACATCCGCGAATGGATCACGAGAGAACGAAATGGACGTTAACGAAACACTTGGCTACCACCACGGGAGCATTCGGCAACAGTGAAGGGGGCGTTATGGCTACTACAACACAATCGGACCACAGCACGGAGTTGGACACGAGAAAGCGGAGTTCCACGTCGCGCCATTTTGAAAACGCGCTGCGGCGGAAGATCGTAGGGCAGGACGAAGCCGTGCAAGCGCTTGTCGAACTCTATCAGGTGTTCTGCGCCGGGCTGCGCTCTCCGGGCCGCCCCGTGGGAAACCTGCTGTTTCTCGGGCCGACCGGCTCAGGCAAAACCCGCATCGTCGAAGCGGCTGCAGAGATCCTGTTCGGACAAAGCCGGGCTGTAATCAAGGTGGATTGTGCGGAATTTCAGCACTCGCATGAGATTGCCAAACTGATTGGCTCTCCTCCAGGGTATCTGGGGCACCGGGAAACGGCTCCGCTAATCACGCAGGAAGCCTTGGCAGCTTCGCACACGGACAAGCTGAAACTGTCGTTTCTCTTGTTTGACGAGATTGAGAAAGCCAGCGACGCGCTCTGGCAATTGCTCTTAGGGATGCTGGATAAGGCGACGCTGACGTTGGGCGACAACCGGAGAGTGGATTTATCCCAGACGGTGATCTTTCTGACGTCGAACCTGGGCGGGGGAGAGATTGCGGAGTTGGTGGAAGGCGGGATGGGGTTCATTCAGCCGAAGGACAAGCCCGCGGCAGGGTTGGACGCCAAGGTGCAGCGAACCGCTGTGGAAGCGGCGCGCAGGAAGTTCTCGCCCGAGTTTATGAACCGACTGGATAGTGTCGTCGTATTTCACCCCTTGAAGGGCGAAGAACTTGACGAAGTGCTTGAGATCGAGCTCGGGGAAGTGCAAAAGCGCGTGGCGGATTCAACGACAAGCCCTTTTCTCTTTCGAATGACAACGGAAGCGAGAGAGTTCCTGCTGCAAGAGGGAACCGACCACAGGTATGGAGCGCGCCACCTAAAACGCGCCATCGAGCGCTATGTGGTTTCCCCGCTCGCGAGACTGCTGGCCACGGCCCAGGTGCGGTCGGGTGATGTCCTTCTCATCGATCGGCATCCCGGAGAAAAAGGGCTGGCCTTTATAAGGGACAAGGAACAAGCGCCGTTCCATGCACGGATGCCTTTTGTAGCGTCGATTTCGTCAGGCCTTGCGGTTGCTGAGGTGACAGCGTAAGCGAATGAAGCGCTCGTTGGGACGGGCTAGGGAAACTGGGACACCGTGAAATATCAAATTGTAACTTTAAGTACGGGGGTGAAAAATGATGTCAATTTTAGGTATCCAGGCAGCCGAGTACGGGGGAAACGCAACTATGAGCACGGCCATCTTTTCGCCAGCTGAATCAGTTGTACCCAAGCGGGAACGTTTCGTTCCTTCGTTCCTGGAGACCATCGTGGGACGACGCGGCGGCCTGCGCTCCATCATCGCTCAGGTCGAGGCTGCGGCACCTACGAATGCCACCATCCTGATCACTGGCGAAACCGGGACCGGCAAGGAAGTTATCGCTCGAGCGATTCACGAGCTCAGCCCACGCCGACACCGGAATCTGGTCACAGTGAACTGCGCGGCGATGCCTGCGGGCCTTCTGGAAAGCGAGCTGTTCGGGCATGAGCGAGGGGCTTTCACGGGCGCCGTTTCTTCGCACGTCGGCCGCTTCGCCTCCGCGGATCGCGGCACGTTGTTTCTCGACGAAATCGGAGACATGCCGCTCGAGCTTCAGCCGAAGATCCTCCGCGTGCTCCAGGAGCGTGAGTTCGAGCCGGTCGGAAGCACGCGCACCACCAAGGTCGACGTTCGTATTGTGGCCGCCACCAATCGCGACCTGCGGCAGATGGTCCAGGATGGTGAATTCCGCGAAGACCTGTATTATCGACTCAATATTTTTCCCATTTTCCTGCCGCCCCTCCGTGAAAGAAAAAGGGATATTCCGGAGTTCGTCAGGTACTTCGTCGAACAGTTCGCCGCTTCCATGGACAAGACTATCGACACCATTTCTGAAGAAACCATCCAATCCATGGTTGGTTATTCGTGGCCAGGGAATATTCGAGAGTTGCAAAACTACGTGGCGCGCGGCGTGATCCTTTCCACGGACGGCGTGTTTGAGCCGGCACCGCTCGAAAGACACGAACCGGCACCTCTCGAGGCTTCAAATTCGACGCTTGAGGACAAAGTGCGTAAAGAAATCCTTGCTGCGTGCCAGCGGGCCAATTGGAAGCTCGGTGGTCCGCGGGGAGCAGCCGCGAGGCTCGGGTTGAAGCGCACGACCCTGTTTTATAAAATGAGACGCCTCGGTATTACGCCCCCCGTGGACCATTGGGCGGACTGATTTCCCTGCGTGTGGAATCCGGCTGGTTCTTGGCCGGAAACAATTCCACAAGTCATTTCGAATAGCGTTTGCGGATCTTTCGATCACGCACAATTTCCTGTCCCTTTGCTGAGGTATAAATGCGAAATTTCATTTCCGGTCCGTCATCGTCAGGCCGATGAACTCTCGTCCTGATACTGCCCCGCCGACGGCTTCCGCAAGCATGCAACCGGTCGCGCGCTTCGCATGGTTGACGCTTGCTTACAACTTTGCGGTGATTGTTTGGGGCGCGTATGTCCGGGCCACTGGATCCGGCGCCGGCTGCGGAAACCACTGGCCCCTGTGCAATGGCGGCATCCTGCCTGGCTCGCCGCAAGTGCAAACGGTGATCGAATTTTTGCACCGGGTAACGAGTGCCTTGGCGCTCGTTATGGTTTCCTCCCTCGTCGTTTGGTGCTGGCGCAAGACATCGAAGGGCGACTGGCCGCGCTACTCGGCTGTCCTCGCAATTGTCCTTCTATCCAACGAGGCTCTCCTTGGGGCCCTGCTTGTCATCTTCAATCACGTCGCGCAGGACGCATCCGCAGGTCACGCGCTCCTATTATCCTTGCACTTTGGCAACACCCTCCTGCTTCTTGCTTCTCTATCATTGACCGCGCGATGGCTTTCGGACGACGACCGCCGCTTCGCCGTGACTGGAAAGCCGCTTGAAACGCTCGCGATTGGACTTGGCTTGGTTGCGGTGATGTGCATTGGAATCACTGGCTCATTGGCCGCCCTCGGCGACACGATCTTTCCCGCTACGTCTTTACGGTCCTCGCTGATACAAGACTTTTCATCAAGCAGTCAGCATTTGTTGCGCTTGCGGCTTCTCCATCCTTTTGTGGCCTCTCTGGGCGCGATTTATGTCCTATGGATACTCCTGAAAACGTCGCGTAAGCAGCTCCAGTCCTCGCGGACGGTCCCCTTTCTCGTTGGCACGTTGACTCTGCAGGTTGGGGTGGGAGTAATGAATGTGATCCTGCTAGCTCCTGTCTGGCTGCAGATGGCGCATCTGGTCGTCGCGGACTTGTTCTGGATCTTGCTCGTCGTTGCCTCGGCAGACCTGCTGCTTGAGGCTCGTGCTCGACGCCATTCCGTCAGCCATTTCGAACAGAATTTACACGTTTCCGAAATACGGGGTATTGCCCGTTCTCTATCCTGAACTAGAACGGCGAACTGTCGTTTCCCGCGTTGCTGTGGCGGATGAGTGGGTGCTGGAAAAAATGCGGGCTTTGCATTGCGCCCGGCGTTAGGAGCAAGAAAGTGAAGCAAATCAGAGTGGTCATCGTCGGTGGAGGATTTGCCGCCGTACAGTTCGCGAAAACTCTTCGCAACAAGCTGCCCGCTTCCGACTGCGAGATCCTCCTGTTCAACCGCGAGAACCACATGGTGTTTCATCCTCTTCTCGCCGACGTTGCTGGAGCTTCGATCAATGTCGACGCGGCCGCAGCCCCTCTCCGCCAGATGCTTCCGGGCGTAGGTTGCCGCACCGAGCGCGTCCATCGAATAGACCTTTCCTCCTCAGAAATTGAGTTTGACGATGGAAACGGTACTCTCACACGCCTGCACTACGACCATGTCGTGGTTGCGTGTGGCGCGGAAAGCAATCTCGGAATTATCCCCGGAATGAGCGATCACGCTTTCCCCTTCAAAGTCATGCGCGACGCAGTCTATCTTCGCCAGCATGTCGTCCATCAAATGGAATTTGCCGAGGCCGCCACGGATTCCGATGGTCGCCGCTGGCATCTCAGTTTCATTATCGTGGGGGCGGGTTTCAGCGGTGTCGAAGTCGCCGGCGAAATCAATGAACTCGTTCGCAGCAGCACCCGCTTTTATCGCAATTTCCGCAAAGACGATGTCGTCGTTACACTCGTCCATTCCCAGGACCAAATTTTGCCGGAAGTAGCGCCCAAACTGCGCGATTTCGCCAGGAAGAAGATGGAGAAAGCGGGCATCACCATGGCGCTGAACACACGCGCCGTTGCCGCTACGCGTGAAGGCGTCGAGCTAAATGACGGACGCATGCTGCGGGGTGCCACCGTCGTCTGCACCATCGGAACCGCACCCTCTCCGATTGTTCAAGCTCTCGATGTTCCAAAAGAGCGCGGACGTTTACGCACCACTCCTGAAATGCGAATGGAAGGACAGTCCAACGCCTGGGCGGTCGGCGATTGCGCATACATCGTCAACGCCTTCGATAACAAACCGTCGCCGACCACCGGTCAATTCGCGGAGCGCCAGGGTCGCCAGGCGGCTCTCAACCTTGTCCGAATCGTGAAAGGCGAGACTACGAAACCGTTCCATTTCAAAGCGCTCGGGCAGCTCTGCTCCATCGGCGGCTACCAGGCCGTGGCGGAAATGCTCGGTGTGCACATCTCCGGTTTCCTCGCCTGGGTTCTATGGCGTGGCGTGTACCTCTTCAAACTTCCAACCTGGTCTCGCAGAATCAAAGTCGCCCTGGACTGGGCTTGGGACGTCCTCTTCCCTCGCGATCTCAGCTTCCTCAATACCGATAGCGCCCAGAATTTGACCCATGAGTATTACCGGCCCGGCGATTTCATTTACCATAAGGGCGACTTGGCGCGGGGCCTGGGCATCATCGAAGAAGGCGAGGTAGAGGTTCTGGAGACGGCCGAGCACTCCGCGGAACTCAAAGTAATCGGCGTCCTCGGTAAGGGTGATTTCTTCGGCGAGGGTGGCCTCTTGGGGAATCGTCCCCATGAAAAAAGCGTCCGCGCTCGCACGCCCGTGCGCCTCGCACAAATCGGCAGCGCCCTGTTCTCGGAGCTTGCCGGTTCCTTCGCTCCCATTAGCGAATTGCTCTTCAAGACGCTCACTCGCCGCTCCGGCGACTTCTGGCGTCATTTGCCGCTGGCCAAGTCTCTCCTGGAGGGCGAATCACTCGCGACCCTCATCGACCCCCTTCCCACCACCCTCCTGACTAAGGAGACTACGCTTCAGGACGCCGTAAAGGCGCTCAATGAAAGTGCCACCGGCCAGCTCATGGTCCTCGACGAGAAGCAGCGTTTGTGGGCAACTTTTGACCGCGACGACCTTTACGGGGTGATAGCGAATATTGCTGTTGCTTCAACCGATACGCAGGGCGATATCAGCCAGCGTAAACTAGGTGACCTTCTGCCCGGGAATCCCTTGTATCTTGCGCTGGACGACGCCACTCTCGTCGCCTCTGCCACCATGCTCGACCACGGCGTCTCCTGGTTGCCGATTGTTCGCAGCAAGGATGACCTTCGGCCCGTCGGCCGCCTCCGGGGCGACAGGATTTCGCGCCGCCTGATGGAAAAACTCACCCGCCAACAGGCGGATCATGCCCGCATTGGAGGTTGAAGCCGCGAAATGAATTTCCATAACCTCGTAAGGGCACAGCGCTGCTGCGCCCCACCTAACTCACAATTCCCGCGACAGTAGATTCCCTATGATCGAGCTTGCACCCTCCATTCTTTCCGCTGACTTCGCCCGGCTAGGCTCCGAAGCGCAAGCCGCCGTCGAAGGCGGCGCCACCGTTCTCCACGTCGACATCATGGACGGCCACTTCGTCCCCAATCTTACGATCGGCCCTCCCGTAGTCGCCTCCCTCCGCAAGGTCACCCAAGTCCCGCTCGACTGCCATCTCATGATCGAACGCCCCGACGACTTCATCCCGGCCTTCGCCGAAGCCGGCGCAAACTGGATCTCCGTCCACCAGGAAGCCTGCGTCCATCTCGATCGCACGCTCCGTCTAATCGCCTCGCACAACTGCGAGCCCGGCGTCGTGATAAACCCTGCCACCCCAGTCCACACCCTCGATGAAATTCTTCCTTTAGTTCATCACGTCCTGGTCATGAGCGTGAATCCGGGCTTCGGCGGCCAATCCTTCATCCACGCGTCCCTAAGAAAAATGGAGACGCTAGCCAAGATCCGCGAATCTCGCGGCCTGAATTTTCGCATCGAAGTGGACGGCGGCGTACACCACGACACGGTAGCGGACATCGTGCGTGCTGGCGCCGAGATCCTGGTTGCAGGCAGCGCCGTTTTTGAAGGGGGCAACCCCCGGGAAAACGCCAGGCAACTCCTCGAATCCGCCCGCGCCGCCGCAACCCAGCCTGTCCTGTAGCGCCCGCTTTCCGAAGCGGGCTCCTCGTACGCGCCTGCGGCCTTCGATCAGCCAATATGCAGCGTCACCGACTCCAGTAGCGCCTTGACCCCGTTCCAAGCAATCTGCACACCGATACAGACCAGCAGAAACGATGACACCTGCAGGATCACCGTCATTGCCGTCGCTCCCAGAATTCGAGCCAGCCGGTCAGCAAATCCGTAGCACAAGAAAATGCTGACCGCGATCAACACGCATCCGATGAGCGCTGCGAGGATTGTCAAAGGATGCAGCGCGTGGCGGTGCGCCGCGTTCGCACCCAGCGTGACCGCCACGGAGATGGATCCTGGGCCTACGGTCAGTGGCATCGTCAATGGATAGAACGCATGGCGGAATGTGTCTTGAGGCTGCACCGTTCTCTGCACCTCGTGTTTTCCGTCTTCCTTCTGCTTCAGCAGCGTCCAACCCGTCGCGATGACGATCAGCCCTCCGCCGACCTGCACCACCGGCAGCGAAATCCCCAAGAACGCGAGGATGTAGGTCCCAACAAAATACGACCCGACCAGCAGGAAGAAACTGTTCAGCGCGATTCGCCACGATAATGCCCTGCGGGCTTCCGAAGTGTATTCCCCAGTCAGCGCCAGGAAGAACGGGCTGCCTCCGAGTGGGTCCACAATGGGGAACAGCGCACTCAATACCAGAAGTAGACTCTTAGCCGCTTCCAGCATATCTCCGGTGACTTCCTTCCTGGCATTCCCGCTCTGATTCATTTTGCATGATCCACACGAATCAAGCGAGGAGCCGGCGCCGGCTAGGATTACGCCGAAAGCGAACGCGCGCCTTCAGAGTCTAGTGCCCATTTCTTCATCGTTTTTTATTCTCAAATTTCTATTGACAAGACGGTTACGACTCTTGTATATTAGCCCCGTAAAGTAGTGCGCCTCGAATTCGTAAGGCTTCCCCTAAAAGTGAAACTTATGATTTTTTCGCCCTGTGGATGTGCGTTCGCGCGTCTTGACCAGGCAGAAAGGGCCTACCTGACGCTTGGCTAACTACCTTTAGAATCAACACTTGCAAAAGTGTATCAAAACAAACGACTTTAACTATCTTTAGAATGAACACTTATGAAAAAAGGGGGGGAGGGGGGTGGAACCCCAAAATGCGAGTCCAGGGAAGCCCTCGCCTCACGTGCGCAGTCACTCTGCCACTGGCCCCAGCCCTAACAATTCCGGCTAAGCTCCTTGCAGCACATCTCGGCCACGCGCGGCAACCTTACTATTCAAAGAATGCTCGATTTCTTCAAGCGTTCGCCCCTTGGTTTCCGGCACCAGGTAATAGCAGAAAATCCATGCAGCAACCGCAAACAGCGCGTACAGCCAAAAGGTTCGAGTTGGCCCCAGAGCTTGCACCAACGTCAGAAACGTCAGCGAAACCAACAGGTTAGCCGCCCAGTTCGATGCCGCCGCAGTCCCCTCTGCCAGTCCACGGATCTTGAGCGGATAGATTTCAGAGATCAGCAGCCAAAAGATCGGACCCAGGCTGATTGCAAACGAAGCGACATAAGCCATTAGCGTGATCACCGCGACGCGCGCCAGCCCGCCGCCCGGCGTTAGGAAGGCAAAGCCAAGGATGCAAAGTAAGGATG
>Ga0210405_10003783_pt1 | contig 14609 bp, 8 predicted proteins | sample IncBWH11MmetaG_FD_155492 | JGI IMG/M metagenome (GOLD analysis project Ga0210405, IMG submission 155492) | Forest soil microbial communities from Barre Woods Harvard Forest LTER site, Petersham, Massachusetts, United States - Inc-BW-H-11-M | ecosystem: Environmental > Terrestrial > Soil >... | reverse complement strand
TACCGATCCACCACACGAAGTTGACGATCGCAAAGCCCCAGCCAATCGGAATGTTGATCCCCCAGATTCCGACGCCCTTCATGAACAGCCAGCCGATCGCCAGATTCAGCACCATCACGATGCCAAACAGGAAGGCAAACCCCAAAAGCCATCCGATGCCCAGTGGCCGCGTCAGCACCACCGACGAAATCTTGTCGGTGACCGAAGCATACGTATGACCCGGCTCGATCCACGGCTCCGGCTCGTACCCTCCCGCCAATTTCTCGTCTCCGCTCATGCCTTTTCCAGCTCCGCATTCGGATTGCGTACCGCGGCGAGATACGTTGTCCGCGGCCGTGAATTCAATTCGCCCAGCAGCGTATAGTTCCGCTGCTGCGCCTTCAACTTCGCCACCTTGCTATTCGGATCATTGATGTTGCCGAAGGCAATCGCTTCCGAAGGGCACGCGGACTCGCACGCGGTCACAATTTCGCCGTCGCGGATCGGCCGGTTCTGCTTTTCCGCGTCAATCCGCGCGTTGTTGATCCGCTGCACGCAATACGTGCACTTTTCCATCACACCGCGGCTGCGCACCGTCACTTCCGGATTCCGCAGCAGCTTCAGTTGCGGCGTCTCCCAATCCTGGAAGCGCAGGAAATTGAACCGTCGCACCTTGTAAGGACAGTTGTTCGAGCAGTAGCGCGTCCCGACGCAGCGGTTGTACACCATGTCGTTCAGGCCTTCCGCGCTGTGCGTCGTCGCGCCCACCGGGCAAACCTGTTCGCACGGCGCGTTTTCGCACTGCATGCAAGGCACCGGCTGAAAGAACGTCTCTGGATTATCCAGCGCCGCACTGTATTGGCTCGGGTCACCCGTGCTGCCAGCCCCATCCATGGACGCGGGAGAATTCGTGTAGTAGCGGTCAATCCGGATCCAGTGCATTTCGCGCCCGCGCATCACCTGGTCCTTACCGACCACCGGAATGTTGTTTTCCGACTGGCAAGCCACCACGCAGGCATTGCACCCGTTGCACTTGTTCAAATCGATCGCCATGCCCCACGCGTATCCGGGGTAGGTAAAAGCCTTGTACAGCGAATCATCTTTCGCGACTTCTTCGTGCTTTTCGTGTGGAAACGCCGGGTTTTTCTTGAACTCCTCCAGCGTCGCCGTGCTCAGAATCTGCCGGCCTTCCATGTTGAAGTGATACTGCGTGCAAGCCAGCGAATATCCGTCGCCGGTCGCTGTCATCTTTCCGCCCGCGGCGCTCCACATCGCGTTCGAAGTTCGCACCGCGTATGCGTTGAATCCCTTGTTCGTTCCGGCAAACCCCGAGCGCGTCCGCCCGTAGCCCAGCGGCAATACCACCGTGTTTTCCGCTTGCCCCGGCACCGTCCACGCCGCAGCGGTGACCTTGCTGCCGTTCAGCTCGATGTCCACCACCGCCGAACGAATCTGCCCGTGCTCGCCGCCGCGCGAAACCACTTTGTGCGCCAGGTCATTCTTTTGCGCGAATTTCGGACTGACCAGCGCCGCGTTATCCCACGTCAGCTTGGTCACCGGCTTGGGCAATTCCTGCAGCCAGCCGTTGTTCGCAAAGCGCCCGTCGTACACCGTCGGATCCGGCCGGAAAATGTATTCCACCTGATCCGCTGGCATCCCCTTAAACGCAGGCAAGCTAGCCGGATTAAATTTCAGCTCTGGAGTAATCGGGGGCAATTTTGTTCCGGGAATTACGCCGTCGTTCAGCCACTTCCGCCAGCCGGCCTCCATCGAGGTTTCAAGATGCGTGGACGCTTCCGCCCAATACGCGCGCACTGTATCGTAAGGAGGCTGCCCCGGTTTGTCGCTGAACGCCGCCACCATGTCATGCGCCGATTTCGTGTAATAGAGCGGCGAAATCAGCGGTTGTACGATGCTTGCGGACCCGTCGTAAGCCCGCGCGTCGCTCCAGGATTCCAGGTAATGCGACTCCGAAACATGCCACTGGCAGTAAGCTGAAGTCTCGTCGAAGTAAGGGCTCAGATGCACTGAGGTATGCACTTTCTTCAGTTTCGTAACGAAATCGAAATCGTGCGGCGCGTCGTACACCGGGTTGCCGCCCAGAATCACCAGCAAATCCACCTTGCCGGCATCCATGTCCGCGCAAAGATCCCGCAGCGATTCCAACTGGTTGACCGGTTCCGCTTCCACCGGCTCCGTGTAATAAACCGTCGTGCCCGCGTTCCCAAGCGCCGCATTGACCGCGTGCGCCAGTGCGTGCACGTTCGCCGATTGTTGCTCTCCCGCAATCACCAGCGAATTGCCGTGCGACTTCTGCAAATCCGCGACAACTGTGTTCAGCCACTTCTCCGCGTCGCCCGGCAGGCTAACCGCATTGCCGCGCCCCAGTTTCGCTGCCAGCGCCCGCGCAAACAATTCAATGTCACAAGCCCGCATCGGCAACTTGTGGTCCGCGGCGGATCCCGTCACCGTCGGTGTCGGCTCCACCACATACAGCCGGTTCATCGAATCGCTCGTGCTCTCCAGCTTGCGACGCCGCGACCACTGCTTCGCATACGCAATATGCCCCGGCCCGCTGGCCAGAAAATCCGCGTCCAGCGACAAAATCACGTCTGCCTTGCCCGGGACGTAAACCGTGTTCACCGCGCGGCCAAACGCCAGCTTCGCGCCCTCGCGCGCTCCGTCGCTTACCGCCGGCTCCCACTGGTGCCACTTCGCCTGCGGATAGAGCGCCAGCAACTTGCGCAACTGTGACGCCAGCGTCGGTGAAGTCACCGTCCCGGTCAAAATGCGGAAACCCGCTCCACCAGCGGCTTTCGCGCCCGTCGCCGCTTCCTGCGCGGAATCCAGGAACGTGGACCATGCGCGAATTTCGCCGCCCTGCAGCACCGTCTGCGCTCGGTCCGGATCGTACAGATTCAAAATCGAAGCCTGCACCATCGCGCTCGTCGCGCCCAGGCTCGACGGGTGATCCGGATTCCCTTCAATCTTCGTCGGCCGCCCTTCGTGGCTCTCCACCAGCACGCCAACAGCGTCCGCGCCAAACGGCATCACGGTCGCGTAATAATTCGGCTTGCCGAGCACCATGCCGTCCGGCTGCTTCACATACGGTACGATGTGCGATTCATCCGGCCGCCCGCAACCCGCGAGCCCAGCCAGCGCCAGCGATGCCCCCATCAATTTCAAAAAGTCGCGCCGGTCCACCGCGTCATCCCATTCCGAAGCGTGCCGTGGAAATTCCCGGTGCAGCAATTCCTCAAAGTGCGGATCTTCCGAAAGCTCTTCCAGCGTGCGCCAGTATTGCTTTCCACTCTTTCCCTGCAGCCTTTCGCGGACCGTGGAAAGTTCCAGCCGGTGCTCCCGCAGTGTGTCGTCCACGCCCTCTTCGTCGTCATGCCCGTGCCCCTCGTCCATTGCGGAGTTCGGGGCCGGCGGGCCTTGCAGAATGCGCAGTTGCTTGTCGTGTTCGTGATCGCTCATAGCATCCATTAACGGTGACACGTCGAGCAACTCGTCAGCTCGACCGTGGTTCGCAGCTTGTACTCCGCCGCAAGTTGCCGCCCCACTTGTTCCTGGTTCGCGGGCGCCTTCCAGTCCATGTTAAAAATCTGATCCTTCGGACGAAGATTCTGTTGCGGATTCCGGTGGCATTCCAGGCACCAGTTCATGTTCAAAGGTGAGGCCTGCAGCATCAGCGGCATCTGGTTCACGCTGCCATGGCACGAAGAGCAGCCAATGCCCTTATTGATGTGAATGCTGTGGTTGAAATAAACGTAGTCCGCCAGCCGGTGAACTTTGTTCCAGCGAATCGATTCGTCCGTCCGATAACTTTCGCGCACTGGCTCCAGGTATCCGACGTTGTTAAACAGAACCGAATGACAGTTCATGCAGGTCTTGGTGGGAGGAATACCAGCGAACGCCGAGGTTTCGACGCTCGTGTGGCAATACCGGCAATCGATCCCGTCGTCTCCAACGTGATGTTTGTGGCTGAATTGGACCGGCTGGCTGCGTGTAACGTGTTGGTTGGTAATATAGGGCGATCTTGCAACGACCAGTACCGCCGTCAAAGCAACCCCCCCAAGAACGGCCACTCCCAGCAAGCTGGCTCGGGCGATAAAGTTCGCACTGCGGTGAAAGATTTGTGCCATGTCAGAGTTGCGCTTGAGCGAAGTTCTTCCCCATGAGCGTTGGTCCCCCCAAAGTTTCCAACTCTTATACCGGACAGCGCATGCCCGGGTCCATCAGCGACCGATTAGTGTCCAATAATTTTTCCGGGAATGCAACTCATATCCATTTTTTCTGCCTTCGAACTCTTCAAAAGTAAGATCAACGAATCGTCCGAGCTTTTTGAACATTCTGAAATAAATCAGCATCAACGTCATCGTGGCAATTCTTTCCAATACCGAACCGCTCTCCCATCCATTCCTCAGATGCTCCACGCCCTTCCCTGGATAAACCTTTCTTATGAATGCCCGAGCCTATTCCGCTCTTCCTGATGGCCCGCTCCATGCTATGCTTTTTATGTTCCTCATCGCTTTGCAGGCTCGGCCTGCAGGCTCCGGCCCTCCCTGGAGCAGCCATGCAATCCCCCGCTGGGGCGTGGTCCAACTGGTAGGACACCTCACTGTTAATGAGGACGGTGAAGGTTCGAATCCTTCCGCCCCAGCCAATCTTCCGCTCCTTGTATCTCGACACCGGCGAAACTGATTTTCTCCACTATTCCCCTTCGTTGACACCGCTTCGTCATAGGCATACGCTTTTGCTGATCTGGAGCGTGCCGTGAAAAACATCCGTACCGTTGCCTTTCTTACCGTCCTTGTTTTCGCTCCGCCGTGCTTCGCTCAAAACGAGCCGCATCACCACCACGACGCCACCGAGCAACTCGGCACCGTCTCCTTCCCGATCTCCTGCGCTCCCGCCACGCAGGCCCAGTTTGAGCGCGGCATGGCCCTCCTCTATTCGTTCGAGTACGAATCGGCCCTGAATCAGTTTGAGGAAACCCAGAAGAAAGACCCTGCCTGCGCCATGGTCTATTGGGGTCAGGCCATGAGCCTGTATCACCAGCTCTGGGACCGCCCGTCCAAGTCCGATCTCCAGCGCGGTGCGGAACTGCTGACCAAAGCGAGCGCCCTTAAACCTCCGACCCCCCGTGAACGCGACTACATCCGGGCGCTAACCGTCTTTTACACCGACACTGAAAAACTCGATCACGAAAAGCGCTCCGAGGCCTACGCCAAGGCTATGAACGGCGTGCGACAGCGCAATCCCCAGGACCGCGAGGCCGCCGTTTTGTATGCGCTCGCTCTGCTGGCCTCGGCTCCAGAGCGCGATCCCAGCCTCACCAACGCCAAAGCCGCTGTCGCCATTCTCAACAAACTCTACGAAGAGGAGCCTGATCATCCCGGCATTGCCCACTACATCATTCACAGCTGCGACAATCCCTCGATGGCCAGCCTCGCCCTCCCCGCGGCCCGCAAATACGCCGGCATCGCGCCTGCTTCCGCCCATGCGGTTCATATGCCGTCCCACATCTTTGCCCGCCTGGGTCTCTGGCAGGACGATATCAATTCCAATCTCGCCGCCATCCGAATTGCCGATCAGATGACAGCAGTGCATATGCATGTGATGCATCACAAAATGCATTCCATGGACTTCCTCGAATACGCCTATCTTCAGATTGGCGACGATGCGCGCGCCAAGGCCGAAGTCGATGCCTTTGCCGCGATTCCCGACTCCGGCGCGGACCTCACATTTAAGGACTATTTCCTGTCCCGCAAAGCGATGGCTCCGGCCATGTACGCTATCGAGCGGCGCCAGTGGAAGGAAGCCCTCAATCAGCAACCCTCGGCCAACGCCCCGCCCCACGTGCAACTGGTCGCCTATTGGAGCCGCGCCGTCGCCGCAGGGCACCTTCGCGATTCCGCCGCAGCGCAAGACGCGATGAAGCACGGAGACGAACTCATCGAAGCCACGCGCAAAGGCGACAAGCCCTACCTCGCGGATTCTCTAAAAGATACTCACGATGTGATGCGGGCGTGGGCCGACTACGCTTCAGGCAAGACCACCGAGGCTGTGGCGCTCCTCCGCTCCGTCGCTGACACGGAAGACAAAGTCGGCAAGGGGGAAACGGATCTCCCGGTTCGTGAAATGCTCGCGGATATGCTCCTGGAGATGCAGAAGCCGCAGGAAGCCCTCGTCGAATACGAGACTTCCCTGCGCACCGACCCGAATCGCTTCAACGGCCTCTATGGCGCAGCGCAAGCCGCCGAGCTGACCCATCAAAAAGAGAAAGCGGCGGCTTATTACGCCCAACTCCTCAAGAACTGCAATGGCACCGTGTCCGACCGCCCGGAATTGGCGCAAGCAAAAATTCTTCTCGCCGAAAAATAGCGTGTCCGCCACTTTGGCGTTATCGGGTCTTGCCGCCCAACCTGTTCAACTCTTCGAATATGCCGTCGTCAATCTTTACCGACGCCGTCGCAACATTTTCTTCCAGGTGCTCCACGCGCGACGTCCCGGGAATCGGCAGCATAACCGGCGAACGCCGCAGCAGCCACGCCAGCGCCAGTTGTGAAGGCGTAATTTTCGCCTGCTCCGCGATACGCGCTAGTTTGCTGCCCGCCGCAGACAATTGCCCCGCTCCCAACGGGAACCACGGAATAAATCCGATCTTCGCGCGTTCGCAATACTCCAGCACATCCTCCGCTCCACGATCCAGCACGCTGTAGCGGTTCTGTACTGTGACGATGGGCACGAGCTTCCGCGCATGTTCAATCTGCGCCACGCTCACTTCGGAAAGCCCGATATGCTTGATTTTTCCTTCCGCCTGCAAGTCCTTTAACGTTCCCAGTTGATCTTCGGCCGGCACCTTGTCGTCAATCCGGTGCAACTGGTAAAGATCGATCCGCTCCACGCGCAACCGCCTCAAACTCCCCTCGCACGCCTGGCGCAAATGCGCCGGCTTGCCATTCGGCGTCCACTGGTCCGGCCCCGGCCGCTCCAATCCTGCCTTCGTCGCGATCACCAGCTCCTTCGGATACGGGTAGAGCGCCTCGGCGATAATTTCCTCGCTGACTGACGGCCCATACGAATCCGCCGTGTCGATAAAATTAATTCCCAGCTCAATCGCCTTCCGCAGCACGCGAATCGCTTCGGCGCGATCCTTCGGCTCCCCCCAAATCCCCTTGCCGGTAATTCGCATCGCCCCAAAACCCAGGCGGTGAACCCGGAGATCCCCTCCAATCACAAAATCTCCAGCCTTCGCGGCCGGCCGCTCCACACTCGATTGCGCTGCGCTTGTGCTTTTCATCTCTGGCCTTCTTTCTCTCCCTGGTCTTTCCTCAAGAATCGTGGGCGGTCACCCAATCTGATTTGGGGACTCGGGCAGACCTCCGCCCTTTCCCGCATCTTCCAAGCGGCCCAAGCCTGTCTACTTGAGATGAACGAATCTCTCCGGTTGTTGCAGCTTTTTTCGAGTTCGCCTATCTTCCGCCTCAACCTTTTTGTGTGGGAAGCCCCGCGCCGGTCCAGCCTCTCCATCCGCCGTCCATCGATTCCACGTTTGTGTAGCCCATCTTCTTCAGATTGTCCGCCGCCAACGCCGAACGAAAACCTCCGCCGCAATAAAGAATGATGTTCGCGCCTGTGTCCGGCACACGCTGCTCCAAGTCCCGCTCGATAATTCCTTTGCCCAGGTGAATCGCTCCGGGCAAATGTCCCTGTGCCCATTCGCTTTCTTCCCGCACGTCCACCAGCACGAATTTTTCTCCCGCATCCATCCGGCGCTTCACTTCCGCCACGTTCGTTTCTCTGATCCTCTTTTTCGCGTCATTCACCAACGCAAGAAATTTCTCCCCGTGTGCCATCTGAGCCTCCATTTGCCCCTGGAATTGCGAACTCCATCATAACGCCCCATCCCTAAAGAAAAAGGGCGTCGCACATTGTTGCGGACGCCCGTTCAACTCAAACCATTCTATACCGCTGCAGCTAAAGTTTCGCCGTCGCGGCCTCCATAGGAATCAGAGCCGGCACTTTGCATCCTTGTTGCTCCGGCTCTTGCCCACGGCGCCCGGCCGTAAACCGGCTTGTCTCTCGCACGCGCGTCCGCAAGCCATCGATCACCGTGGGAATCGCATTGTGCTTTTCCCCGCGAATCAGGTAAACCATCAACGCCGCTTCTCCCAGCGCGTCGGCGCTCGACGTGATCCCCACTCCCTGCACCCCTGGCTGCTTCATCAATTCATCCACGTGTGCCGCGTGAACCGCCTTTGCTCGCTCCAGCTCTGTCTTTCCCAGCGCGCTCACAGTAAACGCATCCTGCGTCGGGACGATTCGCGATGCCGCCTCGAACTCCAGAATTCCATGCGGCGCCGGATTTTCCATCGCCACGATTCGCGTCCCCACTCCCTCAATTGTCCCCGGCAATGGCGCCGGCTCCTGCCGCGGATTCACCACGATCAGCACTGCGGCTTCTCCCGGACGATCCACGCTCGCCGCCACGCCTACGGCGCTGATATAAGGATTCGCCAACAGTTCCGGAGCGTGCAAATCGATCGCCCGCTGCGCTAGCGCAATCGAAGCAGCATCCACGGAAATTGCGGCCCGCGCCGCCGCCTTCACCGCCGCGCCCGCCAGCGTGCACCCGATCACGGAATGCGTCGACGCGCTTCCCACAAACGACGGCTGGTTCCCCTGCGGGTCCGCCAGCGCGGTCAACACATCGCCCACCGGATTCCCCACCGTGTCCGTATCCGAGCCTCCGTAGAGCAGCGCCACGGGGTCCGCCGTCCCTTCATCCACAATCAGCGAGCCCGAATCTCCCCCGGCGCTGAAACCACCGCCGGCCACCGAAATCTGATTACTGTACGCGACCGTGAAGCTCGTTCCGCCGTTACACTGCGTCTGGTACGTCACCGATGTCCTCAAGTCCGTCACCGAAACCGTCGAGCACGTCAGCCCGGTAGTCCGGCCGCTCTTCGCCACCTGCTCCCCGATGGAACCAGGAATTCCTCTTCCCTGATGCGGCGCTCCGGGATCCGCCGTGCTCCCGGTTGCAGTGCTGCCCAGCGAAAGAATGTTCCCCGTCAAATCCACCGCGCCTGGCACGATCAGCGCAATCGCCGCATCCACATTTGTGCCTGCAGCCTGCAAATTCACAAAGGAGGTTAAATTCGCCACCGTGTTCGTTCCCACGGTCGAGCAGTTTGTTTCAATGATCCCCGGCTGCGAGATCGGCTCTCCCAGCGTGGCCTGATCGCTCCGGGCCAGCACGTGGTTGTTGCTCAGGATGTAGAAGCTCCCGTTGCGGATCAGCAGCGATCCCAGCGTCCCTCCGCAGCAAAAACGGCCGTTCTTGTCGTCGGCGTTTCCCCCCGACGTTCCCAGTTTCACCGGCAAGCTCTGCGCATTCTGATTCGGGTTTGATTGAAACACCTGGACGCGTCCCGTTCCCATCTTCGTCGTGTCCGCTTGGGATACCGCCGTCACCACCACGGTAGAGGGATTCGGCAAGGCATTCGGCGCCGTGTATAGACCGCCGCTTGTGATCGTTCCGACCGTCGAATTCCCTCCCGCCACTCCGGCCACTTCCCAATTCACTGTGCTGTTCGTGGTCCCCGTCACCGTCGCGCTGAAGGGCACAGTCTGTCCAATCACCACCGATGTCGCGGACGGAAACACCGTCACGGTAATTCCGGCCGGATTCCCCCCTCCGCTTGCGGCTTGTCCGCCGCTGCAGCCCGCGCACCATAAAATGGCCAGGGTCAGGAGAAGTTTTCCATCGCGCCACATCGTCGTCCCTCGCACGTTTACTCACACAGAGGTTAGTATGCAGGTGCTTGGCCACCGGGATTCTGTAATATCCCTGTAACCTATTTGTCCCCTGTCCGTTTGGGCAGGTCGACTAAGGGCCTTCTAACGCTCTGCACTTCCTGGGCTGGGGGCGGTTAACTCGTCAATCCAAATCGCGCCAGTTCGGGCCGGTTCCCATTTCCACCACCAGCGGCACCGCCAGTTTGTGGACGTTCTCCATCTCTTCCTTCACCAGCTTTTCCAGCTTGCTCTTTTCCTTCACCGGCAACTCGAACAGCAGTTCGTCGTGTACCTGCAATATCATTTTCGCCGCCAGTTTCTCTTCTTTCACCCGCGCGTCAATCAAAATCATGGCCATCTTGATCAGATCCGCCGCCGTCCCCTGCAACGGCGAATTCAACGCCGTGCGCTCCGCAAAATTCCTCAGTTGCACCTGCGGCGAATTGATCTCCGGAATCGGCCGGATCCGCCCGAACAACGTCTTTGCCACGCCCGTCTTTCGCGTTTCCACCAAAGCGTTCTCCAGATACTGTTTCACCCCGCGATACCTGGTGAAATACGCGCTGATGAATTGCGACGCTTCTTTCTGCTCAATTCCCAGTTGCTGCGCCAAGCCAAACGCCGAAAGCCCGTAAATAATTCCAAAATTGATCGCTTTGGCCGCCCGGCGGTGCTCCCCCGTCTGCGCCATCGGCCCCACGCCAAACACTTCCTGCGCCGTTCTTGCATGAATGTCTTCGCCGTTCCGGAACGCCTCGGTCAGCACCGGGTCCTTCGAAAAGTGGGCCATGATTCGCAGCTCAATCTGCGAATAGTCCGCCGACAGCAGGATCTGCCCCTTCTGCGCCACGAACGCCGCTCGAATCTCCCGTCCCAGTTCGCTGCGAATGGGAATGTTCTGCAAATTCGGATCGCTTGAGCTGAGGCGTCCCGTGGCCGTCCCCGTTTGCGAAAAACTCGTGTGCAGCCGTTTCGTCTCCGGATGAATCAGTTTCGGCAACGCATCCACATAAGTCGATTTCAGCTTCGCAATCTCCCGATACTCGATCACCTTCCCCGGCAATTCGTGCTGCTCCTTCATCTCTTCTAGGATGTCCGCCGCGGTCGAGCGCACTTTTCCTTTACCTCGCCGCACCGGCGGCTGCAGGTTCAGCTTGTCAAACAGAATCTCCGCCAGTTGCGTCGGCGAATTCACGTTGAATTCCAACCCCGCCAGTTTCCAGATTTCCTTCTCCAACCGCCGCACCTCTTTCTCCATCGAGTCCGACATCTTCGCCAGCGCGTCCGGGTCCACCAAAATCCCCGCCCGCTCCATCTCCGCCAGGACTCCTGCCAGCGGCAGGTCAATCTTTTCGTAAACTCCCTCGAGGCGCTGCGCTTCCACTTCTTTCCGTAAAACCGGCGCCAACTTCTGCAGGTAATCCGCCCGCTCTCCCGCGCCCCCGCCGATCGGCGCATTGAACTGCCGGAAAATCACGTCCGCAAAATTGTGGTTCGCCGTCGTCGGCCGCAATAAATACGAATAAAGCTGCGTGGCGTGCTCGATCTTTTCCCCGCCGCCCGCCAAAAGCTGAAACAGCTTCGGGTCGTGCACAATCTTCCGCCGCTTCGCGTCCTGCACCATCGCGGCCAAAGCTTTCATCGCTTCGCCCTTCTCGTCCGCCCAAACGGCCCGGCCCTCGCCCTCTTTCTGCGACACCTCAATCCCCGCCACCCGCGTCCCGAATCCCTCCGCCTCGCGTTCCCCTGTCTCCAGATTCAGCCACACCGCCAGCTCCGCCTTCGCCGGCAGTTTCTTCAAATAAGCCTTGAACTCCTCCACATTCGCAAATTGGGCGTAATCCTTTTTCTCCCCCGCAACCGCTGCATGCGATTCTCCGCTCGCTTTCCCTGCCTCGACGTTCGCCCCGCTCGCAAGCAATTCCTTCAAAAGCGAATTAAACCCCAGGTCCCGGTAAAGCTCCGCCAGTGCCGCCGGATCCCCCGCGCGCACCTGCAACTTCTCCAGGTCCACCTCCAGAGGTACATCCAGGTCGATCGTCGCCAACTGCTTGCTCATCATCACTTGCTCTCTCTGCTGTTGCAGCGCCTCGCGGTACCTCTTGTTCGTCACTTCATCCGCGTGATCCAGCGCGCTCTCCACGCTTCCATACTTCTGAATCAGCTCCGTCGCGCCCTTTTCTCCAATCCCTTTCGCGCCCGGAATGTTGTCCACTGTGTCGCCCAGCAGCGCCATCAGGTCGATCACTTTTTGCGGTGGCACTCCCAGTATCTCCGTCACCTTCGCCGCGTCCACAATCGTGTCCGCCTTCGCGCCGCCCGATCCCGTCCGTAAAATCCGCACGCCGGGATTCACCAGCTGCATCATGTCCTTGTCGTTCGATACCACCAGCACATCGATCTTGGTCGCCGCGGCCTTCTTCGCCATCGTGCCGATTACGTCGTCCGCTTCGTACCCGTCCAGTTCCAGAATTGGCAGCCGCATCGCCTCGCACAGCCGCCGCACGTACGGCAATTGCACGCTCATCTCATCCGGCATCGGCGGCCGCTGTGCCTTGTACTTCTGAAACAATTTGTCGCGAAACGTCGGCTGCCGCGTGTCGAACACGATCGCCACGTACTCCGGCTGGTAATCCTTCAGCAGCCTCCTCACGATGTTCGCGAACAGGAACGGCACCTTCGTTGGAATGCCGCTCGGCGCGTTCATCCGCGCCATCGGCGCGTAAAACGCCCGGTAGATGTGCGCCATCGCGTCCACAAGAAACAGTTTTTTCGCTGAAGAAGCCATGCGGGCGAGTATAGCAAAGCCCCACGCCCCTAGCCGCTCGCCAGCAAAACGAAAGGACGCACAAAAGTGCGCCCTTTCCTGCGTCCATTTCAGAAATGCTGCTTACGGTTTCGGCGTTTCGGCCGCGCCCGCCGCCTGCGTCACCAGCAGCAACTGCGTGCCGCTGTCCAGATGCAGATTCTTCCCCGTACTTGTGATCAGCGATCCTTGCGCCGCGCCCGTTGTCGCCGAGCTCAGATTCACTCCCTGCAGGCCGAAGACTCCCTGGCTGCTGGATGTCAACTGACCCGCAGCGTTCAATCCGCCCACTGCGCCCTTGCTCCCCGCGACGGTATTCGTCGCCGAATGAGCCGTCGAATTCAGTGCTCCGCCCGCCGTGTTGCCAGCGTTGGCGGCTGTATTCGTCACCGTGCCAGCAGCTCCGCCCGCCGTTGAGGTCACTCCTCCCAGCGCCCCTCCACCCGCCGCCCTGCCGGAACCGCCGGTGTACCCTCCCCCGCCGCCCGCAGCAGACAGATCATTGCCGGCATTCGCGGTTGCAGCCGACTGCGCCGATGCCAACGCCTGAATCGCGACGTTCAACGGCACTTCCTGCCCGTTCTTCAGGATTGCTTTGTCAAACACGATGCCCAGCGCAGATTCCGAATCTCCCTTTGCGCGAGAGGAAGCCTGGGTCACATGTCCCATAAGTTTCGATCCCTTGGGAATCGCCGTCTTGCCGTTCGACTTTGTCGGCTCGGTCGTTCGCCCGGCGACCGGATCGCCCGGCTTCGCTTTCTTCGAATCGACTGGCGCCGTCAACTCCGCATTTATCGCCGCGCCGCTCCCAAGCGAAGCATTCGTTTGCCCGTTCTGCGCCGACGCCGAAGAAGCCGCCGAAGCAGAACCTGACCCCTGTGCTTTTCCGGCCTGCACAGAAGTCTGCCCCCCCGTCTGAGCTCCCGCCTGCGCGTCCGCTTGTGTTTGTGCGGCAGCTACGCTCGCGAATAGAATCCCTGCCACAAGTACAAATCCAGTGCGCTTCATGTGCGATTCCTCCTCATTTCAACCGTCATTGGACAGACTGGGATTGTCCGGCAAAACATAAGGGTAGCGACGGTGTAATTTGATATTGGCAAACTGAGGGCCAAGCCTACACCCATTGTTATCAATAAGATGCGGATGGAAAGGGCTGGAAAAACCGTGCGAAACCGGTGAAAAACGCAGCTGAAATGAAAGAATTACATGCTGACGGCAAGCCGCAGGATCCGCGAGAACAGCCTCAGACAATTCCCAAAGGCTTCGCCACTTCCGCTAGTATGTCCGCCGCCTTCAGGAGATGCTCCCTCTTATGCGCGGCGCTCACCATCGCCCGCAGCCGCGCCTTGCCCTCCGCCACCGTCGGATAGGCCACCGCCGGCGCGAACACTCCGGCCTCGAACAGTTTCCGCGAAAATTCATACGCCTTCGCTCCATCGCCCACGTGAATCGGCACAATCGGAGTCTCGCTCGTCTTGAACTGAAACGCGCGCTTCTTCAATTCCCGCTTGAAGAACTTTGTGTTCGCCCACAGCTTCTTCACCAGCTTTTCGCCATCCGGCGAATCCAGCAGTGCAAACGCCGCCTGGCACGCCGCCGCCGTCGCCGGCGGGTGCGAAGTGGAAAACAAAAACGGCCGCGCCCGCAAATACAAAAAGTCGATCAAGTCCCGCGAGCCGCACACATACCCGCCCATCGACCCGATTGCCTTGCTCAGCGTCCCCACCTGGATGTGCACGCGCCCGTGGCACTGGTGATGATCCACCGTCCCGCGCCCGCCGCGTCCCAACACCCCGCTTGCGTGCGCGTCGTCCACCATCATGATGCAGCCATACTTCTCCGCCAGGTCGCAAAGCTCCGGCAGAGGCGCGATGTCGCCGTCCATCGAAAACACGCCGTCCGTAATAATCAGTTTCTTCCCCGGAAACGAAGCATGCTCCTGCAAAATCCGTTCGCAGTCCGCGACATCCTTGTGCTTGAACACCTTGATCGTCGCCTTCGAAAGCCGCGCCCC
>Ga0210405_10003782_pt1 | contig 14609 bp, 9 predicted proteins | sample IncBWH11MmetaG_FD_155492 | JGI IMG/M metagenome (GOLD analysis project Ga0210405, IMG submission 155492) | Forest soil microbial communities from Barre Woods Harvard Forest LTER site, Petersham, Massachusetts, United States - Inc-BW-H-11-M | ecosystem: Environmental > Terrestrial > Soil >... | reverse complement strand
CTGGCAGTTCCGGTTTTTTCGGCAGAGGGGAACAAGCCTTCTTCGATCAAACGCTTCGTTTCACCTTTGATTTATTTCACGGTGATGCGGCCTTCAAACCAGTGGATTGGCGCATCCGTATCACACCGGAGCTCAGCCTGAGCAATTTGAATGTCCGAGAGCTAGGCATCGTCGGTCCCGATCCGCGCAGCGGGACCAACCGCTTCGACGATCATCTCGGATTGCAGGAAGCCTTCGTCGAAGTGAAGCTCCACGACCTGGGCCCGAATTACGATTTCATTTCCGCGCGCGCCGGCATCCAGCAATTCAACGCCGACTTCCGAGGATTTCTTTTCGTCGACGAACAACCCGCTCTGCGCATCTTCGGGAACTTGCACAGCGGCCGCATCGAATACAATCTTGCTTACTTTCATTTCCTGGAGAAAAATACCAACAGCGGACTCAATACCTTCAACCGCCGCCACCAGCAAGTCCTGCTCGGCAACGTCTATCTCCAGGATTTCTTTTTCCCCGGCTATACCGCGGAGTTCATCGCCGCATGGAACAAAGACGATCCCAGCCTGCACTATGACGATAACGGTTTTCTCGTTCGGCCCTCACCGATCGGCAACGTTATCAATCAGAATCCAGGTGGTGGGCCAATCCTTCACGGCATTCGCGTTGGTTATTTTGGCTGGCTCGGCAGCGGTCACATTCGCCGCCTCAATCTGACACACGCTTTTTATGAAGCTTTGGGTGAGGATACTTTCGATCCCATCGCGGGACGCCGCGTCACCGTCAATGCACAGATGGCCGCGGCGGAAATTTCCTACGACAAAGATTGGATGCGTTACCGCGTTTCCGGTTTCTACACTTCGGGCGACGCGAATCCCCGCGATTCAAGGGCGCGCGGATTCGATTCCATCGTCGATCTGCCCAACTTTGCCGGCGGGCTGTTCAGCTTCTGGAATCGTGAAGGAATTCGTCTCCTCGGGTCCGGTGTTCTGCTGACAACGACCGGCAGCCTCATTCCTTCTCTCCGCGCGAGCAAAGAAGAAGGCCAAGCCAATTTCGTCAACCCCGGGATTTTCTTGGCCAACGCGGGAGCCGATTTCGACATCACTCCCAAAGTGAGGGGCTTCGCGAATTTTAATTTTCTCCGTTTCGAACGCACCGAGCCGCTCGAATTTCTCCTGTTCCAGTCGCCCATCCATCACACCATCGGCGAAGACTTTGGCATCGGCGTCGAGTACCGACCGCCGCTCACCGAAAACTTTGTGCTCACCGGCGGCGCTTCCGCGCTGCTGCCCGGCCAGGGTTTCAAAGACATTTACACCGGCCGCACGCTTTTCTCGCTTTTCGGTTCCGTGAAGTTTACTTTCTGAGATGCACCGACTATGAACAGCGAACGCCAACCCGTTTCGTACTCTCCGCGAACCCTCCGCGTTTTCTGCGTCTCGGCGTTATCTTTTTTCTTTGTTCTTCTTGCAAGCTCAAAGCCCTCCGCGCGGGCCCCGCAAGAGTCGGCACCGTACCGCGGCCAATTGCAGGAAGAAGCCGATCGCAAATCCTCAGGCTGCATCTCCTGTCACACTTCGACCGATGAACCCACGATGCATCCTGCGAAAACGGTTTATCTTGGTTGCACGGATTGCCACGGTGGCAACGCCTCCGCGTCGATCGCCTCCGGCGCCTCGCCGAATACTCCCGAATACAATTCCATCGAGGAAAAAGCCCACGTCCAGCCGCGCGATCCTTTCTTCAAGAACCGCTCGGCGCTTCCCGAGCGCGCCTACACGAAGTGGCTTGCGGAGTCCGCCGAATACATAAGATTTGTGAACCCCGGCGATCTTCGCGTGGCTGCGGAAACGTGCGGCGCTGCCGGCTGTCACGCGGCGGAGACGCGCGCGGTTTCCACCAGCATGATGACGCACGCGGGGATGCTGTGGGGCGCGGCGCTCTACAACAATGGCGCGTATCCCACAAAAGACACGCGCTTCGGCGAAAGCTATAATCGCGACGGCGTGCCGCAATCGATCAGAACGTTTCCGAAGCCCACGCCCGAAGAAACCCGCGCGAAAGGCGTGATTCCCGAACTCGATCCTCTCTTTCGCTGGGAAACTTCACAGCCCGGCAATGTCCTTCGCGTGTTCGAACGTGGTGGACGAAAGAAAGCCGAAATCGGCAATCCCAATCGCGAGGAGACGCCCGGCAAGCCGGACGACAAACTTAGCGACCGCGGCTTCGGAACCGGGCTGCGCACCGATCCCGTTTTCCTCGGCTTGCAGAAAACACGCTTGCTCGACCCGGTGATGTCGCTTCCGGGCACAAACGATCATCCCGGTGACTATCGCGGCAGCGGGTGCACTGCGTGTCACGTCATTTACGCTAACGACCGCGATCCTTCACACTCTGGTGCTTATGCGCCGTTCGGACATTCGGGATTCAGCGCTTCTTCCGATCCCACCATTCCCAAAAATGAGTCCGGCCATCCCATCAAACACATGTTCACGCGCTCGATCCCTTCGAGCCAGTGCATGAACTGCCATATCCATCCCGGCACGAATATGGTCACGACTTATTTTGGGCTTACCTGGTGGGACAATGAAATCGATGGCGACAAGATGTATCCGAAGGAACAGCGCTATCCGACGGAGGAGCAGCGCTCTGAAGCGTTCGAACGTAATCCGGAGGGCGCGGCCGTTCGCGGGCTTTGGAACGATGAGAAATTTCTAGAAAAAACTGGTAGCCCTGAATTTAACAAGCAATTGAAAACCACGCAGTTCGCTGATTTTCACGGGCATGGCTGGGTCTTCCGCGCTGTCTTCAACCACGATCGCAAAGGAAACTGGCTCGACCAGGACAGTAAGCAGATCGCTTTCAATGACCCTGAGCGCTTCGGGAAAGCGGTGCACTTGGCGGACATTCATCTCGAAAAAGGGATGCAGTGCAATGATTGCCATTTCGCACAGGACAATCACGGCAACGGAAAAATTTACGGCGAGCCGCGAGCCGCGGTGGAAATCGATTGCATCGATTGCCATGGCACGATTCGAAAGAAAGCCGCGCTGGTTACGTCAGGCCCGGCAGCGGCGGAAGGCGGCCGTCATCTCGACGCTCTGCGCACTCCGTGGGGATTGCGGCGGTTCGAATGGCGCGATGGAAAATTATTGCAGCGCTCCATGTCCGAAGAAAACAAGGAATGGGAGGTCGTGCAAACGATCGACAGCATCACGCCCGGCAACGTGCACTTCAGCGAGAAGTCACTTCGCGCGAAACTCATGAACAGGGATGGGGTCGTGTCTTCGCAAATGCCGAGTGACGACGCTTCCCTCGCGCATGCCAACGGCAGCATGACCTGCTATTCCTGCCATACTTCGTGGACGCCCACTTGCTTCGGCTGCCATCTGCAAATGACCGCCAACGCGCGGAAGCCCATGCTGCACAATGAAGGCTTGGTCACGAAAAATTACACCAGCTACAACTTCCAGGTTCTGCGCGACGACATTTATATGCTTGGCGTGGATGGGACGGTTACCGGTCATCGCATCGCTCCCGCGCGCTCTTCCTGCGCCGTGCTGGTCAGCTCGCAGAACGCCAACCGCGATTGGCTTTACTACACGCAGCAGACCATTTCCGCGCCGGGTTTTTCCGGCCAGGCTTTCTCTACGTTTGTTCCTCACACGGTGCGCGCCAAGGAAACCAAACAGTGCAGCGACTGTCACGTTTCCGCGCAGAACGACAACAATGCCTGGATGGCGCAATTGTTGCTGCAAGGCACCAGCTTCATGAATTTCATGGGCCGCTACATTTATGTGGCCACCGGCAAGGGAGGATTCGAGGCCATCGCCGTTGCCGAGCACGACGAGCCTGAAGCCATTTACGGCAGCGACCTTCAGCGCATCGCCTATCCCGATAATTTCAAGAAATTTGTGGAGCAGCATCGCGAACTGGGCGCCGCGGCTGAACATTCAGGCAATGTGCTCGATATCCAGGCGCGCGGAGAATACGCCTATGCCGCGCTTGGCCCTGGGGGCCTGCGCGTCTATGACATCGCCAACATCGACAATAAAAGTTTCTCTGAGAAAGTCACGGCTGCGCCGGTTTCACCCATCGGCCAAAGATTTTTCGTCCCCACGAAAAACGCTCTCGCTGTTGCTTCGCCCACCACGCTTGGCGTCGATCCATTGCGCCGGCAACTGCCTGAGAATGAGGAGCAGCCCATTCATCTCCTCTACGGTTTTCTCTACGTCGCCGACAAGGAAGAAGGCCTGGTTGTCATCGGCGATCCCCGTCTGCAATCAAAAAGTCCCGGTGTCGGCACGCTGCTGGACGGCAATCCCGCCAACAATTTCCTGAAGCGCGCGCTGGCGTTCAATCCGGGCGGTGCGCTGACTGGGGCGCGCCGCATTACCATCGCGGGAACGTTTGCTTACGTCCTTACCGACAAAGCTCTCGTTGTCGTCGACCTCGACAATCCGCTGACCCCGCGCATCACCGCTAGTATCGGCTCGCCGGTGCTCAAGGATCCGCGCGGCATCGCTGTGCAATTCCGTTACGCTTTCCTTGTCGATCGTGACGGCCTGAAAATTCTCGATGTAACTGATCTCGCGCAGCCGAAACTCGTGAGCAACGCCTTGGTCCCGCTCGAAGACGCGCGCAACATTTATGTGGCGCGCACTTACGCTTACGTTTCGGCAGGGAAGCAGGGCCTCGCGATTGTGGATGTCGAAAAACCTGACGCACCGAAGCTCGATCAGCTCTTCACGGCCGGGGGCCAGCTCAACGACGTCAACGATATTAAGATCGGCATGGTCGCGGCGAGCGCCTTTGCCTTCGTGGCCGACGGAAAAAACGGCCTCCGCGTCCTACAAATCGTTTCGCCCTGGGACGATCCCGCGCACTTCTCCGGCTTCAGCCCACGCCCGACTCCCAAGCTCATCGCCACGGCCAGCACACGCGGCCCGGCGCTGGCCATTTCGAAGGGCATCGACCGCGACCGCGCGGTGGACGAGTCCGGCAACCAGCTTGCCGTCTTCGGGCGCCGGGGCGCGCGTCCGCTGAATCGCGCTGAAATGCGCAGCCTGTACATCCATTCGAATACGGGCCAGCTTTATGACGTAACAGATGATGCCGAAGAAAAGGCTCGCGCCATATCGTCCTCCTCCTCCGGAACGTCATTCCTTTCCTTCTTCACGCGTGCGCGAGCTTGGATGAATTTTCTTCATTGAGGTCAATGCCATGAAACGACGCAATTTCCTCGCTGACGCAATAAAAACTGCCTCGGCTGCGGTGTGCTCTCCGCTCTTTCCTCCGGCCCTTCGCGCCTCTCTTTTTTCACAGGGCGCCGCGCCAAAAACGTCTCCGAACAATGCAGCGCGACCCCAGCTCGCCCTCACGATCGACGATCCGACGCTCTCCCTCGGTTCCATCCTGAAATGGCAGGAAGCCAACAGCCGAATCTTGAAAGCGATTTCCGAGAAAAATGTGCGCGCCGCACTGTTTGTTTGCGGGATGCGCGTGGAAGAAGCCGACGGCGCCAAGCTGATTACCGCGTGGGACCAGGCGGGGCACCTCATCTGCAATCATTCCTATTCGCACAAGTTTTATGGCGAGCAGACAAGTTACGCGGATTTCGCGGTCGATTTTCTGAAAAACGAAAAGGTGATCGCTCCTTATCGCAACCGCGCGGCGCTGTTCCGCTATCCCTTCCTGAAGGAAGGCGACACCGCGGACAAGCGCGATCGATTTCGCGCTTTGCTGAAGGAGCGCGGCTATCGCGTCGGCCATGTCACCATTGACGCGTCCGACTGGTTCGTCAGCCAGCGCTTCGTCGACCGCCTCGGCAAGCAGCCCAAAGCAACCGCCGCCCCCTATCGCGATTACCTGGTTGCCCATCTCCTGGACCGCGCGACGTTCTACCGTCAGCTCGCTCTCGACGTCCTCGGCCGAGACATTCGCCACACGCTACTGATGCATTTCAACCCATTGAACGCCTTCGTCCTTCCCGATGTAATGAATGCCTTCGTGGCCGCCGGGTGGCAATGGGTCGATGCCTCCCTGGCCTTTGAAGACCCCGTGTTTCGCAGACAGCCGCAGACGCTGCCCGCCGGAGAAAGCCTGGTGTGGGCACTCGCCAAGGAAACGGGGCGATTCGAGGATCGTCTCCGGTACCCGGGGGAGGATGATGTCTACGAGAGGCCGAAAATGGATGCCCTCGGCCTTTAATTGCCTCCGGATAGGCCGGGAAGGCTGATCTCCTTCGCGAGCCAACATTAGACTTCCGGTGGTCAGATTCTCCTTATGTTCGCCTACGCTATCTCTTTCAAGGCACGGAATTTGCGGCATTCTGTCGCTTTCTGGAACACCCATCTCCTTTCCTTTTAACCGTTTATAGCCAGGGAACATCTAATCGAGGTATAATGCATTGTTCACATCTTTAACGCATAGCACCCATCAAAATAATTCGTGGGGTAGCGTGGAGGGAACGCAGTTAAGGTGTATCCAGAGAGGGTGAGGAGGCTTCCCAGAGCGGGCCCACCAGGAAAGGCAGCAGAGGAGTACTAGTACATGACTAAACAATTTCTACTGGCCAGCGATTTCGACCAGACGCTCAGCTTCAACGACTCGGGAGTCGTTCTAAGCGAGCTCATTGGGTTTCACGGCTTTCATGACAAAGTGAAGGGACTTGCTGAGATGAACCTTGTCCAGCAAGGCGCGGAACTCAGCTATCTCATTTTGCATGACCCAGATTTCCGCAAGGTCCGCCGCGAGCACCTCGTGGAAACCGGCAAGCAAATCCGCCTGAAGCACGACGTCGCGCTTTTTGCGCGCGCGCTCGAAAATCTTGCCGACGGATACAAGTTTCATTTCAACGTCATCTCCGCCGCGCCGCAGGAGATCATCCAGTCGGCGCTCGAGGGCATCGTTCCGCCGGATCATATTTTTGGCACGCGCTTCCGTTACAACGAAGCCACCGGTGAAGTCGATTCCATCATTCGCGCTTCCGCCGGCTGGGGCAAAATCACCGTGCTCGAGGAACTCCGCGCGCGGCTTGGCATCAGCCACGACAGCATCATCTATATGGGCGACGGCAGTTCCGACATCCCTGTGATGATGCACGTTAATCAATATGACGGCCTGACGATCGCGGTGAGCGAAGCCAAGTTCATCACCCGCGTCGCCAAGCGTACCGTGCTCAGCGATAACGCCATGAGCGTGCTCGTTCCCGTGCTCGAAAAAGTTCTGCGCTGGGACTCCGCGCGCATCCGCAGGCTTTTTGCTTCCTACGGCTTGACGTTGCTCGAATGGGACAAAATGCGCACCGACCGGCTCACCATCCAGGACTCCACTACCGAGCACGTTTCGGTGGCCGCCGCGCCCCAGATCGACGCTCATTAACCGCAGGCCCAATGCTTTCACTTGCAGGGGCGCACCGATCAGATCGAGGCGCCCCATTTTTTTCACCTTCCTTGTAGCGCTAACTTCCGCAATGGCATCCTAATCTTTGCTATTCTTTTCGACTTTCGGAGGGGGAACATGTCCAAGAAATCCATTCTCATGCTCGTCGGCGATTACGTGGAAGACTACGAAGTCATGGTCCCCTTTCAGGCGCTCCTGATGGTCGGCCACACGGTTCACGCCGCCTGCCCTGGCAAGAAATCGGGCGAACATGTGCGCACCGCCATCCACGATTTTGAAGGCGACCAGACGTACTCCGAAAAGCGCGGCCACAATTTCGCGCTCAACGCCACCTTCGACCAGATCAAGCCCGAAGACTACGACGCCCTGGTCCTTCCCGGCGGCCGCGCTCCCGAATACATTCGCCTTATCCCGCGCGTCATCGAAATCGTTCACCACTTCGCGAAAGCCAACAAACCCATCGCGGCCATCTGCCACGCCGCGCAAATCCTCGCCGCCGCTGGCGTACTTCAGGGGAAGAAATGCAGCGCCTATCCCGCCGTCGGCCCCGACGTCACCCAAGCCGGCGGCACGTACGTCACTCTTGGCATGACTGAAGCCATCGCCGACGGCAATCTCGTCACTGCCCCCGCCTGGCCCGCGCATCCCACCTGGCTCGCCAAATTCCTCGCCGTCCTAGGCACCCGCATCGAGCTCTAGCGGCAAAGATTACTGTTGTTGTTGCTGCTGCTGACTCTCTTACGCGTATGTGGTTCTCCCCTTCCTAAAAACTCCTCTAAGGGAGATAATTTCATGTTCAACAACTCATGAAGGGGCGATTCTAGATTCATGGCAAACGTCAACACCAAAAAAGGCGTCATCGGCATCCTCACCGGAGGCGGCGACGTTCCCGGTCTCAACCCCGCCATTCGTGGCGTCACTCTTCGCGCTATCCGCGAAGGCTACCAGGTCATTGGCATTCGCCACGGCTGGGCTGGCCTGGTCGACATGGTCCGCGAGAAGGATTACGACAACTCGGACAACTTTTTTCTCCTCGACGAAGAAATCGTCGATCGCGCCGGCCGCACTGGCGGCACTTTTCTCCATTCTTCCCGCACCAATCCCGGCCGCGTCGCCAAATCCAACGTCCCCGCGCATCTCAAGGACAAATTCACCGCCGAAAAGAACGACCTCACTCCCGAAGTCCTGAAGAATCTTGCGTGGCTCGGTATTAACACGCTAATCCCCATCGGTGGCGACGACACCCTTAGCTACGGCGTTCGCCTCCACAAGGAAGGCTTCAAGGTCATTGGCATTCCCAAGACCATGGACAATGACGTTCCCGGTACGGACTACTGCATCGGCTTCAGCACTTGCGTTACCCGCACCATCCAGATGGTCAACAGCCTGCGCACCTCCGCCGGCTCCCACGAGCGTTTCATGGTCCTCGAAGTCTTTGGCCGCTACGCCGGCTTCACCGCCATGCTCCCCACCATGGCCGGAGCCGCCAATCGCTGCGTCATTCCCGAATACAAATTCAATATCGAGCATCTCACCGAACTGCTCGTCGCGGACCGCCGCAAGAACCCCAGCCGCTACTCCATCGTCCTCGTCTCGGAAGGCGCCATGTTCGAGGGCGGCGAAATGGTTTTCGAAGGGGAAGCCACCGACGCCTACGGCCACAAAAAGCTCGGCGGCATCGGCGAGATCGTCGGCGACAGAATTCGGGACCTCTCCGCGAAATTCAACAACGGCAGGAAAATCGATGTCATCAACCAGAAACTCGGCTATCTCGTCCGCTGCGGCGATCCCGATGCCATTGACTCCATCGCTCCCATGGCTTACGGCAATCTCGCTCTCGATTTGCTCTTGAAAAACATCAGCGGCCGGCTCGTGGTCCTCAAAAACGGCCACTACGACAACATCCCCCTCGAAACCGTCACCGCCATCAAGAAGGTCGTCAACGTCAAGGAACAATACAATACCGACCGCCTCCGCCCTCAATACGCCAGCTTCGAAATGCGTCCCCTGTTCCTAATGACCAATGAAGTGAGATAGTTTTTTCTCCAATATCTTGCGCAAGTTAAGCCGTCCGTCGAGGAAGCTCTGTCTACGCACTGGGGATTGACGGTGGCGGCGGAGGGCCGCGCGCCGTGGTCATCGATGGCCAGTGCCGCGTCCTTTCTTTAACTAGTCCTGCAACGATTCGGTGTCGGGCGGCACTATGTGTAGGAGTCTTCCTTCGAAAGTTCCGGTTAGAATTTGACTGAACGAGAAAGCGAAATTGCGCCGAAGGACCTGGGGTCGAGTCGCAAAGAAATAGCACACCCCCTATATGGACGTCTTCAAACTAGCATTCGAGACGATCGTCGTGGGCCTCCTGGCCTTTGTCTGGGTTGGCGTTGCGAGCTATCTTTTTTCCGCCGATTTTATGGCCGACCTTCTTTCTCGCCGCCTCCCCGCATACGCAAAGGACAATCAAACTTTTTTAAGTGTTGGCGTCCTGACCGTGGCCTACTGCCTCGGTTCAGCCATTCTCCCCATAGCTACGCAATTGTTGAATGACGAACACTGGCCGCTTCCGGAAAACGCCATCCGTTGTCAGGTTTTCACGCAGCAGCAAATTCTTTTGGAGGATGTTGCCTTCACCGCCGTGCCCAAACATCTGTCGCCCGCCGACTTGAAACCTGTCCACTGTTCCTACTGGGCGCCAGTGGTCGAAGACGGAATGAAACACGGAATCTGGACATTTGTGCGGTTATGGGCCCCTTCTCCGTTGGTAAAACAAGACCATTCCGCGACAGGCGATGATGCCAAGAAAGACCGGATATTAACCCTCTTTCAATTACAGGAGAGCCAGCTGCTGAACCAAGGTACGGACAAGGCGGAGTTGCTCAGGCAACTGCATGAACGGATCGTTGTGTTGCGCGGCGCCGTCTTCAGCGGGTTCCTGCTGTCCTTGATCAGCCTCTTTGCCTTCTTTGCCCCGGTGTTCGGCCATCCCGCGCATCGTGTTAGGACGGTTTGCGGAACCTTGTTGGCCATCGGTTTCGCCGTACCCGCCCTTCTCAATGGCTACCAGGATCTCTTGAAGGGGAATATTTTCGACATGCCGGTGCTGGAAGGCTTGGTGTTCGCCGTCGTCCTCTTCGGGGCAATTCTGGTGGTTAGGGGCGTTAAAACTCAACTGTTCTTAAAGAAGCGCTACCTCCTCGCCGTGTTTTTCCTTGCTCTCCTTGCCTACGGCGGATGGATGAGCTCCGAAATTCTCTACGACCAGCAGGTCATCAGTTCGCTGGCTCATCCGATCGGCGACACCGCGGCTCCAAGGCACTGAATCGCCTCGCATCTTCCGCCTGCCCCTCCCCAAGTCGCTTCAGATCATGCGCTCTCCGCCTCTGACTCTGCCAAGGTTCTGCCTCCCCGCTTCCGTCGGGGTCTTGTGCTAGGCTAAATGCGGGAACACTCATGCACCGCGGCTCCGGCTTACGCATCGGCAAAATTCTTGGCATCCCCATCTATCTCCACTCGACTTGGGTCTTTATTTTTGCGGCCATCACCTACATGATTGCCTCGCAGTACAAGCAAGAACATCCGGCCTGGACGGACACGCAGCACTGGGCCGTCGGCGTGTTGACCAGCCTCCTCTTCTTCGCCTCGGTTCTCTTCCATGAACTCTCCCACAGCGTGGTGGCCCAGCATTACAAGATTCGCGTCGTTTCCATCACCCTCTTTCTCTTTGGAGGCCTGGCGCGTATCGAGCGGGAGCCTTCCAGGGCCATTCAGGAATTCAACATCGCGATTGCCGGACCGCTGGCCAGCGGTTTTCTCGCCGGCGCTTTTTTGGGTCTAACGCGGCTTTTCCCTTACAGCCAGACGGTCGGAGCATTGGCCACCTGGCTCTGGCAAACCAATTTCGCGCTGGCCGTCTTCAATCTCTTGCCGGGATTTCCTCTTGACGGCGGGCGAATTTTCCGCGCCATCGTTTGGGGAGCAACCAAAAGTTTTGACAAGGCGACTCGCGTCGCGGGAGCCAGCGGCAAGATAATCGCCTACGCCATGATTCTTCTGGGCGCGTATGGTGTCTTAAACGGTTTCGTTCGACAAGGGATCTGGATCGCTTTCATCGGCTGGTTCATTTTGAACGCCGCGCAAGAGAGCGTTGCACAGGTAGCCATCAGAGAAACGCTTGCGGGCCTCAGCGCCGCCGACGTGATGAGCAAGGAAGTCCCCGCCGTTCCCGGACACATCACGCTCGAAGAATACAGCGCCGAAGTGCGCCGCACCGGCCATCGCTGCCATCTCGTCGTCAGCGACGACCGCCTCCTCGGTATGATGAACGTTCACACGCTCAACTCCGTCCCTCGCGAGGAGTGGGCCCACAACTCCGTGCAGGCCGCCATGATTCCGCGCGAAAAAATTCTCTGGACCTCGCCGGACGAGCCTCTTTTGCGCTTGCTCGAGCGGCTGTTGAGCGCCGACGTCAATCAGATGCCGGTGGTGAGCGGTACCATCGACGGCGCGCCACAAATCGTGGGCATGGTCACGCGCGACTCGATCCTCCGCGTGATGAAGACGCGCTCCGAACTCGGCCCGCCCGCTGCCCGCGAGCATGTAGCCGAGTCGGAGCGCGTCTGACTTTTCTAGGTTTTTCCTGGGAGAATCAATTTAATCAGCGACAGCTGATTGCTCACCGGCCAACACCGCTCCGGCTTCTTTTCCGCGGCGCGCTTCCAGGATGACATGCACCCCATGCCGCGGCCGCAATGTAATCGAAGCCAGCGGCGTAACGGAATGATCCGCCACCAGCCGCAGCCGGAACTTTCGCGCAATCGTCGCCAAGAGCAGCGTCGCTTCCATCACCGCGAACGCATTTCCAATGCACTGGCGCGGTCCGCCGCCGAACGGGAAATAAGCGAACCGCGGCAATCGTTTCATTAAATCGCCTTCCCAGCGCTCCGGACGGAATTCTTGCGGAGAGTCATACCATCGCGGGTCGCGGTGCACCACCCACTGCGCCATAGCCACGCCCATTCCCTTGGTCACGGAATAACCCGCAATTTCATGCTCTTCGACGGCCAGCCGCGCCAATCCCCACGCCGCCGGATACAAGCGCAGCGATTCCGTGATGATGTCTCCGGTGTAAACAAGTTTTGGCAAATCGTCGAGCGAGGGAGCGCGATCGCCGAGAACGGCGTCCAATTCCGCATGCAGCTTTGCTTCCACCGCGGGATTTTGCGCCAGCAACCACCACGTCCAGGAAAGCGTGCTGGCCGTAGTCTCGTGGCCCGCCAAAAACAAAGTGATGGTCTCATCCCGAAGTTGCCGGTCCGTCATCCGCGAACCATCTTCGTCTTGAGCGGCAAGCAGCATTGACAATAAGTCGCCGGCGTCGCGCCCGGACGCGCGGCGCTCACTAATAATTCGATAAATTATTTTTTCGATTTGCGCAATTTCCCTCTTCATGCGAAAGTTGGCGGCCGTCGGCAGCCAATGCGGCACAAAGATCGCGCGCCGGAAATTCGCGCCGATTTCCAGGAGCAGTTCCAGGGATTTCCCCACTTCTTGCGCGTCGCGCTCGACATCGGCGTCAAACAACGTTTTCCCCACGATCTGCAGTGTCAGCCGCATCATTTCTTGATGCGCATCACGTTCTTCCCCGTCGCGCCAGCCTTCCAGCATGCGTTGCGCGTAGTCCACCATCGTTGTCGCATACGAAGCAATTCGAGCGCGGTGAAACGCCGGTTGCGCCAGCCGCCGCTGCCGCAGCCAGAATTCTCCTTCGCTGGTCAGCAAGCCCTCGCCAAAAACGTGGCGGTTCGCGCGCAGCACCCGGCCTTTCGAATACTTGCGCGCGTTGGTGACCAGCACTTCTTCGATCAAATCCGGGTGATTGACGAATATCGTCTTGAAATTCAGGACGCGCAGCCCCGCGACGTCGCCGTAGTCGCGCGCCACTCTGGTGAAATATTCCAGCGGATTGTTATTCAGCGGACCGAGGGACCATCGCTCGAGGCCTTCGGAGGGGCCTTCGGGAAACTTTTTGCGGGTCGCGCGCCACATGCCTTGATGCTATGGTCGCGTCCGCGCGGCGTCAACGCGCGGAGCGCATAAAGCTTTCAGCTTTCTGGCGCCCGCATCGCCCGGATTCGAAAAGCCCCGCGCTGGAAATCAACGGTCACTTTTGAAAATCCCGCGGCCGTCAATCTCGCGAACGCCGACGCGGGGACCACGGGAACAAACGTGCTGCGAATATGCGCCACTCGGTGCAGCCAGCCATCCTGAATCTCAAATGCCAGGAACACTCCGGCGGGCCGCAGCACGCGCCAAATTTCCGCAAAAGCGCGATCTTGCAACTCGCTCGAACGCAAATGATGAAGCACCAGGATCGCGATAGCCGAAGAAAAACTCCGATCGGCAAACGGCAGGAGCGCCGCATCTGCCTGAATCACACCGGCATTCGAATGCTTGACCCGCGCGCCCAGCTTGGCTGCAAATGCGTGGTCGTACTCAAGGCTCGTCACGCGAGCTGCCATCCGCCCTAATTCCTCCGTCGCCACCCCCGGTCCCGCGCCCAGCTCCAGCACGTGCTCACCCAACTCCGACCCTTGCAGAACCCACGGCAGAAGCTGCCGCCGCGTCACCCATCGCCACAGCCGCGTTCCACAAAACCACGTTTCATACGCGTTCATCCGTCAGGGCTGCCTATTGGGAGTTTTCGAATTCGGACTCTTCGTGGTTCGATCACAATGATGCAGCATTCACGTAGAGAATCTTCTGAGCCTGCCAGTATTTTGCCGAGGAGTTCAAATTGCACATCCGGCTCTCCCGAAGTTCTACGAAACAGGATTACCGATGGTTCGGCAGAACCGCTTTCGGCTAGCAGGTCTCCAAAATCAGTGTCCTTGGTGATCAGGATCCGTTCTTCAAGAGCAGCTCGCGACAACACGACTTCGTCGGCCGCAGCGTGCAATTGGCAGTCACGAACGTGGACAGCATCGTGTCCCAAATTGCAAAGATGGAAAGCGAGGATCGGTGATAACGCGTTGTCGACCAGAAACCTCAAGGTAATTCAGAGACAGGCAATTCGCGCTCCCGCACAGCCGCAGCTGCATACCGGAGCGCCTCGCGGATATCCTCCTCTTCCAAATCGGGATAGGCTTCAAGAATCCGCTCGTGGCTCATCCCTTCGGCAACCATTCCGACCACAGTCGCTACCGGGATGCGCA